>Ga0187877_1001312_pt1 | contig 26403 bp, 20 predicted proteins | sample June2016WEW_17_1_3_FD_132430 | JGI IMG/M metagenome (GOLD analysis project Ga0187877, IMG submission 132430) | Peatland microbial communities from SPRUCE experiment site at the Marcell Experimental Forest, Minnesota, USA - June2016WEW_17_100 | ecosystem: Environmental > Terrestrial > Soil >...
GAGTCGCGTCCCTCGATGGCGACGCCGACGCCGGTCTGGGTCATCGCCTTGTCGAGCATGTTTCTGCGGTGGCCGGAGCTCTGCAGCCAGTGCTGGACGGCCACGGGGGCGGGATCATCGTAGCCGCGCTCCTGGAAGAGGTTCTCGGCGCAATTTCTCCAGCGGATCTGACTATCATTGAGGCGCTCGCCGAGGTCGCCGCGCACCGGGTCGCGGTGCGCGAAGAAATTGTGGGTGGCCATGTTCAGGGCTTGCCGCCGCGCTTCCTGCGCCAGGCTTTCGTTCCACTCGAGACGCTCCAACCCTTGCGCTAGCCGCGCGCGATTCACTTCCTCGAAGACCCGGCGCTCGGTCTCTCGCGCGTTGATCCGCGGCTGCGATCCGAGCGGAGATACCGCCAGGAGCAGCATTGCCAGTCCCGCTTCCGCCTGCCGGATTCGCTTCAGCATTTCAGCGCGCTCTCCGGGCGCGGCGCCTCATAATTATCTACAGGGTATTCGATGTGGCCTGATTCCGTTTGCTCAATCGAGTGGCTGGTCCCTTTTGCTTCTTGAAATGTCCGCCGAAAGAACAGATTCTCTTCGTCCGTCTATATCCGACGTCCGTGCTTATCGGCGAACGCGTCGCCGAGGACCTCTCTAATCGTCAACCTCGAGATAAGCTCAACATGACGGCCAATCCACCGTTTCTCGTGGCGGTACCTACCTACTTCTAAGTACGGCATTTCCAAGTGCTTCCGAGTAAGAAAAATCGGCCTCTGTGCAGCCACTACTAATTGTTCAAAAAAAAGCTTGTCGTCGGGAGTGAATGAGTCAGAAAGTGTGCAAAAGGCGAGATACGCGCCGGTCTTTTCGCCGAGCTGCAGGATGGCTTTCCTCTGATTTTCTTCCATCTCCTCCAGAGATTTGCACTCCCCGATTACAACATCAACATCCTCCTGCAAAAATGCTGAGGCGAAGAGTGCGAAATCGCGCTCGCCGTGTGTTGTTCCATCTGTATAGTCGAAGGAGGGCGCGTACTTCACGTCATGGCCGATGAAATGATCTAGGAAAAGGAGTGAGAGAATCGTAGTCAGGCATCCCGCGACCTTTCCCTCTAGTCTGAACAAACCGTCAGAGACGTAGAACCACGGCATTCCGTCCAGATTTGGAACCTGCTGAACGTGAAAGCACTTCTTACATCTGAAGTCTGTGCCGAGGTCACTTAGGTGGTACCAGTCGTGTCGCTGACATCGGTCACACTGCAGTTCAAATCCCTGCCGCAGGACTCGTGTCTCCACCAGTCGTGACAGGATGGACTCGAATGCCTTTTGCCTGTCGCTTTTCCCGGCGGGGAGGGCGCTGTAAATAACTCTACGAACATCATTGGCCGGTGTTCGCAAGCCGTAAGCTAACTTCTCGATGATTTCCCGTACGCCGGAATTTTGGAGCACCGTGCAAGGCAGTAGACCACCCAATTGTTCGACAATGCGTTCCAACGTCAGGCCGGGAGTGCTGGTCTTCAGATAAGTAAATCCGCCATCTTTCAGGTAGGCCCGAAGTACTTCTGTTACCTTTGGCTCCTCAATCGAGACGTTTTCTCTGTCCCCCGTCTGTAAGACGACTGTCCCGTGTTTGCTCACCCTGGAAGAATAAGGTTCATACCCGTGCCCAACCTTTTGGTTTGCGAGTGCGTCGCATTCAGGATGCAACCAAGGGAGCCTAAAAGTGCGCTCGTCGTCCGCTGTGCCGAGTGCCTGAAGGTCCGTCGCCCAGTGCTGCGAGAGATATGGCCCCGCCAATGCGCAGTCCGGTCCACTGCCGCGGAGGGTTCCGTGGCCATCGTTGAAAACAACTACTTCGTTGCCTTCTTCTGAAACAGGTGGACGGATTTGCATTTCGGGGTGAACGTCACGGTCGCGCTCCCATGTCCGAAAACGCGGAACCCAGCCCTGCAGTGAAAGCCGTTCCGCGTTGACACCTAAGCTCACAAACCACTTTCTCGCGTCCTCCAATTGAGAATCGTCGACGCTTCTCGCTTTTACGACTTCCGCAAGAGTTGTGACGTTTTGGTTTATCGGATGGACCGACCGCTCGGCGAACAGCTTGGCGCTCTGCGAGAAATCCTGGTAGTGGCTTGTGGGTAGGGCGAAAACTCGATATCCAGCAGCTCTCAGATTCCAGTAGTCCACGATGTCGAACATATTCTCTGCGTCCATGAGGAAGAGAATTTGATTGTCAAACGTGCTTGGAGTGGGGATGTCAAGCTGCAAAGTCGTGATGTGAATTGGGAATACCCATTCATGCAGAGAAAACGATTTCCGAAAATCCTCGTTATAAGTGATAAGTTTTCCGTCGAACTCGCTTGCCAGCACGGTGTTGCCGTTGCTGTCTTCAGGATAACTTCCAAATCGCGCAGCGAGGAATGTTCTGGGGGCACCAGGAGCGTCGAGGTCAATGTAGCCGTACTTTTCCTGAGGCTTGTGCAGAAAACGAAATTCATCACGCCAATACTGCTGAAGGAAAGGCCACACTTCAAGGAACGACATCACTTCCCGTGTGCCCCAGGGGTTCCATCGCATCACATCTGGTGGGAGAGTGCGCTCCTTAAATGGCGCGAGAAAGGAAGGCAGCGGAGTGTTGGAGTAGTTGATGAGGATATCGGGGTCGAACGCCTTCAAGAGCCACAACTGCTCTTGTTCGTAGGTGCAGTCTTCGAAGAGGTAGTGAACGCCAACTTGCTTGCGGGCGCTTCCGTCGAGGACGAGCACGGGATTGAGAATCCCGCCCCATAAGAGGGCGTTCAACCTGAACACTTTTTCGAGCGTGGCCGGATCTGGTTTCTCGACTAGAAAAGCTAGGCGGACGGGCCGCGTATTATAGTTGATTTGTATAGTTCGAGTACTCATAGAGAGGCATCGCATTCTACTACTTTCCAACACTATGTTCCGAAGAGCACGGTGGAGTTAGCGGGCGTGCGATGGAGGCGCCCCAATTCGTCTCAGCGGCTTACGCCTGCGCCGCCCGCCAGCGCGGTTCACCCGGAACGGCAAGTTCCCCCGACCAATTAGCGTCTTCGCGATTTGATGTCGTCGTAAACGAAGATAGAGAGCACCACGAGGATCCACGCGGGGAAGGCCGCCAGGCCGGGTATGGCTTCGAAAATCAAGCCCGGGAGAATCGCCCATCGCCGGCCGAGAATGAGAAACAACAGGAGGGCCGTGCCCAGATCGACCGCCCACTGGGCCGGCGGCACGAACGCGATCCAGAACGAAATGAGATCCGATACCGCAGCCACCGCAAAGGCAAGGGCGAATCGCTTCCACGAGGGCCGCGCGGCCGGAGCTCGCGGCTGACCTGCCGCCAGTACGATTGGTTCATGGTGCGCCACGGGGACCTTCCAGATCGAGATTCACAGTTTCTTGCTTCACGGCCCGGCCGTCGTCTTTCCCACTTTCGGCTTTGAACATTCGACTGTCAACTGGCCATTTGGCACAAGGCCTGCGGCGCGTCCCGAAATTGCAGCGTGGCGGTCCCGTAAGAGCATCCGGTCCCGCAAGAGCATCCGGGGTGCAAACGGCGCGGACGCGGAGAACGAAGGCAGAAGTGCGTGGTGAGCGAAGTCAAAGCTCGCACCATTGAAAAACCGAATGCCAAGGATGCAGCGCCCAAAACTCATCTCAGCGGCTAACGTCAGCGCCACCCGGCAACATGACTTCCGAGTACGCGGTAACTCGGGAGAAATCGCGCCTCGAAGGCGAGGAACCACGTCCACATCTACCCGATCGTGTCCGCCGCATGCTACTATCCCGCCATTGTTCCGCAGTTGTTTCCCCAGTCCTGCGGCAGAGGAGGGAATGATGCGCTGGTATTTGTATGTGGTTTACTTTTTCGGTGGCGCTTTTCTCGTGAACGCGGTTCCGCACTTCATCAACGGCGTGTCGGGGCGCCGGTTCCCGACCCCCTTCGCTTCCCCGCCCGGCCGTGGACAGTCTTCGCCGCTGGTCAACGTGCTATGGGGCGCGTTCAACCTAGCAATCGGATACCTGCTGCTGATCCAGGTTGGAGAGTTCCACGTCCGCCAGACGCCCGAAGTGCTCCTTGTTGGAGCCGGGGGCCTGCTGATGGCAGTCATGCTGTCCCGGGCGTTCGGGCGTATTTACGGCGGCCAATAGGGCGGCGAGCTAGAGGGGCTGGCTGCGACTCAGGTTCCAGACTGGGCAAGATCAATCACACTGAGCTTCTTCGAAGGATTCTCCACCACCCTGATATCGAGAACCCCCTTCCGCACCTGGGTGACGCGTCCCGCTTGGTCGTAATTGTGCGTCTCTGAGCCCGAAGGGTCGGTTACAGGCCTCCGGCACGTATTCATTTCAGCGGGTAAATGATGCGTGTGGAAGATAGATATTCAGAAACGCTGCGACAGAGAGATTGAACAGGTCCACCAATACGTGCGCCAACACGGGAAAGCGCAGGCTTCCGGTTTTGCGATAGGCAATCGCCCAAGCCACGCCCATGAGAAACGTGCTGATGACGGTGGCAGGGTGACGATTTGCAATCGAAGTTACTCCGAGCGTCAGGGGGTGGGCCAGCGCAAACAAGGAACTGGAAAACAACACGCTTATCCAGCCCGGCCAGCCAGACGTCGCGTCTGATAGTACGCCACGCCAATAACCTTCCTCCAAAAACGGATTGATCAGTGCAAAGACCAGCCATGGCAGCCAGATCCAGATGGGAGCCAGCATTCTCCAGTGCAACAAGAAAAGGGGAAAAGGAATCAGCGCAACCAAGAGCGCCAGTGCAGACCACCCCCAAGCCCCTTGTGGAGGGCCTGCCCAGCTTCGAAGCGATGCCTTGCTCCCGCCTATGCGAATGAGCAGCGCGAACAGACCCCACGATACGAGAATGATGGGAACCCACGCCCATAGTCCTAGTGCGCGTCCTGCGAGCATTGCAGTTAGACGACCTAGCACGATGATCACAAATGGCGACAGCAGGATGAACCATCGGCGCGATTTGCTTGTGTGAATCTTCGCCTTGATTTCTTGCGCGAGCGCCTTCAATGGATCACCGCCTTTCGTTCGAGACAAACGATCGTGCCCCTAACAACGGTGGGCCACAGGGCATCTACCCTGAGTACGGAAGTCCCCAGTGCCAGGTTTCACTTTATTTCTATGAGCGCGCAAGCCGGACCCCTGGGCGAATGGCCCGATTGGCAAGAGAAATCCCTCACGTGCGTTTGGGATGACGGATGGAAGCGAGGATGCCGGGCTAAAGCCCGGCGCTACAGGGGAAGACGGGAAAGGCCTCGGGTCTAAAGACCCGAGCTACTTGGCTGCGGACATAATACAATCGGAGATTCATGCACGCAGCAGATCTTTCGTGTGTCCGCGCGCTGGTCTTCGATCTCGACGGCACGCTGATCGATTCGAAGCAGGACCTGGTTCTCTCGGTGAATGCGATGCTGGCAGAGATGGGCCGGGCGCTGCTGCCGGAGGAAATCATTTCGAGCTACATCGGGCAGGGCGCGCCGGTCCTGGTGAAACGCGCGCTGGACAAGGCGGTTCCGCGCCGCGATGGCTCCGCCGTGAATCGGGAAAGTGCCGCGCCGCGCCGGGGCGAGACGAGCGAAGAAGAGGTTAGCCTGGCGCTCGAATTCTTCCTCAAGTACTACGAAGAGCACCGCATGGAACACACGCGCGCCTATCCCGGGGTGAAAGAGGCACTGGCCGCGCTGGGCGATTATCCGATGGCGGTGCTAACGAACAAGCCTGAGCGGATCAGCCGGCGCATCCTGGAAGAGCTGGGGCTGGCGCCGTACTTTCGCGCGATCTACGGCGGAAACAGCTTTTCCAGCAAGAAGCCCGATCCCTTCGGGGTCCATACGGTCTTGAGGGATTTCGGGGTCACTGCGCGGAGCACGCTGCTGATCGGGGACTCCGACATCGACGTGCAGACGGCGCGGAACGCCGATACCTGGGCCGCGAGCGTCACCTACGGCTTTGGCTCTCAGGACCGCGAGGCATTTCCGGCGGACGTGTATCTGGACCGTTTGACCGACCTCATTCCGCTCCTAGGCAACCGCGGAGTCTGAAGAGGCGGCCTCGGGACTGCCGAGGTCGCTGATATGGCGCCTTCGTTCCGCAAAATTCCCAATCTTGCCTTCTTGCAGCGGACGAGGCAGACTCTGCCCCGTGATTGTGGGTCTATTCCCCGAGCTGGACGCCATCGGCGGCATTCAATGCGTCGGCAGGCACATCGCCGCGGTTATGGCCGAGTTTGCCCGGCGCAACGACCTCGAATGCCGGCTGCTCAGTCTGAATGATTCGCACGAACTGCATCGCATGACGGTTGCGGGCCGCGAATTCGTGTTCATGGGGTACGAGCGGGGCAAGTTGCGGCTGGGCGTGGCGGCGGCGCGGGCGGCTTGGCGGGGAGAAGCGCGCATCGTGGTGGCAGCGCACCCGCATTTTGCGCTGGCGGCGCAAGGCATGCGCGCGGTGAGTAGGCGGATGCGCACAATTGTGTGCACGCACGGCATCGAAGTCTGGGAGCCGCTTCCGCTGCTGCGCCGGAGGGCGCTGCGTCACGCGGACGTCGTGCTGGCGCCCAGCCGGGACACGGCCGAGCAAGTTGCGGTGCGGCAGCGCGTGCTGCGCGAGCGCATCCAAGTGCTTCCGTGGGCGCTCGACCCGCAATTTGAGGCTCGCGCCGCGTCGGCTGCCGCAAAAGTCGGTTTGCCGGGAACGTTTCCTCACGGCCGAGTGATTCTCTCGGTCGGGCGCTGGGATTCGAGCGAAGGCTACAAAGGCCTGGATCAGTTGATTTCCGCCATGCCGCGCCTGCTCTCCGATTGGCCCGATCTCGAGCTTGTTGCGGTTGGCGAGGGCGACGACCGGGCTTCGCTCGAGCATCTCGCCGCGGAACGGGGCATAAAACGCCGCGTGCACTTTCTTTCGCGAGTTTCGCAGGCGGAACTGGCGGCTTGCTATGCCGCCTGCGAGATCTTCGCGCTGCCGAGCCGCGGAGAAGGCTTCGGCCTTGTCTACCTCGAAGCCATGTCGCACGGCAAGCCGGTGATCGCGGGCGCGCACGGCGGCGCGCCGGAGGTGGTGGAAGACGGCGCGACCGGCTTCCTGGTTTCTCACGGCGACGTTCAGCAGCTCATCACGGCGCTGCGGACGCTGCTCGTGAACCCAGCGCGTGCGCGGCAGATGGGAGCATGCGGCCGCGCCCGAGTCGAGCGGGAGTTTCGCTACGAGAGATTTGCGGCAGCTTTCGAAGAAATCCTGCGCGAACAATGCGAATCCTAGAGGTCAGCGAGACGTACTACCCCTTTCTGGAAAAGGGAGGCCCTCCCGTGAAGGTCCGCGCGCTGGCGCGGGGACTGGCGGCGCGCGGCCATCGGGTCACCGTTCTCACGGCCGATTTTGGCGGAGCGGGCGGGGCCGCGCTCTTGCCATCGCCGTACGGCCGCTCTTTTGAGGAGGGCGGCGTCGAAGCGATCTACTTGCGCAGCCGCCTGCGATTTCGTTCGGTGGCCTGGCACGCCGGCCTGGACCGCTTCTGCCGGGAGCGCCTGGGGACCTACGATGTGGCGCACATCTACGGTATGTACGACCTGCTGGGCCCGGCCGTTGCGGGGCACTGCCGCGCCCGGGGCATCCCCTACGTGGTCGAACCGATCGGCATGTTTCGTCCCATCGTGAGGAGCATCTGGCTCAAACAGATGTATCATTGGCTTTGGGGGAAACATTTGGTGACGGGCGCGGCGTGCGTCATCGCGACTTCGGAGCAGGAGATACAGGAACTCGCGACCGGCGGCGTGCCTCGCGAAAAGATGGTGCTGCGCAGGAACGGCGTCGAGCCGCCGGACGAGCTTCCCGCGCGCGGCACATTTTGGAACAAGCGAAAACTGCCCGCGCGGCGGAAGAAAGTTCTTTTTCTCGGGCGGCTCGTGCGAAAGAAAAGCCCCGAACTGCTGCTGGAGGCGTTTTCCCGGGTGGTTGGCGGGAGTCCCGCGCTGGATGCGCATTTGATAATCGCCGGCCCCGATGGAAACGACGGAACGCTGGGGCGGCTCAAGACGATGGTTGCGCGCCTTAAGCTTGGCGATCGAGTTTCCTTGGTGGGACCGCTTTTTGGCAAGGAGAAGTGGGCCGCATACGCAGATGCGGATGTTTTTGTGCTGCCCTCGCAGAATGAGAATTTCGGCAATACGGCGGCGGAGGCTGTTGCGGCGGGCACACCGGTGATTGTGACCGAGACGTGCGGAATCGCTCCGCTGCTCGCGGACCGCGCCGGGATTGTCGTGCCGCATGACGCCGGCGCAATCGCAGGAGCGTTGGCAGAAGTGCTCGGGAACGATACACTGCGCGAGCGTCTGATTACCGGTTGCGCGGGGGTCCTGCCACAACTCGGTTGGGAAGAACCCTTGTGTCAGATGGAAGCGCTCTACGGAGAGTTGCTCGCGACCAAGTCGGCAAGGGCCGCTGCGGATACGGAGAAGCCGTGAAGGAGCATCCCATCTTTCGGACCGCTTGGTGGGGCACGAACGTGCTCCTCGCTGCGGCGGTCATCTCCCTGATTTTCGCGGCCGGATGGGAATACTCCGTCCGCCGGTACTTGAAGGGTTTCTCAGACGCAATCGTGCCTGAAGCAGCGGCCCCGGAGCAGAAAGTCGAGGCCATTCTTGAATGGATGCGCCACGGGCCTTCGCGCAATTCTTCGGCGCATTCCGGTGAGCTGGCCGCTCGCGATCCACAGAACACGTTGAATTATCGCGAACTGCTGGAAGTGTGCGGCACGGCAACAAACGCTTTCCTAAACCTGGGGAAGAGCGGCGGTTTACAGGTGCGGCGGTTGCTGCTGCTCGGGCCAAACCGCGCCACGAAGCACGTGGTGGCGGAGGTGTTGATCGGAGACCGGTGGGTCGTCGTGGATCCGATGTTCCGCACGATGTTGCGCGATCCGCAGGGACAGCTTCTCACGCGCCAGCAGTTACGGGCGCCCGGGGTCCTCGAACAGGCCACTCGCGATATCCCGGACTATTCCTCGGAGTACGACTACAACAACGTTGCCCACATCCGTCTGGCGCGCATCCCCCTGATGGGGTTAGGGCTGCGCCGAGTTCTCGACAGGATGTATTCCGGCTGGGATGAAGCGTTTGATTGGAGCCTGATCTTGGAGCGCGAGTCGTTCGCAATGCTCTTTGCTTCCTTCCTGGCAACGGTCTTTCTATTGATTGGGCGCCTGGGGCTGGCCTGGTATGCCGATCGCCGGCTCCACATCCCGCGTTTGCGGCTTCGAACGCAAATCCTGCGTGCGAGGGCGGCACTGTTTTCCAGCCCGGAACTGAAATAGCCCGTGTGCGGCATCTGTGGTGCCGTGGGAATCGAGGCGCGGGGCGAAGCGGAGGCGGTGACGCGCCGCATGGCCGCCGCGCTCGCACACCGCGGCCCCGATGACGAAGGCTTCCTCTGCAATGATACGCGTGCGCCCGGACTCGCGCTGGGCATGCGCCGCTTGAGCATCATCGACCTCGCTGGCGGACACCAACCGATCTGGAATGAAACACACGACGTCGCCGTCATTTTGAACGGCGAGATCTACAACTTCCATGAGTTGCGCAGCATTCTCGAGCGGTGTGGCCACCGGTTCGCCACTTGCTCGGACACGGAAGTGCTCGTGCATGGCTGGGAGGAATGGGGCGAGGACCTGTTGGCCGAGCTGCGCGGGATGTTTGCCTTCGCGCTGCTGGATCTGCGGCGGCGCCATGCCGCATTGCCGACGCTCTTCCTGGCGCGTGATCCTCTGGGGATCAAGCCGCTGTATTACGCCGAGTCGAATGGCGCGCTGCTGTTCGCCTCCGAGGTGCGAGCGCTGCTCGCGAGCGGGCGTGTGGCGAGGCGGATCTCACTCGACGCGCTGACGGCGTATCTGCTCTTTGGATCGGTTTCCGAGCCGGTCACGCTGGTCGAGGGTGTGTATTCGGTCCCGCCGGGCCACCGCATGGTCTTGTACGCGCCGGATCGGCGGCGTACGCCGCGCGCGCGTCCCTGGTGGGACGCACGACGCAGCTTGGCCGCCCACGACACCCGCAGGCCCCTCAGCCTTTCTGAGGCCGCCAGCCGCTTGCGGCCTCTCCTGGAAGACGCCGTGCGCAGCCACCTGGTTGCAGACGTTCCCGTTGGCCTGTTCCTTTCGAGCGGACTCGATTCAACGGCGATTGCGGCGCTAGCGGCGCGGGCGCAAGCCGGCCTGCATAGCTTCACCGCTTCGTTTCCCGAGACGGACTACGACGAAGCGCCGGCTGCACGGCGAATTGCCGAGCGTTGCGGCACGCACCATGACGAAGTGCCGCTGACCGGCGGTGAGATACTCTCGCGGCTTGATGAGGCGCTCACAGCGCTCGATCAGCCGACCATGGACGGAATCAATACCTACGTCGTTTGCTGGGCGGCGCGGCAGGTGGGGCTTAAGGTGGCGCTCTCAGGCTTGGGCGGCGATGAGCTTTTCGCCGGCTATCGCAGCTTCGATGACACTCAGCGGCTCGCCCGCGCGAGCCTGATCGCGCGCATGTTTCCGGGGGCATTGCGCCGCGCCAGTGCGCCGCTCATCGAGCGCCTCGCCGCCCATCGCGCCACACCGGATGCGGCTCGCAAGGCCGCGGCGGCGTGGCGGGTGCCGCGTGCGTTGCCGCATGCCTATTTTTTCGCACGCGCGCTGCTCCCGCCCGGCGAACTCGACAAGATCGTCACGCCATGCCTGCGGAGAAGCGCAATTTCTCCCGACGGGGAGGCGCTCGCGCCCACTTGGCTCGGCTGGCTTGAGGGCGCGGCTTCCGTCGCCGATCGGTTGGGGCCCGTCGCAGCGGTTTCGTGGCTCGAGCTGCGGACCTACATGGCCAGCACTCTCTTGCGCGATACCGATTCAGTGAGCATGGACCGTTCGCTCGAGGTGCGCGTGCCGCTGCTGGACCGTCCGCTCGTGGAATTCATTTTGACGCTGCCCGAGCGCGCGCGGCGCCGGCCGGGTGCGCAGAAGGCGCTGCTGGTCGAAGCCTTGAGAGATTTACTGCCGCCGGAAGCGCTGGCGCAGCCCAAGCGCACGTTCACGCTTCCTTGGGAGCACTGGTTGCGCGGCCCCTTGCGTCCGCGGGTGGAGAGCAGCCTGAACGAGCCGGCTCCCGCGCTTGCCGGGCATTTTCGCCCGGGCGGGGTGAATTCCATCTGGCAGGCATTTCTTGCCGGAGGCACCACTTGGTCGCGTCCGTGGTCCCTTTACGTTCTGAACGAATGGTGCCGCCGACACCTGGCGACGGGAGCCGGGTAAGGTACACTGGCTTCTGGGCGGAATGAATATCCTGGGAATTAACGCGTACCACGGAAATGCCTCGGCGGCGCTCGTTTCGGACGGCCGTCTTGTCGCGGCGGTCGAGGAAGAGCGATTCAATCGCGTGAAATACGCGGCCGGCTTTCCAGCCCAGGCGATTCGTTACTGCCTGGATGAAGCCGGACTGACGCTTGGCGAGATCGATCATGTGGCGGTGCCGCGGAATCCCTGGGCCCGGCTCGGCACGAAGCTGCTCTACGCCCTGCGCATGCCGTCGTTCGCCCGCGAACGCGTCCGGGTCATGGCGAAGTTTACCGGTATCCGCGAAGCGCTTGCGCAAGCCTTCGACGCCGATCCGGCGAAGATCCAGGCCCGGTTCCATCGTATCGAGCATCACCAAGCCCATCTGGCGAGCACGTTCTTTGTTTCTCCGTTCGATCGCGCCGCGGCGCTCTCGGCCGACGGTTTGGGCGATTTCGCCAGCACCATGTGGGCGTCCGGTGAAGGTAACCGCATGCGCATCGGCGGCGCCGTGGCGTTTCCCCATTCGCTCGGTTTGTACTACACCGCGGTGACGCAGTATCTCGGCTTTCTGAAATACGGCGACGAGTACAAAGTCATGGGTTTGGCCGCCTACGGCCAGCCGGAGCATCTCGACGTCTTCCGCGAAATCGTGCAGGCGGATCACCAGGCGTTCCGCTTGAGTCTCGACTACTTCACACACCACCGCACCGGGCCCGAGATGAGTTGGGCCGAAGCGGATAAGGCGCCTTCACTCGGCCGCCTGTATTCGGAAAGAATGCCGCAGCGGCTGGGACCGGGGCGGCGGCCCGAAGAGCCGGTCGAAGCGCGTCACCGCAATCTGGCTGCGGCCTTGCAGGCACGGCTCGAAGAAGTGTACCTGGGAATGCTCCGCGGGTTGCACGCGGAAACGGGCGCGGCGGCCGTCTGCCTCGCCGGCGGCGTGGCATTCAACTGCGTGGCCAATGGAAAAATCTTCGATGCCACGCCATTTGAACGTGTGTACGTACAGCCGGCGGCGGGCGACGGTGGCCTGTCGGTTGGCGCGGCGTTTTTTGTTTGGCACCAGCTTCTCGGCCAGCCGCGTGGTTTCGTCATGGACCACGCTTATTGGGGGCCGGGGTATTCCCTGGAAAGAACTCGCGCAGCCGTCGAAGCGGCCGACTTCATGCGTTCCGGCTATCGGGTGCGCGAGCTGGCTGAGGCAGAACTCACGCGTACCGCCGCGAAGATCGTAGCCGATGGCAAGATTCTTGGCTGGTTCCAGGGCCGAGCCGAATGGGGACCGCGCGCGCTCGGCAACCGCAGCATTGTCGCTGACCCGCGGCGTGCGGAAATGAAAGACGTGCTCAACCGGCGCATCAAGCACCGCGAACCCTTTCGCCCATTTGCTCCTTCGATTCTTGCCGAAGCAACGGGGGAATACTTTGAGAAGTCGCAACCGTCGCCGTTCATGACCCTGGCGTATCCGGTCCGCGCCGAAAAACGCGCCGCGATTCCCGCACCGACGCACGTGGACGGCACCGGCCGCCTGCAAACCGTCTCCCGCGAGGCGAACCCTCGATATTGGCGGTTGATTCGCGAGTTCGGGAACATCACCGGCGTGCCGGTGTTGTTGAACACCTCGTTTAACGATAATGAACCCATCGTTTGCCGCCCCGAAGAAGCCATCGATTGTTTCCTTCGCACGCAGATGGATGCGCTGGCTTTGGGCGATTTTCTCATCGAGAAACCCTGATTCACGATGCGCGTCCTGCTACTAAACCTTTACTACCCGCCGGACACGTCGGCGACCGCGAAGATAGCCGCGTCCCTAGTGGAGGCGCTTGCCGCGAAGCACGACGTAACGGTCCTCTGTGGCCGCCCGTCTTATAACCCGGCCGAGAAACGGCCTTGGCGGCTTTGGAGGACCGAGCGGCAGGGACGAATCGCCGTGATCCGCGTGGGCTCGACCGATTATCCGCGCTTCCGTATCAGCCGGCGCGTGATCAATTACCTCACGTACACAGCACTGGCGGTTCTGCGCGCGCTCTTTGTGCGGTGCGACGTGGTGCTGGCCATGACCGACCCGCCGTTTGAAGGCATAGTTGGGGCGTTCGTATCCCTGCTGAAACGGCGTCCGCTGGTCTACAACATCCAGGACCTGTACCCGGAAATGGCCTTGTTCGGAGGATTGATGGGCCCTGGCTGGCTGGCACGCTTGTGGGAGAGACTCCACCGCTGGGCGCTCAAGCGCGCGCAGCGTGTGGTTGTGCTCGGCGAGGACATGCGGGAACGCATTGTCCGGAAAGGCGTCCCGGAATCGCGCATCGAGGTCGTGCATAACGGAGCGGTCATTCCGGCGGCGGACGCGCCGCCGCAGCCGCTCGATTCCGAATTGATGGCCGCGGTTCGTGGCGAGTATCGTTTCGTTGCCGTGCACGCCGGTAACATAGGGTTCTACGGCGCTTGGGAGACCCTGGTCGCCGCCGCGCGCGAACTCGAGGATGATGGCGTGGGACTCGTGTTTGTCGGCGAAGGCGCGGAGAAGGCCCGAGTTGAGGCGGCTGCGGAGGGTTGCGCGGCTGTGCGCCTACTGCCAATCGTCCCAGCGGAAAAGATGCCTTCCGTACACGCGGCTGCCGATATTCTCATCATCACCGTGAAGCGCGGGCTGGAGGGCGTGGTGGTACCGAGCAAGATGTACGAAATTCTGGCGGCAGGAAAAGCCGTTGTCGTGGTAGCGCCGCCCGAAAGCGAACCGGCGCGCATAGGCACAGCCCGGGGTTGTGGCGTCGTCTGCGACCCGGAACAGCCTCTGTTGCTCGCTGCCTGCCTTCGCCAACTCGCGCACGAACCGGAGCGGGTACGCCAGATGGGAATGCGCGCCCGAGCGATTGCCGCCGACTACGACAGAGTACGAGAGCTTGGGAAATTCGTGCCATTGGTGGAGGAGGTTGCTGGAACGGCAAAACAGTCCTCGTGATCGGCGGATCGGCTGGATTCCCCGTGGCGCAGGGGTGCGTGTCGTAGACGACCTCTGCACTGAGCTAACGTGGCACTGCTGCCCATTTGGGCACCAGGTGGCGCATCCGCATGTTTGGCGCGGTTCAGATCGGCCTAGAATTAGTTATACACAAGGTGGAGATCAACGCCGACTGGGCAGTGAACTCCGGCTTGGTGCCTGCCGCAGATGGGCCAGTAAACGGTCACCTGAGGCATGGGACTTGCATCAAACAGTAGCAGTAGCTTGGGACGCGCCGGGCTCGATCTTGGGATGCTCGGCGTGAGTAAGAGGAAGTAGCTGGGGGAAGTCGCCGGGCTCGCCCGGCAAGAAACTCTCAGAGGCAAACGGCTTCGCGTCGCGGAGCCGAAGTCACAATCCGCCTGAAGGAGCACGAGTGTGCCGGGCCTAATCGCCTTCGGCATAGCCTTGGTGGCATCGCTCTCGTTGACGATGCCGGCGCGCGCCCTTGCCATCCGCGTGGGCATGGTGGATCTGCCCGGGCCGCGCAAAGTCCATCTAACGCCGATTCCGCTGCTCGGCGGGCTGGCCATCTATGCGGGCATCATGATCGCCATTCTCACCGTCTTCCAGGGCGCTGCCCGCGCGCAAGTGGGAGGTATCCTGGCGGGCGCGACGCTGGTCATCGCCGTAGGCATCCTGGATGACCGCGGCTGGCTGCACCATCAGATCAAGCTTTTCGTGGGCATGCCGTTGGCCGGGTTCGTTCTCCTCGCTTCCGGAATCCACGCTCAAGTTTTCAGCGTTCTGATCGGCGGACTGGCCGGTTTTCTCCTCGACGCTGCGCTGACGATTCTCTGGGTCATGGGAATCACTGCCGCGTTCAGCATTCTCGACCACATGGACGGCCTGTGCGCAGGTGTGGCCGCGATGGCATCCGTCTTCTTTGCTCTGATTGCGTACTTGCACGGGCAGATGCTCGTCACTGTCCTGGCTGCCGCCGTGCTGGGTGCCGCGGCCGGCTTCCTGCGCTGGAACTTCAAACCGGCGAAGATTTTCATGGGGGATGGCGGCGCCATGCTTCTGGGTTTCCTGATGGCTACTCTGGGGCTCAAGCTCCGCATCGCGCAACCGGATCATCTGGGGGCCTGGCTCGTGCCCGTGTTGGTTCTCGGCGTGCCGGTGTTCGATACGGCGCTCGTCTCGATTTCCCGCGGGCGGCGCGGGCTCCTCCCCTTCACTTCGCCGGGCAAAGACCACGCGGCCCACCGCCTGGCGAACTTGGGCTTGGGCCAGCGCAATGCTGTTCTGACGCTCTACTGCGCCGGAGCGGCGTCGGGCGGTCTGGCTGTCATCGAGAGTTACCTCTCGGGCCGTGCCGCAATTGCCCTGGCTGTTTTCGCGGTTGGAGCTGCTGTTTCCGCCATCGCGCTTCTCGAACGCGTGCCCTATCAACGCCAGCCGGCGAAACATATCTCCGCCTGACGCGGTGAAAGCGAAACGAAGCGCCGCCTCGCATGAGGCCCGCTCGACGCCCGGCACCTCCGCGTTCTCGATTTGAATGAGACTTCAGTTCGGCTATACTGTCTGATTGTGGTGTCATTCATAGGATTCAATCCCTCAAGGAGTGTGGGCGCGTGGTTGAATCGAAGCGCTGCGCGTCAGGCCGGAGAAGCACCCGACTGATCGCGCTCCGCGCGGCCTAGGCGCGAAAGCACGCGTGACACCAAACGGATCTTCGAGTTCGCTCCGCAAACCAGAGACAGGGACCGTCGTCATCGGCGGCTCGGCTGCGGGCTTGTATACTGCGGCCCTTGTCGCGCGCGGCGGTCGCCGCGTGAGGCTCTTCGAAGCAGCGGCCCGGCTGGAACCTGAACCGCGCACGCTGATCGTCACCCGCCACCTGCGAGATTTCCTGGGCCGCACGGCAGACGCCTGCGTCGTCAATGAAATCCGGCGCTTCGAGCTTTTTACTGACGGCCGCTCCGCAACCGTGGCCCTGGCGCAGCCAGACCTGATCATCGAGCGCGAGAAGTTGATTCGCGCCCTCGCTGAAGACGCCCGCGAAGCCGGCGTGGCAGTCGAATACGACCGGCGGTTTCTTTCCATCGAGCGCCGCGCACGCGAGCTGGCACTGCAGATCGAAAGCCGGGGGAGGAAGGACGAAATCCGCGCGGCGACTCTTGTTGGCGCCGATGGCGCGGCAAGCCGTGTGGCGCGCGCGGCAGGCTGGCCGGCGCCGCACACCGCCGGACTGATTCAGGCCATCGTTCGTCCACCAAAGGACTGTCCGGCCGACACCGTTCGAGTCTGGTTTGTTCCCGATGATACGCCCTATTTCTACTGGTTGATTCCTGAGTCCGCCGAGCGCGCGGCGCTCGGTCTGATCGCGGAAGACGGCCAGCATGCCCGCCAGTGTCTCGAGCAGTTCCTCGAGAAGAGAGGCTTCGAACCGCTGGAGTTCCAGGGCGCGAGGATTCCGGTGTACCGCCGCTGGGTGCCGGTACGGCGAACGCTGCGCGGCGGCGAAGTGTTTCTCGTGGGAGACGCGGCCGCGCAAGTCAAGGTGTCGACAGTCGGCGGCGTGGTGACTGGATTTAGGGGTGCGCGCGCCGTCGCCGAAACAATTCTGAACGGCGGACGCAGCCGGGAACTGGGAGCGCTGCGCCGCGAGCTCGGACTTCACTGGCTGGTTCGCCGAGCTCTCCACAGTTTCTGCCAGGCCGATTACAGCCGGCTCGTGGACTTGCTGGATGGCGGGGCGCGCCGCGCGCTCGGAGATGTGACGCGGGATGAGGCGGCGCGATTGTTGTGGAAGGTATTGCGTCGCCAGCCGCGGCTCGTCTTGCTCGGGATGAGAGGGTTGCTCCTGGGCAATCGAGGTCCCCGAATCTAGCGCGGCTTGGAGGATAATGTAGAGTTAAAACTTTCCGCTCCGGAGAGCGTTTCCTCTGGAGCGTTCCGGAGAATTGCCCTTGCGGATTTCGGTCATCGGATGTGGGTATGTCGGCCTCGTGACCGGCGCGTGCCTGGCCGAAACGGGACACGAGGTCGTTTGCACCGATGTTGACGCCGAGCGCATTTCCGCGCTCAGAGCCGGCCGCGTCCCCATCTACGAACAACACTTGGACAAATTGCTCGAATCGGCGCGAGGGGCAGGGCACATCTCCTTTACGGAGGATGCCGGGGAGGCCATCCGGGCCGGTGACGCGATCTTCATCTGTGTGGGGACGCCGCCGAAGGAATCCGGCGAGGCCGATCTCTCCGCGATCGATAACGTGGCGCGGCAGATTGCGGCCGAAGCTCGCTCGCCGAAGCTGGTGATTGAAAAGAGCACGGTGCCCGCGCGAACGGGACTCGAGCTGAAGCGGGCGCTCGGCCACTACAGCCGCAACGGCGCCGCGACGTTTCGCGTGGCGTCGAATCCGGAGTTCTTGCGGGAGGGAACCGCGATTGTGGATTTCTTCCACCCCGACCGCATTGTCGTGGGCGTGGAGGACGAACCGGCTGCAGAACAGCTTCGCGAAATCTATCGCCCCATCCTCGAACGCCGGTTTCATTGCCCGGTGCATGAGCCTGCCTGTCCGGAGGGGCCGCATCCGCCGTTCCTGGTGACCACCATCAACAGCGCCGAGCTCATCAAGCACGCTTCCAACTCGTTTCTGGCGCTGAAGATTTCTTATGCCAATGTGATCGCGGACCTTTGCGAAAAACTTGGCGGCGATGTGGAAGAAGTCACGCGAGCCATGGGCCTCGACCCGCGCATCGGCTCCCAGTTCCTCCGCGCCGGTCTGGGTTTCGGCGGCTTTTGCTTCCCGAAGGATATCCAGGCCTTCATCCACTTGGCCGACTCAGTGGGTGTCGACTTTGGGCTGCTCAAGGCGGCCGAGTGTGTGAATAAGCAACGGATTGACAGTTTCTTCGAGAAAATCCGCAAGGCGCTTTGGGTGCTGAAGAGCAAACGCGTGGCCGTGTTGGGACTGGCATTCAAGGCCTATACCGATGACATTCGTTTTTCTCCGGCGCTCGAGGTGGTGAAGCGGCTGCTGGAAGAAGGTGCCGAGGTGCGCGCGTTCGATCCCGAAGCCATGGCTCGCGCGGAGAAAGCATTGCCGAAGGCCACCTACGTCCGCGACGCCTACCAGGCGGCGGAGGACGGCGATGCGTTGCTCGTCTGCACGGAATGGCCGGAATTCCGCCAGCTCGACTGGGAACACATGGGCGAGCTTTTGGCGCGGCGCCTTGTCATTGATGGCAAGAACTTGCTGGACCCGGCGCGAATGCGAGCCTTGGGCTTCGAATACCACTGCTTTGGGCGCGCCGAGTAGTTCCTCTTCGCGGTCAGGCGGAAATCCCTGAGCGAACAAACTCCTTGCGAAAATAGTCCAGCGTAAGCCGCAAGCCCTCGTCGAGGCTCACTTTCGGAGACCAGCCGAGCACACGCTGGGCCTTGGAAATGTCGGGGCAGCGGCGCCTGGGATCGTCTTGCGGCAGCGGCTTGAGCACGATCGAGGGTGGCGGGTTGAAGTGCGCGCGAACGCGCTCGGCAAACTCGAGAATCGTCAACTCCTGCGGGTTGCCAATATTCACCGGCAAATGCTCGTCTGAGCGCATGAGCCGGTAGATCCCCTCGACGAGATCGGAAACATAACAGAAGCTGCGCGTCTGGCTTCCGTCGCCGTAAACGGTGAGCGGCTGGCCGCTCAGTGCCTGATAGACAAAATTGGGGAGCGCGCGGCCGTCGTTCAGCCGCATCCGCGGACCATAGGTATTGAAGATGCGAACGATGCGCGAATCCACGCCGTGTACGCGGTGATAGGCCATAGTCATGGCCTCGGCGTAGCGCTTCGCCTCGTCGTATACGCCGCGCGGTCCGATCGGATTCACGTGTCCCCAGTACTCTTCATTCTGCGGGCTGACCTCCGGATCGCCGTAGCATTCCGACGTGGACGCAAGCAGAAACTTCGCCCGCTTCGCCAGCGCCAGTCCGAGGGCGTTATGCGTGCCGAGCGCTCCCACTTTGAGCGTCTGGATCTGCAGCTTGGCGTAATCCACCGGGCTGGCCGGCGAGGCAAAATGGAGCACGTAGTCCACCGGGCCGGGCACATCAATGTAACGAGAAACATCGGCGTGAACGAAGCGGAAGCGTGGATGGGACAGCAGATGCCCAAGGTTCTTCTCGGCGCCGGTAATCAGGTTGTCCGCTGCAAGGACATCCAAACCTTCAGCGATGAGCCGGTCGCAGAGGTGCGAACCAAGAAAGCCCGCTCCGCCGGTGATGACTGCTCGCATGGATTCGCTGCCTCCTCAGAATCGCTTGTCTGATCTGGTCCGTCTCGCCGTGTCCAATCCGGCTGCCACTGGCCCCATCCTCGCAGCTATCGAGGACGACGGATTGTAGCGTGGCGCCGCCGAATTGACCACTGGCATGCCGGGGGATAGGATGCCTGCCGATCAACCGATGAGCCGGGGCGCACTTGATTGGGTGGCACGAAGGTGGCGATGGATTGCCGCCGTGGGCGTGCTGTTGCTCCTCCTTGCCGGGGCATCGCTGACGATCCGGCACGTGGGGAGCTGGCTGGTGGTGCAGGATCAGCTCGAGCCGGCACCGGTCATTGTGGTGCTGAGCGGACGCCTGCCGGAACGCGCCCGCGAGGCGGCCGCGATTTACGGGCAAGGTTTCGCCAGCGAGGTGTGGATTTCCCGGCCGACAAGCCCAGCCGAGGAGCTCGAAAAAATGGGCATCGCGTATGTTGGCGAGGAGTTTTACAGCGCGCGCGTGCTCATGAAGCTGGGGGTGCCGTCGGACGCGATTCGGGTACTGGACAGGCCCGCGGGGAACACCTTGGAGGAAGTGGAAGAGATTGCGGCGGAGCTGAAGCGCGCCGGCGATAAGAAAGTGATCGTGGTCACGACAAAGGCGCACACGCGGCGCGTTCGTTTCATCTGGCACAAGCGCGTAGGAGACAGTCCGCGAGCGATCGTGCGCTTCGCGCGCGACGACCCATACGACGGTTCGCGTTGGTGGCGCACCACAGCCGGGGCGCTCGATGTTGTGCGCGAGGTGCTTGGTCTGGCAAATGCCTGGGCGGGGTTCCCGGTGCGTCCGGCGACGTAGTTCATCAAACGTCCGCGCAGGCCAAACCGCCCCGTCTCCACGCGCCGCTCGATCGGCTTCGTGATCCCGTCGAGGGAGTTCGAGAGTACAAGCCGGCTCGCTACGCCAAAACGACTACGAACTAGTATCTTCCCCGACAAACCGTCGTGGGCACCTGAAGGTTCCACAAGCGTAGTACGGCGGAGCTATTGGAGCCAGCACTTATCTCCGGCATCATTCCCATGGAGGCGAGGAATGCTTTCCGCCATGTTACTCGTCATCTCCATCGCGGCCCTTGTCCAGTTCGCTCTGTATTATTGGCGAGCCGTCGTGTCTGGCGTGGCCGCCCACCCGGTTTCGGAACGTGTTCTGGCGGCCGCGGGAATCGAGGGCGGCGTCACCGCGGACGATTTCGAGGTGCTGGTCCGTCTCCACGATTTGACGCCGCGCTTGCAATCGCGGGCGCAAGGGCTGGGCCCTGTCCGCGCCTATTACAGGATGATCGGCGCGCTGGGAAAACTCGCCGGTTCGCATCTGCCTTCACTGGCGGCCTGGAGCCGGCGTGAAATGGCGGTCTGCGCGCGGTACACCGCTGTGCTCATCGACCGCCGTTTGCAGGACAACATCGCGTGTGCCGCGGCGCTGCGTTCCTGCTAGTTTCTTCTCTCCGAGAATCAGACTGATTTTTCATCCACCACTGACCACTGACCACTGATCGCTGATCACCGTCTTTCTAGTACGTCCAACGAAGCAGGAGACCGCCGGTGGTGTAACCGGCGCCGACAGAAATGAGCAGAATGAGGTCGCCTTTGTGCAGGCGCCCCTCCGCAATCGCGTCGCGCATGCCCAGGGGGATCGTGGCGGCCGTGGTGTTCCCGTAGCGGTCGATATTGACCATGATCTTGGAATCGTCCACTCCGAGGCGCTCCTGCATTGCCCGTATGATGCGCAGATTGGCTTGGTGCGGCACTACGAGAGACAGATCGCGGCTGGTCAGGCCGTTGCGCTCGAGCAGTTGGCACGCGAGGTCGGCCATGCGCCGGACCGCGTACTTGAACACCTGTGCGCCCTCCTGGTGCACCACGTGCATCTTCTTGTCCACAGTTTCGTGCGTGGATGGATTCAGGGAACCACCCCCGGGCATGTACAACGCTAGCCCGCCGGAACCGTCCACGTCGTGGTGAAAATCGAGAATGCCTTCGTTGTCGCCGGCAGGCTCGAAGAGCACTGCGCCCGCGGCGTCTCCAAACAAGACGCAAGTGGCGCGATCGCCGTAGTCGAGGATGGAGCTCATCTTGTCGCTGCCGATGACCAGCACCTTCTTGTGGGTGCCGGCTCCGACGAATTGCGCGCCGACCGTGAGCGCATAGACAAAACCGGAACAGGCTGCCGAGAGATCGAACCCCCAAGCCTTCTGCGCGCCGAGACGGTCCTGCACCAGGCAGGCGGTCGCGGGGAAGAACATATCCGGCGTCACCGAGGCCACGACGATGAGGTCAATCTCCTTCGCGTCTGTTCCCGTTTGCTCGAGGAGCTGCTGGGCCGCAGCGGTGGCCATGTGGGATGTGGCCACGCCGCGCTCGGCAATGTGACGCTCGCGGATGCCGGTGCGCTCGCGGATCCACCGGTCGTTGGTGTCCACGATCTTCTCGAAATCGGCGTTGGTCATCACCTTGGGAGGCAGATATCCGGCCACGCCCGTGATCTTCGCTGGAATCCGATGAGACATGTCTCTCCTTGGGCGATTCTGCGGCGCAAAGGAAACCGAATTCTATGCGATGCGGCGTGCTCGTGACAAGGCGATGCACCTCGATGCGTTCAAAAGCGCAGCAGGTAACTGGCCTTCACGAAGAAGATTCTGGCGGTGGGCGTCGTCGGTGTGGAGCGAAACGCGAGCGGCGGTGAGGGCAAGCCGGTCAACTGGAGATTGCTATAGCCATCCGTATAGCCGACGTACAGGGCGGTGCCGGGATGCAGGAGGTACGTGAACAGGACGCTGGGAGTCAGGTTCTTGGTGGGGAAGAGCGGGCCGCCATCGAGACCGCCCAGGCTGGTCTGGAGGTCGAGAAGGTCGGGGTTGGCGAGCAGGGAGTTGTAGTCCAGGATGAGGCGGAGGGAAAGCTCGCGGGTGAATTGGTAATTGAATTTCGAGCGCAGGAGATGATTGTTATAGACGGCTTGTCCCGGCGCGGAACCCGGCGGAGCCGAAGCGCCCCTCACGCCGAGCCGCGAGAAAATGTAGGTCTGGTCAAAACGGAGCCGGGCGTTCGGGCGGAGAGTGAATCCGCCGCTCGCTCCTTGGGTGTTGCCGAGGAACGGTCCGGGAAGATCCGGCGCCGGGTAATAGTTCACGCCGGTGCCCGCGGTGAAGCGCGCGTTGAAGGCCAGCCATTTGTAGGGAGCGGATTGCGCTTGAATCGCCGTGCTGTGCTTGCGAAAAGCGATTCCGAGAAAACGCTCGAACGCCTCGCCGCGGCTCACCACCAAAGTCGTCTGTCGCGTGAAGTCCACTTCAAAGGAAGCCGAGGCCTGCCACTCTTGCAGTTGGCCGGAGTGATCCCAAAGCACCGACTCGAAGGCGGAAGGCCCAAAGGCGATGACGCTGCTCCTCTTCGGCTTCCAGAAATAGCCGCCAAACGTGTAGTGCTTGCGAACGTCAACACGATTGACGAAACCCAGGTCGGTGCAAAAGCCGGCGCCTTTGTCATCGTAATCGGTGGAGAAAGCAGCGTGACGTCCGGAATAGACGAGATTGAGCCAGTAAGCGTTGCCCTCGAAATGCTGGCTCGTGGATAGGCAGGGGAGTCCGGCGATAGATACGACACTCGCCGGATCATCGGGGATGACTTGGGCGGCGCTCTGACGGGTCCAACTATGAGCGGCTTGCGCCTCCAGGAGCCAATTGGGAGAAAGCTTGAGGCGCGTGTCGAGCGAAGCCACGCGATTGTTCGTGTCGACAAAATCGTGGCTGGAGAAGAAGGCGCCGATCTGCGATTGGTTGCCGAACTCGCGAGCGACGCGGACCACGGCGTCACCGGCGCGCTGCTTATCGTACTGGCTGCCGGGCGGCTGGCCGAGGCCGGGCTGGCGATCGTCGATGACCAGCGCGCCGAGAAGCCAGCGGCCGATTTTGCCGGTCATGCGCGTGCCGAATTGCGGGTCCGCGACCTGTCGCGAGAAGAAAAGATTGATGGGGGTCTCGAAGAAAGCGGCATTCTCGATGAAGAAGGGCCTTTTCTCGGGGAAATAAACGGCGAAGCGTTGATTGACGGTCACCTGCGGATCATCGGTTTCCACTTGGCTGAAATCCGGATTGACGGTGGCGTCGAAGGTCAGCGCGTCATGGAGGACGAACTTGGCGTCCAACCCGGGGCGGTGCTCGAAGACGTTGTGGTAAGCCGGGTTTATAGGATCGGTCTGATCGAGGAAGTGGTTTCCCGCCAGGAGGCCGTAGGGAATCAACTGGATGTTCCGGCCGGGTGAAATCTCACGAAGACCGCTGACGGGTGCGAATTGCTGAATGAGGCCCTTGACGCGTTGCGTCACGTAAGGCCAGCAGTCGACTTCGTTCGTGTGAAGAACGTTGCGACAGAGGCCAATGGTCCAGGTCTGGTCGGGAGCATGAGAAAAGCGCAGGCTCTTGAACGGGATGGCGAACGAGACGATGTAGCCGAAATCGGTAAGCCGCGTTTCCGTGTACCACAGCGTGTCAAAGCTGAAGTCGTATCCTTCGGGTTCCGTGTAGATGGCATCGGCTTGAATGCCCAGAGGATTGGAAGAGAAATAGTAGGCGCGGTGAGCATCACGAAAAGTGTCCAGAAAGACGGCGACGGCGTCGTCCTGATCCGTATCGTCGCGCTTGGAAAGGTGGGCGCGCATCTCCGCGAAGAGTTCCCGGCAGACGAACACCACGTAAAGATTCCTCGAGTCGTAGGAGAGATAAGCGGCCGTGGATTCCGTGGCGGGAGTGCCATCACCCGGCTGGTTCTGACGAAAGTCGGTGACAGCCAGTTCGGCCTCGCGGGGTCGGTTTTCGAGGAAGTCCACGATCTTTGGCGCGCGAGAAACTCTCGGGATCGTTTCGGAACGCGCTCTGCCCGCTGGCGCCGGCTTGGCTGAAGATGCCGGGATGTCTTGCCCGGCCGCAGCACTGGCCGCAGAGAAGGCGCACCACGCCACAATCAAGCGAAGGTGAGGCGTCCATTCCATGGAAACGTTTCTGTATATCGTTCATTGCGTGTTCAAGCAAGTACAAGTTTTGTAGATGTTCTGCCTGCGCCCTCCCCCTGCCGCCGTGGCAATTTGATTCGGCTGCACGCTCTGGGAAAGTGCACGTGGATGACTGTGACGGAGGTCTTGAAGGCACGTGAGGGACGGGCGGAGAAACGGCTAGACGTTGCGCGAAGAAGCAGAGACTGACTCGATGATGGGGTGGGGGAGTTGGCGCATCGCCCGGACGAAGATGGTGATGATTTCGCTGTCGAACTGCGCATTGGCGCAGCGTTCGAGCTCGGCCAAAGCCTCGGCAGGCGTGCGCGCCTTCTTGTAAGTGCGGTCGCTGGTAATGGTATCGTACGCGTCCGCGACCGCCAGGATGCGCGCCCCAAGGGGAATCTGCGCGCCCACGAGCCCGCCCGGGTATCCGGAGCCATCGAAAAACTCGTGATGATGCAGGACCATTCTCTGGATACGGGAAAGCGCCTGCAACGGCTCGAGAATCTTCCCGCCGAAATACACATGAGACTTCATGGATTCCCATTCTTCGGGATTGAGCGGACCATTCTTGTTCAAGATTACTTCGGGGATGCCGACCTTGCCGATGTCGTGTAGAACGCCGGCCAGGCGGATCTCCTCCACCTCGCCGTCGCTCATTCCCATTGCTTCGGCGATGAGGGCGGCATAGGCGGAGACCTTCTGCGAATGGCCCTGCGTGTAGTGGTCCTTTGCGTCGATGGCGAAGGCTAGGGACGTGATCGTATCGAGGACAGCCTGCGGAAGCGCCTGCGGCCCTTCGGGCCCCGTCCCCTGATCCAGCGGTTTGGTCTCTTCGCCCTGGCCCGTCCCCAATGATCCGGTGAATTGCTTAAGCCGCTGGTAGATCTCTTCAAAGGCCTCAGGCCCGGTGGCGAACAGGCGCTTCAGGGTCACCCCCAGATACGCCTCGAGCACGTCGCGCTTCCACTTTCTGGTTTCGTTCGGGTCGAAATGGTCGGCCGTGGAAACGGCGTTTCCGCCCTGGTGCTTTGAGAGGTACATGGAGGCATCCGCCACCTGGATGAGTTCCTGAGGCGTCGAGCCATGCAGAGGAAAGCTGGCAATCCCGAAACTCGCGGTGATGTTCTTCTCACGCAGGAGCGGATCAGAGGTGATCCATCCGCGGAGCTTCAAGGCCAGTTGCCGGGCGTGCTCCATATTCGTTTCCGGCATGAGAATCACGAATTCGTCTCCTCCGTAGCGCGCCACGACGTCCGAGCGGCGGCAATTCGTCTCCAGGATATGGCCGATGCGCTGGAGCATCAGGTCTCCCTCGAGGTGGCCATAGAAATCATTGACGAATTTAAATCGGTCGAGGTCCATGAGCACGAGCGAGAAGTTGCGTCCGGCGCGGGTGGAGCGCTTCCATTCGGCCGACAGCGCCTCCATGAAGAAGCGGTGTGTCTTGACCCCGGTAAGACCGTCGGTGATGGCTTGCTCCTGGGCCCGCTGAAAACTGAGAGCGCTGTGCAACGCGCCGGCAATGAGGTCGGCAAGGGTGCGCAGCAGCAACACTTCTTCGTCCGAAAAATCGATGGTCTGTGCCGATTCGACGTACAGCACGCCGTGGAGCTGGTCGGCGTAAAAGACCGGAAGCGCAACCGCTGTCATGGACCCTGTAAGAATGGGTTTGGCGGAACCGTCTCCCGGGTTGAGCGCCGAATAGAAGGCCAGTTTCCCGCTGCGGGCCACTTGGCCGATGAGACCTGCGCCTAAGGCAATTCGCTTCGCGAGCGCGCCGCGGCGGCGGCCGGCCTCCGCCAGCGCATAGCCCA
>Ga0187877_1001317_pt1 | contig 26375 bp, 20 predicted proteins | sample June2016WEW_17_1_3_FD_132430 | JGI IMG/M metagenome (GOLD analysis project Ga0187877, IMG submission 132430) | Peatland microbial communities from SPRUCE experiment site at the Marcell Experimental Forest, Minnesota, USA - June2016WEW_17_100 | ecosystem: Environmental > Terrestrial > Soil >...
CTGAGGTATGTGGAGCCGTCCCCGATGTTGTCCAGTATCTTCCCGAGGTGTCCGGACTGGGAGAAGTCTATGATTGCCCTGTGGTTCGGGTCCATGTTGGCACCGGGCATCCTGGCGTATACCAGGCCGTCGTTGATGTTGTCGAGGACCTTGTACAGGTGCCCGGGCTGGGAGAAGTCTATGATTCCACGCCGGTTGGAGTCCATGTTGGCACCGGGCATGCGCAGATAGGCCAAACCATCTGCAACCTCGCTGTCCAGGGATGCTAGGCGGACGAGGTGGGGCTGGGAGACCCAGGCGGAGTGGGAGCCTCCCGAAGAGTCATTCCGTGACAATGGTATGAACTGGACATAGGATGTGTTGGCAGGAGCGGTGGCGGTAAGGGTTTCCTTGGCCCACGACGTGGTGGAGTTCGTAGGGGAATAAAGCGGGCTGAGGGTATTCCCCGCCCCGTCGTAGAACACCAGCAGCATCCCGGCCTGGAACGTGCCGTCGCTCAGGAGGTATACGGAGGCGTAGAAGACGTCCCCTGGCGACGCCTTGAACAGGCGGGTATGCATAATCTCCCCGCCCGGGACAGAAGTGGTTACCTGCAAGGACTTGCCGTTCGTAATCGGGGAACTGGCGCTGACGGAGAAGGTGACCGGGTAGTATATGCTGGCCTGCGACCATCCTGCTGTCCCGGCGAGGAAGCTCGGGTTATCCAGCACGATTGCCGACCCAGCGTACTGGGCAGAGCGGATATAGCTGCTCCCGTCCGCCAGCACGTCGAGCGTCGCAGGGCCCTCTATCTGCCAGTGGGAGGGGGTCCAGGAGGCATCGGAGTTCGCCGTGGTACAGATAAAGTAGTTTCCCGTGACGGAGGGGTAGGCCACCTCCTGCCCTACCAGGTAGGATGTACCTGCCGGAGGAGGTGCCCATGCTCCCCTGTAGGTATAGGGGATGCCGTTGACCAGGGCGCTGGCAGCAGGAATCTGGGTCTGGAGCGGGATTCCGGTCGTGGACCCTGATGGTATGGCGTCGGAGTTTACAGGGCCTATGACGGTCCAATAGCTGGTGTTGGTGGGGGCAATGCCTGCCGTTGTCTTTGCAGTACAGACATAGTAGCTCCCGTTGGAGGTCACCTCCATGCCCACGGCATAGGCGACGGAGGCAGAGTAGGCCCCCTGGAGCGTGTAGGGTATCCCGCTGACCACCCCAGCGGACAGGGTCCTGGAGTAGAGTGCCCCGTCGCTTATGGCATCGACGGAGGCAGCGGACATGAGCTGCCAGTATGCCGGGGAGGCAGAGGGCGGCTCAGGGTTCCCCCCCGAGCCGGTGGGGGGCGCAGGGCTTCCCGGTCCATTTTCCACCAGGCACTTGTATGGGCTGCTGGTACCGGACCCCGTGGTGGTGTAGTACACCGTCATGGCCACGGAGTTAAGCTCTATGGCCGCCCCCGTGCCGGGCGAGAGGGTACATTGGCAGGATGCCTGGAACCCCAGCGTCCCGGCCTGCATTGCCGCCAGCAGGGCCGCCGGGGTGATTCCGAACAGGCTGCCCCCGGTGCCGCCGTACACGACGGCCGTGGGGGTGGACGGGAAGTTCCCCGAGGGGTAGGCGGGCGCAACGCTGGCGGAGTTCCCCGTCATCCCTATCAGGACGATGCTGTCGAACATGGAGGCGGAGGTGCCGCCCGTCTGCGCCACCTTGGCCGAGAAGGAGATTCCTGTTATGGTGGCACTGGAGGGGACGCCTCCGTAGTTGAAGCCCGTGAACTGGAGGGCATAGGACTCGTTTACTGTGTTGTTCGAGCCGTAGAGGGTGCAGGTGGCATAGGCGCTCGTCCCCTTGGCATTGCTCGGGTTAGCCCAGGGCTTCTGGCGGGCCACCTGCGTGACTACCGTGGGGGCCAGGCTGCCCGTATTGCCTGCCCCCGAGGAGGCCGGGGCATACGTGACCTCGTTCCCTGGGAAGTACAGGGTCGTGGCATTCCACGGAAGGACAGGCACAGGAGGGAGCGTCGGGGGGGCAATCTGCGTCCAGTAGACGATGCCGTTGGTGGTCGTCTGCCCCGGCATGGTGTTGTTGCCCAGGGCAGTGGCGTTCATGCACACCCAGGTGCTTCCGCCAGACGGCCAGCTGACGATGTTCCCAGGGTCGTAGTCCAGTGCCGCCGACCAGAGTCCCAGGTAGACCTGCGCCCCGCTGGTCGCCCCGGCGACAGCGGGGCCGGTGAGCTGCCAGTAGGGGCTGTAGGCGATGGTCGAGACGGCCGTCGGAGAGGGCACCGTGCCGGGGGCGGCCACCTCCAGCCAGTCGGGGTTGGAGGACACGGGGGCAACCGTGGAGGTGTTGGCCACCAGGCACAGCCAGTAGTTGCCGGATATGTCCACTACCAGGTTGGCCGGGTTGTAGGGGGTGCCGGACGTCCATACCCCCCTGTAGTTGAAGCTCGGCGGCTCGACTGCGGTCTCGGCAGGCCCGTTGGAGACTAGGCAGAGGTAGAAGTTGCCGTCCAGGTAGGCCACCTGGTTCCCCGGGTCGTAGTTCTCCCCCTGGCTCCACACCCCCAGGAAGGCCTCGGCCCCGGAGATGCTGTTTATGGAGTCTGGCCCTACTAGCTGCCAGTCCGCCGTGCTGTTGGGAGGCGGGACGTTGGTGTTCGGCAGGAGGCAGAGGTAGTAGTTCCCGTCCGTGTACGTGACCTCGTTCCCCGCCTTGTATGCGATGTTGTTGCTCCATGCCCCCAGGAACACCTGTGCCCCCGCCATGGACGACACGCTCTGCGGCCCCACCAGCAGCCAGTCCGTGGCATTGCTCGGGGGGATGACGTTGGTGTTGGCCACCGTGCAGATGTACTGGTTCCCGTCGATGTAGCTGACCTGCTGTCCGGGTATATATGCGATGTTGTTGCTCCATGCCCCGACATAGGACACGCCGGTCTCGTTCTGCCAGTCCGTGGTGTTGGTGCTGGGCGGCACATTGGTGTTGCCTGCCAGACAGACGAAGGTGCTGCCCTGGTATAGGACTTCTTGTCCTGGGAGATAGGCCAACGAAGAGGACCATGCCGTCACCGCCGCATTGCCTATCTGCTGCCAGTCATTGGCATTGGTGTTCGGGGCCACGTTGGTACAGGCCGTCAAGCACAGGTAGGTGTTCCCATTGTAGGTGACCTCCGAGCCGGGGGAGTACGCTACGCTCGACGACCATGCCCCCCTCCACCACAGGCCTCCCAGCGGCATCCAGTCCGTGGCATTGCTCGGGGGGGTGACATTGGTGTTGGCCACCAGGCAGAGGAAGATGGAGCCTCCGTAGTTGACCTCCTGTCCAGGTATATAGGCGATGTTGTTGCTCCATGCCCCCTGGAAGGTCAGGCTGCCTAGCGGCTGCCAGTCCGTAGCATTGGTGTTTGGGGGGGTGTTGGTATTCTGTACAAGGCAGAGGTATAGCGAGCCGTTGTACGAGGCCTCCATGCCCGGGACGTATGTGGCCGAGCTGCTCCATGACCCCTGGTACGGGACCCCTCCCAGGAGCAGCCAGTAGGTGGGGGAGCCTGTAGGAGACACACCCGTGTTCTGGATAAGGCACATGTACAGGAAGCCTCCATACGAGACCTCCTGGCCTACCGAGTACGTGGCCGAGCTGCTCCATGACCCCTGATATGCCATGCCCCCCATCCAGAGCCAGTCGTTCGTGTTGGTGTTCGGGATGACATTGGTATTGGATGCCAGGCAGACGTAGATGCTGCCAGCATAGGACACGGTCTGGCCGATAAGGTAGGTGGTCCCTGAGTTCCATGCTCCCTGGTATGCCTGGCCGGTGGCGACGAGCTGCCAGTCGGTGCCGTTGCTTGGGGGAGGGACATTGGTGTTGCTGACCTCGCAGATATAGAGGTTCCCAGAGTACAGGACCTCCTGCTCGGGGAGATAGGCGATGGAGCTGTTCCAGGCCCCCCGGAAAGATATTCCGCCGAGCCACTGCCAGTCCGTGGTGGAGCTGGTCGGGGGCACGTTGGTACAGGATACCAGGCAGAGGTAGACGGCGCTCTGGTAGCTGACCTGCTGCCCTACCTGGTAGGACTGGATGTTGCTCCATGACCCCTGGAAGGTGGTGGCGGACATGAGCTGCCAGTCCGTGGTGTTCGAGGGGGGCGGGACGTTGGTGTTGGCCACCGTGCAGAGGTAGAGGTTGCCCGAGTACCCTACGACTTGTCCGACCAGGTAGGGGACCGAGCCTGACCATTGCCCCGCATAGCTCATCCCTCCCAGCCATGCCCAGTCCGTAGCGTTGGAGGACGGGATGACATTGGTATTGGCGACGAGGCAGCGGTAGATTGCCCCGTTATAGATGATATCCTGTCCCACCAGGTAGGCTACCGTGCTGCTCCAGGCCCCCAGGAAGGTCATCCCCCCCATGTACTCCCAGTCGGAGGTGTTGGACGGCGGGGGCACGTTCAGGTTGGACTGGATGCAGAGGTATATCCCGCCGCTATACAGTACCTCTTGCCCCGGCTGGTAGGTCACGGTGCTCGACCACGAGCCAGCATAGGTCATGCCGCCCAGCCATGCCCAGTCCGTGGTGCTGGAGGTCGGGACGATGTCCGTGCAGGAGACCAGGCACTTGTAGATGTTGCCCAAATATCCCACCTCCTGGCCAGGCAGGTAGGTGCAGGTGTTGCTCCAGGGGCCCATGTACGGCCAGCCCCCCATCAGCTCCCATTTGGCGCTGCCGGGCGGGGGGGTATTGGTGTTCGCCGTCACGCACAGGTAGAGGTTGCTGGCATACGATACCTCGTTCCCCGGGAAGTACGGGGTAGAGCTGCTCCAGGCCCCCAGGAAGGTCTGGCTGCCTGCCAGGGCGCTGGCATTGGCAGGGCCGATGAGCAGCCAGTCTGCGGTGTTCAGGTTGGGCGTAGTAGTGCTGGAGTTCCCGGTCAGGCAGAGGTAGGTGTTGCCTGAGTAGGAGATTATCTGCCCTGCGGAGTAGGTGCTTCCAGATGCCCAGACCCCCACATAGGACAGGCCTCCAAGGGGCTGCCAATGGGCCGCATCGGAGGGCGGGGGGGTCGTTCCCGAGACAGCGACAAGGCAGATGTAGACGAGGCCGCTGTACGAGACCTCCTGGCCAGGCAGGTAGGTGCTGGTCCCGGACACCCAGACCCCGAGGAACTCGGACTGGGAGCCGATGAGCTGCCAGTTGGTGTTCCCTATGGCGGGGGCGGAGTTGGTATTGGCCACAAGGCATAGCCATATGCTGCTGCTGTAGCTTACCATCACGCCGATGGCGTAGGCAGTAGAGGGGGCCCATGCGCCGGAGAACGAGAGCCCTCCCCCTAGCTGCTGCCAGTCTGAGGCATGCGTGTCAGGCTCAGCGTTGCTGTTGTCGGCGATGGCGATGTAGAGGTCGCCGTTGTAGGTAATCTCTTCGCCCACCGCATAGTCTGTGCTGTTGTCCCATGCCCCCATGAACTGCGAGCCGCTCCCCACGAGCTGCCAGTTGGTGTTGGTCAGGGAAGGGGGGGAGTTGGTGTTCTCGGCAACGCACAGCCAGTAGTCGCCAAGATAGGTACACTCGTTGCCCGCCAAGTATGGCGTGATGTTGCTCCACGGGCCGGTGAAGACGTTGACGTTCGATGCCCCGGTCTCCAGGTTGAACGCCCCCGGCGTGCCCGTCAACGCCACTGCCAGGGACTCCACGTCGGCGATGGACTGCTCGGTGTTCCCGTAGGAGTTGAAGCTGGTGGCCTTCAGGTAGATGGTCTTGCCCACGTACATCTGGGCGTACTGCTCCTGGTAGCTGGCCTCGTCCAGGCGCACGAAGTCGCTCCCGATGGCAAAGCTCTTGACCGGTGTCCCGTACTGCCCCCTGCGCAGGTAGGACAGGCTGTAGGTCTGGAGGCCCGTCAGGCTGACGTTGGCATAGCTTACCAGCTCCAGGCCGGAGGTGCCTATCAGGGCGCTGAGCGTCTCCAGTTCGTCGGCGTTGGACTCGGAGACGGAGGCGAGGGTGGCGTCCGGGCTGGCCATCTGCACCGTCAGGGTGTCTGTGGTGTCGGGGTCGGCAGTGGCAGGAAGGGCCGTCACCAGCGTGCCAATCCTGCCCGGCACCTCTATCTTGGCGAGCCAGCTAAAGGTGGTGTTGTCATAGCTGTACCACAGGTCGCACCCCCCCCAGTTCGAGCCGGTGCCGCAGGCGAAGATATACAGCATGTTCGACTGCTGGAGGGAGGCTGCGGCGGGCACCTGGACGGCCAGTACCTCGGTCTCGTCCGGGGCGGAATAGGCAGCGTCCAAGGTAGAGCTGGGGAGCTGGGCCTGGGCGTTCTGGAGGATGGCGGTACCTACGCCCCAGGGGAACTGCTCCGCCTCGATGGTGATGCCTTTCTCCGGGTCGTCCGTCATCTGGGTGATGCGGACGCCAGTCCTTCCGAACATGGTCCCGGCGGTTCCGAGCAGGCCATCGGTGATGGTAACGATGTCGCCGGGCGAGAGGAAGGCAAAGTTGGACTTTAGGGTGAAGCTGTACTTGGTGTAGATTGCCGACAGCCTTTGCAGCCGCATGGCGGCGGCCCACTGGGCTGCCGGGTAGGTCGTTATGAACTGGTAGTCCTTGGGGTCTTCCGTCTGGAGGCCGTACTGCTGCACCGAGGCATCGTCCTGGAGGGGATAGGTGTCCTCGTTGTAGGCGTTCTCCCTTACGGACCACCTGATTCCTATCCTGTTCCACCTGCTCTGCCAGGGCGTCTGCTCGATAGTGACGGGGTCCTCCTTGTCCGCCACGAAGTCGTTGTCGTCCAGGTCTATGACGGGCTGGGTAGGGGGGGTGTAGGTGTAGCCGTTGGCCACTGCCGTGGTGTCGCCCAGGGGGATGAACTTCAGCTTCCCCTCGTCCCATGAGATGTAGCACTGCCCAGCCTCCAGCCACTCGCCCAGGACGCTCATGGCGCTGTCCTGGTTCTGCAATATCTGGGAGATGAAGAAGCTGTTGGCCGCCCAGTAGGACTTGGCGGAGGAGTTGTTCGAGTCCCCTGCCAGGCTGGGGTCGATATACGCACCCGGAAACCCTATGCCGAACACGTCCGAGGTCAGGACTGCGCCTATGGCGTCGGCAGGAGAGGCATCCACGATGCCGCCCCCGAAGGCCAACGGCCCCACCACCTCGAAGTTGTACTGGGGGAGCTGGGGCGCTGAGCCCATATAGATGCCGCTCGACGCCACGCAGGCTATGTCAGAGTAGCCCAGGTCCTCGCCAGGGTGCTTGCTTGACAGGTAGGACCATGGCTCCTGCCCCCTCGCCCCGTTGAGGAAGGTGAGGTTAATCATGTTCGGGGCGTTGGCGTCGGTGTTGGTGTCCTTGTAGCTGTAGAAGATGGAGATTCCCTGGCCGGCGTCGGCGGCGGCGAACAGGTAGTTTCCATTGTTGTAGCTGTAGGTGCCTGCCACAGTGGGCGTTCCGCCCACCGCTGTCATTGCCGGGCCGCCGGGGTAGTATCCTACCCCGTTGTCGGAGTTGAACTGCGACTGGTACTGGACGGTGACCTGGTAGGGGGAGTTGAGGGGTACGATGGCCAGCTCGTTCTCCTGGATGATGTAACGGTAGGACGCATAGCTGACAGTGACGGCGTTGCCGTACTGGGCAGAGTTGAAGACATACTGGCCCGAGGAGTTGATGGTGTACTGCCCTGGACCGGGCGGGTTGCTGGCGGTATAGACCAGGGGCACCTGCTGGGTACCGCTTAGCGTCGCCGGGCCGGGAGAGCCGTAGTCATTGGCAGTGACGTTGTAGAGGCTTGCCACAGACACGCCGATATCCTGGGCGAACTGGGGGTAGTTTACGGGGGTATAGGGGCTGCTGCCTGCCGTGGTGACCTCGGAGTTCGAGTCCACGGCGTAGCGGCCGGTGGAGTCCCAGACCCCCAGGAAGCCCTGGCACGGCCCCATGCATAAGGCCCCGACCACGGCGGCGGAGTAGACATAGGACGAGGCTCCGCCCGCCTTCTTGCTGGCGCCCTGCGCCTTGGCCGAGGTGAAGTCCCCGTACCACAGCAACATCCACGACAGCCTTTGCTGCCCGATGAGGACGGGCAGGGTGGTGCCCAGGATGGCCTGGTTTGTCCTCAGGCCGTTGTAGAGGGTTGTCGGGGTCTGCTTATAGCCTGATCCAAAGAGCGACATAGCCTATCCTATCAGCGTGAAGAACCGTCTGAGGCGGTTCAGCAGGAAGCCCTCCTTTGTCCCGTGGGAGCCGACTGCCCCCCTGCCCTCCACGGAATGGATTACATACGATGGCCATTTCACGATAATCCCCCCGTGCGTCCAGCTATGCACGAGCCTCCAGAGCACGAGGTCCCCAGGCCTGGCCCCGGCCTCGGGAACCTCCCGCTTCGCCAGCCTCAGGACCAGGTCCAGGTAGGTCGTGTCCTCCCTCCTCCTGTCCGTGAGCTGCTGGATGGAATAGAAGGGAAGCTCCAGGTCCTTGGGAATAAGGCCCACGGCCTGATAGACCCGCAGGGGGAGCCCTGCGCAGTCGCAGCCATACCCCTTCAGTGCCGACCTGCCCACAAAGGGGGTCCCTATCCACCCGATGGCCTCCCTGACTATCGCCTCCCTGGTCTCTGCCTCCGTCATTGCTACACCGCCTGCTCCGGGTTGGGGACAAACGGGCATCCCCCGTAGTGGATTTGGTTCCCGTACAGGCCGCACGTGGCCATGGTCTTGTCGCACCCCGGCACCAGCAGCACGGTGTCCCCTGCTGCCACGGCGAAAGGCATGGGCCTGATAAGCTGGAGCTGCACCAGGCCGCTGCTTACCGCCATCGTCTTGACGCTGCCGCTGAAGCCCGTGTTCTGCCCGCTGGCAAAGGTCACGAAGCCCAGGGTGTAGGCATTGGCCATGCAGGTCCAGACGACTGTCCTGTCTGCGGCCGTGGAGTACCGCTTGCTCGGCAGCGAGGGGACGCTGGACGCCGTGGTCCCCTGCTGGCTGCACATGTAGGGGATGCCGCCCGCCAGGATGGTGTTCCCCTTGCTGTACCCGTGGCCGCTGTACCTCGGCGGGAGGTCCAGGCTAAGCCATAGCTGGGTGCTTGCAGCATCGAGCGGGACGGCAGTGCTCTGCCAGTTGGCCTGGAGCAGGCCGCAGCCGGGGCTGAACAGGGTGTGGCGGCAGCTAGACTGTATCTGGTAAGGGGGGAGGGGGCGGTTCAGCATGTAGGTCATGTCGAACAGCTCGAAGACCGCCTTGCTGCGCCCTGTCTTCTTCACGTTCCCTACCTGCCCCACGTTCAGCATCATAGTGCCTACGATATTGCCGTTGGGGTCCGTGCCGCCCGGCCAGTAGGCAGTCTGGATGGTCACCACCGCCCCGTTGAACACCCCTGCTGCCATCGCCTGCATGAAGGTAGCGGTGGTATTGGGGAAGCTTGCCGTGGCCTCCTGCCACAGGGCCGTCAGGTCCATGCTGCTGGCGCTCGGCCTGTACTCGGCGGAGTTGGTGAACGCCCCCCGCTCCCATGCCCCCCACCTGCTGGCGTAGTAGGTTGTCCCGTTGTAGGTGATGTCCGTGTTGGTGCCGTACACCACGTTCAGGATGGTGCCGTTGGAGATGGCGATAGAGATAAGGTCGGCCCGGCCAAACGTCTCGTTCCCGAGGAGGAAGGCTTGTAGCTCGGTTGTGATGGTCTTCGGCATGGTCTCCCTACAGCAGGTGGCTGCTGAACTTCACCTCCTGGCACTGCCATACCTGGAGAAGCTGCTCCTCCAGGCCCTCCAGGGAGTCTGCCTCGAAGTGGCAGCGGAAGTAGAATCCCCCCGTCCACGTGACCGCCTGCCCCGAGCCGGGGCTGTAGCCGCCTGCCCAGGTAAGGTTCCCGTACTGGTCGATGGCGAACTGGCCTGAGGTCAGGGTAGTGCTCCCCACCTTGATGGTGGGGGTGCCCTGGAAGTTCTGGACGAGGTCCCTGGCCCCGCCAGGGGTGACCAGGGTACGGTACATGGTCAAGACCTGGCTGCTGCTACCATTGGTCGTCCCTATGGCCTGGCTGGTGACGGAGTTGTCGTAGGGGTCAAGCCATAACCAGTCTTGACCGGCCCCCTGCACCGCCATGAAGAAGTTGACGAACACCTGCCAGGCGGAGTTGGACTGGGTGGCGTCCCCGATGATATAGCTCAGGTCGTACTGGAAGTCCCACAGGGGGAAGAGCATCAGCGGGATACGCACCTCTCCCCTGCCCGAGGCAGGGGTCTGGACTATGGTCTTGAACCTCGGAGTCCGTTTTACAGGCCACGAATAGGACATTTGCCGTGTAACAAACAAGGGGAAGACTAGCATCTAGGCCACCCCCATCCTAGAGATTTTGGACTTCAGGAAGCTCACCATCTCCGTGCCGTGCTTCTGCGGATTGAAGGGCTCGCTAATGACCGGGGCATAGTGTATCCCCCCAAAGATGTTGGTTCCCCCGCCTACGCCGCCCTCGTGGGCGGCTGCCTTCTGGATAAAGGTGCTGAGGTGGGCGGGAAGGGTCATCTCCTGGGCGTGCCCCATGTATAGGCCGGTATCGGGGTGGATGCCGCCCTTCTCGAACGCCATGACTGCGACAAAGGCAGCGGCGGCAGCAATCGGGGCAAGGATAGGACCTACGATGGGGATAGGCGATACGGCAGAGTATGCGCCCTTGGCCGCCATCTTTGCATCCCCCAGGCCCATCTCGGCATCCGATGCCTTCTTCATCTCTACTCCCGCCCTGTCCGCAGCCGCCCTTGCTACTCGCTCCATTAGGAAAGCGGCAATCCTTCTCTCCACCATCTTCAGGGACGACTGTATCATCAACTCCACGAAGGCGGTCTCGGTAGCCTGGAGTATCTTGTAGGCGCTTCCCCCGTGGACCACCCATTGGGTAAAGGCGTTATTGAAGGCATTGATACTGGCCTGGGCCGCCTTGACGGTATCCTGCTGCCAGGAGCTAGTCTGTAGCTTCAGCTCTGTCCCAAGCTCCTTCTGCTTCTGGATAAGCTTGGCAATGCTGTCCGTGACGGCGTCATACTTCCTCTTCGTGCCGTCGAGCTGCTCCTGGAGGTCCAGGTACGCCTTCTTCCCGAGGTCTGTGGTGGTATCCGTGGCTGCCATCTTCATCTTTTTGGCTACCATCTCCACCTCGTAGCCGTCCTGCTCGGACAGCATTTGGCCGTGGATAGCCTTCGCCTGGGCCAGCTCCCTCCTCAGGGACTCTATGTTGATAGAGGTGGTTACCGGGCCCGTGCCTATCCCCGCCGTCCTGGCCTTGCGCTCCAGCTCGATGTCCTCCAGGCTGCGCTGCTGGGCCTTTGTCTTCTCACGGAGGGACTCCTCGTCCGACCGTATCGCCTCCTGCGCAGTCTTCCTGGCAAGCTCCTGCTGGAACTCGGCCTCGTGGAATGCCAATGCCTCGGACTCTACTGCCGCCTTGTGCTCGGCCTCCGCCCTGGCATTCACGGCATTGTTATGGGAGACGGTCAGCCGGTCGTCGAGCGCCTGCTCTTCGTTCGCCTCCTTGGCCTTTATCTCCTTTACCTTGTCGGCATTCCCGCCTGCCGCCTTGACCTCGGCGGCATAGCGTGCCTCCATATCCGTACGGAGGGTTTCTACCAGCCCCTTCTCGGCGCTCTCCTCGGCGTCGGCCCTTGCTATGGCGGCGTTCTTGGCGGCCCCGATGTCGGCCGGGGCCTGCTCCCTCCTGGGTACTGCGGGGGTGGCCTGTACCTCGGCAAGCCTTGCCTGCTGGCCAATCTCCTCCTTGATGGCCCTGGCATGCTGGTCCTTGCCCTCCAGGACAATCCTGGCAAGCTCAGAGGCATCCGAGACCTCCCTGCTGTGGAGTTCGGTGCCCTTGGCCATGGCCGTGCTGATGTAGTCCTGGTACCTCCTCTTCAACTGCTCCAGGTAGTTGTTGACATAGTCCAGGGCCATGTAGTTCAGCTCTTGCTGGGCCCCGGTCGTGGTCCTGACTGCGTTCTGGTAGTCCCGCTGGAGGGCAAGGGCCTTGCCGCCTGCGGCCACCAGGTCGTCGTTTGACCTTACCTGCGACTCTATGTCTGCGATGGCCTGCTTGGCCTGGGCGGGGCTCGTGTAGGATGCCAGGCCCGCTGCGATGCCCGGTGCCCCCCCCGTCGCATACTGGGCCATCAACTGGAGCCCGAGGACAATCTTAATCACGTAGTCGTACTGGTCCTCAAGCTGCTTGTTGAACACGGAGATGCCGGACTCCATCCTGGGGTATTCCCCGGCCAGGTCCGCTAGCTGCATCCTGTACTCGGCAAGCGGCCCCTGCGTCAGGCCTACAAGGCGCTCCCTCTCCTCGGTCAGCCTGTCGTTGGAGGTGCCTATGAACTTGTTGAGGGCGATGGTGTCCTCGGTGACGGCCAGGACCTTCTCCTGCCATCTACCGTACAGTTCGATAGCACCGACGACCAGGGCAACGGGAATGGCGGCGGCGAGCAAGGGGCCTGCCATGCCTGCGGCGGCACCCAGGCGTCCGAACTGGCCGCCCAGCATCCCCACCCCTGCCTCCATGCCCACAATCTTGCCTGTGACCATGGCTGCGGTGTTCTCAAGGCGGGATACCCCTGCTGCCGCTCCAGTGACGGCAGGGGTCATGGTGTCCAGCTTGGAGGTCAGGCCGGAGACCTGGCCCTGGAGGGACGAGATTGTGGTGTTGGCCTCGGCGACAGACGTGCGGAGACCGGAGATATCACCGACAATTTGTACGATTATTTCGTTCTCGCTAGCCATTCCTTATCCTCTGACGCTCAAGTACCCGGGCAGCCCTCACCCAGTCTGGAAGGGTAGCCTCAAATTTCCCGTCCACCGGCTTGAGGCTCTCCGCCTTGCGCTTCTGCCCCACCGGCCTGTCAAGCTCCTTCCTCACCCTCCTCCTCCTTCCCAGCCCCGCCTTGGCTGCCTGTATCAAGTGCGTGGGCGGGTTCTCGCTGAAGTATTCAAGCAGCTCGAAGACCGCCGGGAGGGGCTGGGCGTCGAACTCGGACAACGTCCACCCCGTGACCGTAGTTACCAGGCCCCTCAGGTCGGCCATCTCTAAGGGGCTATCGTTTCCCCCTGTTTGTCCGCCAGCCCGCTCATGCTCTTGATTTCCTTGAGAAGCTCGTTAATCATAACCTTGTCCAGCTCTGCCTTCAGCCGCTCTACCGTCATCTTGTCGTCTGGGTTGGCATTGTTGTACCCATCGCAGACGAAGGCATAGTATTCCCGCTCAAGCCTCTTCATATCAGGGGGCTGGGCGGCAAGGCACTCGGCCTGGACAGAGAGGAAATTATCCGCCTGGCCGCAGGTCAGGGGTGCCACCGTGATGGCTACGCCATCAAGCTCTACCTTCTTCTTCCTTGTAAAGGACATAGGTCTCCTCGTTCGGTTTTGGGTTTGGGTTGTTCCTGCCCCGAACTGGGTGCCAGGTGGAGGGATGAGGATAGCCCCCTGGGGACTGGCGTCCCCAGGGGTCGTACACCCCATCAGGACTTATACGCTGGACAAAAATGTGAGTACTTGCCCCGAGGCGTTTGCGAACGCCTGGAAGTCCAGCTCCAGGATGCAGTATTCTTCCCGCTTGAGGGGCATGGCAATCTTGGACACCCTGCACTGGTACAGGACAAGCTCGTTGTCGCCCTGCGTCGGGTTCGTGAGGTAGGCCACGAACACCGGCCGGACGGCATTGCCCATGATTTGGTTGGTGACAGTCAGCGTGTTGCCGGTCGTGGTCGTGTAGCGGTAGCTGACCAGGATTGCCGTTCCCTCGTCCGAGGAGTAGAAGGTGTAGGTGCCGGTGGCGGCGGCGCACTTGTAGGTCCCTGCGGCGGCCGGGGTGGTCGATACCGCCTGAAACTGGTTCCTCGTCCCGGCGTACCAGACGCCCAAGTCCATCAGGAACACCCCGCCAGCGGGGGGAGTGACGACCAGGGTCGCTGTCGGGGGAGAGGCGGCTCCGGCATTGTGCGCCTCGAAGCTCATCGTGGCGACGGAGCCTGCGGTGAGGCCCTCGCCGAACACGAAGTCGTTGAGCTGGCTGAGGTTGATGCGCCCGGTGGTAATCTTGCCCGTAATCTTGCGGCTCGCCGAGCGGGTGTCCTCAGGGTCCTCGGTGGACCCCCGCAGCTCCTTGATGGTCACGGCGATGTCAACGCTTGCCTCCTGCACCGTGGCGAAGTTGCCCGGCTGGATAAGTGATACCGGCGTGCCCGATGTCCCCCCGCTCGTTGCCAGGCCGTAGACATAGCCTGCCCCGAACCAAAGGGTGTCAGTCTGGGTGTTCGTTGTGCTCATGCGAAGTACCTCTCAATATAGGATTTGGTATCTAACTTCCGCCGACGAAGACCTGGACCGGGACGACCATGAGGGCCTGCCCGTCCGTGCTCCCGTCAGCAATGTCGGCCTTGCCGCTTATCCTGGCGTTGTCTATCCCAGGGGTGCCGAGGATATTCCTGCCGTCCGGCAGCCTCCCGGCGTCCATGGCGTTGTCGATGGCATCCAGGATGGGGTTGATGGTCTGGCCGTATATGTCGGCATCAGGATTCTGCCAGTCCACCTGGACGTATACCCATATCTCGTACAAAAGGACATACTTGTTGGCACCGTATGCCTTCTGGCTGATGTCCTCGTCCACCCTCCTGACGAACACGGCGGGCTGGAGGGCCACCTGGGACCAGTGCTGGAGGTGCTTGGAGGCATACTGCCACTTGTAGGCGTTCTTCATCACCGCCATCAGGGCGTCGTCAACCTTGGAGCGGGGCAGAATCATCTATCCTCCGGTCACAGTTTCTTCTTCAGGATGGAGATGAGCTTTCCCATCTCGGAATCCGCCGTCTTCTCGGCTTGTTCAAGGTCGGCCTTGATGGCTGCCAGCTTCTTGAAATTCTTTATGCGGCCAAGGGCAAAGCCCCCTGCCATCAAAACGATGCCTACCACGATTTCGACTATCATCTTATCCTCCGAATGCAAAGCTCTCCGAGACTATCGGGCCGCCCACGATGTCCATGATGCGTGCCCTCAGCTCGTCCGTCGGCCCCCCCATCCACCTTCGCTGCCTGAGCGGGGGGTGGGTGACATGCGCCACGACTATCATGTCCTTGGTAAACCCGAAGCTCCTCTGGTGCTTGGCAACCTTCGCTGGCGTGCCAAAGGCCAGCCATGCCAGGGCCTTCCTGTCCACGGGGGATATGTCGTAGCTGGAGAGGCCCCCCTTCTCGTGGACGATTCCGTACCAGGAAGTACCCCCTGCGCCGTGTACCCCGCCCCTTACTGTAGTGCCCTCTATCCCGGCGGGGATGACCTGTACGGAGCCAGCCAGGCCGGACATGCCGTGCCGGGAGTGGATGCCATAGGTGCCGGCCGCCAGGCCAGCCACTATCCTCCCCTGAAGCTCGGCACTTGCAACATCTACCCGCCTCTTAAGGACGATGAGGGCCTTGTCTATGCCTTTCTCCAGCCTCGCCTTGACAGCCTCCGCATTCCTGATGGTTACCTGCATGCTAGCCCGCCCAGCAGGATGTGCGCTTGTAGTTCTGGAGCATCAGCCTGAAGGCCGGGGGGTATGCCCAGGACCTATAAGAGGTTACCGAACCAGTCTGAGGCGTAGCACGTCCGCCCTCGTCTTCACGCAATCTCCTGTTCAGGAGGACTGTCCCGGCCGCCAGGCAGCCCAGGAAGAGGTCCTCGGGGACCTCGCTGTAGCCGCCAGGGTAGGCCAGGCTTACGTTCCCGATGCCGTGCGAGAACCTGAACGGCCTCCCCCACCAGGGGGACTGCCCCTGTCGGTATATGCCACCGCCAGGGCGGAGGGCTATGCTGCTGCCACCCTGCTCGACGAACCATCCCCCGCTCCCGCAGCCGGAGGACTGGGGGATGCCCCTGGCATCCACCATCACGGAGACCTCGGACAGCTTCGTGGTGTCTATCGGGCCGTTCAGGACGTACATCTTGTGCGAGCCGTTGCCGTCCCGGACCTCGGTGTAGGTATCCCCGCCGGTGAAGTAGCCGTCCGCCCTGCCGGTGGCCCAGTAGACAAAAGAACTGACTCCTGAGACAATCTCCTCCACGGTGCTTACCAGGTTCTCCGGGGGGGCGGACTGCTGCCCCACCTGACTCCACTGCATAAGGTCCGAGGGCTCGAATAGGCTGGTCACTACTCCCCCTTCCTGGCTTCCAAGGACTGGTCGAGGGCGGTGTTGTCCACTATCTCTCCGCCCGACATCTTGGCGATGTTCTTGTCGATGTTGGCAAGGGTGGCCCTTATGTGGGGGATACAGTTGGTGGCGAGGACCTCCACATGGTTCTCGGTCACGGAGATGCCGAAGAAGAACCTGTACGCCTGGACAGAGGCCACGGAAACCATGCCCGCCAGGGCGATGGCGATGCCCGCTACCTCCCTCCAGCTCACGTTCTCGACCAGGTTCACTAGGACTCGGAACGGGGTTTCTTGTAGCATGGCTTTTATTTTCCCTTGCCTTTCCTGCTCCTCCAAGCGGCTGCTGGATGAGGCCCGCTCCCTGTCGATGCTGCCTTCAGGACAGTAGGCTCTAGTTGTACAGTGCCACCCAGTATGGGGAGCCGAGCACGCTGGTCTGGCCGTACCCGACCAGCTTCATCCCCCCCGTATAGCCAGTGAAGTCCGTGAAGCCCGGCCCAGTGTACCCAGTGTATCCTGTATAGCCTGTCCCTCTGGGACCTGTGTAGCCCGTATAACCAGTGTATCCTGTGTAGCCTGTCCCTCCGGGACCTGTGTAGCCCGTATAACCAGTGTATCCTGTGATGTTGGGACCAGTGTAGCCTGTATAGCCCGTCCTACCTGTGTATCCAGTGTAGCCAGTGTAACCAGTGTAGCCAGTTCCACCGGGCCCGATAGGACCGGTATAGCCGGTGTAGCCTGTATACCCGCTGTAGCCCGTCGAACCAATGGGAACCACAGACTGGTCGAAAACGCCGTCCGGCCCGAGCCGGACGAGCTTCCCGGCATCGGACGTGCCTTCGCTCACTATGATTGGGTCAAGACCCTTCTGGTACGCTGCTGGTTGCATGGTTACTCCTCAAAAAAAATCAGGGCCCCGGGCCTATTTGTCGGCCCAAGGCCCTAAGGGTCTTTCGTCAAACTTCTTCATTCACAAGGACGCTAAGCAACCCCTACGCTCGTGATGACGATGTTGGCCCACGGGACGTAGACCTCCAGTGTCTCCTCAACGTAGACACCCTGCGAGTGCAGCCTGGTGACGTAGGGGTACCGGAGTGCGTAGTACGGCTCACGGCACATCATCCTGGCGTTAGCCGGGATGGTATTGCCGGCCGCCGGATAAGGGTTGGTGAATGTCGGTGCCATGATGGTCCCGAAGGGCAGCCAGGGCACGGTGACCAGAGGGATGACCTTGGCGGTGCCATACGCCGAGAACTTGCACTTGTAGTTCTCGATTAGCGAGCCGCCAGCCGAGGGGGAATTGGGGTCGCCGCTACGGGTCCAGAGGGTGCTCCCGGAGCCGCTGGGCGATGTCTGCATCCTGTTCTGGAACGGAGGCATGATATCGGAGCTGATAAGCGCAATATCCGGGGTGGTCTGGAACAGTTTCCACTGGGTGGCGATGGCCGTCTCCAGCTCCACGACGCCGCCGCTGCCGTCAGCGTGCAGGATTGCGCCTGCGGCGTCAACGACATAGGCAGGGGTGGTAGTGGCGAGCGAGCCAGCGGCCCAGGTGGCGAGCCCGTCGAAGTCCCCCGTGGTGGTGCCGGGGACAGGCGGGTTGGCGCTGTGGTCGAGGCTGTCGCCCAGGGCACTGAGCTTCTGTGCAGTGGCCTTGTTGGGAAGCGTGGTGACAGTGAAGGTGCTGGTCGGGTAGACGCCCTGGAAGTAGCAGTCGGTGGGGACGGGCGGGGAGCTGCTGGCGTCGTCGCTGTCCACGTAGCATGCATACCCGAATGCGCCAGGGATAGGCTGCACGGTGACGGTAACGGACTGATGGTCCGAGGAGGTGCTTACCACAGCGGACTGTGCGGACGGGATGCCCGTGCCCCCCTGGTTGACCAGTGCGGTGCCGTCCACGGAGGTGTAGGATACCGTCTGGACGATTCCCTTCCCTGCCCCGAACGTCAGAGCATTATAGATGCCCCATCCGGTCAGGGGAACGACGACGACGGACACGGTCTTGACGTAGCCCATCGAGCCGCTGCTGGCAAGGGCGATGCCCGGTGCCGGAGGCTGGGCGGTGGTCAGGGTAAACCCGTTCTGGCCGCTGTAGCCGGTGCCGGAGTTGCCGAAGATGGCCATCCTCTCCTCAAGGTTCAGGAGGACGTTCAGGCTGGCAAGCCGGGCGGTGCCCAGGTTGTCGTTGTGGCCGACGCCTGCCGACTGCGCCTCGAAGGTCACGCTGGCATCCGTGCCCAGGGTGACATAGTTGGCACTGGTCCTGCGGGTGGGGATGTTGATGTACTGCGACCGGCTGCCCTCGGCGATGGACGGCAGCACGTTGGTGCCAGGCGTGATAATCTGGTCCCAGGTCGTCTGGAGGCCGCCAATCTCGTGCCCCAGCTCGGTGGGGGTCACACGGGGGATGAGGTCCAGGACCCTGTGGAAGACACTGTAGGTGTTGCGTGCCTCCGCCTCCAGGGGCAGGAAGTTCAGCCCGCTCCCGGTAGTGATGGAGTTGGCGTTCGCCTTCGACAAGTTCTGTATCTCGGCGATAAGCCCTGCGATTTCAGTGTTCTCAAATGCCATAATAATTCTCCTTGTGCCCCTGGCTAGGGGCCTAACATCATTGCTTGCAGAGGCCTACTTACTCAGCCTTCCTCGTCGCATACCATGTCCGCAGGAGCCTTGCCGGGGTATAGGGCTGCCAGGACTTCGCCTGCTCCGCCAGGACCTTGGCTGCAGCCGCAGACTGGGGGGCTGCCATAGCGTTCACGTAGTCGGCCTTGGCAAGCTCGACGGGCTCTGTCTTGCTGTCCTTGGTATCCGCCTCCTTGGTCACGGCGGACTTGGCGAACGGCTGTGCCGTCCCACGGTCTCCAGGGCCGGAGATGCCCTTGACGATGGCCTTGAGGCCCTCGGCGATTCCGTCCCGGACCATCTTGGCCACGTCCTCGGCCTTCACTTCCTTGGCGGCCGGGGCAGCGGACTCGGGATTGGCCGGGGTGGGCTCGAATCCCTTGTCGTCCTGGGTGCTCTCAGGGCCACCGCCGATTACCTTGGCGATGCCGTCGAGATGGGAATGGACGCCCTTGTGGAACGCCAGGTGGCGCTCGTGGTGGGCATCGACATGCTCCCTCAGCTTCGCAATCTTCTCGTGGATGCTCTTGCGAGCAGCCTTGTCAAGCGTTACGTCCTTCTCCATAGCGAGTCCTCCGGCTAGTCTTTCCAGCTCATCTAAAGCATTCGGTATTCCAGAAACATCCCCTTCCTCCAGGGAGGAGAGGGTCTTCCACAGCCCCTCGGAGGCGGCAAGCTTCTCAGCGGACGGCACTTCCATGCCCTCCTGCTCATAGAGACGCCTCAGGGAGGCTATGGCCTTATCCTTGTCCGGGCCCTCATACTTGTTGCCCCTGTACCCGCCGTGCAGCGCAGCCCAGGCGGCCCCCATATGAGAATGGCTGGGACTTCCGCCCTCGTCGGTCACGGGGAGGTGGTCCGGGGGGACAAGGTAGCGTACCCCCTTCTCCACGGAATCCTTTCCTGGCGTGCCATCCACGGCCTCCTTGGCAGCCTTGCCGCAGGAGGCGCACTTGCCGTCCACGAGGGCCTTGCCGCAGCCTCCGCACTTCTCCCCGGGCTCCCCCGCACAGGAGGCGCACTTGCCGTCCGCCAGCTCCTTGCCGCACTTGCCGCAAAACCTGTCCATTTCTGCCTTCCCCAGCAGTATCGGCTCCTCGGTGCCCTTTCCGGCAAACTTCCTCAGCTCCGTGCTGCCATCCTGCTTGACCATCTGGAAATCGGACTCCGGGTTGTTGGCCAGGTCCACGATGCTTATCTCGGCCAGCCGGGGGATGTACCACTTCTCCCCCTTCTCCACCCACCTGTCCGCATACTTCCCGCCGATAGAGAACCCCGTATAGAGGCCCTCGTACATCTTCTGCTTCGCAATGGGGTCGATTATCTTGGCGGTGACGAAGACCCCCTGGTTCACGTCGTCGAACGTCAGGTCCGTAAGCTTGCCGGCCGAGGTGTGGGGGTTGTGCATCTCCCGCACGTTGCCGAGGTTCTTCCCCTGGCTGGCCTTGAAGACCCGCTCGCTCCAGGAGGAGAACTGGGGCTTGGACCTCTCGTAGTGCATCCGCTCGCCATCGGCATCCCTGGCCTGGGTGGCGGCATACCCCACCGCTATCCCCTGGAAGGGGTCGTACTTCTGGAGCGGGACGAATATGCTCTTGTCGTAGTCCATATCTGGCTAGCGGCCCTCCTGCCGGGGGTTGAGGAGACTATGGCGAAGCCTGTGCCCGGCAGGAGGCTTTCCCGCTATACTAAAGAAAGCGGTATTGCCTTTCCTGCCAGGCGGGGGCTACACATGATTCCAGTCCCCAGGAACGAAGCGGTGCGAGCCGTCCGATGCCACTATATCCCGGACCCTGGGCCTCGGGGCGCACCCTAGGTCCATGGACTCCCAGTCGTTCCAGATGGCATTCACGCCGAAGTAGTCCACGATGCTACGGGCGGCAAGGTAGCAATAGTTCCAGTGGCGGACCAGGTAGAGTATCTCCTTCGTCCTCCTGGTCATGCCTCCTCGTCCTTGGTGCTGGCCACATAGACAGCGCAGTTGCAATCTGGGTGTGATTCGAGCGTGGACTTGGCCCCTGACGGGAAGGCATCCCCCAGGTTGACCTCTTCCCCGTCGTTCATCAGGCACTCGTCGCAGGGGTCGGGCCCGATGGCCTCCCACGCTATCCTCTTGACCACGCCGGACCTCTCCCAGAAGCCCAGGGACGCACCCATCTGTGCCCGGCCTACCTCTGTCTTGGCTATAAGGGCAGCACGGGCGTCTGAGAATATCCCCGCCTCGCCCTCCTCCAGGGCTGCCTTGACAGAGGACTGAAGCTCCTCGGGGCTGGTGGCAGTCTTGAGGGACTCCTCGACGATGCTGTTCAGCCTCTCACGGGTAGTCTCCAGGATATTCCACTTGGCATCGGGGTTGTTCACTAGCGTACCGTCAGGAAGCCTTTTCATGCCGACCAGCTCTGCCGCCCTGTCCCTGGCCCAGGCTGCCGCCTGGTCGTTGGCAGGGCCTACCAGGCTGTCCTCGTCCATGTCGAGGAGCAGGGATGCCTGCCCCACGCCGGACAGGGCTGCCTGCTCCAGTGCAGCAGAGGCCTCGGGGACAGCGTCCTGGAGCTGCCTTGCTATCCTGTTCCAATAGTCTGCCCTCCCCAGGATGCCGCCGTCGTCCGCCTTCTTGACCTCGAAGAGGACAGCGCAGTTCCCGAGCGCCTGCCCCTTCGCCTTCTGGAAGGCCGTGCGGAGCGCAAGCTCAAGCTGCGCCGCCGCTATCTGGGAGTTCCTTGTGAGGCTTCCTGGCTGGAGGCGTGGCCTGCCCCGCTTTGCCACCCCCCCCTGCCCTTTTGGGGAAGGGCCGGAAACGGGGGGCGGGACGGGGGGCTTGTCCGCAGATATGGCCGGCGCAGGGCGGAAGTCCCCGCTCTCGGCATCGTCCAGGCTCTCCAGCGGGACAGGGCCGTTGGGGGTCAGGTAGATATGCTGGTTGGCCCACAGCTCGTCAACCTGGTCCCTGTTGTTCCGCTCCGCTATGTCGTTCCAGGAGCACAGGCCATGCCCGAAGTCCGAGGCGTCTACCTGGGCGGACTTGAGCGGGTCCCTGCTCTCCCTCGCCTCCGGCACCGCCTCCATGTCCCCGTACCCGAGCTGGCCGAGTATCTCGTTCAGGAGGTCCCTGCACCAGTCGATGTAGGGCTGGAGCCCCTCTATCTCGCCCTGGACGCTCATCTCCTCGGCCACCGCCCTGTTCACCTGCTTGATGAAGGCGGTGGGGCTGACGCCCAGGCAGTAGCAGCACACACGGGCGAGCCACTCGTCGAACTCGTCCTTGAGCACCTGCTCGTTGAGCTTGGGGAATATGATATTGGGCTGCTTGTCGCCGCCGTAGCTGGGGAGGAAGAAGCCCTTCCTGCGGTTCCTGGCGTTCCCGGACAGTATGGACTCAAGGTAGCCGTTCGCCTCCTCCACCTTGGCGATGGGCACGTCCGGGGGCATGAAGGCAATGAACTCGAACCCCATCCCGGACCTGTAGAAGGCGGCCTGGAAATCCAGGCGGCCAAGCCCCAGGGCAAGGATGGCAAGCGCCTGCTCGATGGGGCTGAACCCGTACTTGCGGTAGGTCAGGCGGTTGCGGACGGCGTAGATAAGCTCCGTGTCCGTCATCTCCTGGGCAGGGAAGCCGTAGGGGGTAAGCTGGAATGCCGGGCTGCCGCCCTTGGCATCAAAGCTGCGCTTCTTGGCAAGGTAGGACCTGGTGGCCTTCTTGGGGGAGGTCTGCACGAGGTGGCTTGCGGGACGGCCGCTCGCCTGGTGGGAGGCAGGCTGGTTGCCGGACTCGTCGAGCAGCGGGAAGACCTGCGCCCCGTCAATCTGCCCCAGGCTGCAAATCCTGCCCTCCTGGTCCTTCTGGAGCCAGACAGAGGCAGCGTCGATGACCAGCATGTCGTCCACCAGCCCCCTCAGCCATGTCCTGAACCACTGCCAGCCGTCCGGCTTGGCGAAGAAGGCGTTGAGCTGGTCTACCCTGTCGTCCCCGACCACCCGCTTGCGGAAGGCCACCTTGGTCTCGCCCTTCCTCTGCCTGGGCCTGAACTGCCAGTTGATTCCGGCGACCTTGTCCTTCACAGTCTCAAGGATGAAGCGGATGATAGGGTAGTAGCTGAAGTTCCTGATGGTATTGAAGTCTACCTGGCCGTCCCGCCCCTGGAAGGAGATGTTGGTGAGGGGCATGTAGGCATAGCGCCTGGGAGGCGTGCCTGCGGGAGATATGGGATGTATGGGCTGACCGGCGGGGAACCAACCTGTTACGGCCAAATCCTGGATGGTCAAGGCCCCGCCAGTCTGCATTATATCAGATAAGTATAGCCTTTGCTTGCCTGCTGGAAGGGAGGCAGGGCCTATGTTCTTGTTCTTGGCCAGGGTCATACCGTCTTCTCCTCGCTATGCCAGCTAAGGTCCACGCCCCTGTTCGCCTTGGTATTCTTGTCCTTGCCGGCCGCCCACAGGGCGGCCTCCTCCGGGCCAAGCGGGGGTGCCTTGAGCCTGTCCACAATCTGCTCCGGGCCGATGAGCAAGGCGGTAGGCTGCTGCCACACCCACTTGCAGACCAGGCAAGTACACTCGATGGCAACCTTCTGCCCGTCCGTGACGGCCTGTATCCCGCCCTTCCTGTGGGCGCAGGCCGGGCACAGGCCGTTTACCGGGACCCTCTTGAAGAGCCAGACGTACAGGCGGGCCATCCACCTGGGGACCGGGACTTTCGAGAGAAGGCTCATTCTTGTCCTCATTTATAGGTTCCGTATTGGGTTTGCCTGGGGGTCCTCCGCCACCTCGCCGCAGGCCAGGCACTTCCTTCCCCGTGCGGCATGGAACCACCTGGCGGCACCGCACCGGCAGGGGGCCTCCGCCTTGCGCAGGTCCTCCGTCCTGGCCGGCTTCTCCAGCGGCTCCTCCTTCCTGTCCAGGAAACGCTGCATCCGCCTCGACATCGGGGTATTGCCCATCCCCTCCACGGCCTGGAGGTGAAGCTCCCGCTTTATCCCGTTTGCGGTCTTGCCCTCGTTGGGGTTGGCATTGGGCCTCCCCGTGTCCTTGCCTGCCTGCTCCGCCAGGTACTTCCACCACTCCATGAAGGTGCCCTTCTTCCTCCGCCAGTTGAGGAACTGCGACATGGCGTCCACGTCGTCGTCCTGTATGGCATTGGGGAACCTTGCCGCCAATGCCCTGACCTCCGCCCCGTCCTGGTCGTCGGGGAGGTAAACCAGCCCCGCCTCCGCCATGGGGGAGCAGGCCTCCGCCCTGGCCACCTTGTCCCCCCAGTCGGGGGGGACGGGGATGACGGTCCACTCCTGCGAGAGGTCCTCGATGATGGCCTGCCCGTTCGCCTTGGGCTCGATGAGCAGGACAGACGCCCCGTGGAGGGTGGCCATCCTCCTGATTGCCTGCTTGGACTCGGCGAACCCCCTCCTCTTGGTATCCCTGCCCAGCAGGTAGCTTCCCAGGCCCGCCATCCCCCAGGCATGGATGGCCACGTTGGAGGCCGTCTTCTCCTTGGAGCCGAAGCTGGCGTCCACCGATATGGCCACCTGCTCCGCATGGGGTGCCTTCCCAGGCGTGTACATCCTGAACCACCCGGACTGGAATATGACGCCGCCAGGCGGCGCAGGGTCCTGCTGGTACTGCCCCTCGTAGCCCGAGGCCCCCAGGGCCCTCTTCCTCTCCCTCAGCACCCTGTCCGGAAGCCTCCTGGGGTCGAGAAGGCGCATGCTGTTGTCCGGGGCCCTGACAACCTCCGTCCCCGATATGGGCAGTGATACCCTCTGCTCCCTCCTCGCCTCGGCGGGGAGGCAGAGGTGGGTCCACCCCCCGTCCCTGAGCAGCTCGCCGCAGATGTCCTTGTCATGGAGCCTCTGCCCTATGACTATGACCGGCGAGGACTCGGGGCTGTCCAGCCTGGTCATCAGGCCCGTCCTGAACTTCTCCACCCCCGCCGCCCGGTCGGTGTCCGACTCCGCCTGCTCCGTGTTATGCAGGTCGTCTACAATCAGTATGTTGCCGCCCATCCCGGTCGCCCCGGTAAGGATGGTCATAGCACCGGTCCGGGAGTTGACCTGCCTCCCCCTGGTGTTCTCGTCCTCCTCCATGGACAATGCCCACATCTCCTGGTAGGGGACGGACTCGATTATCCTGCGCCTCCTCAGGGAGGACGCCACCGACAGGTTGAAGCTGTAGCTGTAGAAGGCGAACCTTGCGGCAGGGTCGGAGCACCACCACCAGCAGGGGAACATCTCCGTCCCCAGCGAGGTCTTGGCGGACCTGGGGGGCTGGTTTATGATGAGCCTGGTAATCTGACCCAGCCTGACCGCCATCAGGTACTCGGCTATGGCGTCGAGGTACCACCCCTCCGTGAGGACGGTATTGGGGTTGATAACCCTCCAGAACCTCCTGAGGAAGGGGCGGAAGTCCTTCTCCAGCAGCCTCTTGAGGGCCTCCTGGTCCAGGATTAAGGCGGTCTCTTCGAGCTTTCTCCTGCTCGCCATCAGGCGGTTACCTCCGACATTACAGGGGGGCCAGGGGGCATCATGGACACGGAGACTGCTATCCCCCCATCAGGCGGGGCAGGAGGGCTGTCCGGGGCCACGGCGCCGGTGGCAGGTGCCTCCGGCAGCGCAGGGGGGGCATTCCTCAGCTCCCTGGCAACCTCCCTCCGCCTATCCCTGAGGTCACGGTCGGACATATTGGCGACCTGTACCAGGGTAGACACCCCCTCGTTCACGATGGTCTGCCTTGCCTTCCCCTCTATCTGCTCCACCACGAAGCGCACGGCGTCGAGCTGGGTGGGCTTCAGGTCCTTCTCTCCCAGGGCAGCCTCCACCAGCATCTTGGAGATTGCCCCCGCCTTGGTCATCTTCCTCCCCTCCCTCTGGCACTCCTCCTCCAGCATCTCCAGGATGGAGCCACGGACGGAGGCCTTGGTGGGGCGGCCGGCGGGGTTGCCGGACTCGCCCGGCTGCCAGGAGCGGAGGTTGGCAAGGCTGACGGGCTGCGGGTAGGGACGGCGTTTTCTCCTCATACCTAAGGGTTCCGTATTCACAGGACCCAGTGCCCCAGTGGAAAGACGGGCGCTCCTCCGCTAGGAGGATGGCCCGGAAAAGCGGGGAATTTATGGGGTAATCAGGGGCCCCCTTTAGGCCGGGGGGGCCTCATCTCCGGTTCAAAGTTGACGGGTGGGGGGTACGCCCATCGGATTCCCCATCCGATGCCCAGCCCAGTCTTGCCAATCACTTAGGCCACGCTATGACAAGGCACTATGACAGGCCGGGGGCTGGGGCGGCGGGGATATGGCATATTGGCCCGTTGCTATTTTGAAAAGAAGACTAAATGTCCGGCGGTAAGTCTACATATGTAGATGGACATCATGTCCACAATGGTGCAAAATGCTATGTGCCGGTATCATGGGTGTTTCATATATGTTTCCTGGAAAACGCTAGCTAGTGTTGGAGTGTCAGATTTGTAGGTGTTTCATGGGTGTTTCATGGGGACCGCCTTCAGGCGGTAGATGGGAGCCATAGTGTGGACATCCTGTCCCTTTACATTTGAAATGTAAACTTTGGTCCAGAATGTAATAAACGCTGGGTACCCTTCGAGACAAGTCCTTTGCTATCAACAGC
>Ga0187877_1001343_pt1 | contig 26009 bp, 30 predicted proteins | sample June2016WEW_17_1_3_FD_132430 | JGI IMG/M metagenome (GOLD analysis project Ga0187877, IMG submission 132430) | Peatland microbial communities from SPRUCE experiment site at the Marcell Experimental Forest, Minnesota, USA - June2016WEW_17_100 | ecosystem: Environmental > Terrestrial > Soil >...
CGCGGAGATCGAGAAGCTGAAGACAGAGCTGGGCAAGCGCACCAATCGCGACGTGTTCATCGACATCATCGAGGTGAACAAGCCGGAGCTGGACGCGCAATTGGTAAGCGAGAACATCGCGCTGCAACTGGAAAAGCGCGTGAGCTTCCGCCGCGCCATGCGCAAGAGCGTAGACTCGGCGCTGCGCTTCGGCTGCAAGGGAATCAAAGTGCGCGTTTCGGGCCGGTTGAACGGCAATGAGATCGCGCGCTCGGAGTGGTATCTGCAGGGGCGTTTGCCGCTGCATACGCTGCGCGCAGACATCGATTACGGATTCACCGAAGCGCAGACGACGTATGGCGTGATCGGCGTGAAGGTATGGATCTATCGCGGCGACATCTATGAGCAGAAGCGCCGCCAGGCTCCCCCTGTGGGGAAGACGGTGTTCTAACGGCAGGGTTCAGGGATCAGGGGTCAGGGATCAGTGGTTCCCGGCTGTTGGTCTTGAATCGGTTGGTTGTCAAGAGTTTGATGCAAGTGGCCCGGGAAGCAGTTTGGGGCGGGATCAAAACTGATCCCTGATCTCTGAACCCTGACCCCTGGTTTTTGAGGGTTTTCGTTATGTTGATGCCAAAGAAGGTGAAGTACCGGAAGCAGCAGAAGGGCAAGCGCCGCGGTAAGGCGTGGCGTGGCTCGACGCTTTCGTTCGGCGAATACGGTTTGAAGGTCATGGAGTGTGGTTACATTACCGACCGGCAGATCGAGGCGAGCCGTATCGCAATGACGCGATTCGTGAAGCGCGGGGGCAAGATCTGGCTGCGGCTGTTCCCTGACAAGCCCATCACCAAGAAGCCGGCCGAAGTCCGCATGGGCTCGGGCAAGGGCGCGCTGGACCACTGGGTGGCCGTGGTGCGGCCGGGAAAGATTCTGTTTGAGATGGAAGGCGTGACGCCGGAGCTCGCGGCCGAGGCGATGCGGTTGGCCTCGCACAAGCTGCCGCTGAGAACGAAGTTTGTGCAGCGGCCCGGCATCGAAAAGTCAACGGCCAAGGCCGAGTAGGGAAACAGCTTTTAGCTGTCAGCTTTCAGCTCTCAGCTGGGCTGTAGTGCGGAGAAGAAGAAGCCGAGGCAGGAAGCCGGGGCGAGCAAGATCGAGCTGAAGGCTGAAAGCCTGGAGTTAGGAAAACGATGGAACTGGCAAAGATTCGTAATTTGAGCGGCGACGAGCTCAAACACCAGGAGAAGACCTCAGCGGAGCAGCTCTTCCGGCTTCGCTTCCAGGTCGCGCTGGGACAGAGCGACGGGGTGAAGAAGCTCCGCGAGCTGCGTAAGGAGATAGCGCAGATCAAGACCGTGGCGCGCGAGCGCGAGCTGGGTATTCACGGCGAGATCAAGGAGCCGAAACCAGCCGCTCCGGCCGCTGAGACCAAGGCTGCGAAAGCCGCCGAAGCGCCGGTCGCAGAAGCCAAGGCCGAAAGGGTTGAAAAGCCCGCGCATGCGGCGAAGGCCAGGACAACGAAAGTGAAGAAGGCCGCGCCCGCCACGAAGGCCAAGGCCGGGAAGACGAAGAAAACCGCGACGAAAACCGGTTCGGCAGCGAAGAAGAAGACGGGTAAGGCGAAGGGAACGAGCAAATGACGGTGACCAAGAAAACCGAGCAGGCGCCCGCAGTGGCGGCTTCGCGGCGCAACGAGAAAGTGGGGCAGGTGGTTTCGACCAAAATGCAAAAGACCATCGTGGTCGCGGTCGAGATGCGCAAGGCCCACCCGAAGTACAAGAGGATCATTCGCACCACCAAGAAGTTCTACGCGCATGACGAGCAGAACTCGGCGCGCCTGGGCGACATGGTGCGCATCCGCGAAACGCGGCCGCTGAGCAAGCTGAAGCGGTGGTCGCTCGAAGAAATCGTGCGGCGGTCGTCGCTCGGCCAGATCGAAGACGCCGTGCTTCCCGGCGAGCCCGTTCCCGCTGAGAAGTAAGGCTGCCGAGAGGAGAGAGAACCATGGCTGTGCAAATGAGAACCATGCTCGCGGTGGCCGACAACTCCGGCGCGCGCAAGCTGCAAGTGATTCTGCCGCTGGGCGGTGGGCTGGGCGCGAAGGCCGGGCTGGGCGATGTTGTAACCGCTGCGGTGAAAGAAGCTTCGCCGGACGGCACTGTGAAGAAGGGCAAGGTCGTGAAGGCGGTCATCGTGCGGACGCGCAAGGAACATCGGCGCCGCGATGGCACCTACATTCGCTTTGACGAGAACGCGGCAGTGGTGATTGGCGACGATCACGAGCCGATCGGAACGCGCGTTTTCGGGCCGGTGGCCCGCGAGCTGCGCGAGAAGAAGTTTTTGAAGATTGTTTCGCTGGCGCCGGAAGTGGTTTAGAAGCAGCTTTTGGCCGTCAGCTCTCAGCTTTCAGCTTTTTCGTGCTGGGTTGACAGAGGCGGCAGAAGCGAAACGAACTGAGAGCTGAAGGCTGACAGCTGAAAGCTTGGAGAGAAGATGCCGAGTTTGAGTATTCATCGCAACGATACGGTCAAGGTTCTGACGGGCTCTGACCGCGGCAAGACGGGCCGCGTGCTGCGCGTCTTTCCCGACAAGGGCACGGTGCTGGTGGAGCACGTGCGCGTGGTCAAGAAGACGGTTTCGAGCAAGACCGGGCAGAGGACCAAGGGCGGCATCGCCGAACAGGAGTCGCCGATCAACGTGTCGAACGTGGTGCTGGTGTGCCCGAACTGCGGAGAGGCGCGCGTGGGACACAAGGTGGAAGGCGATATTCGCATGAGGGTTTGCAAGAAGTGCGGACAGGAACTGGTGACCAAGAAGTAGAAAGACAGGGATCAGGGGTCAGGTTTCAGGGATCAGTTTGATCGTTCTGAGTTAATGGGATCGGCTGAAACGAAATGAGCTGAGAGCTGATTTTGAAGTCCTTCCGCAACGGTACACGGCCGGTCGCCACGGCGACGCGAGCCAATCCGAGCAACGGAAGAAAGTGAGCGAAGCAACATGGCAGCAAGGTTGAGAGAGAAGTACCAGAAAGAGATCAAGCAGGCGCTGCAGAAGGAACTGGGGCTTGAGAACCCCATGGCGGTGCCGCACCTGGAAAAGATCGTGATCAACATGGGCCTGGGCGAGGCGACTCAGAACTCGAAGCTGCTGGATCCGCTGGTGGCCGACCTGGCGCAGATCGCCGGCCAGAAGCCGGTGACCACGAAGGCCAAGAAGTCGATTGCGGCCTTCAAGGTGCGCACCGGCAATGCAATCGGCGCCATGGTCACGCTGCGGTCCGATAAGGCGTACGAGTTTCTTGACCGGTTGATTTCGATTGCGCTGCCGCGCGTGCGCGACTTCCGCGGGGTGTCGACCAAGAGCTTCGACGGGCGCGGCAACTATACGCTGGGGCTGCGCGACCAATTGATTTTTCCGGAGATTGACTACGCGAAGGTGGAAAAGCTTAAGGGCATGAACATCACGATTGTGACTTCGGCGAGGGACGACAACCAGGCGCGCGCGCTGTTGCGCCACTTCGGGATGCCCTTCCGCCAAGGGGCGTAGGAACAGCTTCTAGCTGCTAGCTTCTAGCCTCTAGTTTGACCGAGGTCGAGCGAGCATCGGAGGCGAAACGAAATCGAGCTCTGATTGGCGGGCAGAAAGCGCCTCCCGGTATGAAGAGCCAGGAGCTAGTAGCTAGAAGCTATTAGCTGTAGTTCAAGGGGTTTTATGGCAACCACTGCAAAAAGAGTGAAGGACGCGCGGAAACCGAAGTTTTCGAGCCGCAAGCACAATCGCTGCCAGCTGTGCGGGCGGCCGCGGGGCTTCCTGCGCAAGTTCGGCATTTGCCGTTTGTGCTTCCGGTCGCTCGCGCTGAAGGGCGAGATTCCCGGCGTCAACAAGTCGAGTTGGTGAGTGAAGCAGGGATCAGAGATCAGGGGTCAGTGAATGTTCGTAACGCTGACAACTGGGACAAAAGCTAAGCAGCTTTGCTGAACCCTGATCCCTGAAACCTGAACCCTGTAGTAACCATCCCTGCTGGTTCTCGCCGCGGCGAGCGAACGGGGGATGAAGGAGAAGGAATGAGTCTGACGGATCCAGTAGCAGATTTTCTGGCGCGCATCCGGAACGCTATCCGGGCGCGTCATCAGAAGATGGATGTTCCCGCTTCGAAGTTGAAGACCGAGATTGCCCGCATCCTGAAGGAAGAGGGCTATATCTCGAACTACAAGGTCCAGGAAGAGGCCGGCAAGCTGGTGTTGCGCGTGTACCTGAAGTACGGCGGCACCGATGCGGCCATCCGCGACCTGGCGCGTGTGTCGCGTCCCGGCTGCCGTGTCTATGTGGGCCGCGACGAGATCAAACGCGTGCAGGGAGGGTTGGGCATCTCCATTTTGACCACGCCGAAGGGCGTGATGACGGGCCGGCAGGCGCGCCGCGAAGGTGTGGGCGGCGAGCTGTTGTGCGAAGTGTGGTAGAAGCAGGGATCAGGGTTCAGATCCCAACAGGTTTTAGTGATCGCGGTTTTTTCACTGATCCCTGACTCCTGATCTCTGATCTCTGTATACCGGGCTGCAGTGGAACGCGGAGCGAAAGCTCTCGCGGGACTCGCAAGCCAAGAGAAGGATTTCGAAGAATGTCGCGCATTGGAAGGAAGCCGATTTCACTGCCAACGGGAGTGAAGTACAAGGTCGAGGGCAACACCGTTTTGGTCGAGGGACCCAAGGGCAAGGTGTCGGCGCTAATCGCCGACGGAATCTCGCTGAAAGCGGCCGATGGCCACCTGCAAGTGGAGCGCGCCGGCGACGACAAAGCCGCGGTGCACGGGCTGACCCGCGCGCTGGTGCAGAACGCCGTTTTAGGCGTGACCAAGGGATGGACGAAGGAACTGGATATCGTGGGCATCGGCTACCGCGCAGAGCTGAAGGGCAAGGGCACGGTGGTGTTCACGCTGGGCTACTCGCATCCGATCGAGTTTCCGCTGCCTACGGGCATCGAGGTAGCGATCGATCCCAAGCAGACGCACCTGACTATCACCGGCGTCGACCGGCAGAAGGTGGGCCAGGTGGCGGCCGACATGCGCTCGCTGCGCAAGCCGGATCCGTACAAGAACAAGGGTGTGCGCTACTCGGACGAGCGGCTGAAGAAGAAGGCGGGCAAGACGGGAGCGAAGTAAAGACAGGGATCAGGGGTCAGGGGTCAGGGATCAGTTGAAACGGCGTCGGAGATCGGAATTTGTTGCTGACCCCTGAACCCTGAAACCTGAACCCTAAAACAACCGAACGGGGCCGCGGGGCGGCTCCGCCGATAGGTGAGAGAAGACATGATTACGCAGAACAAGAGAAACGAATTCCGGCAACGCATCCACGCACGCATTCGCGAGAAGCTGGCCGGGACGGCGGAGCGGCCGCGGTTGAACGTGTATCGCTCGCTCAACCACATTTACGCGCAGGTGGTCGACGATCAGACCGGACAGACGCTGGTTTCGGCCTCGAGCATCAAGTTGAAGAGCGGCGGCAACGTGGCGGCGGCGAAGGAGATTGGCAAGGCGGTGGCGGAGAAGGCCGTCGCCAAGGGGATCAAGCGGGTGGTGTTCGACCGCGGCGGGTATTTGTATCACGGCCGCGTGAAGGCGCTTGCCGATGCAGCGCGCGAGGCGGGACTGGAGTTTTAAAAGCAGTTGTCAGTTCTCAGTGATCAGTGGTCAGTTTGTTCTTGCTTGGTTTGCCTGAGTTCTGAGAATTGAAGACTGATAACCGATAACTGACAGACGAGAGAGCAAATGACGATGTTGACGAAGAAACTCGATGCCAACCAATACAACCTGAAGGATCAGGTGGTGGCCATCAATCGCGTGACCAAAGTGGTAAAGGGCGGCAAGAATATGTCGTTTGCCGCGCTGGTGGTGGTGGGCGACGCTGCTTCGGGCGTGGTGGGCTACGGATCGGGCAAGGCCAAGGAGGTTCCCCAGGCCATTCGCAAGGGAATCGAGTCGGCCAAGAAGAACCTGGTCAAGGTGCACTTGACCGAGACCACGATTCCGCACCAGGTGCTGGGCCGCTACGGGTCGGGCCAGGTGCTGCTGAAGCCGGCGCCGGAAGGCACGGGAGTGATTGCCGGCGGCGCGGTGCGCGCGGTGATGACCTCGGTCGGCGTGCAGAACGTGCTCACCAAGAGCCTCGGCTCGCCCAACCCGCACAACGTCATCAAGGCCACGTTCGACGCACTCACGCAATTGCGCGACAGGGCTGATGTGGCAGCGGCGCGCGGCAAGCAAGTGGGAGAACTGTGATGGCGAAGACCAAAATGATTCGCATTCAGTACTACCGTTCCAAGATCGCCACGCCCACTAAACACAAGCTGGTGATCAAAGGGCTGGGCTTTACGCGCCTCAATCAGATCGTGGAGCGCGAAGACACGGAATCGGTGCGGGGCATGGTGAAGGCTGTGCCGCATCTGGTAAGGATCGTCGGGCCGGAGGCCCGATAGCTGTCAGCTATCAGCTTTCAACTCTCAGCTTGGTTTTGCAGGTGCGCAGTTTCCTGGCAAAACGTGGAAGAGCTAATAGCTGAAAGCACAAAGGACTACGCGAGTCGGCGGGAACTAATCCTGCCGGCGCTATAGCGAGGAGAACATGGCGAGAAATCTATCGAATTTGCGTGCGCCGAAAAAAGCCAACACCGGGCGCAAGCGCGTGGGCCGGGGCATGGGATCCGGCATGGGCAAGACCTCGACCCGCGGCCACAAGGGCCAGCGTTCGCGCTCCGGCTCGCACATGATGCGCGGGTTTGAAGGCGGCCAGATGCCCCTGCACCGGCGACTGCCCAAGCGCGGATTTACCAACATCTTCCGCACCGAATATACCGTCGTGAATCTTGACCGGATCGCGGAGCTGAAGGTGGCCGAGATCGGTGTCGACGACTACCGCAAGTTGGGGCTGGTTTCGGGCCGGAACGCGCTGATCAAAATTCTTGGCTCCGGCGAGATCAAGAAGGCCGTCACCGTTCACGCGCACAAGTTCTCGAAGTCTGCGACCGAAAAGATCGAGAAGGCCGGCGGCAAGGCCGTGATTGAGGGCGGCGCGGCGGCTCAGGCGGCCGCGTAGAACGGCGGCTTTCAGCGTGCGGTCCGGCGCCTCTGGATCGGACATTTGCACGACCGGGACGAAGCTGAGAGCTAAACGCCGATAGCTGAATGCTTTACAGGTGTGATGCAACTCACGTTCGCGGTTCCTGGGGTTTGGATAGGCTGAAGTTACCGGGAATCGCCGTAAGATGGGATCAAAGCAGGAATGGACCGGCGCCAAGGGCGCCTGAAGCGGATAAGCCGACATGCTGGAGAAGTTTCTCAATATCTTCCGGATTCCCGACCTGCGCAAGCGGGTGCTGTTTACGCTGGGCATACTTGCCGTCTACCGTCTTGGCGCCTGGATTCCCACGCCGGGCGTGAACTACCGCCAACTGGAACTGCTGTTCAGCTCGCAGGGCGGATCGGCGCTCGGCCTGATGGATTTGTTTAGCGGCGGCACGCTGCGCCGCATGACCATTTTTGCGCTGGGCATCATGCCCTACATCACCGCGTCCATCATCTTTCAGCTTCTCACCGTGGTTTATGAGCCGCTGGCGCGCATCCAAAAGGAAGGCGAGCTGGGCCGGCGCAAGATCACGCAATGGACCCGCTACCTGACCGTCATTCTCGGCGCGCTGCAATCGCTTGGCATCGCGGCCATTTTGACCAAGCAGGGCGTGGTGCTGAACCCCGGCGCCAGCTTCATCATGATGACCGTGCTCACGCTCACCACCGGCACCGCATTCATCATGTGGCTGGGCGAACAGATTACCGACCGCGGCATAGGCAACGGCATGAGCTTGCTTATTTTCGCCGGAATTGTAGCCGGGCTGCCGCGGGGCATCGGCGACCTGATCCAGAAGGTCCAGACCGACGCGTGGGGCCCGATGACGTTTCTCGTGGTCCTGTTGCTTTCTGTGGGCATGGCGGCAGTGGTGGCCTTCATCGTTTTTGTTGAGCGCAGCGAGCGGCGCATTCCCATCCAGAGCGCGCGACGCATTGTGGGCCGGCGCATGATGGGAGGCGCGTCAAGCCATCTGCCCTTGAAGGTGAACTCGGGCGGCGTGATGCCGATCATCTTTGCCAGCTCGATTCTTTCGGCGCCTCTCCTCTTCGGCCAAATGGAGTCGGTGCAGAACAGCAAGATCCTCCAGCCCATCATGCAGGCGCTTGCGCCCGGCTACCCGTGGTATGAGCTGCTGAACATTCTGGCCATCATCTTTTTCGCTTATTTCTACGTTTCGATCGTGATGCGGCCGGACGACATCGCCGACAACTTCCGCAAGTCGGGTTCTTTTATCCCCGGAATCCGTCCCGGCAAGCGCACGTCCGACTTTATCAACGACATTCTCACCCGCATTACGCTGGTGGGTGCGCTTTACCTGATTCTGGTGCAGATGGTGCCCACCTTCCTCATCTCGGGCATCCGCTTCGACAAGATTTGGCTTATCGGGAGGTTCTTTGAGAATTTGCCCAATTGGGCGATTCATGGCATGAACGTGAACTTCTACTTTGGCGGCACCTCGCTGCTGATCGTGGTGGGTGTGGCCATGGATACCGTTAACCAGATCGAATCGCAGCTGATCATGCGTCACTATGATGGCTTTTCCCCGCGCTCCGGTCGCATCCGCGGAAGGAAAACCTGGTAATGTCTTCATCTGTTTCATCTGATACTGCAAAGGACGCCGGCCGGGACACGGAAGCTGATACCGTTCCCGGCCCGATTCTTTTATTGGGCGCGCCGGGCGTGGGAAAGGGGACCCAAGCCAAGGAGCTGGTGAAAACCTGGAAAATCCCGCAAATTTCCACCGGCGACTTGCTGCGCGCAAACGTGGCCCAGGGAACAAAGCTGGGCAAAGTGGCGAAAGAGATCATGGGGCGGGGCGAACTGGTCCCGGATACCCTGGTAAACGATATGGTCGCGGTAAGACTTCTGGAGCCGGATACGGCCCACGGATACATTCTCGATGGCTTCCCGCGGACGCTTGGACAGGCCCACTGGCTCGACGCCCGGCTTGCGGCGCAAATCGAGTCTTTGCCGGTAGTTGCGGTCAGCATCCAAGTGAACTATAATCAGTTATTGCGCCGCATCACGGGGCGCCGGAATTGTCCTGTCTGCCAGACCATCTACAACGTCTATATGCACCCGCCGCAGCGGGATGGATTTTGTGACGTTGAAGGTGCTGCGCTGGTCCAGCGAGCCGATGACAGCGAAGAGGTCTTCAAGGAGCGCATGCGCGCTTATGAGGCCCTCACCGCGCCAGTCGTCGAACACTACCGGGCGCTGGGACGATTTGCGGAAGTGGATGGAGACCGGCCGATCGATGCGATCGCTGCCGGAATTGTTGCCGCCGTTGATCGGTTACGTAAAGCAGCGTAGCCACAGCGGCGGGTTTGTGCGTGGAAAGACAGTTGTCAGTGATCAGTAGTCAGTGATCAGTTGGATCCTGCTGGAAAGAGCGGTATCCAGATGCTTGGCGCTGAGATGACAACCGCTGTGGTTGGATATCGGAATCAGTTGTAGATGGTTGTCGCGGCACGAACGAACTAACCCCTGATTTCTGATCCTTGAAAGCTGGTTTTTTGGCTGTCGTACTCAAGTCGTCGCAGGAGATCGAGAAGATGCGCCGCGCGGGGCAGATCGTCCGCGAGGTGCTCGAGCTCGTGCGCAGCAAAGTAAGGCCGGGAGCTACAACGTACGATCTGGAAAAAGCTGCCGCAGCGCGACTGAATGAATTGGGCGTGAAAGCGGCATTCAAGGGCTATCACGGATATCCCTGCGTTCTGTGCACGTCAGTGAACAGCGAGGTGGTGCACGGTATCCCGTCGCCCAAGCGAGTCCTGAAGGAAGGGGACATTGTTTCGGTCGACTTTGGTGTAGTCGTCGACGGGTATTACGGCGATGCGGCGATCACCGTACCGGTGGGCAGCATTGACGCCAACGCCGCGCGGCTGTTGAAGGCCACGGAAGAATCGCTCAAGGCGGGCATTGCGGCGGTCAAGCCGGGCGCAACGCTGGGCGATGTGGGAGCGGCTGTGCAGAACGTGGTCGAGGGCGAAGGCTTTTCGGTGGTGCGGGACTTTGTGGGCCACGGAATCGGCGTCCATATGCACGAAGATCCGCAGGTGCCGAACTTTGGCGAAGCGGGCCAGGGCATGAAGCTGAAAGTGGGCATGGTCATCGCCATCGAGCCCATGGTGAATGCCGGCAAGCCGGATGTGCAGGTGCTGGACGACGGCTGGACCGCAGTGGCCAGCGATGGAAGCATGAGCGCTCATTTTGAGCACACGGTTGCGGTGACCGCGGCCGGAGCCAGGATTCTGACCGAGTAAGGCATCTCCCAGCTTGTAGCTTTCAGCTATTAGCTCTTCGTGCTGAGTCATCGACTTTGTCTGGTGTAGAGCAATGAAGGGCAGAGTTGAGAAAGTGAATGGGTTTTGGCCGGGCGATGCCTGGCACAACAGTCGGGAGCGCGCAAGCGCAGCCCGGCAGAACTGGACACAGATTGTCGAAGGAAGATGCGATTGAGGTCATGGCAACCGTCATTGAGACGCTGCCTAACGCCATGTTCAAGGTCAAGCTCGAGACCAATCACGAGGTTTTGGCCCATGTCTCGGGAAGGATGCGCAAGAACTTCATCCGGATTTTGCCCGGTGACCGCGTAGCCGTGGAGTTGAGTCCATACGACCTGAATCGCGGGCGGATTGTGTACAGGTACAAGTGATCAGTGGACTGTGCTCAGTCGTCAGTTGTTCGTGCTGAGATGAGAATCCTGATCTCGCGTGATGGGCTGAGAGCTGAGAAGTAATACCCGCGCATTGATGGTCGCGCGGAGAGGGGTAGCAGCAATGAAGGTTCGGGCATCGGTAAAGAAAATTTGCGTCAAGTGCAAGGTGATTACTCGCGGCGGCGTGGTACGCGTGATCTGCGAGAATCCGAAGCACAAGCAGCGCCAGGGATAAGCAAGGCCTGGCAAGGATGGGAGACTTCAACAAAGACAGGGAATAGGGACCAGGGAATAGGGAATAGAATGCAAGAACTTGGCTGATTCGACAGAATCAACTATTCCCTACTTACTATTGCCTACTGCCTGTTCCAAGAGGCGAGTTAGCCGGAGTCAAGGCTTGCGATGAACCTCGGAAGTTTTTCCATTTAACCCGTGCGAGCCGGTTGAGGCCGGAGGCACACAACGAGAGAAGGAAACTGAGAATGGCACGTATTGCTGGCGTCGATCTGCCCCGCAACAAGCAGGCACGGATCGCGCTCACTTATATCTTCGGGATCGGGCAGCCCCGCGCCCTCAAGATTCTGGACAAGGCGAACGTGGATGCCTTCAAGAAGATCCAGGATCTGGGCGAGGAAGAGGTCAACCGCATCCGCCAGGTGATTGAGGACGAAGGCGACGTCGAAGGCGACCTGCGCAAGGACGTTTCGATGCACATCAAGCGCCTCGTCGACATCCAGAGCTATCGCGGACTGCGCCACCGGAAATCGCTACCGGTTCGCGGCCAGCGCACGCACACCAACGCCCGCACTCGCAAGGGCCCGCGTAAGGGCACGATTGCCGGCAAGAAGAAAGCGACGGCGAAGACCTAATGGCGAAACCAGAGCAGAAGGCCGAAACCGGCAAAAAGGGCAAAACCAAAAAGTTCAAGAAGCGCGAGCGCAAGAATGTGCCGTTCGGTCTTGCGTACATTCAGGCCTCGTTCAACAACACCATCGTCACCATCACCGACCAGATGGGCAACACGTTGAGCTGGAAGAGCTCGGGCTCGCTGGGATTCCGCGGGTCGCGCAAGGGCACGCCCTTCGCGGCACAGCAGGCGGCTACAAACGCCGCCAACATGGCCCGCGATCACGGCGTGCGCGCAGTGGAAGTACGGGTCTCCGGTCCGGGTTCGGGCCGCGAGTCGGCCATCCGTGCGCTGGCTGCCGCGGGCATCGATGTGAAGACCATTCGCGACGTGACGCCGGTGCCGCACAACGGCTGCCGGCCGCCGAAACGGCGTAGAGTGTAAGAGGCAGTTCACAGTTCGTAGTTCTCAGTTCGTTGCCGGGCAGTACGACATGAAGGAAAACTGAGAACCGTGAACTAGGAACTGAGAATTTTTAACGGGCCGGGATGACATCCGCCGCGGCGGACGTAAACCGGCCGACATCCGAAGTCAGGAGAAGAAATGGCACGTTACACCGGACCAGTCTGCCGCCTTTGCCGTCGCGAAGGCACCAAACTATTCTTGAAGGGCACCAAGTGCCTGTCTGATCGTTGCCCGATCGAGAAGCGCAACTTCCCTCCAGGCCAGCACGGCAAAGACCGCAAAGCCAAGATCGTGGGCTACGGCCTGCAACTGCACGAGAAGCAGAAGGCCAAGCGCATGTACTTCACGCTGGAGAGCCAGTTCCGCGAGTACTACGAGAAGGCCAGCCGTTCCACTGGCGTCACTGGCGAGTTGCTCATCCAGCAATTGGAGAGGCGCCTCGACAATGTGACGTACCGCCTGGGATTTGCCATCTCGCGCCGCCAGGCCCGGCAGTTGCTTCGCCACGGGCACGTGACTGTGAATGGCCGCAAGGTGAACATTCCCTCGTATCAGGTGAACGCGGGCGACGTGATCGCTGTCCGCGACAACGCCAAGAAATTGTTGATTGTGGAGCAGGCCGCGCAGTACGCCGCGCAGAACCCTGTTCCCACCTGGCTCGAAGCGAACTTTGAAAATCTGTCCGGGCGTGTGTTGCATTTGCCCAAGCGCGCGGACGTCAACCTGCCGATCAACGAACAGTTGATCGTCGAACTGTACTCGAAGTAAGTAGTACAGGGATCAGGTTTTCAGGTTTCAGGGATCAGTTTATGGCGCATTTGTGCGTATGCATTGGCTGACTCCTAAACTCTGACCCCTGAACCCTGAAATCCAACCGAAGGAGCACTTGCGCGGCCGCCGCAAAATGCATCGCGACGTACATGCCGCGCGGGAAACGAGAGACATCTATGTTGTGGAGAGGATTCCAAAAACCGAAGCGCCTTGCGGTCGAGGCCGAGACGCTTACCGACACCTACGGAAAGTTCAGCGCCCAGCCCTTTGAACGGGGCTTCGGCACCACCATCGGCAACGCCCTGCGGCGTACGCTGCTCAGCTCCATTGAGGGCGCGGCCGTAACCGCAGTCCGCATCGAGGGCGTGCTGCACGAGTTCCAGTCCATCACCGGCGTGGTCGAAGACGCCACCGACATCATCCTCAACCTGAAGCAGATTCCCTTCAAGCTGCAGGGTGAGGGCCCCAAGGCGCTGTACCTGCGCGCAGACAAGCCAGGCGTGGTCACCAGTGGCATGATCGAGGCCGACAGCGATGTCGAAATCCTCGACAAAAACGTCTATATCGCCACGCTCTCTGAGAGCGGCAAACTCGAAATGGAGATGCGCCTGAAGCGTGGCCGCGGCTATGTCTCGGCCGACAAGAATTTCGACGCTGACCTGGGGCTCGGCTTCATTCCCGTGGACTCAGTGCACTCGCCGGTACGCCGCGTCAACTACGCCGTCGACGCCGCGCGCCTGGGCCAGATCACCGACTATGACAAGCTGACGCTCGAAGTGTGGACCAACGGCGCCGTGTTGCCCGCAGACGCTGTCGGCCTGGCAGCCAAGCTGCTGAAGGACCACATGAACATCTTCATCAACTTTGAGGAGGAGATCGAAGCGGAGGCACGCGGCGACGAAAGCCGCATCCTGCTGCGCAACGACAACCTTAACCGGAGCGTGGAGGAACTGGAGCTTTCGGTCCGGAGCTACAACTGCCTGAAGAACGCCAACATTCAGACCATCGGCGAACTGGTGCAGAAGACCGAAGCCGAGATGCTGAAGACCAAGAACTTCGGCCGCAAGAGCCTGAACGAGATCAAGGAGATCCTGGCGCAGATGGGCCTGTCGCTGGGTATGAAGATCGACGAGCAGGGCAATGCGGTGCCCGGCCCCACCAGCATCCCTCCGCAAACGGCGCTGGCCGCAAGCTATGGCCGGTTCGATGAGGAAGAGGAACCGCTCGACTCAGTGGACTTGCAGTTGCCCACGGAGACGGAGAATTTTTAAGACAGTGATCAGTGGTCAGTTGTCAGTGATCAGTTTTCGCCGAGTCCGGTAATCGTAGGATTACTGATCCCGAGCCGTGATTCCTGATTTCCGATCGCTGACCACTGTTCCCTGATCACTGTTCACGGAAAGAGAGTTTTTGTTATGCGCCATCGCAATGCAGGATTCAAACTCGGACGCAACACCAGCCATCGCCGCGCGCTCTTGCGAAACCTGGTCACGTCCGTTATCGAAGAAGACCGCGTGGAGACCACCGTGGCCAAAGCCAAAGCGGTCCGTCCGCACATCGAGAAGATGATCACCCTGGGCAAGAAGGGCGATCTGCACGCGCGGCGGCAGGCGCACGCCTTTCTCCGCACCGACGATGCCGTCAAGCGGCTGTTTGACGTTGTGGCTCCGCGTTATGGCGACCGCAACGGCGGCTATCTGCGCATTGTCCGCACCGGCTTCCAGCAGGGCGACGGCGCCGACAAAGCGTTCATCGAGTTGCTGGGCGCCGAAAAACAGCTCGAAGTCAAGCGCCAGAAGCGCGCCGACCTGAAGGCGAAGAAGCGCGCTGAGCTCGAAAAGCAACTCGAAGAGCAGAAGAAGGAAGCAGAAGAACCCGAGGGCGGCGAGCAGGCCGCCTAAGCATTCGCCTGCCGTCAACTTCTCGCCCTAAAAAACATGCGGGCATATCCCATTTGGGATACGCCCGCTTTTTGCTGCTCCAAGCTTCACTGGTACCGCGCGAAAAACCTCCTGACTTCAGCAGGAGAACGCAGCACGATCCTGGCGCCTGAGAAATGCTTGAGTTCGGCCAGCAACTTTGGCCGATAGTCTTTGCGGAATCTCCAAATGAACTGGAGAAACGATCTGGCTCAAGGTTTTCGCGCAGAAACAGCGCGGAGGTCTGCTCTTTTCGTGCTACGCGCGAAACGCCGCCAACTTCCCGCTTTCGGCAACCATGTCTCTTGCAGCCGGCCGGCGCAGAACCTCGATGTCATCCAGATCCACTTCCAGCGAAAAACACTGCATGGTCGCGGCAAGGGCGATGATGACTTTGCATTGATGACGCAATTCCGTCACAATCCCTTCTACCCCGGCGAACACGCCTCGGCACACGCGAACAACTTCTCCCAGAGACACCGCGGGATGGGGCCGCAGAATGCATCCACTGGCCAGGCCCTCGCGGATTCTCTCGATCTCTGCGGCGGTCACCATCTCGCCGACGCCGTCTCCAAGCAAGCGCAATACACCTGGCGTGCTGACGACCGAGATCCGAGCCTCATGGTGGAAACGGACAAAGACGTAGCCGGCGAAGAGCGGCCGCTGCAGGTCGACCACGCGGTCGCTCCATTTTGATCGCATGGAATAGAGGGGAAGGTAGTGCTCCAGCGAGCGCGACATCAAATGCTGTGCAACCCGCTTTTCATGGTTCGCAACAACATGCAGAACACGCCAAGGGCTCTCGAACATTGCACGCTCCGATGTGAATTGCCCAAATAAAGAGAAGGTTCAATTGTTCGATTCATGATGCCGGCTGCGTCACTCACGATCTTCTATTGAGACGGTCTGACTCGCAGCGGCTGATTGACAGTCGATCATTCAACAACACAGAGGGGCGAACTAGATTCGGGCACTGGCATGAGTATATCGCAGAACTTTCTCAAAGGTTTGTTTCCGCTACTTGAATTCTCTAAGCCCAATGACCTCAGTCGCTTCAATGCGGTGATCCTTGGAGGCATCCTGGCCCGAGTTAGAAGTGGCCGCTGTGAACGAGCACCAAGCTGGGGCATACCTTCGCCGAAGTTGCCGCGCGACGCAGAGCAATACGCTCCATGCCTCGAAAAGCAAGACGTGCCGCGAACTTTGTGCTGAAAGGGTCCAGGTGCAGGTTTCTCTGCAGAACGCAAGAGCCGGAGGCGCCAATGGTGGGATAAGGTAAGGCTATAAATTGTCTAATTGAGACGCGCGGCGATCAAGTCAGCAATTGAAGCGCCCCGGCGCTGCACGCAAATCCAACCACTGGCGGGAATCAATTCAATGGTAATGGAACACTGTTCGGATCTTCTCGTCCCGTGATTCGCTTGAGCAAGTGGACGCTTGGACTGTAGTCGGGGACAAGCTCTTTGAGCGCGATGACCAGGCGGCCCATGTCGCGAGTTTCACGAATCTCGCGCAACGCGTCGAGCCATGTTCGAATATCTTCCTGCGGCAGACCGTTGCCGACAAAGATACGAATCTTGTCGTGCTTCGACGGCACGGTATCTTCCAGCAGAGTGCTGAGCTCTTCAGAGAGTTTTTCGCCGGGGCGCATTCCTGTGAATTCAATTTTGATATCTTCATCGGGCCTGAGGCCCGAGAGAAGAATCAAGTGCCTGGCCAGATCGACGATCTTCATGGGCTGGCCCATGTCGAGGACGCAAATCTGGCCGCCCTTGCCGATCGCCAGGGCCTGCAGCACGAGCTGGCACGCCTCGGGGATGGTCATGAAGAATCGGCGCATGTCAGGATGCGTAACGGTGACGGGACCGCCGGCGGCAATCTGCTTCTTGAAGATTGGAATCACGCTTCCATTCGAGCCGAGCACGTTGCCGAAGCGAACGGCCACAAACTTTGTGCGGCCGTTCTGCAACGCCAGCAGAATCAGTTCGGCAATCCGCTTTGTCGCGCCCATCACGTTTGCGGGGCGAACCGCCTTGTCCGACGAAATCAACAAAAAGTCTTCCACCCCATTGTCAGCGGCCGCGACGGCAACGTTGTAGGTTCCGAAGACGTTGTTCTCGATGGCTTCAAATACGTGGCTTTCCATCAGTGGAACGTGCTTGTATGCCGCTGCGTGATAAACAACTGCCGGCCTGAAGCGCTGAAAGACTTCGTGCAAGCGATCGAGGTCCTGGATGCTCCCGATCTCCGGATAGAACGGAACCTGGGGAAAGAATTGGCGCATTTCGCGATCGATCTCGAACAGTGCGGATTCCGCAATCTCGAATCCAACGATTCCTGCCGGATTAAAGTGCGCAATTTGCCGGCAAAGCTCGAAGCCGATGGATCCGGCCGCACCGGTAACAAGAACAACCTTGCCTTGGAGCGTGTTTCGGATGGAGCCCTCCTCGAGGCGGACCGGCTTGCGCCCAAGAAGATCCTCGACCGCCACTTCACGGATTTGTCCGGCCAGCCCGCGCTCCTCGATCATCTCGCCTAATCCGGGAACGGTCTTGAACTCGAGACCGGCTGCGTGGCACTGCTCCAAAATGCGCGTCATCTCCGCGCCGGTGGCGGATGGAATAGCAATGAGAACGATCTCGATGCGATACCGGGCGGCAATGGAATCGATCTTGTCGCCTCCTCCGAGCACCGCAACTCCGGCGATACGAAGGCCAACCTTGCTGGAGTCGTCGTCGATAAAACCACAGACCCGGTAAGCCAGCCTTACGTTATTGCGGATTTCTTTCAAAAGCGTAATGCCCGCGTCGCCGGCGCCGTAAATCAGAGCCCTCTTAAGCGGTTCTCTGTTATTCCGGTATTGCGAGCTGAGCCTCGACGTTGCGCGAGCCAGAAGCCGAAGGCTAGATGTGCCGAACAGGCAAACCATCAAATCGAGCGCATAGAGCGAACGCGGAAATCCCGGCGGCGCCAGCAAACGAATGAGGAAGAATCCGATGACCGAGGAAGTAAGATTGGCAATCGAAATCCTGATCAGGTCGATCGCGGATACGTAACGCCAAAAGCCCCGATCGAGCTTTGCGGCGTAGAACACGACGAATTTAACAGGCAGCCAGATGGCAAGAGCATAAGGAAGATAGCGGAGATAGTATGGCGGCACACTGAAGTCGAAGCGAAGCAGAAATGCCGCTACGGCCGAAGCCGCAAACACTGCGGTCTGCATTGCCCAGATGAGAATTCGGCGAAATGCGATGTTCCGGATCAGAAATCCCGGTTGCGTGCGCATGATTTAAAACTCACTTTCCAGAACGACGCAGAGGGCGGAGCAATCGATGGAATCCGATGAACTTCAACTTTGATGTGAAGGATATCCCGGGAGTCCGGCAAACCAAACGGGCCGACAGCCGAGTTGCATGATAAGTGCCGAGTTTCGTTGCTCATCCATTCAGTCCTGGAGAACAGCATGGGAAGAACTCCGCTCCCGGCCCCCTTGAAATCGAAATGTCAGGTAAACGAGCGGGACGACCGCAATTGCGGCAATCACAGGTGCTGCCGCCGAATACAGCAGCGCGGCACACGCTAGCGGAAGCAACCAAATGGTGTTGATGGCAGCAAAGGTCAAGGTCACCTTTGCATGACTACCCCATGCCTGGGCAGCGTGCTGGTAAGCGTGGTCGCGGTGAGATTCATACCAGCGAGCGCGCGAAACTATCCGCCGCAACAAAGTCACCGTGGCGTCTACAAAAAAGGCAGCCAGAAGGATCAGCCACGGCCAGATGAGCTTTGGATTCGCCTTTGAGGAGAAGACAGCCAACACTCCCAGCGAGAATCCGAGGAATCCGCTTCCTGCATCACCCATGAAGATCTTTGCAGGCGGCCAATTCCAGACCAGGAATCCCAGGCTCGCGGCAGCCAGCAGCCAGGACACCTGGGCTTCAGCCAGCAGTCCATTGTTCGCAACGAGGAGTGCGCCGAACGCGCTCACGCAGACGGCTTCTACGGCAGCGAGCCCGTCGATCCCATCCATGAAATTGAAAAGATTCGTGAGCCAGACCAGGCCGACAAGCGCAACGGCGCGGCCAACCCAGAACCCCGGAGTGCCACCGCTAAATTGCAATGGATGCGTCGCATTGAGGCACCAAAGAGCCCATGCAGCCGCAAGGCAGTGAATCATGAGCCGCGGCCACTGAGCCAGCTTGAAGCGATCGTCCAGAAAGCCGACGATGCCGATCGCGAGACCTCCGCCCGCAAGCGCCCAGCCGAGCCCGCGGGGAATCCCGTGGCTTCGGAGAATCCAGATCACAGCCGACAAGAAGACAACTACGATTCCCACTCCGCCGCCGCGCGGAACCGGTACAGCATGCGAGCTGCGGGCGTTGGGAAGATCCATGACGCCGTGCCGGACGAGAAGCGTGCGGACCGTACCTGTGATGAGAGCAGTAATCAGGAAGACCAGAGCGAAGAGAAGCATCAAAACTCCTTCACTTTAGCTTGCAGCTTCATTTCCCGATACCAGTGGGCAGTTGCAGCCAATCCATTGTCAAGCGTCACCTGAGGGACCCAGTCCAGCAGCTCTCGAGCGCGACTGGAGTCCACGACCAGAGAATCCAAAATCCTGCCGGCCGCTTCGTCTTTCGAAGCCAGTTTTGCCGCAAGGCGAATCAGAGGCGCAGAAACGGGCAACAGCCTCAGTGGCCGCGACAGGAGCCGAGCCAGTCGCGCAATCAGTTCGCGGGTCGAAATGTCGCCAGTGTCCTTTACCAGAAAGCTCTGGCCGGCCGCTCTGGGATGGGCGACACAACGCACCAGGAAATCGGCGAGGTTGTCTGCGCAGAGCAGGCTGCGGCGATTCGGTTTCTTCGGCAATGGCAGCGGCAAGGCCCGATCGACAAGCCGCATAAGTCGCAGAAAATTGCCTCGCACTCCCGGACCATAAACCTGCGGCGGGCGAACAATCGCCACCTCAAGTCCGGTCTGCGCGGCCACATCGCGAAGCAGCTCTTCTGCCTCCCATTTCGACGCTGCGTAAGGGGTCCGCGGATCGGCAGGTGAGTTCTCGGAGAATGGCTTGTCGTTTGTCGACTCGCCATGCACCTTGACGGTGCTGACGAAGACCAACCGGCGAACACCCGCATCAGCAGCGGCGAGAGCAATGGATTTGGTGCCGTCCACATTCACACGCTGGAAATCCTGTGATGGTTCGGTGGCCGCATCGGCCGTAGCCGGAGCACGACCCGCAAGGTGTACCACGGCAGATACGTTCGTCAGGTGAGCCCGCAGATTGCCATTCGCACTCAAGTCGCCCAGCAGCGAATACTCGGTCAATCCCGGAATCGTCCGCTGCAATTCCGGCCATACATTCAGGCCCCGGACCCCTGCGCGAGGAACATATCCCGACTCAATCAGCTTGCGACAAACATACGTCCCCACAAAACCGTCCGCACCTGTTACCAGCACTCGTTCTGTCATGGCAAATCGTCAGCGAATATCGTGTTCAAGGCAATCATTCAATCGTGAGCGACGGTTGCCTCCCATTGGCAATGATCCTGCGTTTCCAAGCGCAATGCTCGCAGGACTCGGGAAACACCAGCCGTCTTGTCGTAGTGATCGGCGAACGCTTCGCGACCGTTCCGGCCTTTTCTGCGGAGTTCGTCCGGATGTTCGAGAACGCGCAGCAAGAGCGCCGACACGCCATCTGCGTCGCCGCAATCGTAGTGCCATCCGCAATCGAATCGCCGAATGAGAAGGGCGGGGGTTGCCGCTGCGGGGCCGATATAGAGAACCGGCCGCCCTGCCGCCATCAGCCCATAAATCTTGCTCGGCACAACGGCGCCGAGCGTGGCAGGCTTCTGCGTCACAAGGCCCACATGACATTCCGAGAGGCTTACTCCCAGATCATTCCGCTGGACGTAGCCCTGAAAAGCAACATTCCTGATTTTGTGCTCGCGGCAGAAGTCAATCAATTCCTCACGTTCCAGACCGCCGCCTGCAAAAACAAAAAGGACATCGCGCTGGTCAGCCAGACGCTTCAACACGGCGCCGATGGTCGCCACATCGTGCACCAATCCCAGATTCCCCGAATACAAAATGCGCAGCGGCGGTTGGTCAAGGAAGGGCAACGGGATAATTGACTGTCCATCGGCCCAGTTCTCCGCGACAACAATTCGATCTTCCGGGATCCGGTGTTGAAGCAGGCGCATCTTCATGCAAGGGCCAAGCGCAATTACTGTGTCGGCCCGACGCCGGGGAAAATCCAGCATCCGCGCAGTCCAGCCGGTAAAAGGTATGCCCAGGGCAATTGCAATGTCAGGATACAGATCCATCTCCCATGTCACGTAACGGCAGCCGCGGATTTGCCGCACCAGCCAGCCGATCCATGCCAGCCCCGGCGGCGCCGTGAGCGTGACCACAACATCCGGGTCAGGAATCGTAAGTGCCTTCCATACCGCGCCCGCGTAAAAGACGGCATAGGAGAGCAATTTCTGCAATTTGTTTTGCGAAAACTTCGCGGTGCGAACCCTGGTTACGCGAATTTCGCCTCGCCCCTTGGAGCTCTCGCGCGCTGCGGCTGGGTTGGGCGCCTCGCGTTGTGCTCCGCCGCGCGCCGCGACGTCGTTCGCGACATAGTCATTCGCGCCGCAGATCACATCCACGTCGTGGCCGGCTGCTGATGCCTCACCCGCGAAGTCGGCCAGGAACTGTCCAACTGCCGACTGATCCGGCCCGAAGAATTGACTGATGACAATGATTCGCGCGTGCGAAGTCAAACCTGCTGAGGTTTCCGCGGTCTCAAGAGTGTTGAGTGTTTCTTGCACGGGAAATCATCCTTCACGCGGTGCGTCAGACCAGGACACAATCAGGCCTTGGTTCATGGCCAAGAATCCAGTCGTAAACCTGAGTCATTGTTTCGCCGATGCGTTGCCACTGGAAGCGTTCTTCCACCAGGCGGCGCCCATTACGGCCCATTGCTTCGCGATCTGCATCGGTCAATGCAAACAATCGGCGCAGGGCTGCCGCAATGCTGTTCGTCTCCGGCTCCATCATGATTGCAGCGCCCGCCGCCACGCCCTCGGGCAGATTGCACTCTCGGGTCATCAGAACAGGCAGTTCCCGCGACCACGCTTCGAGAACGCTTACCGGAAGACCTTCGCTTTTGCTGGGAAGGATGAACGCGGATGCCGAGGAAAAGCAGCGATCCTTGTCGTCGCCGAATTGCGGGCCGAGGAAATCGATGCTCGAGCGCACCTCGAGCTGATCGGCAAGACGCTCAAGCTCCGCTCGATGGTGATTCTGATTCCACCCAGCAAGCGTCAGCCGCCAATCTGCCGCCTCTTTTCGAACGGTACCCCATGCTTCAATCAGATTCCGCAGACCTTTCAACGAGTGCAATCGCCCGAGATATAGAATCGTCCGGCTCTTCGGCGGCTCACGATGCGGCCTGCATTCCGGAAGCGTCGTGCCGTTCGGAATGACGCAGATTGGGTTTTTCAGTCCGTACTCCCGCATCGCCTCTGCCTCGGCTGCATTCAGGGCGTGCAGGCAAGCGGCGCGGCGCAGATGTTCATCCTCATAGAGCAGCGCCGCGGCCCGCTTCTTCCAGCGGGAATTGCGCAGCGCTGATGGTTTGAGCAGGCCGTGCGGGCTGACGACATAAGGTCTGTTCTCGCGCGACAAGCGAAGGGCCACAACGGAGGGGTACATCCAGATGCCGTGGACGTGAAGAATGTCGGCATGACCGGATTTGAGCGCGTTCGCCAGTTCCGGTACATAGCCAAAGATGCGCGGACCGCGGACCGCGAACGTTCTGGTTGCGATGTCGCCCCAGAGGGGCTCGTCGGCTTTTGTATAGATATCCTGAGCACTGAAGACCACCGGCAAGTATCGTTTCTCCGCTGCAATCGCGATGGTGAGGTTGCGCATCGCGTCGAAGATTCCGCCGTTCATGCGCGAGATCGAATTAGTCAGGACGAATAGTCGATATGGGAAGCTGGACATGTCACACGAAGAGAAAAGAAAGAAGGGCGTTTGCTCAATGCATTCGAGAGATTCGCTGAATCAGGCCCTCTCCACCAGACCCAGGTACTCCGCGCCGCGCGCGATCGCTTCAAGATACCCGCGAACCTCGAGATCCATCCTGCACACCCGGTCGACAATCTCTTTGGAGCGTGCACCCATTCCGGCGCGAAGCCCGGCATCGAAGAGTTTTGTCATCGCCTCCGCCAGCTCCGCAACGTTGCCGGGCGCGATGACGAAGCCATTGACACCGTCCTGCACGATCAGTCCAGCGGAACCGCAGGCGCTTGTTGTTATAAGCGGCTTGCGGGCGAGCGCGGCTTCAACGAGGACCTTAGGAAACATATCTCTATGTGTCGGGAGCAACACTACATCAGCGGCACAATAGAGCTCCGCAAGTTTCTCCGGCGTCACGGGGCCGAGAAAACGCACGCGATGTTCGACGCCGCACGACCGTGCAAGGCGCGTGAAGTGATCAATCGTCGCGCCTTCCTTGCTTGCCGGTTCCTCAGGGCCAACAAAAACACATGAGAATGAAGCATTTTGCGGAAGGAGTGCTGCCGCTCGTACGATGTCGGCCACGCCCTTGAAGGAATGAAGGGTGCCGGCAAACAGGAAAACTAAACTCAAATCAAAACCGACTTCGCGCCGATAATCAGTGCCTGCGCTGACTTCGCTGAGAATTCTTCTGAAGAATGATGCACCACCCTCGTACGGAGCAGAAATCATTTGCTTAGCGGAGCAATTATAGACTTCGGTGAGCACATCAATCGCTGCAGGGTTCTGATAAATATGGAATTGGCATAACCACAGGAGAAGTCGCTTCGCTGCCTTAATCCACCATCGCCGCTTTCTTTCCCATTCGAGCGGCAGTGCCTGAGTGGTGGAGATGACGACGCGCCCCAGAGCGCGGGCACATAATGCACACCAAATTGCACCCAGGCCCAGAAGGCCCTTCAAAATCACGATGTCGGATTCGCGTGCGCAAGCCAAGCCAACGCGCCATTCAGGGTTAGAGACGAGCCCCTCCGGAGTTCCACCATTGCCTTTTACCCCAAGATGCCTGCCGCGCGAGGTCGCCGGGCGATAGGCGACTCTCGATAGTTCTTGGTCGCTGTGCCTGTAGAGTGGAAATACCTTGATAGCGAACGGTGCGGCGCGCGCGACTTCAAAGAGCGCGTCTTCGGTATGCCGCTGGAGATCGTACGTGAGAAATCCGACGCGGAACGAACGTCCCGCAGGGGAATTCAAGGGGCTGGCAGATAAGACAGAGCCCTGCAGATGAGCTTTCACAGCAGATGGGTCAAGTACGGTTGGAGGAAGAGAAGGCATAAATCCAGACGAGATGCGTGAGTCTATGAACCTACAGGCGAAACGCCCGGAAACTGCTTCTCGTATCGCCACTCGGCAACATCAGAGAGCCACTGCCGCATCCTGCTATAGATATCGTTGCCAGATGGGATGACGCGCGCATATCCGGCCGCGGCGATTCGTTGCCTCACAGCGTCATTGCGCATGTAAAACAGCACTTTATCCATGAATTCATCAGGTCCTTCGAAGAACTCGGCCTCTTTCCCCTCGCGATAGAACTCCTGCATGGCCGGAGTCCGTTCGGAAAGTAGAAACACCCCGCAGGCCGGGATCTCCCACGATCGATTGGTGTACTGATCCCGATTCCACTTGCTGAAAAAGCAGGCGCCGATTTTGCTCGCGCAGAGCGCCCGACGGTAGTCCCCTCCCCGTGCGTAGAAAATCGGCATCACGGCCCGGTAAACATCGCGCGGCAGAGCCGATTTCCATTCCGCATTTCCTCCGAGGATTCTGCACTTCAGTCCAGCACGCACCACTCGCGACAAACATTCCACGCGAAGGTCCGGCTCCATGTGCCCTGCGAACACAATGTCGGAGCCCCAAGTCCTCTGTTCCGGACTGGTGAGACGGCATGGGTAGTGCATCCATGGGATGTAATACATCATGAGAATTCGGACGCGATTGACTCCGAATTGGCCAGCCTCGGCAACATTGCAATGTCTGTTTACATGGTACCCGTCATACGCCGGCATCGCTCTTTTCAAGTGTCGATATAGACGGCGGTCATGCATTCTAAAGGGATCATCGCAGTGAGAACCGGCGGCGAAAGTCATTTCTGCGACCTCAGCTATGGTCTCGGCGGTGTAGTGGTGTCCCTGATAGAAGAGCGCCACGTCAGGACGAGCCTCCCTGACACGGTCAACGACCATCCGATTCACTTTTCCAATGTCGGGACCAAATAGGTAGCGTTCTTCCAATTTTCCTGCGAGATTGGGCGGAATATAGGAATGAGTGTCGAAGAGATCCGCTCTAATCCCGAGATCGCGAAGAGCTGTGAGCCAGGAGGGCTCGTAAATTTCTCCAAACGCAGAGCTGACAATCAGGACAGATTCCACCTGCCTTACATTGCGAGTCGCCATCGAGCAGGCTTGTCTATGAGTCAGAGCTTTTCTCGGTGCCAACAATGTCTCGCGCAGCCCTAACGAATGTTTGACCGTCTTCATGGCTGAGGACGGAAGTCTCGTGACCGGAGAACAACAGCCATGGACTCAACTGCATCCATGTCTACCCCGATAATCACGAATTCACCAACGGGAGATTCAGCATATCTAGGTATGAGTCGATACAAGAGACGATGGAGAGATAACGTTCGGCTTGACGGCGGGAACCTTTAGAAAACGAGTCGTAATTGTCGCGAATCCTTGTTACAGCAGCAGCCATGCGTTCGCAGAACTCATCATCGTACTTGTATGGCTCGGTCTGGACCGCGATCCCGCCATCAGGGAGAACAAACTCTACAGGTGCTCCAAACGCGGGAACCACCACCGGCACGCCGCATGCCATCGCTTCAGTTACGACAATTCCGCACGATTCACCAGCAACGGGGTGGAAGAGACAATGCATGCGTCGATAGAGGGGCGGCAACGCTTCCGAGTCAAGCCATGGAACATATGTAATTCGGGCCGCAAGCTGAGGATCGCTCATTGCCTCAGCCATGACGCGCTTACAGCTATCGTCCATTGAACCGAGCAGGAGTAATCGGTGATCGAACTTTAGCTGCCTCGAAACCTGAAATAGAGTTGCGAGCCGGAAGGTGAAGCGCATTGCTCCGGCTGAACCAATCACGAAAGGCTCGGCGGGCGTCTCAGACGATGGCGTGAATACATCCAAATCCAAACCGTGATGGATAACTCGGATCCGTGGCGAATC
>Ga0187877_1001344_pt1 | contig 25986 bp, 21 predicted proteins | sample June2016WEW_17_1_3_FD_132430 | JGI IMG/M metagenome (GOLD analysis project Ga0187877, IMG submission 132430) | Peatland microbial communities from SPRUCE experiment site at the Marcell Experimental Forest, Minnesota, USA - June2016WEW_17_100 | ecosystem: Environmental > Terrestrial > Soil >...
ACGACGGTGACGGCGAGCGAAGTCGGCATCGTTCCGCGGCGGCCAAATCACGGTTTCGCGACGGCGGGCGTCGTCCAGGCCACCCCGACGTCTGCAGGCTTCACGGTCTTGACCTGGAACGGGACAACGATGATCGTCGACGTCACGACTTCGACGACCTATTTCGAACGTGGTGTGTCCACTGCTTCGCTCGCCGACGTGACGCAGGGCGGGTTCGTCGGGGTCTTCGGCACGATCTCGGGGACGACGGTGACGGCGGTTGAGGTCGTCATCGTGCCGCCGCGGCCAAATCACGGTTTCGCGACGGCGGGTGTTGTCCAGGCCACTCCGACGTCTGCAGGCTTCACGGTCTTGACCTGGAACGGCACAACGATGACCGTCGACGTCACGGCTTCGACGACCTACGCCGAGTACGGCGTTTCGGCTCCCTCTATCGCCAACGTGTTGCAGGGCGAGTTCGTCGGCGTTTTCGGCACGACGTCGGGGACGACGGTGTCGGCGAGTGAGGTGGTCATCGTCGGCAGCCGCGCCCACGGGCTGTTCGGCTCGGGCCCGCCGTTCCGTTGCGGCCGCGATTTCGGCGGCTTCGGCTTCGGACGGGGTTCAGGCGGCTTTGGACCAGCGTCCGGTGACCACGGTCACGGGGGCCACCGCCACCACGGTTGACGCCAGACGGGCACCGACGCGAAGGAACACAGGGGAAATAGGGACTTAGGTCCCAGGTGACCGTCAAGTACGATTGAAGCGCGGCTGTGCTCGTAGCGGTGGCGGTGCACGCCAAAGCGGCGGGCCTCGTCATCGCGGGGAATCGCCGCATCCTCGCGCTATTGCGCGGAGATCGTCTGAGGTGTTGCTGCTGGGAGCTTGCCCTTTCCGGTTGACGGCCCGCAGGACCCGGAGTCCTGGCGTGCCTCGCCGGGGACGCGACCGGAGGACGGTCGCGAGGACCGATCTCGAGGTCAGTCGTTGCCGGTAGAGCCGAGCCCGTGCGGTCGGCTGGCGTCCGAGCTGCAGGTCAGCCCGCTAATTGGCTGGCCGGGCGGTGCTCGGCCCGCTAGCTTGACCGACATGGCCCTAAAGGAGTGGAAACAGTCATGACCAGCCCGTTGTGGGATGTTGCCTTGTTGCCGGATCTGGCGCACGGGCCCACGCACTCCGGCCCCGTCCGCGAGCGACGCCCCGTCTACGTCGACCTGTTGCCGCCGTGCAACGCCGGCTGTCCGGCCGGCGAGAACATCCAAGCCTGGCTATCGCACACCCGGGCGGGTCGTCACGAGCAGGCTTGGCGTGAGCTCGTCACGAACAACCCCCTGCCGGCCGTCCACGGGCGGGTCTGTTATCACCCCTGCGAGGTCGTCTGCAACCGGGCCAGCCTCGACAGCGCCGTTGCGATCCACGCGGTCGAGCGGTTCCTCGGGGACCTCGCGCTCGACAAGGGCTGGAAGTTCGACCCGCCGGCGGTGCGCAGCGGCAAACGTGTCCTCGTGATCGGGGCCGGTCCGAGCGGACTGTCGGCGGCGTACCACTTGACGCGACTCGGCCACGAAGTCGAGATCCGGGATGCGGGAACCGAACCGGGCGGGATGATGCGGTACGGCATCCCGTCGTACCGCCTGCCCCGTGACGTGCTCGGTGCCGAGCTCGACCGGATCGCGGCGTTCGGCGTGAAGATGACGGGCGATCACCGCGTGGTCGATCTCGTCAGCGAAAGGGAGGAAGGTCACTTCGACGCTGTGTTCGTCGCCGTGGGCGCGCACCTGTCCCGGCGGGTCGAGATCCCTGCCCGCGACACCGGCCCGATGCTCGACGCGTTGTCGTTCCTGCGCAGCGTCGCCTCTGGCGAGCGGCCGGTGATCGGTCGCCGCGTCGCGGTCTATGGCGGTGGCAACACCGCGATGGACGCCGCCCGGGTCGCCAAGCGGCTCGGGGCGGACGAGGCGCTGATCGTCTACCGGCGCACGCGTGCTCAGATGCCGGCCCATGCCGAGGAGGCCGAAGACGCCGAACGTGAAGGCGTGCGGATCAACTGGCTGCGGACGATCAAGGCGATGGACGGTCCGGAGATGCGGGTCGAGGTGATGGAACTCGACGAGTCGGGCTTCCCCCAGCCGACTGGTCGGTTTGAGACGCTCACGGCGGACACGGTGATCCTCGCGCTCGGGCAGGAGACCGACACCGAGTTCCTGCGCCGGGTGCCGGGGGTGGAGTTCGAAAACGACGGCACCGTCAAGGTGTCGGCGTCGCTCGAGACCGGTTGCGCCGGCGTGTTCGCGGGCGGCGACATGGTGCCGAGCGAGCGCACCGTCACGGTCGGCGTCGGCCACGGCAAGAAAGCCGCCCGCCACATTGACCGCTGGTTGCAGGGCGCTCCTGTGTTGAACGTCGCCAAGCATGACCTCGTGCCGTTCGAGCGGCTGCACCTGTGGTACTTCGGCGACAACGCCCGTCGCCAGCAGCCGGAGCTCGCCCCCGAGGAGCGTGCCGCGGATTTCGCCGAGGTGCTGGGCGGTTTCTCCCTTGACGAGGCGGCGTACGAGGCGGGCCGGTGCCTGTCGTGCGGCAACTGCTTCGAATGCGATGGCTGCCTGGGTTCTTGTCCAGAGGATGCCGTGATCAAGCTCGGCGTCGGGAATCGCTACCGGTTCAACTACGACCGCTGTACCGGCTGCGGTGCGTGTTACGAACAATGTCCGGTGCATGCGATCGAGATGGTGGCGGAGGCGAACTGAAATGCGCGTGACAATCGACGGCAACGAGGCCGCGGCCTCGGTGGCATTCCGGCTCAGCGAGGTCTGCTGCATCTACCCGATAACTCCGTCGTCGCCGATGGCGGAGTTCGCCGACGAGTGGGCGAGCCACAAGAGGACCAACCTCTGGGGCACCGTGCCGACCGTCTTCGAGATGCAGAGCGAAGGAGGCGCGGCGGGCGCGCTGCACGGCGCGTTGCAGAGCGGCGCCCTGGCGACGACGTTCACTGCGTCGCAGGGCCTGTTGCTCATGATCCCGAACATGTACAAGATCGCTGGCGAACTGACGCCGGCGGTGATCCACGTCGCGGCGCGGTCGCTCGCGGCCCAGGGACTGTCGATCTTCGGCGACCATGCCGACGTGATGGCGGTCCGCCAGACGGGCTTCGCCATGCTCGCCTCGGCGTCGGTGCAGGAGGCCCACGACCTGGCGGCCGTCGCGCACGCCACGACTCTCGCCACGCGGGTGCCGTTCCTGCACTTCTTCGACGGGTTCCGCACCTCGCACGAACTGAACACGATCGAGACGCTCTCCGACGAAGACCTCGCCGGGATCGTGTCGGAAGAACTCATCCGGGCGCACCGCGACCGGGCGCTCTCGCCGGAGCGCCCGTTCATCCGGGGCACGGCCCAGAATCCCGACGTCTACTTCCAGGCGCGCGAGACGGTGAACCCCTTCTACGCCCGTGTGCCGGATGCCGTCGAGGAGACGATGGCGCGCCTCGCCGAACGCACCGGCCGGCGATACCACGTCGTTGACTATGCCGGGCACCCCGAAGCCGAGCGGGTGCTCGTCATCATGGGATCGGGAGGGGAGACTGCCGGCGAGACGGTGGCGGCGCTGAACGCCCGTGGCGAGCGGGTCGGCGTGGTCCAGGTGCGCCTGTTCCGTCCGTTCCCGGCCCGGGCACTTGCCACGGCACTTCCGACGACCGTGCGGCACATCGCCGTGCTCGACCGGACGAAGGAGCCCGGCTCGCAGGGCGAGCCGCTCTTCTTGGACACAGTCGCCGCGCTCAGCGACGCCGTCGCCGAGGTCAGCCGCGCCGAGATGCCGCTCGTGGTCGGCGGCCGCTACGGGCTGTCGTCGAAGGAGTTCACCCCGGGGATGGTGGGCGGCGTGTTCGACGAGCTCGGCCTCGACCGGCCGCGCCGCAGGTTCACGATCGGCATCAACGACGACGTTTCCGGGACGAGCCTTCCCTACGACGCCTCGCTCGACATCGAGTCGGTCGAGACGGTCCGCTCGATCTTCTTCGGTCTCGGTTCGGACGGGACCGTCAGCGCCAACAAGAACACCATCAAGATCCTGGGTGACGAAGAAGGCTTGAACGCCCAGGGCTACTTTGTCTACGACTCGAAAAAGTCCGGTTCGCAGACCGTGTCGCACTTGCGCTTTGGGCCGAAGCCGATCCGGGCGCCCTATCTCGTCGGTCAGGCGAGCTTCGTCGGCTGTCACCAGTTTGGTCTGCTCGAGCGGGCGAACGTGCTGGGCCCGGCGGCGCCGGGCGCGACGTTGCTCCTCAACTGCCCCTATCCGCCGGAAGGGGTCTGGGACACGCTTTCCCGCCCGGTCCAAGAGCAAATCATCGCCAAGCACATCGATCTTTATGTGGTCGACGCCAGCCGGATCGCCCGTGAGGTCGGCATGGCCGGGCGGACGAACATCGTCTTACAGACGTGCTTCTTCGCGATCTCTGGGATACTGCCGCGCAAGACAGCGATCGACCGGATCAAGAAGGCGATCGTCAAGACCTACGGCCGGCGGGGCGAAGACGTGGTGAAGAAGAACCATGCCGCTGTCGACCGCGCCCTTGAAGGCCTGCACCGCGTCGAGGTGCCGGAGAAAGTGACCGCGACCCGTGAGCTGCCGCCGATCGTGCCTGATCACGTGCCGGAGTTCGTCCGCACGGTCACGGCCGAGATGATGGCCGGCCGGGGTGACGCCCTCCCGGTGAGCGCGCTGCCCATCGACGGCACCTATCCGAGCGGCACCGCCGCCTACGAGAAGCGGAACATCGCCGAGTTCGTCGCCCACTGGGAGCCGGAGACCTGCATCCAGTGCGGGAACTGCAGCTTCGTCTGCCCGCACAGCGTGATCCGCGTCCGCCAGTACGACAAGTCCCACCTCAAGGGGGCGCCGGACGGGTTCCGCTCGGCACCTCTCAACGCTGTCGGCCTGCCCGACACCAGTTACACGCTGCAGGTCTACGTCGAGGACTGCACGGGCTGCGGCTTGTGCGTCGAGGCGTGCCCGATCGAGACCCCGGGCGATCCGGTCCGCAAGGCGATCAATCTCACCGAGCGGGAGCCGCTCGTCGCCGGCGAGCGGGAGAACATCGCCTTCTTCGAGACCCTGCCGGCGACCGACCGCTCCCGCGTCGACTTCGGGACGGTGCGCGGCACCCAATTCCTCGAGCCGCTGTTCGAGTTCTCGGGCGCTTGCGAAGGCTGTGGCGAGACGCCGTACCTGAAGCTGCTCTCGCAGCTGTTCGGCGACCGGCTGATGGTGGCCAACGCGACGGGCTGCTCGTCGATCTACGGCGGCAACCTGCCGACGACGCCGTGGACGACCGATGCCGACGGCCGCGGGCCCGCCTGGTCGAACTCGTTGTTCGAGGACAACGCCGAGTTCGGGCTCGGTCTGCGCCTCGCCGCCGACGGGCACGTCACCCTGGCCCGGCGGCGTCTCGGCGAGCTGCGCGAGGCCCTCGGACCAGAGCTCGTCGACGAGATTCTCGCCGCATCCCAGCTGCGTGAGTCGGAACTGCGCGCCCAGCGGGAGCGGGTCGCGGAGTTGAAGCGGCGGCTTACGGGCGTCGACGGGACCGCCGCCGACGACTTGCGCAGCGTCGTCGACTATCTCATCCGGCGGAGCATCTGGATCGTCGGCGGCGACGGCTGGGCCTACGACATCGGGTCCGGCGGGCTCGACCACGTGCTCGGGAGCGGCCGCAACGTCAACGTGCTCGTGCTCGACACGGAGGTGTACTCGAACACCGGCGGCCAGATGTCGAAGTCGACACCGCTCGGCGCCGTCGCCAAGTTCGCCACGTCCGGCAAGACCGTGCCGAAGAAGGATCTCGCCTTCCAGGTGATCTCCTACGGCAGCGTCTACGTCGCCAGGGTGGCACTCGGCGCCGACCCGCAGCAGACGTTGACCGCGTTCCGCGAGGCGGAGGCCTACGACGGCCCCTCGCTCGTCCTCGCCTACTGCCATTGCATCGCCCACGGTATCGAGATGCGCAAAGGGCTCGACCAGCAGTACCGGGCCGTGGCGAGCGGCTACTGGCCGCTCGTCCGCTACGACCCGGTGGTGCGCGCCGCGGGCGGCAACCCCTTCCTGCTCGACTCGCCACGGCCGCGCCTTCCGCTCAGCGAGTACACGAGCCGCGAGCTGCGCTATCGCTCGCTCATGAACACCAATCCGACGGAGGCCGAGCGCTTGCACGTCCTTGGCGAAGAGGCGGTCGCCCGGCAGTGGGACGTCTACGAGGAAATGGCAACCCACGGAGCCGATCACTTCGCTGCCGACGCCCGCAAGGAGCACTGATGGACCTCTCGACGAGGTACATGGGCCTCGAGCTGCGCAACCCGCTAGTCGCCTCGGCCTCGCCGCTTTCTTGGACGGTGGACGGCGTGCGGCGCCTCGCCGACGCCGGCGTCGGCGCCGTGGTGCTCTTCTCACTGTTCGAAGAGCAGGTCCGCCGGGAGGCGGCGGAAAACGCGCGGCTGATCGACGTCGGTACCGACAGCTTTGCCGAGTCGCTCTCGTACTTCCCGGCCTCCTCGGAGGACGAGCCCGGGCCGCGCCACTACCTCAGCGTGCTCGAGCGTGCCGCCGCTACCGTCGAGATCCCGGTGTTGGGGAGCCTCAACGGCATCACCCCCGGCGGTTGGGTCGAGTACGCCCGCCGATTGCAGGACGCCGGGGCAGCGGCGGTCGAGCTGAACATCTACTACCTGCCCGGCAGCACGCGTATCTCGGGTCGTGACGTCGAGAACCGCCACCTCGAGGTCCTGCGGAGCGTGAAGGACGCGGTCGGCGTGCCGGTCGCGGTCAAGTTGGGCCCGCATTTCAGCTCGACGGGCGAGATGGCGTTGCGGCTCGACGAGGCCGGTGCGGACGCCCTCGTGCTGTTCAACCGGTTCCTGCAGCCGGACATCGATCCTGACACGCTCACGGTCGTGCCCCAGATCGGCCTCTCCCAACCGGGCGAGGGCCGTCTGCCGCGTACGTGGATCGCTCTCCTCTACGGGCGGGTGCACGCTGCCCTGGCGGCGACTACCGGCGTCGAGACGCCGGTCGACGTGGGCAAGTTCCTGCTCGCCGGCGCCGACGTCGTCATGACGGCTTCGGCTCTTTTGCGCCACGGTCCCGAGTACGCGACCGTGCTCATCGACGGCCTCGTGGATTGGATGGAGGAAAAGGGATTCGCCACCCTCGACGCGGTTCGCGGGCAGCTCGCCGTTCCAGCTTCGGCAGACGGGGCGGACTACGAGCGGGCGGGTTACGTCACCGCGCTGCGCGCCGCGAACATGGCCGAGTACGGGCCCTGGTGAGCCGGCCGGACCGCGGCCGCCGGCGTGCTCGCCGGCCGGTGTGAGGTTCGAGGGGCCCGCGGCGAAGCGCGGTGAGGGCCGCGACTCTTGGGCAGCGGTCGCCGTTTAGCGGACGCGGAATCCGACCTCGCCTACCGGCTCTTCGAAGGTCACCTCGATCGATTCCACGGCCGCATCCGGCGGTCCGTGCCGGCACCACTCGACGACGGCGCGCACGGCATCGGGCTCGCCTTCGAAGACGCCTTCGACCCGTCCGTCGCGAAGGTTGGAGACGAAGCCGCTCACCTTGTGGCGCGTCGCCTGCTCTCGGCACGCAGCCCGGAAAAAGACGTTCTGGACCCGCCCGCGGACGATGACGTGGGCGCGGCTGCCGGGGTGACCGCTTCCATTCGCCAAGTCGATGCCCTCTCTGTGGGGTTGGGGGAATTCTCGCCGATCGGCGCGCCCTCGCGGAAACTCTTGGGGGCGTCTCGTCTGCCCCGTCCCCAGGCGCCCGTCCGCCTCGGGCAGTTGTCCCGCCGGTAGTCTCGATTGCCGGCTGCAGTCAACGGGAACGATGAGTGACGATGGACGCCGAAGCGTGGGATAGCCGGTACCGAGGCAGCGAGCTCGTGTGGGGTGCTGGCCCGAACCGCTTCCTCGTGGAGGAGGTCAGCAACCTCGAGCCGGGGACCGCCCTCGACGTGGCGTGCGGCGAGGGCCGTAACGCCATCTGGCTCGCCGAGCAGGGGTGGCAGGTGGTCGGCTTGGACTTCTCCGCCGTCGGCCTTGACAAGGCACGCCGATTGGCCGTGGCCCGCGGCGTCGCCGTCGAATGGGTGGAGGGCGACGTCGTGGCGTGGGAACCGCCGGCGCGCTACGACCTCGTCGTCGTGCTCTACCTGCAGCTGCCCGCCGACCTTCGTCGCCAGGTCCTCGGCCGCATCGCCGGCTCCGTCGCGGCGGGGGGGACGATGCTCGTCGTCGGTCACGACCGCTCGAACCTTGCTTGTGGTTACGGCGGCCCGCAGGATCCTGCCGTCCTGTTCGGGCCAAAGGACGTGGCGGAGGAGCTCGCCGGGGTCCTCGAGATCGAGCGCGCCGAGCAAGTCCGTCGTGTGGTCACGACGCCCGACGGCGAAGCGGTGGCGATCGACGCCCTGGTCCGGGGCCGCCGGTCTTAGACGCCGGCCCGGGTCGGCGGACCTGGACCTCGACTTTGCCCCGCCGCAGCGTTCCGACGGCAGGCGTAGATACCCCCCATAGGTATAAGCTCACGAGCGTGGCCGAACGCAGCAGGACGACCCTGCCGGGCTATGTGGATGAGAAGGCCGCCATCCAGAAGCGGCTGCGGCGGATCGAGGGGCAGATCCGCGGACTGCAGGGCATGGTTGCCGGGAACCGCTACTGCATCGACGTGCTCGACCAGATCGCGGCGACGACCCGCGCCCTCCAGGCCGTCGCGCTGGCGTTGGTCGCCGAGCACCTGTCCCACTGTGTCGCGCACGCCGTGGCCGAAGGCGGGACGACAGCCGAGGAGATGATCGACGAAGCTTCGGCGGCGATCGCCCGGCTGGTGCGCTCGTGATCGATGCCGCCATCGTCTCCCCGTTGGTCGAGGTCGGACGCGGCCTGAAAGAGACCGCTTACATGTTCTGGGAGACCCTCTGGGCGCTTGTGCTCGGCTTCTCGCTCTCGGGTTTCGTCCAGGCGTTCGTGCCGCGATCCCGGATGCTGGCCAAGCTGGGCAACCATCGACCGGCGGCGGTCGGCCGTGCCGCCTTCTACGGCGTCGTCTCCTCGAGTTGCTCGTACGCCGCCTCGGCGATGGCAAAGTCGCTCTTCGCGAAGGGGGCGGACTTCGTCGCCGCGATGGTGTTCATGATCGCCTCGACGAATCTCGTCGTCGAACTCGGGATCGTGATCCTCGTCTTACTGGGCTGGCAGTTCCTGGTCGCGGAGTTCGTCGGCGGCCCATTGATGATCGTTCTCATCGCCTTCGCTGGCTCTTTTGTCCTTTCCGAGCCGCTCGTTGAGGCGGCGCGGCGCCGTCTCCTCGGGCCCGAGCGGGAAGCCGCCGGCCAGAATTCGCCGCCGGGTGTGCCGGCCGAAGGGCACGAACCCGGCACGACGGCATGGTCGGCGATTCTGCGTTCCCCGGCGGCGCTCTCGGACGCCGCGAGCTATGCCGTCGCCGACGTCACCATGTTGCGCCGGGAGCTGGCCATCGGTTTTGCGGCCGCCGGGTTCCTCGCGGTCCTCGTTCCGACCGCGGCGTGGAACGTCCTTTTCGTTCACGGGCACGGGATCTGGACCGTCCTCGAGAACGCCCTCGTCGGGCCGCTCATCGCCATGGCGAGCTTCGTGTGCTCAATCGGCAACGTGCCGCTCGCCGCGGCGCTCTGGTCCGGCGGCATCAGTTTCGGCGGCGTGGTCTCGTTCATCTTCGCCGATCTCGTCGCGATGCCGTTGATCCTCATCTACCGCAAGTACTACGGACTGCGGCTGACGATGCGTCTCGCCGGTCTGCTCTACGCGGCGATGGTGGTGGCGGGACTCGTCACGGAAGGGATCTTCGGGCTCCTTGGCGCGATCCCGAGCGCACGGACGATCCACGTGACGTCGGCCCGGTTCGCCTGGAACTACACGACCGATCTCGACATCGTCTTTTGCGGTGTCGCCGTAGCCGTGTGGTGGCTGGCCCGCAACCGCGAGCGCCTCGGCGGTGGTCACGGCTACGTGATCGACCCGGTGTGCGGCATGCAGGTGCGTACCCGCGAGGCGCCGGAACGAGTCACGTTCCGTTCGAAGCCGTACTGGTTCTGCTCGGACCGCTGCAGGGAGCGTTTCGTGGAGAACCCAGCGCGCTACGCCGCGACCGATCATCGCCACGGGAAGCCCCAGTACTTTAGGGAGGTGGCCGTGAGCTTGACCGGACGGACGAACGCCGTCGACCCGGTCTGTGGCATGGCGGTCGATCCGGAATCGGCCGCCGCGCATCGGGTGTTCGGTGGCGTCGACTACTGGTTCTGCAATCCGGGGTGCGCGACGGCCTTTGATGGCGACACGACTCGTTACGCCGCAACGTCCGTGCCGGACGAGCGTCCCTGCTGAGGCCGCTGCCGCCCGCTCTCGGCGCGTCCCGTAGTCTCCCGCTGAACGCCGGCTTTCCGCCGGTGGCGGGGACGGCAAGGGCGGCGAGACGCACAAGCCACTCGCTGTGTGTCAGCGCCCGTTTCAACACGAGCGACCCCTTGTCGGCCAAATGGTTGCCATTCCCGTCACCGGCACGACATCGGTGTCGTCCCACAACCGTCGACTGCGGTTACGCGCCCGTTTGCGGCTTTCCGGTGCCACCCGTGTCAGCTGCTTCGCGGTAGCGAAGTGACGAGAACCAGGAGATTGCGGTAACTGACCGTCTTCAGCTATTGGCGCTGATCACATTGGTGGGAGCCCCGGCGAGGTAAGCGCGGATGTTCGAGGCGGTGGTGTCGAGGATCCGCTCGAGGGCTTCCTTGCTGTACCAGGCGATGTGTGGCGTGAGGATGACGTTGTCGCGCTTGGCGAGCACGTGGCCGCTGAGCAGCTGGCGCAGACGCTCCTCGGTGTCGGGCAGGTGGAACATCTGAGGCTCTTCCATGAGCTGTTCCTCGCCTTCGATCACGTCGAGGGCCGCACCTCCGACCTGGCCCGTCTCCAGGGCCTCAAGGAGGGCGACGGTGTCGACCAGGGCACCGCGGGCGGTGTTGATGACGAGGGCTCCCGGCTTCAGCATCATGAAGCGTTCCCGATTCAGGAGATGGTGGGTCTCCGGGCGGTAGGGGACGTGGAGGCTGATCACGTCTGAGCGGGACAGGAGCTCGTCGAGAGAGGCGTAACGGAACCCGAGCACTTCGGCGAGCAGGTCATGGGGTCGGGCGTCGTAGGCGAGCACCTCCATGCCGAAGGCGCGTCCGATCCGGATCACGTGCAGGCCGATGTTGCCCGCCCCGACGACCCCGAGCGTCTTCTCCCGCAGGTCGAAGCCCATCAAGCCCGATAGCGAGAAGTCCCCGTACGAGGCGCGCCGCGTGGCAACAGCGAGCCTTCGGGAGAGCGCCAGGATGAGGCTGAAGGTGTGCTCGGCGACGGTGTTCTCCCCGTAGGAGGGCACGTTGCACACGGTGATGCCGGACGCGGCGCATGCTGCCAGGTCGATGTGGTCGAATCCCGTCGACCGGGTGGCGATCAGCCTCACGCTCGGCATGCGCTCGATGACGGCAGGGGTTACCCGTGAGCGGATGAACACGGAGACGAGCGACGCCTCGCCCACCTGGTCGACGGTCCCTTCGCTCAGTGGGCCGTCGACCTGGCGGAATGACACTTCCGTCAGAGCCTTGCTCAGAGGTTCCTCTTGCCACGGCTCCGCCTCGTACACGACCAACGTAGGCTCGTCGGCCATCGGCACCTCCTCAGGAGAAGCGGTACGTCACCCGTGAATGGGTGTACGACCAGGGTAACCGCATGGCATCAAGTGACCGATACAAAATGAAGAGAACGAGATGCCCAATTCGACCTCCACGGTTAGGGGGAGCCTGACCCACTTTGCTGAGCTCCATGAGCACTCGGGCCACCTCCTCGAGCTCAAAAGCCGAGACCAGGTGGGCCGAGGTGTCAATGGTCAACCGTTACTGCGTCACGGATCAGCCGCCACTTCGTTCCATATCGGGCGTGGTAACACAGCTCACCTGTGAGCCGCCTGGGGCTCGGACCAATCGAGTCCCGACAATTATTGTGACCACTTAAGGGGCACTCCGACTGCGTTCAGCGCTGCTCTAGGCGGTAGTACTGCTCTGGACCCCGAACAGCAATCTCAACTCCGGACGCCAACGCCTTCAGCTGCGAACGGTGACATCCAATGAGGCGTCGCTTCTTGTCGAGATCCTTATCGAGTTCCACGGTGATCGGCACGAGGGACAAGCCTTTATCTGCCACGCGCCGGTGCGCGGCGGCGCGATCGGCGGGGTATTCCTTCCAATAAGGCAGATCCTCGTAGATCCTCCACTCAACGTCGGCGGAGCCGCGGATAGCAAGAGTGATACACGCGTCAGCTGCAGCTTTGTGATCCTCGTGGAGAATGCCGAGGGGCATGACCCATATGTTGACGTCGGAGGTGCGAGTGAGCTCGTCCAATTGGTCGGTGATCGCCTCAGTGAGTTGGTCTCCCTGCGGTCCTCTGTATCCGTAAGCCTCATTGCGGTAATGCGCGTCCCAAGATTCCAAATGGCGACTTGTCGCATCAACGAGAAGTGAAGATTCCACGTCCTCGAGCCGACGGGTCCGAATTACATCGTCGCCAGCGACGAACAGATCAGAGATGGCTTCCCACGGAGGAATCGGGTCAACGCTCGTCGGTCCTCCTGCGAACACGGTGACAATCTCTGCTCCTGGGTTCGCCGCGATCACTTGTGAGCAGCTGAGCCAAGCATCATCCAGGTGAGGGCCGATCACGCCGAGCACACGAACGACGCTAGTTGTTTGCTCGGACTCGATAAGGCATTCCAGCACGACGGCGCGATGACCGCGACGCCCCTTTTAGTCTTGGAAGCTCGAGCGATCGGCTCCAGTCGCGAACGCAGTGCCTTGAAATGGGTGCTTCTCCGTGGACTGGGGGCGTGATCGGCTCGGTGATCCCGTGTGCGTCCTGTCTCTGCGGAAGGGAGCTGTCGACAGGATTGAGCTGGACTCCTAGGCGCCGCGCGATCTCCACGAGCGACTAAGCGTCCGGTTGCTCCTCGTCGGTGCCCCCAGAATCGCCCAGTACGGCCGCAAACAGCCGGCGAGGAGTACGGATGTGCCCTACCTGGAGAGTCCGAGCGCCCTGAGGAGCCTGCGAGTGGTTCCCATTGACTTGCTGTACGCCCTCCGGCGCGCGACCCGCTTGATGTAGGCGCCGGGGCCACGAGAGGCGGCGCGGACGTTGTTCGAGAGCCGTGCAGCCCGGTAGAGCTGACTCGTGAGGCTCCGGCGTCGGGGCATGGTTCAAGTCTGCCAGGCAAAGCACATAACTTCTGTGAACGATCCCTTTTCGGCACTCGGGCGGTCCGTCAATCCGGTCGAGCTGAAAGGGAGTGAGACGTTTGATATGAGCTGCGCGCTCGCCGACGCAAACCTGCTTCATTCGGACCAGATGCTCCGGGCGCGAGCGATTTCCACCCACTCCTGCACGATGCGAGGCAACTCCGTGATCACTTCCAGTGACTTCGATGACTGACGGAGCGAGAACCAGCCAGCGCCGCGTCAAGTCGCCTCACCCTTAGGCGGATCCAGAATTGCTGCGATAGTTGGGATGGCGATCGGCGCCGCAAATCGCTTGAGTAGACGGGGCTTTCTCGACAGGTGTCTCAGGTGTCGATCAGGCGCCCGTGCAGGAAGTCGTCGTAGGCGGACAGGTCGAGCAGGCCGTGCCCCGAGTAGTTGAAGAGGATGACCTTCTCCTCGCCTCGCTCTTTCGCTCCGAGCGCCTCGTCGATCACCGCTCGAATGGCGTGGCCGGTCTCGGGGGCGGGGATCGTTCCCTGCGTCCGGGCGAACTTCACCGACGCCTCGAACACCTTGCCCTGCGGGTAGGCGACGGCCCGCATCCGGCCGTGCTGCACGAGGTTGGAGATAATCGGTGAGTCGCCGTGGTATCGGAGCCCGCCAGCGTGGATCGGCGGCGGGATGAAGTCGTGGCCAAGCGTATACATGGCGAGCAGCGGGGTCAGCCCGGCGGTGTCGCCGAAGTCGTACTCGAAACGACCTGCCGTGAGCGTGGCGCACGACGTGGGCTCGACGGCGAGCAACTCCACCTTGGGGTCCGCGACGAACGGGAGCGAGATCCCACCGAGGTTCGACCCTCCGCCGCAACAGCCGATCACGATGTCCGGCCGCTCCTCACCAGCGAGCGCTAGTTGCTCCTTCGCCTCAAGCCCGATCACCGTCTGGTGGAGCAGCACATGGTTGAGGACCGATCCGAGCGAGTAGTGCGAGTCCGCGCGGGAGACGGCATCGCCGACTGCGTCGCTGATCGCGGTACCGAGTGAACCCGGATGGTCGGGGTCGTTCACCGGTGAGGGCACGACCGAGCCACCCCAAGTCTCCATCATCACCCTCCGGTACGGCTTCTGCTCGTAGGAGGCACGCACCATGTAGACCTTGCACTCCTGGCCGAAGAGGGCGGTCGCGAAGCAGAGGGCGCTCCCCCACTGCCCGGCCCCGGTCTCGGTCGTCAGCCGCTTGACGCCTTCTTGTTTGTTGAAGTACGCCTGCGGCACGGCAGTGTTCGGCTTGTGCGAGCCGGCCGGAGACACCGACTCGTCCTTGTAGTAGATCCGAGCCGGAGTGCCGAGCGCCTCCTCGAGACGGCGCGCGCGTACGAGCGGCGTCGGTCGCCAGAGGCGGAGGACGTCGATGACGGCCCCGGGTATATCGATCCAGGGCTCGGTCGACATCTCCTGGCCGATCAACGCCATCGGGAACAGCGGCGCGAGATCGTCGGGAACCACCGGCTCGCGCGTCCTGGGGTGCAATGGCGGCTGGAGTGGTGCGGGCAGCGTCGGCAAGACGTTGAACCACGCCTCGGGGACCCGATCGCTCGGCAATGTCCAACGCATAAATATCCCCTTTCCGCGTGACCGGCACAGTACCGACCCGCCGAGGGTAACTCAAGCCCCGACGCCGACCTCGCGCCGATGCCCTCCCGAGCCAATAGGAATGTTGCGCGGCGGCAACTTCGGATCGTGCTGCCACTGCCAGAGGACGGAGCGCACGCGGCGCCCGGGTACCGGACCCGCGTCCTGCAAGTTTCAGCCAGCTACCGGAGCCACGGTGTCAAGGATGAACCGGAGTTGCACAAGTGGCGCGCCATCTCCTCTGGAATTCCAGTAGCGGTCGGAGACGCAGCTGGAGCGGTTCAACCGTCAACCTTGCCGTCTACCAGGTAATATTGGGTGCGCCCTGAAGAGTAGCGGTTGATGCTTTCCACAATGACTTCGGTTGATACTTGACACCTCGATGGGGGAGTGGGTCAGCGGGCAGCAGCGGGGCGCTGGGCCCGCTTCTTGCGGATGTCTCCTTTCGTCGTTCGGACAACGGACTTGATGAGGTCGGCCCCCGACCAGACCTCGAGGACCCGGTCGGCGACGTGGACGTCGACGATCTCGCCGCCGTGGTGCTTGCCGACGGAGAAGACCTGCCAGGCGACCGAGATGATGCCGTTCGACCCGACGGTCCGCTGGATCCAGTCGTCGCCGGAGCGGAGTGCGGCGAGCCGGGTCTCGGCCCCGAGGGCGATCATCTGTCCCTCGGGGTCGCGTCGCAAGAAGCGTTCGGCCGGCGTGCACATCCCGATCCCCTGGTGGGGTCGGTTCGTGTTGTAGTCCTCGACCCAGGCGTCGAGGACCGCCTGGGCGGAGGCGAGGTCGGTGAAGACCTTGCCCCGCAGGAACTCGACCCGCAGGCTGCGGTGGAAGCGTTCGATCTTGCCGGTCGTCGTCGGCGGGCGCACCGCCGTCAGCCGGTGCACGATGCCGTTCTCCCGGCAGATCCGGTCGAAGAGGACCTCGACCCGCTGGGCGGCGTAGCAGCCGGAGAAGACGAGCCCGTTGTCGGTGAGGATCTCCTCCGGGGTGCCGTGGCGGGCGAGGGCCGGGCGAACTGGGCACAGACCTGTTTGGCGACGGCCCGTGTGACGAGGCCGGCCGAGACGCAGTAGCGCGAGTGGTCGTCGATCCCGGTCAGGCACTTCAACTCGCTGCCGTCGGCGAGGAGGATCCCACCGACGATGTCCATCTGCCACAGCTCCATCGGGCGTCCCCGTTCCCAACGGCGGTAGTTGACGAGGCGTCGGCGGCGGGACTTCGGCTCGATGAGGCCGTGGCGGACGAGGGAGCGGTAGACGGCGGACTCCGACGGGGGAGGTGTGAAGCCCTCCTTGCCGAGCCGCCAGGCGAGCCGGCGCTGTCCCCAGAAGGGTTGGAGCCGGCGCAGCTCCAACAGGCGCGCCTCGGCGACGCCGGCGATCTGGTGCGGGCAGGTCGCCGGCCGGTGGGACCGGTCGGACAACGCGGCGATGCCGCCTTGTTCATAGCGGCGCAGCCAGGCGTGCACGCTCTGGCGCGAGACCCCGCAGGTCTCGGCGACCTCGGTGACGTTGAGACCGTCTCGGATAACGCCCATGACGGCGTCGTAGCGCTGTTCCACGATGCTGAGCTCCACGAGCACCTGGCCGCTCCTTCCACTCGCTTGCGCGAGCGGACCAGAGCGGGGCCGAGGTGTAAAGCATCAGCCGAATGCGCGTAAAGCATCAGCCGACATCGCGTAAAGCTTCAGCCGAACGCGATGTGTCAAATATCAGGCGGAGGTACACAAGTATCTGGTGGGCCGCCCGGGTCTCGAACCCGGCACCTTGGGATTAAAAGTCCCCTGCTCTTCCCGATGAGCTAGCGGCCCGATCGGCTCGACGGAAGGTTCCGCTCGCGCAAACTCGAGCTCTCGCGGCCATCGTAGGAGACGAGAGACTCTGGGACCCGTCGATCACGGCCCTACTGCGACGCGACGACGGGCCTTCGGCCAACCGCGGAGGCCTAGTGCTCCTCGAAGTCGAATACGGTCGACGTTGCCCGGCGTTCGCCCGGATGTGGCGAAATGGCGCGAGCTTTCGGGAAATCCGATTCGATGGCGACCGCGGCGCGATGCTCACGCACGAGACGCGCCGCGTCGGACCCGCCCCGGTTGGCGGGCGCCGTGAGGTTGCGAACCGCAGGTCTCGTCGGCGAGCGCGTCTCGCCTGAGGGGACCGGATCGACTCTGGCACTCGTGAGATAGCGGTTCGACATCGACGGATGCCTCACGCTGATCGGGGTGCGCCGCGTGAAGTCCAGTTCCTCCCGTAAGGAGTCTCCGGCTGGCGCGTCGGTTACCGAGCTCTCGTCCGTCGAGACTTCGGCGATCGTCGAATCGATGACGTCACGAAGGCGCCGCAGCTCCGAGACGGCGTTCTTGCGCTGCTCGTGAAGGTAGGTGAGCTGGGTGACCGCCCGAGAGCGGTCTTCTTCGAGGCGACCGACCTGCTCGCGTCGACGTTGCTCGATGTCCGCCTCGATCTGTTCGGCCTTGCCGCGGGCAGAGGCGAGGATCGACTGTGCTTCCTCGGCGGTCTTCTCCCGGAGCTCCGCCAACTCGACCTCGGTCTTCTCCCGGAGCGCGTCCGCCCCCTCACGGGCCTCTTCGAAGATTCGCTGGATGTGCTCGCCAACACCGTCGAGGGTGTAGGTCTGGGACGGACGGCGCTGGTCTTCGAGCGCCGCGACGCGTCGATGCAGCTCGCGAAGTTGACCGACGGCGGCGGCAAGCTTGCGCTCGGCCTCCGCAGCGCGACGCAAAGACTCGTCGAGTCGCCGCTGTTGCGCAGCGACGTAGCGATCGACCTGCTCAGGGTCGTAGCCGCGGCGATACGCACCGAAAATCGGTGTCGCCTCGGCTGCCTGCGACGCTCGAGACTCCTCCATGCTCGCCTCCCAGCGCCTCCCGGCGCTCTGCTCGCCGCTCGATGCGCCCGCCGGATCCGGCCGGGCAGCAGCACGCCTGTGGTCCTGATGGTACCGGGCTGGCGCGCCGCGGGTGCGGAACTTTCGGCCCCGATCTCCGAGATTCCGGCGAATTTCGGACCTCATGGGCGGCGATCCGAAGACAGCCGGGTCGCCCAGCGTCCTCGGCTAGCCGGTCGACCAAGATCGGGAAGCTGGCGCCGGCAGAGCCGGCGGGAGAATCGCCCCTGGCTGTCCCGGGGTCCGCCATCTCCCGGGGCGTCGTTACGATGCGGGACTGACGTGCTCCTTTCTCGGCCCGGCTCCGATGCTGCGCTGCCGCCCGACGAATCGGAGGCGACGAGAAAGGAGCGAAGACCAATGGGTGAAGAAGACCCTGTGCTCGCCGGGCGCGAAGCGATCGAGGCGGCGCTCGCATCGGCCCTCAGCCGAGGCGGGGAGTTCGCCGAGGTCTTCGTCGAGGATCGGAGTTCTACCGGGATCTCGTTTGACGACCACCGCGTCGAGGAGCTGTCATCGGGTCGAGACCGCGGGGCTGGGATCCGTGTCGTCGTCGGTGAGACGACGGGCTTCGCGCACACCGCCGACCTGTCGGACAAGGGGCTTCGCACGGCGGCCGAGGCGGCCGCAGCGGTCGCTCACGCCGGCGGGGGTGGCGTGCGCGCCGTCGCGCTCACCGAGCGCAAGGACGATCTGATTGGCACGGTCGACGTCTACCCGGAAAATGTCGACAAGGCGACGAAGGTCGAGCTCCTCGGGCGCGCTGACGACGCAGCCCGCTCGACAAGCGGCTCAATCGTCCAGGTATCCGCCGGTTACGGCGACAGCCGACGCCGTATCGTCATCGCGAACTCCGACGGGTTGCACGTCTCGGACGACCAGGTGCGGACGAGGTTCGCGGTCTCGTGCGTCGCGTCGGGGGACTCCGGCCTCCAGACCGGCTTTGAGGTGCTCGCCCGCACGATCGGTTTCGAGCTGTTTGAACGCTTTAGCGTCGAAGAAGCAGCGCAGGAGGCCGCCCGGCGGGCTGTCGGCAAGCTCGCCGCTCGCCCGGCCCCGTCGGGGACGTTCCCGGTGGTGATCAAGGGGGGCACCGGGGGCTTTCTCTTCCACGAGGCGTGCGGCCACGGCCTCGAGGCCGACCACATCATGAAGGACGCTTCGAGGTTCCGCGGTCGGCTCGGCACGAAGGTTGCGAGCCCGCTCGTCACGCTCGTCGACGACGGCACCGTCGGTGAGAGCTGGGGGACCGCGACGATCGACGACGAAGGACGCCCGGCAGGGCGCAACGTGCTCATAGAGAACGGCGTGCTCACGGAGTACATGTGGGACTATCTGCGGGCGCACCAGGAGGGACGGGAGTCGTCGGGCAACGGACGCCGCCAGAGCTACCAGCACTTGCCGATGGTGAGGATGACGAACACCTTCCTCCTTGGCGGGAGAGAGGACCCGGCGGAAATCGTTGCCGAGACCCCGTTCGGCGTGTACCTGGCCAAGCTCGGCGGGGGGCAGGTGAACACGGCGACGGGTGACTTCGTCTTCGGCATGACCGAGGCCTACCTCATCGAGGGTGGTCGGATCACCGAGCCGCTGCGTGACGCCAACCTGATCGGCAATGGGCCGGACGTGCTCATGAAGATTGACGCGATCGCGAACGACTTCGAGATGGCCCCGGGAACTTGCGGCAAGGACGGCCAGTCGGTTCCCGTCGGGAGCGGTCAGCCGACACTGCGCGTGTCCTCGGTCACGATCGGAGGCACGGCCGGTGGCTGAGCTGTTCGACTTGGCCCAGCGGATCGTCTCGTGGGCGCAACCCGGCGAGGAGGTCGAGGCCTTTGTCTCCTGGCAGCGCGAAACGGAGGTGCGCGCCTACGGCGGCGACGTCGAGTCGCTCTCGTCGGCAGAGTCCGCCGGCATCGGAATCCGCCTTGTCGCCAACGAGCGCCAGGGATTCGCCTATGTTGGCAACCTCGACGAGCGCCTCGCCCGCGCGACGTTGCTCGAGGCAAGGGACAACGCTTCGTTCTCGACACCTGATGTCAACGTCGGCCTGGCGGTTCCGGACGGCGTCGCGCCCGCCCCGCTCGAGTTGTGGGCTGATTCGCTCGGTGCGATGACGACGGATACAAAGGTCGAGCTGGCGCTCGAGCTCGAGAGCCAGGTGCGCGCCGGTGACCCGCGGATCCGGGAGGTTGTCAGCGCGGACTACGGCGACGACCAGAGCGAGGTCGCCGTCGCGAGCTCGACTGGGGTCGCCGCGACATCACGCTCGACGACCTGCTACTTGGTTGTGTTCGCCGTCGCCGGTGAGGGCGACGACACCCAGTCCGGCGCGGGCTACAGCGTGTCCCGGGCACCGGCCGACCTCGAAATCGGCAAGGCGTCACGGGACGCCGTCGAGCGGGCGACGCGGATGCTCGGCGCGCGAAAGCCGGCGAGCAGCCGGGTCACGGTCGTCTTCGACCGGGAGGTCACGGCGACGTTCCTCTCGGTGCTCTCGGGGACGCTGTCCGGTGAGGAGGTCGCCAAAGGGAGGTCGCTGTTCGCCGACCGCCGTGGGGAGCAAGTCGCCGCGGCGTCGATCACGTTCGTCGAGGACCCGACGAACGAGCTCGCCTTTGGTGCTTCTCCGTACGACGCCGAAGGGCTCGCCTGTCGCCCGATCCCGCTCATCGACAGGGGCCGGCTCGTTGCGTTCCTCTACGATACGTACTCGGCGCGCCTCGCCCGAGCGCAGTCGACGGCGTCAGCCGTGCGTGCCGGGTTCAAGTCGACGCCTGGGGTGGGCGCCCGGGCGCTCAGCCTCGTCCCGGGTGAGCTCGACCAGGGCGGCGTGATTGCCGCCGTTGGCGAGGGATTGTTCGTCCAGAACGTCGCCGGGATCCACTCGGGAGTGAACCCGGTGAGCGGTGATTTTTCCGTCGGGGCCGAGGGCCTTCTCATCCGCCAGGGCGAGCTCGCAGAGCCTGTGAGGGAGTTCACGATCGCGTCGACGATCCAGCGGTTGCTTCAGGGCGTCGAGATTGTCGGCGGTGATGTCGAATGGCTGCCGAGCGCCGCCGCCGGCGTCACGGTCGCGATCAGCGATGTCGCGATGAGCGGGAACTGAAGGGCGGATTCGCCGGTCAGGCTTTCGCGGCGGTTTTCGTCGTCTCGGGCTTGGTCGTTCCGGCCGACGCTGACCCAGCGGAGGTCCCCGTCGTCTCCTCTTTCTTTGGCGGAGGGCTCGGCGCCGACGCGTCTGTCACCGTCGCGTCGGACGTCTTTCCATTGTTCGCCGGAGCCGTCGCCGAGTGGTTGAAGCGGTTCTCGGTCCTGTAGAAGCCGGCACCTTTGAACACGATGCCGATCGAGCCGTAGATCTTCCTCAACGTCCCGCCGCAGGTGCCGCAGGTTGTGAGCGCCGCGTCGTTGAATGCCTGGGTGACCTCGAAGCCGTCGCCGCAGCTCTTGCAGACGTATTCGTAGGTCGGCATCACGTTCCTCCACCAGCCGGAGGCGTGAGGCCAAGGCTGGCACTCATTAGGTGCGAGTGCCAAGTATATCGGGCGCCCGGTGCTGAACGAGCACCGGCTCCCCACCACGCCAGGTCGGTGCGACGGACGCGTTGGTGGTTGCGTACACTCGGCGGAATGTCGGAACGGAACCTCGCACGTCTCGACCCGCTCGGCCCGGCGAGAGTGGGTGACGTCGCACCGCGTGACGCGACTCACCGGCGTGCTCGGGCTCGCTGCAAGGTCGCGATGCTCCCCGAGACGACGGCAAAGGTCGCGACAAACGCCATCACGAAAGGTGACGTCCTGGGTGCGGCCCGCGTCGCGGGGATCCAGGCGGCGAAGAGGACTGCTGAGCTCATCCCGTACTGCTACCCCGTGCTCGTCGGACAGGTCTCGGTCAACTTCACGATCGGAGACGATTGCGTCGAGGTCGAGGCGAACGTCGAGGCATTTGACCGTACCGGCGTCGAGATGGAAGCGATGGTCGCGTGTGCGATCGCCGCCCTCACCGTTTACGACATGTGCAAGTCCTCGGACCGGACAATGTCGATCGGCGAGCTGCAGCTCTGGGAGAAGAGCGGTGGCCGGTCCGGTGTCTGGCGACGCGCAAACGGAAACGCCGAGTCGTCGGCTCTTTGATCTCTCCCGTCGCGACTCGAGTTGCCCGCGGGTCCACCATTCTGCAGCCGTTGTCCGTTAACCTCGATGTGACGGTAGGAGCCGGCCGAGACAAAGGGAAATAACGGGATGATCGTTCTCATCCTCGTGCTTGTCTGGTTGGTTGTCGTCCTGCCGATAGCCGTGCGCAGGCTTTCGGAATTCCAGCTCGTCTCGTCGGTTGCTCGTTTCCGCCACCAGACCGAGCTTCTTGAACGTGCTCACGCGGACTTCTTTGGTGCAAATACGCGTCTCCCAACTCCTCGGGGTAAGATGCGTGCCCTAGACGACGATCAAGTCGCGATCGCGAGAGCGGTTCAAGCGCGCCTCGAAGCGCGGCGTACTCGTCGGCGTGAGACGCTGCTCCTCCTCGGATCAGGGATCTGTTCGACGCTTCTCGTCGGGGCAGTGCCTTCGCTGCGCGCTTTCTGGGTCGTGGCAGTCTTGCTGGCCGCGGTTACCGGTGTCTATCTGGCGTTGCTCGCCCGGTGTGCGGCGACCGACGCGCTAACGGCAGAACGCGCGAGAAAGGTGGTAGCGGTCAACATCGCTGCTGACACGGCTGGGTCGCAACCGGAGCGTCGTCTAGTCGCGATGGGCGATGGAGGGTTCGTCGAGTCGTCGTCATTCGAACCACGTGGACTCCGTCTCGTCGTTCCGGATGGGCATGACTGACCAGATGACGCCACTCCGGTCGTGAGCGCAATGGCGGCTTACTAGGGCCATTGACGCGGCATGACATGTCCGTGGCTGTTAGCAAGGCGTGCGCGAGCACGGGTATTCTCAGATGCATTCCGGGCTGGCGGGTCGGTACTGACTGTTCGCCTGGGGGGTGTAGCTCAGCTGGTAGAGCGCCACGTTCGCAACGTGGAAGTCGGCGGTTCGAGTCCGCTCACCTCCACCAAAGAACTCCCAGGTCAGAGGCTATTCGCGGCTTCCGTGGTGCCATCGAAAAATGGCTCGGGCGCGCGACGGGCGCGCGGCGCGTCGAGACGGTACTGCCAGGTCGCCTCACATGTCTCGCGCGCTGTCGCCTCGCCGATCATTTGGGGCAGACGTTGTTGAGCGCGCAGTCGCTACAGCTCGGGTGTCCGCGACGGCGTGCCCAACCAGCCCACCGGGACCGTGGCCCAGGCGCCAGCGACCAAGTAACTTCTGACCATCGCGCGACCGGTTTCGGCCGGTACGTGCTACTGGATTGGACCGGTGTTTACAGAGCCCTAAGGCACGATGCAGAGGTAAGCGGTGGCCGGTATCAAGGTCGTGACTGACAGCATGAGCGACATCCCGAGTGATCTCCTTGTTGCATTCAACATCGACGTGGTACCGCTCGACGTTCGACTCGGCACCGAGGATCTCACGAGGGCCACCCCAGAGGAGTTCTGGCGCCGCGCGCGTGCCACTGGCGCCATCGCCAAGACGGCGGCACCCTCTCCCGGCGCGTTTACACAAGCCTTCCTTCGCGCTCGCGACGAGGGCTTTAGCGGGGTCTGCTGCGTGACGGTCTCGTCTTCGCTGTCCGGCACCTTTCAGGCAGCGTGCTCGGGAGCAAACGAAGCAAAGGGAGAGATTACGGTTCGCGTCATCGATTCGCGCTTTGGGACGATGGGCGAGGGGTTATTGGCGTTGGACGCCGCAGAAAGAGCGCGCGAGATCAACGACCTCAATGCGCTCTGTAACGCGGTGAGCACCGAGATTGCGAGCCTTGAGACCTTCGGGGCCTTGGATACCCTCGAATACCTCCGTCGAGGTGGCCGCATCGGCTCCGCGCAGGCCTTTTTTGGCTCGTTACTCTCGATCAAACCGATCGTCGAATTGAAGAACGGCGTCATCGAAGGTGAGTCGCGTCAACGGACGCGGGCGAAATCCCTCCGCTACCTCGCGGACAGAGTGGCTGCTGCGCTTCCCATCCGCAAACTCGCCATCACCCACGCCGATGCAGGCGACGTCGACGCGTTCCTCGCTCTGCTAGAGCCCATCTTCCCCACGGAGAAGATCATCACGGCCTACATGGGTCCAGTTGTCGGCGCGCACCTTGGGCCGGGGACGATCGCCGTGTGCCTCCAGCGGGGATGAATTTCGTCCACCTTGCCTTAGTCACCGGCGGGTGGCGCCGGTGTGTCGAGGACTGTCGCTCAGACGGGTGGCGCTCAAGCGGCCTTTCCGCGACGGGTCTTCACCTGAGCATCGAGCCGCAGAAGCGCGCCTGCGGCACGCTGGGTTTGTGCGGGACCTCGAAGCACTAGCGGTTCGAGTTTGGAACCCCGATGTCTGTCCGTTCGGCGATGAGGCGCTGCGGTGCCACGACGCCGGCGCCTAGCGGGCAGCAGTTGTCGCCACCTGGGGGGCTGTTGTGATCGACCTGGTCGAGAAGATCGAACGGCTGGCGTCCGATGGCAGCGACACGGCTGCTGTCGCAGCCAAGCGTGTCGACCAGTGTCGCGCTCTGGGCGATGCTAACCCCCGATGCAATTCGTCAGACGCAGGAGATCGAATCCCAGCTGGAGATTCTCGACCCGATCGAGCGCGGGCTGCTCGAACGGCTCCGCGAAGATCGGCTCCGGTGTGTACGTCCGGGCCTTCTCCGTGGCGGCGGCCTCTATCGACCGTCGGCCGATGGCTTTTCGCAGGGGCGGGTGTGCTCGAGGTCGATCAGAGCGTAAGCAGATCGTGTGCGCCAGTGTCGCTTGCGGGATGACGAAGTTTGCTCATCGCGCGAGCCTCGATCTGTCGGATCCGTTCGCGGGTGAGATTGAAGTGCTTCCCAATCTCTTCGAGCGTTCGTGGCTCTCCGCGGTCGAGACCAAATCGCAGCCGGAGGATCTCCCGCTCGCGCCCGTCGAGTGGGGCGAGAAGGTGCCCGATCTCATCCCGGAGGAGGGCCATCGCGGCGGCTTCAAATGGCGACTCCGCCAAGCGGTCTTCAACAACGTCGCCGAGTTCAGCATCCCCATCCTCATGAAGTGGCTCCGAGAGCGACAAGGGCTCGACCCGGTAGCGGAGAACCTCTGCAAGCTTGTCCTCGGTCAGTCCCACCTCGATCCCGAGCTCAACGAGCGTCGCGGAGCGGCCGAGCTTTGCCTGGAGTTGTCCTTGTGCCTTCTGCACGAGCCTCACGAGGTCGCCGGCATGGACCGGGAGACGGATCGTGCGCTCGGTGTTGGCGATGCCGCGAGTGATCGCTTGGCGGATCCACCACGTGGCGTACGTCGAGAACTTGAAGCCCCTGCGCCAGTCGAACTTCTCGACCGCGTGGATCAGGCCGAGGTTGCCGTCCTGGATGAGGTCGAGGAGCGGGAGGCCCGACGCCTGGTACTTCTTCGCGATGGAAACCACGAGGCGGAGGTTCGACTGGACGAAGGTGCGCTGGGAGTCGTCCCCGCGCTGAATGACTCTCTTGAGCTCACGGCGACGCGCCGCCGTGAGCGTCGTCGCCGTCGCCACAAGGTCCTGTCCGGCCTGAGATCGCGCTTCGATTGCCTGGGCGAGGCGTGCTTCATCGTCCTTTGTCAACAGCGGGTACCGGCCGATGTCGGTCAAGTACAGCCGGACGAGGTCCTCCTCGTCCCGTTCTGCACGCGCGTTTGGCACGGTTCTTCCGCTTTCAGTGCGATCTCTCGTTCGCGAGATGCGAGCGGATGAAACAACCGGCGCAAAGAGCCAACCGCCGAAGCTCGGCCAGTTACGGAAGCCGACCCGCAGAAGTCGCCGCCTCCTCGATCGTCCCCGGTCGAGAAAATGAAGTTTATCGTCGTTCACGCGCGATGGGTCCGGCAGGCCTCGACAGGCCAGAGCGTCACGGGTACAAGTCGGCGACATCAGGTCGCGGAGGTCGGTTGCCGATTCGATGACTGCCGGTCGACGCCTTCGAGGTAGCGCATGCGTCGAGGGTGGCAAATGGATTCGAGACCCTAGTGGAGGTCTCGGCGCATGTGCTCAAGTGCTTCTAGGCGCCGGGCCAACTTCTCGGGCTCT
>Ga0187877_1001346_pt1 | contig 25978 bp, 19 predicted proteins | sample June2016WEW_17_1_3_FD_132430 | JGI IMG/M metagenome (GOLD analysis project Ga0187877, IMG submission 132430) | Peatland microbial communities from SPRUCE experiment site at the Marcell Experimental Forest, Minnesota, USA - June2016WEW_17_100 | ecosystem: Environmental > Terrestrial > Soil >...
ACGGTATGGTTGGTGCGGCCGTCCCAAAGGTCCGTGACCTGATTGAGGGCGGCGTAGGCCAAGGCGATGACCTCCCGGTTGGCGTTGGTCACCCCAAGCAGGCGACCGGCGCCGTCCCGCGTAAAGAGCGTCCCCTGGCCGTTGCGATTGGTATAGGCAATAAGCCCGTTGGCCGCCCAGACAAAGCTCTCCCCGATGCCGTCGGACCAAAGCCGGTTGGTCGCCCGGTTGAGCAGGTCGTACTGGAAGGTCAGCGTGACCTGGTCGGCGTTGGTGAGGCTGGACGGCCGATCGGCGATGTCATAGCCCGCCTGCCACACGGGGCCGTAGGCATTGCTCACGACCGTCACGAGGCCCTGGTTGTTGTAGCCATAAGTCAGTCCTTGGTTCTGGCCATTCAGCACCTGGCTCACCCGCTGGGCCGAGTCGTATTGGCACCAGAGCGAGCTCGCGTCCGGAAAGGTGACGTTCGTCAGCAGGCCCTGGTTGTTATAGTTGAGCGTCGTGGGCTGGCCCAGGGCGTCGATGATGCCGTCCAGCGAGCCGCAGTCGCACCAGCTCAACTGCGTCACGTTGGTCAAGCTGTTAGTGATCGAGGTCAGGTGCTGGAGGCCGTCATAGCCGTAATAGGTCCAGTTCCCCAGCCGGTCCTTTTGGGCGGTCAGGTCCAGGCAGGTATAGAGGTTGGAGAACGTCGTGCCGTCCGGGAAAACCGTGCCAGTGAGCCGGTTGAGCGAATCCCAGGAATTGGTGAGCCACAGGTCAACTCCGCCCCCGTTGGCATGGACCGCCTGGGGCAGGCTGCTGGAGTAGCTGGCGATCGTGATGTTGAGGCCCTGCGGTTGAAGCGTCAGGCTCTGGACAAAGTTGTTGTAGGCCGAACTCCCGGAATACAGGGATTGGGCAACAGACTGGCCGCCGGGCAGCGAGAGGCCGGTCAGGTTGAGCGAGACGGGGTCCCAGGCCAGGCTGGTCACCTGGCCCAAGGCGTTGGTGACGAAGGTGACCTGGTGGTTGGTGTTCCAGGCAAAGCCTGCCCACTGGCCCGCAGAATTGCTCATGCTGGCCAAGTCGACGCCGTTGATAGCGTAATTGAACCAGTTGGTGCGTGTGCCCGTCTGTCCGTTGGCCAGCGTGCAGGTCTCGGCATTGCACTGGACGAGGCCGGTCCTGGCGTTGTATTGGTATAAACCATACCGGGTGGAACCGTCGGGAAGGAGGCGGGCAATGCAGCCGATCTGCGCGTCGCCTTCGCTATCGCAGCCCTTCGTCTTATTGGCGTAGTTGTACCAAGTCCGAAGGCTTTCCAGCAGCCCCGCCGCGTCGGCCGAGGGCTCGCGCTCGTTGGACAAGGACTGGCTGATGGAGATTTGATCGGTCTGCCACAACCAATGCTTGAGCCCGGCCTTGCGGAAGTCGTTGGCCCCGAGCGCGCCCAACCCGGCCGCCAGGTTGTTCGTCAGCGCGGCCGCCACGGTGGGCGACAGCGCCTCGAACTGCAGGCGGTCCCAGTGGAAACTGTTGCGAAAGCTCAGGGTGGCCTCGCCGCTGGTCCCGCACGTCCCGTCGTCAAAGGTCTGGCCGGGCACGCCTGCCGGCGCGCTGGCGGTGGCCGGCACGAGGCCGTTGGTGTGGGCGTAGTAGAAAAGCTGGGCCGCACCCATCGGTTCGCCCACGCGCGCCGCCCTCTGCGAAAAGCCGTTTGTGACGCCGGGGTAGGGCGCCTGGTAGCAGGCGAAACTCGTTGTGCCGTAGGGCGTCGTCTGGCTGGTGATCCAGCCGCTCCCGTCACCCGCATAAGCAAAGGATGAAGTGTTGGTGCATGCGTCGGCAATGCTCGTCAGCACCCCGCTGATTATATCGTAAGCGAACTTCGCCTTGCGCCCGTAAGGATCATCGATCTCCGTCACCTGCCAGGCGTTCTTTTGGTACGGCGCATTGTAAATGAATGTGTTGGTGTGGCTGTCGGGATCGACCACGTACTTCACACGAAAAGTCCAGTTGTCCACCTGTGAGTTGGTCAGGTACTCGTATCCCAGCCGCGTCGCACGCCCTTCCGGGTCGATCCGCTGGGTCAGCAGCGCGTGAGCTGTAGAATTATTGCCCCACGGCTGACCAAAGGGATCGGTCCCGCCGATACAGAAGGCGAGGCTGAACGTGTCCTGGCTGCCGTCAGGATAGACCAACCGAAAACCCATGTTCGTATTGCCCCAGTAAATCCCGCTCGCATCCGGTGTTGGCCAGTTCGTGGACACGAGTGGATAGCTCGACAAAGGTTGGAGACCCGTCAGGCTTTGCGGGTCGGTCAGGAACTGTTGACTGGGAGTATGTTGGAAATAGTAAATGCCACCCTCAGGCCGAAACACCAAGGCCTCGTAACCCAGAGAGAAGACCGACTGGGCGGGATTACTCTCCCAGGCCGCATCCCAAAACACGATGTCCGCCATCCAATTGTGGCCCCACGAGGCGTTGGTCATGCCGTAGGCGCGCATGTCCGTCAGGTAAGCATCGAGCTCCGACCGCGAAAGGTAGGGATGGCAGATCGGATGATAGTAATTCGGACACTCATCCGGCTGGGGCAATTGGTATCGCTGTTTGTAGATCCACCGGAACGTCATCTTCTGGCCCGAGGACATGAAGTAGCCCAGCGGCTCATCCGTGATCCAGAGGTTGATCTGGGGCTCATCGACCCACCAGCGCGCCACCCCGGTGGGAGAAGGACAAGTGGGGCAGTAGGCCCGATTTCCGCCGGCTTGGTCCGCACCCGAGGCCGGCGCCCCAGGCCCGCCCGGGGACATCCGGCAGCCCATGTCCTGCCAGTCGTGGAAACGCGCGCACCCGACACCGTTCGTTACCGCGCGCGCCTCTTGCGCCATCACTAACGCGAGCCCCGCGCAGGCGACAGTCCATTTAGTCAGTCTCGTTCTCATCTGTCCAGCGGTTCAGGTTGTTTTCCGATTCGGAGTTTCAAGGAATGCCGCAAGAGCTGCCCGGGCTGCCGACCCAGATCGTAAACCCCTCCGCCAACCCCGGGTTGGTGCCCCACAGGTACTCCTGCCAGCTCGACAGCCCGTCTCCATCAGGGTCACCGTTTGGGGCCACGCCGCGCTGGCCAAAGTACTCCATCTCCCAGCAGACCGGCAGGCCGCTGCCGTCGGGGTCGAGCCCGGCGATCTGCAGCCCGCAGATGGCGGCGTAGCCGTTATGCGGTCCGGGCTGCACTGTCAGAACCAGGGACTGGCCCGTGGAGAGCGCGACACTGTCCCAGAAGGCGTAGTGCAGCCACGGCACCCATGGGGCCGGGTTCACCGGCGGTATGTTGTATTCGGTGGTGACGGTTCCGTAGCCGGTCCCCCCGGCGCTCAGCGAGAAATTCCCGTCGTATGAGTAGGCCAGCACGGTGTAATTGCCCGCCGGCAGGTTCGTGAACGTCAGAGTGCCGCTCTGGCCCTGCGGGCCAAAAACGTAGGCGTTGTACATCGGGTCCGAAGTGCAGCCGTCAGTCGATGCCGAGTTAACGTTTGCCATCGTGACGCCTACGGGCGAAACAGTCCTGTCGGCGTTCTTCAGATTGGCGAGCGGGCCTGGGACGAGCGGGCCCAGGTAATTCCAGAAGTCGGAGGTGGACTCGCCGACGGCCGCCAGGCCGGTCTTTGGGCTGGAGGCGGCGCCGCCAAAGTCCAGGTTGATCAGACCGGTGAGGACGGGCGGCGGGGCCCCACCGGTGCATTTCCCGAAGCTGCCAGCGTTGTAAATGCTGAGGATTTCACTGGCGGCGAGCGCGCGGCTGTACACCCCCACTTCATCGATCCCGCCGGCGAACCGGTATCCGGCCCCGGCGTCGTAAGGCCGCAGGCCGAAATACAGGTTGGTTGCCGTCAGCGGTGTGACGGAGCCCACGTTTAACTGCGCGACGGTGGTCCCGTTGTGGTACAAGCAGGCCATGCAGGTGGCCTTGTCATAAGTCAGCGCTACGTGCTGCCAGGCGTTGATGCCGACCACCCCCTGGGCACTCGAGAGCCAGTGGTCCGACAGATTGACATCCTTGATGTCTCCAAAGAGCGAGCCTGGCCCGCCGTTGCCCAGGGGCGTCGAAAGCCAGAGGTGCACACCGAAAGAACCGTCGTTCCACTCGACCACCGGGTGCTGATAATAGACGTCCCAGGGATAGATCCAGGCCTCGACGGTCAAGCCGCCGCCGGCCCCGACGTTGAGGGCGCTTCCAGGCACCATCACGTTCGCAGTGCCGCCAGGCTGGGCATCGGGGTTGTTGAGGATGAAGGCCTGGCCCACCTCGCCGGGAGCGTAAGTCGTGTTCCCCTGGGTGCTGCCGTTGCTCACGTTGTAGAAATCGTTGGCGCTGCCTTCGGCCTGCCACCAGCCGACCTGGCCGGAGGGGGGATTCACGCAGGCTGGGCCCGTGTTGACAGTGAGCGTGGCGTTGGAACTGACCACGCTGCCGGCGATATTCGACACCGTCACGGCGTAAAGGCCGGCCTGGGAGGTTTGCACATTGTTGATGGTGTAGGTGCTGGCGGTGGCGCCGGAGATGCCGGCCCCGTTGAAACTCCACTGGTAGGAGAAGGGCGTCGTGCCGGTGGCACCGACCTGGAAGTTGGCCGTGCCGCCCTGTGCCACGGTCTGGCTGGCCGGTTGCTGGACGATCGCAGGCGGGATGGCGACTGTCATGTTGGCCTGCAGGCCGCAGATCAGTGAGTAGTTGATGTCGTCGGGCAGGACGCTGGTGACGACAGACTGGCCGCTGGCCACGGCGACGTTGGTGAAGACCACGTACTCGTCACCGTTGGTCCAGTTGGGCAAGACGTCCCAACCGGAGACGGCGTTGCTCAGCGGACCCCAACTGGCAAGGCCGCAGCTCAATTGGAAGACGCTGTTGTCGGTGGTCGGCCCATGTCCGTAGAGATAGAAATCGTAGGTGGCCGCGGGCAGGTTGCTCAGCGTGATAAGAATGCTCTGGCCGTAGGCGTACATGTAGGTGTTGAGCATCGGGTCGGAGGCGCCGTTGGCCCAATCGCCCGGCCCGCCCACCGAGGTCAGGCTCACCCCCGAGGCGTTCGAGTTGGCCCAGAGCAGGTTGTTGACGGTGACCGAATACTGGTTGGGGTAGTAATAAAAGCCGTTCCAATAGTCGCTGCTGCTTTGGCCAACGGCGGCCGGCCCGGCCTTCTCGCCCGTTCTGCCGCCGAAATTGATGTTCAGCAGGTAATTGGCGGCGAAGATATAATCAAGCACAAGCCCGGCCACCGGGCGCGCGCCGGCCTTGGCCAGGGTCATGGGGCGCGGCGCGGGGGACGAGGCCGGCGAGGGGCGGGGCGCGGAGGCGAGCATGGTCTTGAGGTCCTTGGCGGGCTTGAACCTGCCGTGGCCCTTGCCTTGGCCGCCAGGCAACGCGGCAAGCTGCGCCTTGACCAGGAGATATGGGACCGAGTCCACGACGTAGCAGTGCCCGCCCTGCCCATCCGAGCCAGGCTGGGTGACCCAGGCCGTCGCCGTCGGCACGGTTGGGCCGCCGCTGGAACCGAGCAGGAAGGCCCTGCCGGCGCCAAGGATGCGCATTGGCCCGAAGAGCAAGTCCTCGGCCATCATGCTGTCGGGGCCTTGCACGCCCAGCGCCTGGTTGGCGGCGCGCAGGCCCACGGCCACGGGCGAATGTCGCGGCTCGGGCGGGTCGAGGAACTCGGTGGCAACCCCCAGCATGACGTCGCGCTCGTCGGTGCCGGCGGGCAGGACCGAGTCGGGCGCCGGCAGTTGCGCCTTGATTACCACGTCTTGTTCGATCGAGGACTGGGAGTAGTTGTACACCACGTCGAATCCCGTCCCCAGCGCGTCCGGGTAGCAGACGCTTGCCGGCGGCACGATTTGGCCGGTCGAATCGGTGAGGCTGGCAATCATGACGCTCTGCCCGGCGCTCGTCCCGGAGGCCGCCCAATAGCAAAGGCCCACGACGTGGCTCCTCAGCACCACGGGGTTTTGCGAGGCGAAGGGCTGCGGAAGCTGGATCTGGATGGCGTCCTCCGTGTTGGCGTTGATGGCGAAGGAGACCTTGTGAGGGCCGAAGTCGGCCACCGCGCCGTCGGCGCTGGGGCGGATCGCCTGATTCACGGTTCCGCCGACAGGGGCTGGCGGCGCCGTTACCTCGAGGTGGTTGGTCGAGACGGCGGAGGAACTCAGGCCGTTAGTGGACACCGGGCCGCCCGATGCGGGGCCGGTATTAGGGGCCACGAGGGTCTGCGCCGGGCAGACCAGGGCCAGTGAGAGACAAAAGAGCGAACTCCAACAGACGGTTCTCATAGCAGTCCTCCTGAAAAGTTGCGAACCTTTGGCCGCAGACCGCACGGCTGCCAAAGAGCTTTTGCCACCAGTACGGTCGAGCGGTCTGGTCAATAACTATGCCCATTTTACACGACTCGGAGGAAAGTCAAGATTTTTTTACTGAGTTTTTAGGACATCACACTTACTTATCTTCGCCGTAACCATGGCTACAGATTGCTCCGGTGGCGCCGATCTTGCCTTATGTTCCGTCAGTCCTGGAAAACCGTAGGGCTCAGTCCTGGAAAACTGACACTTTTCTTCCGCTCTCATCTTCCCCACTATCCCAACATCTCTGTCAATGCCAACACTGTCATTTTTCCAGGACCCCTCCACTGGCCCCTCCACTCCATTTTTCCGGGACTGGCCGCTCCAAAAGACCCAATACAGCCAATACAGCCAATGGAGCACTTGCACCCGCACCCCCAAACATGCGAAACCTCTCGCGTGCGAATGAGACACAATCGGCAGGACTCAAGGTCGGACGCCCAAGAGTATCCAGGCTCAGGTGTCGAGGGGCGGGGGTCGGGGGAACGAAGCGCCGCCCCTCGCCACCCGCCACCCGCCACCCGACACTCGACTCCCGACACTCGACTCCCGACACTCGACCCTCGACCCTCGACCCTCGACCCTCGACCCTCGACTCTCGACCCTCGACCCTCGACCCTCGACTCTCGACTCTCGACACCCCACACCCGCCGCCTGGATGTCGGTCGGCTTGCGGACGCAGGTCTAAGCCCATCGTTAGCCACGTCAACCAATTCTAGCCAGTTATGACCAATTATGACCTCTCGCCCCGCCGCCCGTCTCGCGCCCGCCCCGCGGCCCTTGAACCGTGGACTGTGGACCGTGGACCTCAAATGCCACGGCTGTCCGCTTGGCGGAAAGCCTGCTCGCCGGCCGGGAGAACGCCTCCGCCATGCTCCAAGGCAAGGTCAATCAAACCAAATCAAACCAAATCAAACCAAATCAAGGTGGAATTTAAAAAAACTGCTCAGCAGGCGCTCAAAAGCAGATCTGCCCACGGCGGGTTTCAACGCGAAAAAATAGCTTGTGCAACGAGGCGGCATGATGCAGTTTTTCCCCCGCTTCCGGCTCGATGTCGGTCCTGATCCGGGGCAAGGGTGTCATCTCGGGCAGGCTTTTAAAGCACATGCGATTGCTCAGAGTCATATTGGTGTGGGTCTTTTTAGCGGGCGTGCAGGCATCGGGCGGCAGCGCTGAATCAAGTGCGGCCGCGCCGGCGGAGGTGCCGGCACCAGCGGCCACGGCGGAGCGGGCGGAGCAGGGTTTGCCGCAGCCGGCGGTCGAAATCAGTCGCATCAACACGCCTTGGGGGCCGTTTCCCATCACCAACTCGATGCTGGTGAGCTGGATCGTCGCGGCGGGCCTGATCCTCTTTGCCCAGGCCGCCACTCGGAAGATGAAGGAAGTGCCGGAGGGCGCGCAGAACTTCTGGGAATGGATGGTTGAGAGCCTCTACGGTTTTCTCGAGGGGATCATCGGAGCGCACCTCGTGAAACGGACGTTCTGGTTCTTCGCTACCGTTTTCATTTTCATCCTGTTCGCCAACTGGATGGGCCTGATTCCCGGCGTGGGAACGATCGGCTGGGGCCATCAGACGCCACGGGGGTTTGTGCTCGATGAGCCCTGGTTCCGGGGCGCCAATGCGGACTTGAACATGACCCTGGCCATGGCGCTGGTTTTCTTCGCCTGCTGGGTCTGCTGGGCGCTGCAGGAGATCGGCCCGATTGGTTTCCTGGAGCATACGTTTGGGCCAAAGGGCGAAACCAGCGGGCCGCTCAAGCTGCTGATGGTCGTCGTATTCTTCGCGGTCGGGTGCCTCGAGGTCATCTCAATCCTCTTCCGGCCCGTGTCCCTGAGCTTCCGTCTCTACGGCAACATGTTCGCGGGCGAGAAAATGCTCGAGGCCATGTCCAACCTGGTCCCCAGCCTGGGCTGGCTGCTGCCCATCCCCTTCTATTTCATGGAATTGCTGGTCGGGCTTGTGCAGGCCCTGGTTTTCATGCTCCTGACGGCCGTTTTCACGATGCTCATCTGCGCGCACGATGAAGGGCACGAGGCGCGGGAGCATCATTGAAAAAGACTTTCGACGGTTTGACCGTGTTCAATCGCGGGAGCCGCCGAGCAACAGAACAGAAAGGAAAAACATATATGTCGTTAATGCCAATGTTGGCAGAAGGACTAACAGGCAGTCTTCACGTCGGCCTGGCGGCGCTGGGCGCCGCCCTGGGCGTGGGCCTCATCGGCATGAAGGCCTCCGAAGCGGTCGGGCGCAATCCCGGGGCCGCCACGAAGATCCTCGTCCAGTCAATCCTGGCCATTGCCTTCGCCGAAGCAATCGTGTTCTACGCCTTGTTCCTTGTCCGTTGACAAAAGGCCGCCGCTTGGGCGCGGGGCCAATCGAACCCTGCGCCCGAGCCTGACCCATTGACGGTGTTATGAATCAGTTCATTTTATTGGCCCAAGCCGGCGGCGGGGGGCCCGTCGAGCAGATCGCCCGCACCTTCGGGGTGGACCAGGCCCGTCTTATCGCCCAGATCATCAGCTTCGTCATCGTCTGCATTTTCCTCTACTTCCTGGCTTACAAACGGGTGCTGGCGATGCTCGATGAGCGCCGGCAGCGCATCGTCGAGGGCTTGGCCAATGCCGAGAAGAGCAAGGCCGAACTGGCGCGGGCAGAGGCCCAGCGATTGGAGATTGTCTCCCAGGCGAACACCCAGGCGGCGCGCCTGATCGAGGAGGGGCGCCAGGCCGCGGCGCGTGTCCAGGAGCAGGAAACCCAAAAAGCCATTGCCGCAGCCGAGCAGATCATTGCCAAGGCCCGCGAGGCGGCTGCCCAGGACCACGCCCGCATGCTGGCCGAACTCAAACGGGAAGTGGGCCGGCTGGTGGTTCAGACCACCGCCACGGTCACCGGCAAGATCCTCACCGCTGAGGACCAGCGCCGCCTGGCGGAAGAGACGGCCAGGCAAGTGGCGCCCTGAAGTTTCTATGACCGTTTCCAAGCAAGCCAAACGCGAGGCCAAGGAACTGTTCCGCTGTTGCCAGGTCAACGGGCTTATGGAGGAGGGCCGCGCTCGGACGGCGGTGCGGCGGGTGCTCGAGACCCGGCCGCGCGGCTATCCGGCCATCTTGACCCATTTTCAGCGGCTCGTAAAATTCGAGCTGCAGCGGCGGACCGCCCGAATCGAGAGCCCCATTGCCCTGCCCCCCGAGCTGCAAGCGACTATCCAGGCAGGGCTGGCGCGCGCCTACGGACCGGGCCTGTACGTCTCCGTTGCGCAAAACCCGGCCCTGATCGGCGGGCTGCGCATCAAGGTGGGCAGCGATGTCTATGACGGCAGCATCAAGGCCCGGTTGGCCGCCCTGGAAGAGAGCTTCGAGCGGAATGACCGCGAGGGCACCCTCGACCGTTGACTCTCGATTATCAGCCTGATTTTATGAGCAACTTATTGCAGGAAATCGAAGCCCAAATCGCGGGCGTCAAAACCGCCACCGCCCGGCAGAATGTCGGCGTCGTCCGCGAGATCGGCGACGGTGTGGCGCGGGTTGAGGGCCTGACCGATGCCATGCTGAACGAGATGCTGGATTTCGGCAAAGGCGTCGTCGGGCTGGCCTTGAATCTCGAGGAAACCGATGTCGGCGCCATCATCCTGGGCGACTATACGCAGATCGAGGAAGGCGACGAGGTCCGGACGACGGGCAAGCTCTTGCAGGTGCCGGTAGGCAAGGGCCTGCTGGGCCGCGTAGTCGATGCCTTGGGCCGGCCACTGGACGGCAAAGGACCGATAGTGAGCGACACAGCTTACCCGGTGGAGAAAATCGCCCCGGGTATCATCAAGCGCAAGCCGGTCAGCCAGCCGGTCCAAACCGGGATTATGGCGGTGGACGCCATGATTCCCATCGGGCGCGGGCAGCGGGAGCTGATCATCGGGGATCGGTCCACCGGCAAGACGACGCTGGGCATCGATACGATCATCAGCCAGGCCCGCCTGAATCGCGCCGCCGAGGAGGCGGGCGACAAAAACTACCGCCCGCTCTACTGCATCTACGTGGCCATCGGCCAGAAGCAGTCCACTGTCGCGCGGATCATCGCCGTGCTCGAGCAAGCCAAAGCCATGCCCTACACGATTGTGATAGCCGCCCCCGCCTCCGATTCGGCCACCAATCAGTATCTCGCCCCGTTCGCCGGCGCGGCAGTGGGTGAATGGTTCATGGACAACGGCATGGACGCCCTGATCATTTACGACGACCTCTCCAAGCACGCCGTCGCCTATCGCCAGGTCTCGCTGGTCCTCAAACGTCCTTCGGGCCGCGAGGCTTACCCGGGCGATGTCTTTTACCTCCACAGCCGTCTGCTGGAACGGGCTGCCCGCTTGAGCGAAAAATACGGCAACGGCTCGCTAACCGCCCTGCCGATTATCGAAACCCAGGCCGGGGACGTCTCCGCCTATATTCCGACCAACGTCATCTCTATCACTGACGGCCAGATCTTCCTGGAGACCGACCTTTTCTACCAGGGAATCCGCCCGGCCATCTCGGTAGGCATCTCGGTTTCCAGGGTCGGGTCGGCGGCCCAGGTCAAAGGGATGAAGCAGGTGGCCGGGCGCATCAAACTGGAGTTGGCCCAGTTCCGCGAGTTGGCCGCTTTCGCCCAGTTCGGCTCGGACCTGGACGCCAAGACCCAGGCGCAAATCGAGCGTGGCAAGCGCATCATCGAGGTCTTCAAGCAACCCCAATACAATCCCGTCCTCGTCGAGGTCCAGATCGCCATCCTCTGGACCGTCCAAAACGGCTTCATGGATGATGTGCCGGTGGCTAGCATCAAGGATTTCCAGGCCAAACTTACCGACTACCTGGCCAGTCGAAAGTCCGAGCTGACGGCCCGCATCGCCAAAGAAAAGGCGCTGAACGACGCTCTCATCGCCGATTTGAAGGCGGCCGTGGCCGAGTTCAAGCAAACCTACACGCCTCCGGCCAAGGCCGCGTCAAAGTAAAAGGGATACGTCGATTTAGAATCACGTCTCATGCCCAGCACTCGCGACATACGCCGGCGAATCAAGTCGGTCAAGAACACCGCCCAGATAACCAAGGCGATGGAGATGGTGGCCGCCTCGAAAATGCGCAAGGCCCAGCAAGCGGCCCTGGCGGGCCGGCCTTATGCCTCGCTGATGAACGAGGTGCTGGGCAGCGTCGCCTTCGACGCGGGGGACTTTACCCACCCGCTGATGGAAATCCGCGAGGCCAGAACGCGGGCGGTCATTCTCATCAGCACCAACAAGGGCCTGTGCGGAGCCCTCAACAGCAACCTGATGCGCGAGGCGGCAAAGCTGGATCGCGAAACCATCTTCATCGCCTCGGGACGAAAGGCGGCCCAGTTCGTGGCCCGGACCAGGCGCCGCCTGGCTGTCGAATTCACCTACAAGGACGCGCCGCTCTTCGCCGAGGCGCGGGCCATCTCCAAGTTCGCCCGCGACCTGTTTCTCAAGGGGGAAGCGGACCGGGTGGACATTCTCTTCACGAATTTTGTTTCGACGCTGGTGCAACGGCCCGAAACGCGCCCGTTCCTGCCCGTAGGCGAGCTCAAGCCGTTGACGGCCGGAGTTCACGAGCCGCCCGCCCTCGAGAAGCTCGCCCCCGCCACGATCGAGTTCATCTTCGAGCCGAATGCCGGCCAAGTGCTGGGCGCATTGCTGCCGCACAGCTTGAATTTCCAGATCTTCCAGATCCTGCTCGAGGCCAAAGCCAGCGAACAGAGCGCGCGCATGGTCGCGATGAAGAGCGCCACCGACAACGCCAACAAGCTGATCAAGGACCTCACGCTGGAATACAACAAACTGCGCCAGGGCAATATCACCAATGAACTGCTGGAGATCTCCACCGCGGCGATGGCCCTGGGATAAAAAGGGCGTGTCGATATGATCTTTTCCGAATCCTTTGAATTGTGATGAATAAAGGCAAAATCGTTCAAGTCATCGGTCCCATAGTGGACGTGGAATTCCCCGAGTCGCTGCCGCCCATCTACGGGGCGCTGACAGTGGATTTCAAAGTCAACAATCAGCCGGTCAAACTGACCCTCGAGGTCCAGCAGCACTTGGGCAACAACTGGGTCCGCACGGTCGCCATGTCCGGCACCGAGGGTCTCAAACGCGGATATGAAGTCCTGGACACCGGCGGTCCCATCTCCATGCCGGTCGGCAACGGGGTGATGGGCCGGGTTCTTGACGTAACGGGCAACCCTGTGGATGAGCGCGGCCCGGTGGTGGCCGAAAAGCGCTACCCGATCCACCGGCCCGCGCCAACCCTGTTGGACCAGTCGACTTCCCCCCAGGTGCTCACGACCGGCATCAAGGTGATTGATTTGATCTGCCCCTTCCTCAAGGGCGGCAAGGTCGGCGCGTTCGGCGGGGCTGGGGTCGGCAAGACCGTGGTCATCATGGAACTGATCAACAACATCGCCAAGCTCCACGGCGGGGTCTCGGTGTTCGCGGGAGTCGGCGAGCGCACGCGCGAGGGCAACGACCTCTACAACGAAATGTCCGAAGCCAAAGTCATCAACCAGAGCAACCTCAGCGAGTCCAAGATTGCCCTGGTTTATGGGCAGATGAACGAACCGCCCGGCGCCCGCCTGCGGGTCGCCCTGTCCGGCCTGGCAGTCACCGAGTATTTCCGGGACGAAAAGAACCAGGACGTGCTGCTGTTTATCGACAATATTTTCCGTTTTTCGCAGGCCGGCTCGGAAGTGTCCGCCTTGCTGGGCCGCACACCCAGCGCCGTGGGCTACCAACCGACCCTGGCCGCCGAGATGGGCGACCTGCAGGAACGAATTACCTCGACCAAGAAAGGCTCGATCACCTCATTCCAGGCGGTCTATGTGCCGGCGGACGACCTGACCGACCCGGCCCCGGCGACGACCTTCGCGCACCTGGATGCCACCATCGTCCTCGAACGGGCCATCGCCGAATTGGGCATCTACCCCGCGGTCGATCCCCTGGCCTCGACCTCGCGCGCGCTGGCGCCGGAAATCGTCGGCCAGGACCACTACGAGGTCGCCCGGGGCGTCCAGCGCGTGCTCCAACGCTACAAAGACCTCCAGGACATCATCGCCATCCTGGGCATGGACGAACTCTCGCCGGAGGACAAGCTGAGCGTGTTCCGCGCCCGGAAAATTCAACGCTTCCTGAGCCAGCCCTTCAGTGTCGCGGAGGTCTTCACCGGCCACGAAGGCAGGCAGGTGCCGGTGGCTGAAACCGTTCGCGGCTTCAGAGAAATCCTCGAAGGCAAGCACGACGAGGTCGCCGAAGGCAACTTCTACATGAAGGGCGGAATCGAGGAGATTAACCAGTAACCAGGCCTTGCAGCATGACACTCAAACTGGAGATTGTGACCCCCGAGGGGAAGGCCTATTCGGAGGACGTGGAGATGGTAACGTTGCCGGGTGCGGAAGGGGAGATGGGGATCTACCCGGAACACGTTCCGCTCCTGACGCAAGTCGTCCCCGGGGAGGTCATCGCGCGCAGAGCGGGGCGGGAAGAATCCCTTGCCGTAGGCGAGGGCTTCGTGCAAATCACGGGCCAGCGCGTCGCCATCATCACGGACATGGCGCTCCGCGCAGAGAGCATTGATGAAGCCAAGGTCGAAGAGGCCCGCCGGCGCGCCCAGGCCCGCCTGGCAGAACACCTGGACGACGAGGAAGCCGCGATGATCAGCGCCGCCCTGGCCCATTCCATGGCCCTGCTTAAAGTCAAGCGACGCCAGCGGCGGTAAAGCCTCCTCCACAATTCGCTTGCATTTTTGCCGCCGGACCGGGAGATTGTCGGCCCGATATATGGATGACGTTACGCCATCAGGCAGTTTGCTCAAATTGTGGGCCTGGGTTGAAACCAACAAGAAACAAGCCGCGTGGGGCGCGGCCATTGCGGTCACGCTGGGCCTGGTCATTTGGTTCTTGCTGTGGCGCCACGGAGAACAGGAAGTCAAGGCCGGAGAGGCCTTGTCGGAAATCTTCGTGCCGCAAATGATAAGCGGAGGGGCAACGCGGCCGGAAGCGGCGCAGGGGTTTTTGAGGGTCGCCGCTGCGTATCCCGGGTATGAGGCCGGGGCCCAGGCCATGCTCCTGGGGGCGGGGGATCTCTTCACGGCGGGCAAGTACGACGAGGCCAAGGCCCAATTCGAGAGGTTCGCGCGGGAACATCGCCGCAGCCCGCTGGACACCTCGGCGCTCTTGGGCATTGCCGCCTGCCTGGATGCTCAGCACAAACCGATCGAGGCCAGGACCGCCTATAAGAGCTTGATTGACCAACATCCCAACGACCCGGTCGCCCTTCAGGCCAAGTTTTCGCTGGCGCGCCTTTACGCGGCGCAGAACATGCCGGAATTGGCGCGCAACTACTTCGAAGAGGTGGCCCGCAACCGCGGCTCTTTGCTCAGCTCGGAGGCCGGCCTCCGCTTGGAGGAATTGTATCAGCAACACCCTGAGCTTGCCCCGGCGGCCCCGCCGCCCGTGCCGCTGACTCCCAAGCTGACTGCCCTTGCCCCCACCAATGCCCCGGCCAAAGCACCCGCCGTCGCTCCGGCCAAAATGCCCGCCAAGTCCGACAAGAAGTAACCTTTGCCCTCCAGGACGAACGTATCTAGATCGCCTGATTTCTTGGAATTTTGATTATGAAATTGACGATTATCGGGACAGGTTATGTGGGTCTGGTTACCGGCGCCTGTTTTGCCCAGGCAGGGCACCGGGTCGTCTGTGTGGATAACGACCCCGACAAGGTGAAAACGCTTCAAGCGGGGGGCATTCCAATCTACGAACCGGGTTTGGAAGAGTTGATCAAGGGAAACACCGCCGCAGGCCGGTTGAGTTTCACCACCAGCACGGCTGAGGGTGTGGAGAAATCCGACGTGGTTTTCATCGCAGTCCCCACCCCGCCGCTGCCCGACGGGTCGGTGGACCTGAGTTTCATCGAGAAAGTCGCCCGCGAAATTGCCGGGGCGCTGACCAGCTACAAGATCGTGGTGGACAAGAGCACGGTGCCGGTCAAGACCGGCGACAAGGTGGCCGAGACGATTAAGCGTTACTGCAAGACCCGGGTCGAGTTCGACATGGTCAGCAACCCGGAGTTCCTTCGGGAAGGCTTTGCCGTCGAGGACCTCAGGCGGCCGGACCGGATTGTCATCGGTGTCCGTTCGCAGCGGCCCGTGCCGGCGATGAAGGAAATCTACGCCCCGTTCGGCGCGCCGATTATCGTGACGGACATCAACTCGGCCGAGCTGATCAAGCACGCCTCCAACTCCTTCCTGGCGCTCAAGATTTCCTATATCAACGCCATCTCGGTTCTGTGCGAGGCAACGGGGGCCAACATCCAGGAAGTGGCCAACGGCATGGGGATGGACGACCGGATCGGGCGGCGGTTCCTGGATGCGTCGTTGGGCTTCGGCGGGAGCTGCTTTCCCAAAGACTTGAGCGCGTTCATCAAGATCGCCGAGCAGGTCGGCTATGATTTCAAGCTGCTGACGGAGGTCCAGAAGATCAATGCCGGGCAGATGGACCGTTTCGTCAAGAAAATTGCCGACACACTCTGGGTGCTCAAGGACAAGAACATCGGCATTCTGGGCCTGGCCTTCAAGCAGAACACCGACGACATCCGGATGTCCCCTGCCATCGAGCTGTGCCATCGCCTCCTGAAGGAAGGCGCCCGCCTGCGCGTCTATGACCCGAGAGCAATGGAAAAGGCCCAAACCCTCCTGAAGGATGTCACGTTCGTCAAGGACATGAACGAAGTAGCCGAAGGCTGCGACGCCCTGGTCATCGCCACGGAATGGGAGGAGTTCAAGAAACTGGACCTCGAGCGGGTGAGCAAGACGCTGACCCACCCTATCCTGCTCGATGGACGCAATCTCTTCGACCCGGCCGAAATGGAGCGCCTGGGATTCATCTACAAGAGCATCGGCCGGGGCACATGAAGGATGAAGGATGAAGGATGAAGGATGGGCGTTGCTGCATGGCGCCTAAGGCCAAGCAACACGCGGAGATCGAGGTGGCTGCCGGCCTGGTCTTCCGTCAGGGCAAACTGCTCATCACCCAACGCTGCCCGCAAGGGCATCTGGGCGGGCTCTGGGAGTTCCCGGGAGGCAAACGGGAGACAGGAGAGACCTTCGAGGCCTGCCTGACCCGCGAGTTGCGCGAGGAACTGGGAATCGAGGTGGCCGTGGGACAATTGGTCGAGAGCCTGACCCATGTCTATCCCGAAAAAACCGTCTGCCTGAGGTTCTACCGCTGCCGCTGGCTGGAGCATGAGCCCAGGCCCCTGGGCTGTGCGGATTTCAAATGGGTGACCCGCCAAGCACTGGCGCGCCACGCCTGGCCGGCTGCCGATGCCAGACTGCTCGAAAAGTTAGCCCGGATGTTTCACGCTTGGGCGACCCTGCCATTCGGACCGCGGCCTTAGGGATCGTTAGCTAAATCTTGCCGTAAAACTCCTCGACGATCTGGCGGAAATTGTTCCCGCCAACATCGATGATCTTCATTTCGCGGCGGGCGTTTTCCTCGGAGTCGCTCGCGTGGGCGGCGTTGACCATGACCGTCTGGCCGAACTCGCGGCGGATGGAACCCGGGGGCGCCTTGGAGGGGTCGGTGGGGCCGAGGATGTCGCGGATCTTGCGGACGGCCTCAACTCCTTCATAGACCAAGGCGATGCACTTCTGGGAACCGGGCTGGTTCTCTTGGCCGGGCGGGCATTCGGAGGGGGCGCGGCCGGACATGAACCTGACGATATTCTCGAATTGGTTGTCCCCGAACAAAGGGCCCAGGATGTTGCCAAGCTGCTGTTCCCGCTCCGGCCCGATCTTGAAACCGAGTTCCTTTTCAATGGCCGACCTGGCTTTGGAGGCGACGACGTCTTTGAGCTTGGCGCGGAGGGTTTCGCGCACGGGCCCATAAAAGTCCACCGCCTGGGCGACGCTCATGCGATGGAGCTTGACGCCGACGATGAAAAGCCCAGTGCGGGAGAAGAAATCGATCATGTTGCCCGGCCGCCCGGTGGGGAAGCGGAAGTTCTCCGGCTTTATCAGGACCAGCGTGCGCTGGTGTTTCTCGCCCGGCTGATAAGCGATCACGTTCTCCAACACCCCGCCGTCCGCATCCGAATAGCGCGCCCAAAGCTTCAGTTTGGATTCCGCCTCCTCAGGGGTGGGAGCGGCCAGCACCGCCGGTTCGAAATAGGGCACGTTGTTGTTTTCATCAATGATCAGGTCGCCGTATGTGTCGCGGATGGTCTCCCCGCCCCGACGGTCGGCACTGATGTTGCCAATGACGGACCGGGTCTTGCGCACCGCATCCTCGCCCATGAACAGCAACATCATCACCCGCCGCCGCCGCCCGGTCTTGGGGTCCGGGCTGAGATTGCGCAGGATATAGTCGTAAATCAGCTCCTGAATCCGCCGGTCTTGAGGGTCATTGGCCGATATGGTCTCATCAGAGTATTTCTTGACCAACTCGGCCCCCGGCGCGAACATCCGCGCGCCCGCTAACTCGAGGCCGGTCCGCGTAATGAGCCGGCTCAGGATGCCGCCGGTCCGCGATTTGTGGAGCGAATAGGGCGTGATGATGACATAAGCAAGTTGTTGCGACATAAGCAATCACGGAGTCGTAGGGGGCTTGGCCGGTTCGGGCGCAGCCGCCGGCTGCGGGGTAAGGGGCCCTGGGGCGGCGGGGGCGGCGGTGGCCTTGCCTCCCAGGATCTTGAACATCACCGTGCCGCAGGTCGGGCATTTGCCTTTGATGGCCTTTCGCCCGTTCTTCATGGTCTCTTCCACGGCATTGACGATTTCCTTCTTGGCCTTGCACTTGACGCAGTATCCTTCGGGCATAGAAAACATTGGTGCTTTGGCGCTTCATGCGCCAAGGCAGCTATTGGGAGTAGCTTACGGGCGGGCTGCGACCAGCGTCAACAGTGAAAAGGCTGGAGTGAAGCCTTTAAGCAGCAATAATCCGGCCAAATTCCGTTCCAAAGACCGAATTGTGGGTAAAGCCTTGCGCCGGGCCGCGGGCGTGTCAAATTGGCAGCGCTGGTGAGACTTGGCCTTAAAACGGGACTGACAGCCATGCCGCTCCTGCTCCTGGCCCCCGGGGCGGGTCCGGGGGCGCGGGGCGGCGAGCCGGCGGGCAAGGGCCACGCCGCAGTCATTGTCTTTGCCGCGGCTAGCCTGGCGGATTGTCTCAAAGAAATTGCGGCCGGGTATGAGAAAAAGACCGGGGACGAGGTCATTTTGAACCTGGCGGCCTCCAGCACGTTGGCGGTGCAGATCCGGGCGGGCGCGCGGGCGGACGTCTTCTTCTCAGCCGACGAGGCCGGGATGCAGGCCCTCGAGGATGAGGGATTGATAACGAAGGGCACTCGCCGGAGCCGCTTGTCCAATTCTCTGGTCATCGTGGTGGCGGCGGAGGGTGGGGCGGAGGTGAAATCTCCACAGGACTTGGCCGGCCCGAAGATCAAACGCCTGGCCCTGGGCGATCCCCAGGGGGTCCCCGCAGGGGTCTATGCTCGGGAGTATCTCCAACGGCTCAAACTGTGGTCCGCCCTGGAGCCGAAAGTGGTGCCCATGGAAAGCGTCCGGGCGGCCCTGGCGGCCGTGGAGGCGGGCAATGTGGATGCGGGCGTCGTTTATAAGACCGACGCCGCGATTTCCAGGAAAGTGAGAATCGCCTGGGAGGTGCCGCGCCAAGAGGGGCCGCGTATTTCCTATCCGGCGGCCCTGGTGGTGGATGCGCCGCAACCGCAGGCAGCCCGGCGGTTCCTCGAGCACTTGGGCTCGCAAGAGGCCGAAGCGGTGTTTCGCAAGTTCGGCTTCATCGTCCTGGATCGTTCCGTGCCATGAGCGCAGAGGAGTGGCAACTCATCTGGTTTACCGGCCGGATGGCCGCGCTGAGCACTTGCCTGGTGCTGCCGGTAGGACTTGCCCTGGCCTGGTGGCTGGCCCGTGCGCGCTGGCGGGGCAAGGCGCTGGTCGAGACGCTGGTTTCGCTGCCGCTGGTGCTGCCCCCGGTCGTCACCGGGTTGGTGCTGCTGAAACTCTTCGGCAGGCGCGGACCGGTGGGTCACTGGCTGTATCAACAGTTGGGCTGGGACATCGTCTTCACCTGGAAGGCGGTCGTGCTGGCACTGGCGGTGATGTCGCTGCCGCTCTTCGTTTGGGCGGCGCGGGCAGCCCTCGAGGAAGTCAATCCCCTCTTCGAACAACTGGCCCGCACGCTCGGGGCGGGCGAATGGCGCGTGCTCTTGACCATTACACTGCCCCTGGCTCGGCGCGGCATTATCGCGGGGACGATGCTGGCGTTTGCGCGCGCCCTGGGGGAGTTCGGGGCCACGATCATGGTGGCCGGCAATATCCCGGGCCAAACCACGACTTTGCCCGTGGCCATTTACTACTCGGTCCAACTGGGGATGGATTCGCGCGCGTGGAGGCTGGCGGGTCTTTCTGCCAGCCTGGCATTCCTGGCCATCTGGGCCAGCGTCCGCCTGGCGCGGCGCCCCAAACGATGAACCACGGACTGCGAGCCTCCTTTGTAAAACGATTCGACGGCGCTGCCGTCATCGAGATCTGCGGCTTGGCCTTGGAAACGGACCCTGAGATCACGGTGCTCTTCGGCCCTTCGGGTTGCGGCAAGACCACAGTGTTGCGCTGCCTGGCCGGATTGGAACGGCCGGATGAAGGAACAATCCTGTTCGGCGAGGAGGTCTGGTTTGCCTCGGCGGGGGGGCGTCCCCTTGCGCCCCAGAGGCGCAGGGTCGGCTTCGTGCCACAAGATTATGCCTTGTTCCCGCATCTCTCGGTCGAAGGGAATATCGGTTACGGCCTCCACGGGCTGCCGGCCAGGCAGTCGCGGGCGCGCGTGGCCGAAGCGATGGGCTGGCTGGGCCTGGCAGGTCTCGAACAACGGCGGCCGGGGGCACTGTCCGGCGGCCAGCAACAACGGGTGGCCTTGGCCCGCGCACTGGTCGTGCGCCCACGCCTGTTGCTGCTGGATGAACCGCTCTGCGCGCTGGATGCCCCGGCGCGCTCGCGGGTGCGCAACGAACTGCGCCGGATGCTGCGGCACCTGTCGATCCCGACCCTGCTGGTGACTCATGACCGCGCCGACGCCTTGGCCCTCGGCGACACGCTCTGGGTGATGAATCAGGGCAAACTGCTCCAGCACGGCCTGGCGCACGAGGTCTTCAGCCGCCCGGCCGACCTCGACGTGGCGGCAATCGTGGCGGTTGAAACCGTGCAACCGGGGCGCATACTGAAGATAGCCGGCGGCCTGGCCACGGTTGCCGTCGGCCCTGCCATCCTCACCGCCCTGCCATTGGACTTGGAGCCCGTTCCCGAGGAGGTCTATGTCTGTATTCGGGCCGAAGAGGTCATCCTGGTCAAAGGCCCGGGCGTTCCCTCCAGCGCCCGCAATTGCCTGGCCGGGACCGTCTGCGCGCTGGTCCGGGAAGGGCCGATGGTGCGCGCGCGCCTGGACTGCGGTTTCCCCCTGGCGGCGCTGCTGACCCGCCAAGCCTGCGAGGAGATGTCCCTGCGCCAAGGCGATGCCGTGTCAGCTTTGATCAAGGCGCCCCAGATTCACCTCATCCCACGGCCAGGCTAGAACTCGAGGCGAAGCTCCCGTGGCCGGGATTCGTTCGGGAATCGAATCCACAGGAGCCGTTCGGATGCAGAGTATTGGCATTGGCCGCACGGCTGGCCATCGAGAGTCACAGTTCGGGCAGGATCGGGGGCATGGAGCAGGACAATGGCCGGGGTGCCGCCGACGCCTTCGACAGCCAAGGTGAGGGAGTGAATATCCTTTTTCACGGGCAAGGCCTTGCAGGCAGAGGCCAGAACGCGCGGCTCCTTGAGTTCTGCCGCCTCGAGGTCCAGCAGGAAAAAGCGGGCGGCGGGGGCCAGAGTGACACTGCGCTGGACGCGCAGTTCGGGATCGAAGAGGTTTACGAAGCGGCCGCGCAACTCCTTGGGCTCGCCCGGGATTGACTCGTCGAGCCCGGCGGCGATGAGGTATGGGCCGCGGCGGAGCAGGAGGTAATTGGTCTGGCGCCAATCCAGTTTTGCATGGACGGCGGCTTGTTTCACGGTTTGGACCCACCGCGCGTCTCCGTCGGCATCCGAGGCGATGCGAACGGGGTTTTCAGGGCGCCAGAGGAGGCCGCCTTTGCCGAGGGGGACGAACTCCCCTGCCCTGGCGGTTTCGGCCGCTTGGCCCCCCAGGCCAAGCTCCTCGAAGAGATGTTCGCGCGGAGAGGCGTAGTTCCGCCCGCTGCTGTTCCACCACTCGCGCACGCGGTTGAAAGGGTCGGCGTCATCGTCGCAGACGACCAGGATGCCGCCCTCTTTGACCCATAGAGCCAGGGGGCCATGGACCTCCGGGGAAAGAGGTTTCATGCCTTGGTAGGTAAGCAGGAGGATGCGCAGGCCGTCGAGGTAGTGTGGCAAGAGCAGGTTTTCGAGTTGAACGGGGGCGACCGGCAGGCCGCGTTTGAGCAGGGGCAAGGCCAGGCCGTAGAAGTGACTGAGGTGGTCGTCAGTGGGGGCCGGGGCGCCGGGCTCGAACATCAGGGAGTCGCTGATCAAGATGCCGATTCCCGGCGTGCCGCAGTCCCACTGGACGCGGTCCTGTTTGAGGTCGTTGAGGGAATTGATGACGGTCTGCAGTTCGGTGGCGTAGGCCGGAGGGATGGGCTTGGGGTCCGGACTGCTGGACGGATAGCGGCCCCGGAAAACCCGTTCCGGCCAAGGGGCCACTTCGAAGCGCCACACCTCGGGCTGGAACAGGGAGGCCGTCAAAGTGGATTCCCAGTTGGCCTGGTAATCGGGCCAATCGTGGTCCGGGTTGTCCTCGATGGGATCGTTCAAGTACCAGACGGTGCGCCCGGTGGCGCGGACGAGGTTCTGCATGGCGCCGTATTCGAGGAATGCGGTTTCGAAGGTGCGCTCGCGCAGGCGCCCGCGGTAGAGGTTAGGCGTGCGGGCGGTGCCGGTCCAGACCTGGGCGATGTAGCCGTCGCAACCGTTGAGGCGGGCCAGGCTGGACTCGGGACTGACAATGCGCCAATGGGCGTAGTTGAGCAGGCTGTGGGTGGGGACGTAGCAGCGGACCTGCCGGCCCGCGCGGCGGTTGTAGTCCTGAACATAGTCGAAGACCTGCTGGAGGGCGCGGCGGTACAGGAAATACTTGAGCTTGGAGGCGCGCCACTGGGCATCCACGGAACTGTGCGGGGGCTGCCATTCCTGCCCATAGAAACTGCGCCACTCGCGTTTGAAACCGCCCCCGTAACCGTCCTGGACCCAGAACTCCGGCTCCTCGAGGTGGATGGCCTCGGCCCCCGCCTCCAGGGCGCGCTGCACGCCGAGGCACAGGAATTTCCCGTAGTTGGTGCCCGGACACATGTAGAAAATGTCGCGGCTGTTGCCGTGGCGATGCGGGTTGCCGGAGCGATCGGTCTGGGCTTCATCCTCATGGTTGATGCCATCGAACCGGCCGTAGAGATAGTCCTGGTAAGACCCCCAGGCGACCCCGGTCATGACATGGATGCGGTAGCCGCGGTCGCGCCAACTCCGCAGGCGCGCCGGCAGCCCGGAGTCAATGCCATAGACGATAGCTACATCCGAGCGCAGGTTGCCAGCGTTGCCCCAGGGGCTGCCGGTTTGGAAGCAGGTGCGCTCCAGCCCCTGATCCGGGTCGGCGGGAAATGGGGGCGGGTCCTCGGCCCCCGGCAGCGGAGCTCCGGCCAGGAGGAGCCCGCAGAGGACTGCCCGCGATGCGTTCAGGCCAGAGTGAGGGCCAAACATGGAGATCATGGGGCTTGGATGCCTGAAACAGGCCGCAGAATCAACCTGGAAAAAGCATTTTAACCACAGAGAACGCAAAGATCGCAGAGAAACAATGGGGTCATGATCTGCCCGCGTCCTTTGACGGGTGAGGCCAATCTTATCTTTGTGTTCTTTGCGCTCTTTGCGGTTCATCAACTGCCGTTTTTAGTCAGTTGGAAAGCAGGGGCTGCTCGGTCTTGACTGCCTGGACCTCGAGGAAGCCGTGCAGTTGGCGGATGCGGGTGGGGTGGCGCATTTTGCGGAGGGCCTTGGCCTCGATTTGGCGGATGCGTTCGCGGGTGACTTTGAACTGCCGTCCGACTTCTTCGAGGGTGCGGGAGTAGCCGTCACCCAGGCCGAAGCGCAATTCCAGGACTTTGCGCTCGCGTTCTGTAAGGCTGGCCAGGACGTCGCTGAGTTTGTCCTTGAGGAAGCTGAAGCCGGTCATCTCGGCAGGGCTTTCGGTGTTCTTGTCCTCGATGAAGTCGCCGAAGCTGATATCTTCGGTGTCGCCGACTGGGGACTGGAGGGAGATAGGCTGCTGGGCCATTTTGAGGACGGCCCCGACCCGTTCGACGGGGAGCTGCATTTCATCGGCGATTTCTTCCGAGGAAGGCTCGCGGCCGAAGTCCTGCAACAAGCGTTTCTGGGTGCGCATGAGCTTGTTGATCGTCTCGATCATGTGGACGGGGATGCGGATAGTGCGGGCCTGGTCGGCGATCGAGCGGGTGATGGCCTGGCGGATCCACCAGGTGGCGTAGGTGGAGAACTTGTAGCCGCGCCGGTATTCGAATTTCTCGACCGCCTTCATTAGACCCATGTTGCCTTCCTGGATGAGGTCCAGAAAGGAGAGGCCGCGGTTGGTGTATTTCTTGGCGATGGAGATGACCAGCCGCAAGTTGGCCTCGACCATTTGGGTTTTGGCCAGGAGGGCGGCGGCGGCGGCGGTTTTCAACTCCTGGTAGGTGGCCATGAATTGCGCGTTGGGCATGCGCACGAACTCCTCGAGGGCCCGCACTTTGAGCCGTTCGGCCTCGGCGAGGGCCGGGTGCTGGGGCAGTTTGCTCTTGCTATCCAGGTCCGGGAGGCGGCGCAGGCAAGATTGGAGCTTGTCGAAGATATTCTCGGCCACCAGGGACATCTCTTCGAAGACTTTCTGTTTGTAAAAGAACTTGGGGAAAGCGGCCTGGAGCTTCTGGTCGAGTTTCTTGAATGCGGCTAAGAGCTTGTCGCCTTCCGGTGAAGGCGGGCAGTTCTGCCACTGGGCGTATCGCTGATGCACCTGGAGATCGATCTCGCCGACGCTCTTGATGAGTTTGCGCAGGACCCGGAGATGGGCCTCGCGGCTGTCAATCTTCTTATCGACGATGACGCGATCGAAGCGTTCTTTAGGAGGTTCGGAGGTGAGTTTCTCGGCCAGGGCGATGTGCTCCTTGGCGGCAAAACCCAGAACGCAGACGAGTTGGCGAAGACGGGTTTCGGCCGCTTCAATCCGTTTGGAGATTTCGACTTCCTGCTCGCGGGTCAGGAGGGGGACCTGGCCCATCTGCTTGAGGTACATCCGCACCGGGTCGTCGAGGATGTCCAGCCGGGCTTTTTCGTCCTCCTCGTCCGGTCCGGGCTGTTTGATGCGGTCGACTTCGGCCTGGTCAACAATCTCGACCTCGAGGTTGCGCAACTGGATGTAGATCTCGTCCAGATCTTCCGGGGAAAGCATTGCCTCAGGCAGGGCATCGTTGATATCCGTATAAGTCAGATAACCTTGTTCCTGGCTGAGGCGGACGAGTTCCTTGACTTTCTGCGCAATCTCCAAAGGGGGGGAGCCTTTTTCCGGGGTCGAGCCGGGGGCAAGGCCGTTGCCTTGGACCTTGTGGCCGGCAGCGGACGGGTGGCTCGAGTCACGGCTTCGGAGCGGGCCTGGAGTCGAGGGCTTGGGACCGGCCGAAAGGTCCACAGCCGGGACACCTGCGGCAGATGCATCCTGGGGAGGGAACGCGGGTGCGGTCTTGGCGACCTTCAATTTGGCCATACTACTCATTTCGAGATCATCACGGCGATGAAAATCTAGCTTGAATTTGGAAGGCCCCCCGTGCGGAGTCAAGCCGGGAAACGATTCCGGGGCGAATTTGCGCCGGACAGCTTTCCTCCAGGGCCCCCGCCTGCCGCATGAATGCGGCAGCGAAGCCTTTTCGAACGCTTCATCGGCTCAGGGCCGGCCGTTCCACGTTTGCGCTCCTTTCTTGCCCAAATGTTCGTCGATCCAGGCTTGTCCGGCCGCCGACGTTGGCTTACTACTCAGTCCTCGGGTTGCACTACAGCGTGCGGCGACCAACCACCCTCCCTCTCCCCATCCGATGGGGAGAGGGCCGGGGTGAGGGGCCGTCCGTCTGTAGTGCATCCCACGGACTCCTCAGTAGTCTCCTCTCGTGAGTACTTTGCGCGAAATCAAAGCTGCGATCCTCGAACTCTCGCCCGCCGAACGCTGGCAACTCATCGCCGATCTGCCAGCACTGCTGCCCGAGTTAAATGGCGACGCCGCCTGGGAGCGGATCCTCCACGATCCGCGCCCCGGTCTTTGGACCGGGGCGACCATCACCAACGTCTATGTGTCCCGGCAGTTGCCGGTTTCAATCCGCGCCCCGGTCTTTCGACCGGGGCCTGGAGTTTGGACCTTTTTAACTCCTTGTCTCAGCGCCAACGGCGCGGCTTATACCAGCCTGGGCCAACGGCCCAGGTCAGGTCCGGAACAATGCCAGAGGGCTGAAAGCCCGCC
>Ga0187877_1001358_pt1 | contig 25704 bp, 22 predicted proteins | sample June2016WEW_17_1_3_FD_132430 | JGI IMG/M metagenome (GOLD analysis project Ga0187877, IMG submission 132430) | Peatland microbial communities from SPRUCE experiment site at the Marcell Experimental Forest, Minnesota, USA - June2016WEW_17_100 | ecosystem: Environmental > Terrestrial > Soil >...
ACCCGTCCATCCAGCATCTCCGGAAAGCCCGTATAGGCGCTCAGGTCGGTCACCTTGAGTCCGGCTTCACGAAGCGCCTTGGCGGTGCCCCCGGTCGAAATCAACTCCACGCCCGCCGTTGCCAGCGCCTGCGCCAGCGCCACCAAACCGGTCTTGTCCGAAACCGAAAGCAATGCCCGTCGAATCGTCGCCATCGGCGACTTACGTACCTTAAACTCGACGTGGGAGTCAAGCAGGTGAATGCGTCGAGTGTCGGGTGTCGGGTGTCGGGTGTCGGGTGTCGAGTGTCGAGGGTCGTAGCTCGTGGGTCGTGGGAGCGGGCTGCCGCCCCTCGCCCCTCGCCCCTCGCCCCTCGCCCCTCGCCCCTCGACACTCGCCCCTCGACACTTAGCCGCCGGACCGCTTATGCGCCGAGGTCAACAAACAGAAAGGCCGGGCTCATCACCCGGCCTTTCCGACACATTCTACAAATGAGAACTTTAAATCGTCATCCAATGCGGCGCCGCAGATTTGCGCCTGCCAGCCACACACGGTCTGGTTACTGCGCTTTTACATCGTCAACAACCCCACAATACCAGAAACCCTGTCCCCCGCCAGTCACCAGTACTGGGGACAAGCCTGAGCCCGTACCAAAAGCCCGGCGAACGGAACCCTTTGTCGCGACCTTTGTCGCAACCTTTGTCGAGTTGGCCGGTTTTCGACGAAGTTGACGACAAAGGCGGCGACAAAGGTCTGGAATCGAACCCTTTGGGACAGGCTCCAGCCAGGCCTCATGCCCCTCATCAAGGGCGGCATATTCCGGGCCTGCTATCGCCGCCCATGCTGAATCTGCAGCGCCTCTCTGCAACGGTCGCAGAACTTTGCCCCCCGGTTCCGGTTTTGCGCCGCAGCCTGGGCAGACCGGTTCAGCGCTCCGTACGGCCGGCGCCGCCGAACCGTACGCGCCGCAAAACCCGGCCCCTGCGGCCAGAGGCGCCGCCGCACTGCGGGCAGGCCGCTACGGCAACAACGCGGAGCGATAGAAGCGCATCGTGTTGTTCGTTGAGTGGTCCAACAAAATGGGATTCGCCCCGATGCAGAAGACGTTTCCGAGGCTGACCCACACGGAAGTCGAAAGATTTGTCGTGGCCAGGATGGCATAAAACCGCGGCGTCGAGCCCTTGATTGACAGAGTATCGCCGACGCTGGGTACGACCTGGATGCTCAGGGACGGCGGCGTATGAATTATGTCCGGGAGAGCCGCCATCTGGGCGGACAGCGATGCGTAGGTGGTATCGCTCACCGGGAAATTAAGGCTCTCGAATTCACTGCGCAAGTCGGCTTGAAATGCGTACGACAAGGCCGCTACCCAGAGGGTTGCCCTGAAAGAATCAGCCGCCTGCGTGTCGTGCCCCGCATCGTAACTGCTCAGCCAATCGCTGTTGAACAGCTCCAACGCCTGCATGAGGCGTTTCAGCGGAATGCGGTAGCCCTGCCCGTTTTGCTCGGCATATTTGAAAAACTCGTAGGAGATGGTCGAAAAGGTGTCAACAGTGACATCCGGCGACGTGCTTCCGTTGTTCCAGGAGTGGAATACGCTTCCTGTGTTCGTGTAATCGGCGTAGTTCGCCCGGACGATTGAAAGTGCCGCCAACGCGCTGTTCCGAATGTCGGTCACCAGCTCCGGGCTCAGCCCGAGCTCGGTGGCGTGGTTTATCAACTCGTACGCGGTGGCGATTTCAAAAATGCCGCCCAGGGACTCGCTGATGATCGCGTTGGCATCCCCATCGACCCTGCCCCCGTAACAAAATGACGCCGGCGAATTCAGGGTAAAATTCTTCCCCATTTCGTTGAAGTAGAACGCCCAGGGGATGCTGCCTGCAAGGGCGTTGGCATTTCCGCCAGAGAAGGCCACCGGCGCCGCGTACCAGAGGGAATAGTATCCGGCGAAGCTCGGGTCGCACAGGACCACCTGCTGGAACTGGCCGTTAACGGGGGTGTAGTCCTCGTTGACGAAATCCCGTTCCATCGCCGCTGCCGCCGTGAGCACGTACTGAATGGCGGCTTGCGGGACCACTCCGAAAGCGCTGGGCCCGAAGTTGGTCAGGGTGGCGGAAAACCCATAGCCGTTCCGGCTGACGAGCGTCGGTGGCGAGGTTGGTATGGTAACCGCCGTATCCGACGGCAACAAAGCAGGCTGAAGACTCGGAGGCTCAAACCACACCACTACTTGGGCCGTTCCGGTCTGGCCACTGCCGTAAAAGGCCGTTACCGTGACCACATAGTTGGATCCGGTATTGGCGTACGTGTGGGATCCTGGAAAAGAACCGGTCGTCACACGGCCGTCGCCCCATTGCCATTGAAACGGAGTCGAGGGTTGACGGGTGTCCACGCCGTTAATGTTGACAAGCCGGCTTATATGTCGATTTCGCCGCACCTCGGCCAGAAGTTAACTTGGTCGTCGGTGCCGAGCATCCAGAAAGCAGGCCAGAATCCGTTGGCAGACGGCAGCTGCATTCGCGCCTCGATTCTACCGTGCGTGCAACTGTATTTGCCCTCGGTTTTAATTCTGGCAGATGTGAACAAGCCGTCGGCTCGCCGAAGGGCCGATATAATCAGGCACCCGTCCCCACGGAGATGGGCATTCTCGAGGTTACCTGTGTAGATCTCCTGCTCTTTGTTGTATGGCCAGGTCGTAGGATTCGAACACGATGGGTAACACTCTTGAACCCAGTTATCAGCATTCGGAGCGGAGCCGGCAGCGCCATCGAATTCGTCGCCCCACGCGAGTTACCAGTCCTGGGCGAGAGCAGCCGATGAAAAGGCGTTAGCCAGCACCACGGCCGCGGCTAACGCGGTAAAGGCCTTTGGTTTCATTCGGCCTATATGAACCAGGCCTGGCGGTGCAAACCAGCGCCCGGTGGCGTTCGTCGGTGTGGGCAGAGTCAAGCCAGCCTTATCAACTCTCTTGCCTGCCGGAGAGCGATACGATAATAGGGGATTCAGGGGTTTCATGGGTGTTCCTTTCACTTTTCCTAAACGTAATTCCGCTTGGACCATCACAATGTTCTTTGACGTGTTCCACTTCGCGGTCCAAAGGGGTACGGACAGGCTTGGGCGCAGTGGGGAGAGTGGGGCCGTCCCGATTTCCCTCGCAGCTCGGTCTCCTCGCGGCACGGCGCTGCCGACCGGAGCGGGCGGAGCCGAGCTCCGCGTCCCCGACGCAGGCCATGATGTCCTTTTCGACGCTATGGACCTCGTCGAGCGCGATCGGACTTATCGCTTCCATCACGCTCAGAGAGGGGTTCCGCGGCTGACTTTGACAGCATGGTTTCATTTCCACCTCGCGGGGTCTCGCTCAGCCTCGGACGACAGCCTGAAGGATTCGTGCTCTTTGAACCGGAGAAGTCGGGTCACCAAGTTGTCGGGCAACGATTCAATGCGCGTGTTGTAGTGCAAAACGCTTACGTTCTGGTCCTCGCTGGCTGGGGACGTCCGATCCTCAGTCGCCGCTAACTCCGCCCGTAAAGCCATGAAATGCTCGTTGGCCTTGGGCTGAGTGCAGGCCTCGGCAACCACCCGATGCAAAGAGCGGAACGCGCAGGGGAGGTTATTCTCGGCCTCGGCCTTCTGGGCGATGGTTGTCGTGCTGGTAATTGTCATCATCGCTTTCAACGACAAATCCCGTAAGGTGTTACAGAATTTCTCGGGGTTTCTGAGCTTCAGGACCCAGGCGCCCCCATCCGCTCGATCCGGCTCCGCGCCTGTGCGGTGCGCTGGAAGAGCAGCGGGCTGGCAGCGGCCAGTTGCCCGGCTTTGGCAAGGGTTTCAGCGGTGGGCGCTTAGAGGAGACCGACTCATGGGTATATGGTTTTGCGCCGCGTCCCCGGTTAGAGGAAATGGCAATGGGTTCCTGCACGGGCAGTTAGGGCTCATGCAAGAATTAATTCGGATTTTCTTGCCGGCGGGCGCGGCCTGCTGGAGGTGTTGGGTCGGCTTGCCGGCGTCCTGGCTCGCGAAGCGTGTGGAATGCGTCTCCCGATGCATCGGGAGCGCTTTAGGAACGGTTAGGCGTGCGAAAGCGGGAGCAAGCTCCGCGCACTCCAAACGCTGGCGCGAGATTTTCCGCCCCGGCCGGGCCGGGTGCGCTTTCATGAGGGGCCAGGTTCGGGATTCCGCGTACTCCGGGTATTCCGCGGTTCATTCCCTTTGTGAGACATCTCCCCAGCCTGCGAGCAAATTGGATTATTACAGTGCAAAGGACCCCGGGCTTTGCGCTTCCTCGCTGCTGTCTGGATTTTACTCAATACTCTTCGCTCATCTGCTTGTCACCGTGTTCGGGATTGGGGATGAGTTTTTGGCCCTTGGGGTCCACGACCAGATACAGGTATTCGAGCGGAATCTGGCCCAGGAGGTTGGGCACCTCGTCGTCCAGTTCCACCACTTTAGTTCCTCAGCCTGGCCGCTTCCGGCCCCTCGATCCGCTTCCGCGCCTCCGCAATGCGCCGGAGAAGCGGCGGGTCCCCAGTGGCCAGTTGCTCGGCCTTGATCAGCGTTTCGGCAGTGGGCGCTTCGAGGAGACGGTTGATGCATTCCGAGAGCGTCATTTTCGAGAACGGGGAAATGGTGCGCTCGGAAGGGTCGGCCAGGAGCCAGCGGCCCCAGGCGGTCCAGGGATCGTCGGCCGGTTCGTGGGCGAGGGTCTGCTGGATGGTTTTGACGGTTTGGGCGCGGTCGAGCTTGGTTTCTTCCAGCACGTTTCTTCCGGCCAACACGCGGCCGGAGACGGCTTCGGCCAGGGGGAGGAGCCAATTCGGCGGTCTGGCGGGCGAGGGAGCCAGGTCCCAGATCCAGGCGCCGTTGGTGGAGACGGTGATGAGCCGCGCGCCATCGGGGCTGAATAGGGCGGCGACCAGGGCGGCCGGGTGTTGCAGAGGCTCGGTCAGCGGCTGGCCGGTTTCGGCGTCCCAGACCTGCGCGGTTTTGTCCAGGGAAGCGGTGGCAATCCGCTTGCCGTCCGGGCTGAATTGGGCGGACACGACCTGATCGGCATGCCTTAGCGGACCGGTCAGCGGGTGGCCGCTCGCGGCGTCCCAAACGCGGGCCGTCGTGTCCCATGAGGCGGTGACGATGCGCTTGCCGTCAGGGCTAAAGTGCGCCGTCGTCACCCGGTCGCCATGCTGCAAACGGCGGGCCGCGGGCTTGCCGCTCACCGGGTCCCAATCCCAGAGGTCGGCGCCCTTGTCCGACGTAGCCACAACGATGCGTTTGGCATCCGGGCTGAATTCTGCCGACACGGCCGGCCCTTCGTACTTGAGGAAGCGGCCCGAGTAGCGGCCGGTGCGCCCATCCCACACGCGGGCCATTCCGTTGGAGGAGACCGTGACAACGCAGTTCCCGTCCGGGCTGAACGTGGCGGAAAAGACCGCACCGCCCTCTTTCAGCGTCTGCGCCAGAGGCTGGCCGCTCCGGACGCTCCAAAGCCGCGCCGTTCCGTCCGCCGAGGCCGTGACGAGGCGCGCGCCATCGGGGCTGAACCTCGCGGACCAGACAGTGTCGCCGTGCCGCAAAGGCCCGGTCAGTCGTTTGCCGGTCTGGGCATCCCAGACGTACGCGGTGTGGTCGGCCGAGGCGGTGGCAATCAGCTTCCCATCCAGGCTGAATTGGGCTGAGAGCACCTCGCCCTCGTGCTGCAGAAGCAGTGGGAGAAGCCGGCCAGTTTGAGCATCCCACAGCCGGGCAGCGTTGCTGCCCAGGGCGGCGAGGATCCGCGTCCCGTCGGGACTGACCTGCGCGAGGCCCTCGAGATTCCCTCCGATGGACAGCAACTCGGCAGCAGCCGCCTGAGCGGCCGGTTGGTTGCGGGCGCTGGGCGAGCTCACGTTCCGTTCCAAGGGCGCCGGCGAGGGCTGGACGCCCAAAGCGCTGGGGCCACCCAAAGCCGGCTGAAGCCGGCGCTCCGGAGAACTCTGTTCCAACGGCATCGGCAGGGCTCGGCCGCCCAGGGGGCGCCAAATCCGGGCGGTGAAGTCGGCGGAGGCGGTGACAATGCGTTTGCCGTCGGGGCTGAACTCCGCCGACCAGACCTTGCCGTCGTGCTCCATCGGTTCGCAGAGAGGCTCGCCGTTCTGGGCGTCCCAGAGCCGGGCCGTCCGGTCCGCCGAGGCGGTGACGACGCGCTGGCCATCCGGGCTGAACCGCGCGCACAGGACCCACCCACCGTGCTTCAGCGGGTTCGTGAGCGGCCGGCCGTTCTGCGCGTCCCAGACCCGCGCCGTGCGGTCATAGGAGGCGGTAAGGACTCGTCCTCCATCGGGGCTGAATACCGTGCGGTACAAGCCGTCGGCGTGCTTAATTGGACCCGCCACCGGCTGGCCGGTGCGCGCATTCCAGACCCGCGCGGTGCCGTCCCAGGAACCGGTTAGGACCCGCTTGCCGTCGGGACTGAATTGCACCGATGATACTCCGATCCGGTGTTTCAGAGGCGGCGTCAGCGGCTCGCCGGTCTGCGCGTGCCAGACCCGGGCCGAGTGGTCCCGCGAGCCGGTCACAATCTGGCCTCCGTCCGGGCTGAATTCTGCGCCGGACACCCAGTCGGCGTGCTCCAAGCGCCGGAGGAGCCGGCCATGGGCATCCCACAACGCCGCCGTGCCGTCGTGGGAAGCGGTGAGAATCTGTGCTCCGTCCGGGCTGAACCGGGCCGATAGGACGAAGTCGCCGTGTCCCAACGGTCCGGTCAATGGCCGGCCCGTCTCCGCATCCCAAACGCGCGCGGTGCCATCCCAGGAGGCGGTGGCCACCCGTTTGCCGTCCGGACTGAAACGCGCGCTCACGACCAGGTTTGTGTGGCTCAGGATACCGGTCGGCAGCATCCACGAGTGGTAGGTCAGCAAGGTCGTCAATCTGGTCAACGCGGCAGTATTCGAGGGCTCAGCGGAAAGGCTTCGGGCCAAATACGCCAGTGCCTCGTTCCCGCGATCTTCGGCGGTCAGCAGAACCGCCTGGGAGAGATCGGCGGCCGACAGGGTTTGTTTCGCCTCCAGGGTCGCGGCCACTGCCTGCCCGCGGGCTTGCCTCTCGCGAAGGTAGAAGGACATGGAGAGGCTCAGGCCAACAACGAGCGCGGCAACCACGGCGGTACCGGCGGCGAAAGTCGCCTTGTTGCGGCGGACCAGTTTCTGGATCCGGTAGAGCGAGCTGGGCGGACGGGCCGTGACCGGCTCGTTGTTGAGGTGGCGCTGGAGGTCCCCGATGCGCTCGCCCAGCAGGTAACGGCCAATCCTGCCGCCGGCCGCTTCGCCGGCTGCCGAGGCCGTGGCAGGATACTCGTTGAAGCCCTCAAGGTCCGGCGCGTCCAGCGCGTACCGCATCACGCAGTGGACACAGTGGCCGCCCGGGGCATCCGGAGGCACTTGGGCACCGCAGGTTGAACATAGCTTCGGCTCAGTCATGAAACAGGTCGCTTGCCACGTCGTTCAACGCAAAAAAGGATCGGCGGTTACAACACCAGGGCTGTTCTGAGGTCGGGTGCGAGGCCTTGAGCTCCGACGCGCAGCCCTGAAAGCCGAAATCCGAAGGCCGAAGGAAATCCGAAATCCGAAGTCCGAGGTACGAACGCGGCTCGCGGATTGGCGGGCTCGATCAGTGTGGGCATCTTGCTGCCTCTCTTATTGACCGGCGCCTACGCGGCCCCACACGCCAAACACGTACCTGATCTCGTCTTCGAGGTCCTCCGCCCCCGCGACGGTGTGCGCGACCTCACAGCGCACCAGCTTGCCGAACCGGCGCCGGAACCGGGAGAGCTCCGTCTTGACGGCAGCCGGGGTCATTTCCAACCTGGGGCCGGCTTGCTCGTAAAACCCGACTGGGACCTCCTCGGTCAGCAGGGGCTCCAAGGTTTGAAAGATCTCGGCTTTGCCCTTGGCTTCATATTCCTGGCGCAGCATGAGCAGGGCTTGACGGATGACCTGGCAGGCATAGCGACGGTCGAACTCCTCTTGCGGTGTTGGGCCCGTGGCCGGCTCATTTGCATACCGGCCTTCGGCGGCGGCCATTTCGTCCAGCGAAATGTGCGTGGCGCCTCCGCCACGCTTTGCGGCTTGCTCACGGCGCCTCGCATCCTCAACAAAGTGGTCCAGGGCCGCAAGCAGGAAGGTCCGGAACTTGCCCTTTGGTTCAAGCGCCTGTCTGAGCCTGTGGCGATCATCTTCGAGGAGGTTGGCGATAAATCCTTGCACCAAATCCTGGGCATCGTGATGGTCGCGGCCGCTTCTCCTGAGGAAACAATAAAGGGGATACCAGTATCGCCGGCACAAGGTCTCCAGCGAGGCTCTGGCGGCTTCCGAATCGGTCTGCTGCGCCGCGCGCACGAGGCTCCAGTGCGTCGCGGTGAACTGAGCTGCAGCTCCCGCGGTTTCCACAGTGTTTCCGGCGCTCGGCATAGGAAAAGCCATGCTGCGTTCGCATGGTTTGTGTTGTTGCTGATGGTCAATGCTTATACCCAGCCACAGCCAATCGAGTCAACTAAATTTCGGCGCCCGCGACTGCCAGGTTGGTTGCTCAAGTTAGCCTAGATTGGATTTGCCTCCAGGTCCGCGCCCTGTAATTCTCAGAGCTGTGTCTGCGCACAATCGTTGGTCCATGTGCAAGCCTGCCCGCATCGGCTCCTGGCTGCCTCTGGCTGCCGTGGTGATGCTCGGCGCCTGGGTTGAGGCGGGTTGCCGCTCTCCCCAAGGCCCGGGCCACGAGAGCCTGGCCGCGGTGGTCATCAGCGGGCCCACGCCGTTGGAAACCGCGCGGGCCGTCTCCGAAGTCTTTCAAACGGCCGGCTACAAACCCCTGCCCCTGGCCGACAACAAAGATATGCGCCTGGTGTTCGACAAGCCGGCCGGCGCCATCGCCACCGTCCTCTACGGTGACTGGTCCCCCAACAAGGTCTGGTCTCGCGTCAAGATCCGCATCATCGGACTCGACGAAGGCAGGCAACTGGTCACCTGCGACCTCTACCGGGTCACGGATCACGGCGATGCCCATTTCGAGGTCGAGCACAAGGTTTCTCATGCCAAAAAGGGCCCCTACCGCGATTTGCTCAACCAGGTCAAAGCCCGCGCCGTCCACGGAACGCCATGAACTTCCGGAGAGAGACCCGGGCCGGGTGGAAGTTCCAGCCTCTGAACAGGGCTTGCGGTCGAGCCTCTGTCCCGAAGGGACATTTGGGAATAGCCCGGCGTTTCAACGCCGGCTTTGGCCACGCCGAGGGACAAGTCCCGAAGGGACGGCCGAAGCGGGCGTTGGTTTTCAGCCGTCCCTTCGGGACGGGGTTTGTCTGCGGGCTGATCCCGGCGTTGAAACGCCGGGCTATTCTCAGATGTCCCTCCGGGACAGAATGCAGCGGCGAAGGGTGTACCAAGGCTGACCTGCGTCCGCCGGGGCCTCAATTGTGCTGGACAGCGGCGAAGTACTATACCAATGTCCAAGTCAGCGACTTTCGATAATAAGTGGCGGCTATGGCGAATAACAGCAGACACGTTTACGACGAGAGCAAGATCAAGACTCTCTCCTCGCTGGAGCACATCCGGCTGCGAACCGGCATGTACATCGGGCGGATTGGCGATGGGTCTCATTACGAGGACGGATGCTACATCCTGCTCAAAGAGGTCATCGATAACGCCATCGACGAGTTTATCATGGGCGCCGGCAAGGAAGTGCAGGTTGCCATCCAGGACAAGACCGTGACCGTTCGCGATTTTGGGCGCGGCATTCCCCTGGGCAAGGTGGTGGACTGCGTCTCCCAAATCAACACGGGCGCCAAATACAATGACGACGTCTTCCAGTTCAGCGTCGGCCTCAACGGCGTCGGCACCAAAGCGGTCAATGCGCTCTCGAGGGAATTCCTGGTTCGCAGTCACCGGGAAGGCGAATTCGTGGAGGCCTCCTTCAAGCAAGGCAAGCTCAAAGGCGAGAAACGGGGCAAGACTTCCGAGCCCGACGGCACGCTCATTCGCTTCGAGCCGGACCCGGCGATCTTCCAGCAGGTCGAGTTTCATCCCGAGCACGTCGAGCGCCGGTTGCGGCATTACAGCTACCTTAACGCGGGGCTCAGGCTGATGTTCAACGGCCAGGTCTTCCAATCCCGCAACGGCCTCCTGGACCTGGTCATGGAGGACTTGCAGGCCGACGGCAGCGAGCCGATTTATCCTCCGCTCCACTACTGGGAGAAGACCCTCGAGTTTTGTTTCACGCACAGCAACAGCCGTTACGGGGAGACCTTCTATTCGTTCGTCAATGGGCAGTACACCGCCGACGGCGGCACCCACCTCAGCGCCTTCCGCGAGGGCCTGCTCAAGGCCGTCAACGAACACGCCCGCGAAAAGTTCGAGGGCGATGACGTGCGCGAGAGCATGGTCGGCGCCGTGGCCATCCGGCTGAAGGACCCGGTCTTCGAATCCCAAACCAAGAACAAGCTCGGCAACACCGAAATCCGCGCCGAGCTGGTCAACCGCGTGCGCGAGGAACTCCTGCAATTCTTTCAGCGCAACAAGGAAATCGCCGAGAAGATCGTCGCCAAGGTCCAGGACACCCGCCAGCTCCGCAAGGAACTCCAGGAAGTCAAGAAGCTGGCGCGCGAGCGCGCCAAGGCCATCACCATCCGCATCCCCCAACTCAAGGACTGCAAAATCCATTACGACAAGGCCAAAGGCAAAGGCAAAGGCTCGATGATCTTCATCACCGAAGGCCAGTCGGCTGCCGGCTCGATTGTCAGTTGCCGCGACGTCAATACGCAGGCCATCTTCGTCCTCAAGGGCAAACCGCTCAACGTCTGGGACCTCAAGCGGGACATCGTCTATAAGAACGACGAGATGTACAACCTGATGCGCGGCCTGGATATCGAGGACAACCTCGAGGGCCTTCGCTACGACAAGGTCGTCCTGGCCACCGATGCCGACGTGGACGGCCTCCACATCCGCAATTTGCTGATCACCTATTTCTTCCGCTTCTTCGACCCCCTGGTTCACGAGGGCCACCTCTTCGTGCTCGAGACACCCCTGTTCCGCGCCCGCAACAAAGAGCAAACCCTCTATTGCTACTCCGAGGCCGAGCGCGACCAGGCCACCCGCAAGCTGGGCGGCAATTGCGAGATCACCCGCTTCAAAGGGCTGGGTGAAATCTCCCCCGCCGAGTTCAAGCAGTTCATCGGCAAAGAAATGCGCCTCAGCCAGGTCGAGTACGCCCCCAAGCCCGAGGCCGCCGGCATCCTCGGCTTTTACATGGGGAAGAATACACCCGAGCGCAAAGATTACATTATGGAAAACCTCGTCGTGCCGCTCGAAGAATGAGGGCGGGCGCACGACAGATTCCTTCCAGGGCCCCCCGCCTGCCGCATAAATGCGGCAGCGAAGGCTTTTGTCGTGCGCCCAATGAGGGCCGGAGGGCGCAAATCGCCTTGGGTACACCCGTGGCCCCTGCATTCTGTCCCGCAGGGACATTTGAGAATAGCCCGGCGTTTCAACGCCGGGACCAGCCCGCAGACAAACCCCGTCCCGAAGGGACGGTTGAAAACCCAGGGCCGACTCGGCCGTCGCTTTATCGAGCGATCAATTCCTTTGGTCCCGGTCCACCTCCTTGAGTATCTCTTCGAACAGGTTCAGCCTGCGAATCCTCCGCTCACGACAGAAGGCGGCGATTTTCTCGCGGTCTATGGTGATCGGCAATTCGGCAACGCTCATAACCTCATTCTCGCCAAAATCGCCGTTTACTGCAATCCCTTCCGAGAGGGCGCCGCGTTGAGAAACAGGCCGTGCATTGCCTTGCCAGCCCGATGTTGCCGGTCGGCAACCGATGTCCAAGTGCCCCCAACTCGACACCACGAACAGGATTTGAGTCGCCAGACCGCGCCTAAGCTTGTATCGTAAAGGTTAGTTATGAGTTATCTAACCTTGGAAGTGGAAATCGACCACGGCCGAATCGTGCCGGCTGAGCCGGAGAAGCTGCCCGAGAAAGCAAAAGGGCTGTTGACGGTTTTGGGGCCTGCCGAAAACAGCGGGGCTCCCCCGCCAATGACTCAACTCGAAGCCTTCGAAGCGCTTCAGAAGAGCCTTAATCTCGATGAAGCCAAGGCGAAAGCATGGATGGACACGGTCCGTGAAGCGCGAGGGTGATTCCTTCAGCCCGTGATTCATTTCGGTACCAACTTCCCCACGCTTAATCCCGCCGATTTCCAGCCTTTCATCCGGCACGGGTTGGCTCTGGCTTAAGCCACCCGTCCACAGGGACCTGATTTTTCAATGTCAGCAAAACAAAGCCGGAATCCCGATCAACCCGAACTGCCGATCGGCAGCCCCGGCCAAGGCAGCCCGGGCGCCGAAAAGCCCGCTGCCGCCAAAGGGAACCAGGGCGAAGGTTCCCCGCCGAAACCCTCCCCGGATGGCAATGGGAACGGCAAGAGCAACGGCAAGAGCCATGTCCAGGCCGAGGCAGCGGCCGCGCCCGGGGTCCCGCATATCTTCCACCCGGCCAAGATCGAGCAACCGCTGCATCGGCGCGTGGATCGCAGCTTCCTGGATTACGCCTCGTATGTCATTCGCGACCGGGCGATACCGAATGTGGCCGACGGTCTCAAACCGGTGCAGCGGCGCATCCTCTGGGCCATGCACCAGTCCGACGACCGGCGCTTCACCAAAGTGGCCAACGTCATCGGCGACACCACCAAATACCATCCGCACGGGGATGCCTCGATCGGGGACGCCCTGGTGGTCCTGGCCAACAAGCGATACCTGATCGAACGTCAGGGCAATTACGGCAATATTTACACTGGCGACCCCGCCGCCGCCCCGCGCTACATCGAATGCCGGCTGACCGAACTGGCCCGAAGCGAGATCTTCAACGACGAGCTGACCCAGTTAGTGCCCAGTTACGACGGACGCAAGCAGGAGCCGGTTACGCTGCCCAGCAAACTGCCCTTGCTGCTCATGCTCGGCACCGAAGGCATCGCCGTCGGCATGTCCGCCCGCATCCTGCCGCACAATTTCCCCGAGCTGCTCCAGGCCCAGATGGCCATCCTAAGAAACCAGCCTTTCAAGTGCCTGCCCGACTTCCAGACCGGCGGCCTGATGGACGCCCGTGAATACAAGGACGGCGCCGGCCAAATCAAGGTTCGCGCCAGGCTCAAGGTCAAAGACCAATCCACCGTCCTCATCAAGGAAATCCCGCCCACCACCACGACCGATTCCCTGACCGCCTCGATCGAGGACGCCTCTCGCAAGGGCAAGATCAAGGTCAAAAGCATCAACGACTTCACCGCCGAGGAGGTCGAGATCGAGGTCAAGGCCTCCGGCGGCGTCAGCGCCGAACAACTGGCCGACGCCCTCTACGCCTTCACCGACTGCGAGGTCACCATCGCCAGCCGCATTGTGGTCATCAGGAACAATCGCCCCGTCGAGATGACCGTCTCGGAGATTCTGCGCGAAAACACCGCCCAACTGGTCGAGGTGCTCAAACGCGAACTCGAACTCAAGGCCGCCAAACTCCAGGAAGACCTCCATTTCCGCACCCTCGAGCGCATCTTCATCGAGGAACGCATCTACAAAGCCATCGAGCAGTGCAAAACCAACGAGGCTGTCACCGCCGCCGTGCACGACGGGTTCAAGCCCTTCCGCAAGGAGTTGACGCGCGACCTCACCGATGCGGACCTCGACCGCCTGCTGGCCGTGCGCATCCGCCGCATCTCGCTGTTCGACATCAACCAGCACCGCCAGGAAATGGAGAAGCTCAAGGGCGACCTGGCCGAGACGCGCAAGCATCTCAAGAACCTGACGCAATACGTGCTGGCTCATCTCGAAGCCTTGCTCGCCCAGCACGGCCCCCTCTATCCGCGCCTGACCAAATCCAGCCGCTACGATGAAGTGGACGCCAAAGAGGTCGCCTTCAAGGCCTTCAAAGTGGCCTACGACCCCGAGTCCGGTTACCTTGGACACAAGGTCTCCGGCGACGCATTTCGCGTCGACTGCACGAAGTTCGACAAGCTGCTCCTGGTCTTCCGCGACGGCCACTTCCAGGTCGTCGAGTTGCCGGAGAAGTTGTTTGTCGGCCCCGACCTGATCTACTGCGGGCTGCCGGAGCGCGACCGGGCTTTCACCCTCGCCTACACGAATCGGGAGGCCACCTTCCTCAAACGCTTCACCTTTGGCGGGACGATCCTCAATAAAAACTATCATTGCATCCCGCCCAAATCCAGAATCCTGTTCTTCGAACCCGACACCCCCTCCGAGCTGTTTATCAAATACAAACCGGCTCCCTACCAGAAGATCAATCAGCAGACCTGCAAACCCTCCGAGGTGGAAATCAAAGGACCCAAAACGCGCGGCCGGCAAATCTCCATCAAGGACGTCTCCGCCATCAACAGCAAGCCGCCCCGCGGCTGGGACCCCGAGGCGCCGACCACCCGGCTGCAATTCGCTTAGAAAGACCGCCTCATTGAATATCGAAATTCATGACGGCCACGGGTTCGCCCTCGGCTCGAAGGGTCGCCACGTAAGTGCCGCTCTTGAGGCCCTCCGGGACGAAGCCATACCTGGAGCCATTCCGCATAAACTGACTTTGATGCCACACGGCGCGGCCGGAAATGGCCTCTTCAACCCATATCGCTCCGACCTTCTGGCCCCATAAGCAATGTTTGGGCAGGTCCACCACAATCGCCGGTTGCTCGCCCGCCTCGAAAGTGATCAGCCGCGGCGCCTTGGCCTCATGCATATCGGCAGCCCGGGTCGCATAAACTTTGACTGACTTGCACCCCGGCGACAACGCCAGGACCAAGGCCAGCAACAGCACTCGCACGCAATTGGTTCTCATGATGATTCAGTCCGCCGGCCCGGCTGGCTCCAACCTTAACTTCCGCCGCGCCTGACTTGCGCAATACTACGCGCCGCCGGCAAAATGGCAAGGCTCGCCCTGGGCTTCGCTCCAGCCCAGGCTAGGCTGACTCGTCCGTCTGTCCCTCAACTCCACCAACACGGGCAAGATGCCCGCGCCACACGCTCCACGCTCCGCACGCTCCACACGCTATTTCTGCCCGGACGCCACGCCAGGTGTTAGCGGGGCTTTGTAAAGCCCGGCCTTGATGAACGGCTCCAGGTAGGCGCCGTAGCCGGCCTTCTCCATTTGCTCGACGGGGACAAACCGCAAGGACGCCGAGTTGATGCAAAAGCGCAGGCCCGTTGGCGCGGGGCCGTCGTTGAAAACATGGCCCAGGTGCGAATCAGCCGTCTTGGATCGGACTTCGGTGCGCGCCATGCCGTAGGAGAGGTCCGCGCGCTCGAGGACCTCCCGTTTGTCCAGCGGGCGCGTGAAGCTTGGCCAGCCGCAGCCGGAGTCAAATTTGTCCAGCGAGCTGAACAGCGGTTTGCCCGAGACGATGTCCACATAAAGCCCGGGCTTCGTATTGTGATCATAAGCATTCTGGAAGGCCGGCTCGGTAGCGGCGTGCTGCGTCACCTCGAACTGCATCGGCGTCAGCTTCCGCTTGAGTTCGCCGGCGGATGGCTTTTGAAACTTGTCCATAACGGCATTGGTCGGTGGAGGCGATACGCCCAACTGCGGCAAGGCGCCGCTTTGAGCCCGGACCTCAAAGCCACTGCCGAACAGAAGCGCGGTCAGCGCGACCGCCGCAGCAACACCTTCGGTCAATTTCGCATTCATTGCCAAACAATAGCCTACCCCGCCGGAATTGCCAAACGTGAGGCGAGGGCCGAGGGGCGAGAGCCGAGGGGCGAGGGGCGAGTGTCGAGGGGCGGCACTTCGTTCCCTCGACCCTCGACCGCTGTGAACAAGCTGCGAACAACTTCCAGCAATTCCCTTTTGACTCCCTTGGGTTTCACCGGATTACTTGTCCAATGCAAAGCAAAGCATCTATGGAAATCGCAGTCCCCTCGCCGCACAACTGGCGAACCACCGATGAAGACGAAATCAACCGCCGCCGCGCCCGGGCCCGGACCGAGGAGTTCCGCATTTCCAACACCGACCCGCGTCACCCGGTCTTTTCGAATTTCCGCGTCGAGTCCGGCAGCGGCCTGACCTATTCGGTCGAGATCCGCGATGTGCGCCGGCGGCATTTCGCCTGTGATTGTGTTGACTTTCGCATCAACGGGCTGGGCACCTGCAAACATATCGAGGCGGTGCTGCTGCACTTGCAGGGGCGCTTCAAGCGCCTGTTCCAGGCCGCGGCCGCGGGCGGCTCGCCCCGGCTAGACGTCGTGCCGGACGCCCAGACCGGCTCGGTTCGCCTGGTCAAAGGCGAAGGCCCGTTGCGGCCGGTGTTGAGGGAATGGTTCGACGAGGACGGCGCACTCTGCGCGGGCTTGCCCGAAGAGGCCATCGAGGCGCTCCGGCAGCTTGGCACGGACAAGGTGCCCGAACTGCGCCTGTCCCAGGAACTGGAGGTGTGGCTCGAGACGCGCCGGCGCGCCGAGGAACGCAAGCGGCTCCGGCGCGAGTATGAAATCAAAGTCCAAAGCGGCGAATGGCCGCTGCACGAGACCAGGGTCCCGCTCTTCCCCTATCAGCGCGAAGGGATGCTCCATCTGGCCTTTACGGAGCGCGCCCTCCTGGCCGACGAAATGGGCCTGGGCAAGACCATCCAGGCCATCGCCGCTTGCGCCCTGCTCCGCCGCCTGGGCCAGGTCAATCGTGTCCTGGTCGTCACCCCCGCCTCCCTGAAAACCGAGTGGGAGGAGCAGATCCAGCGGTTCACCGCCCTGCCCTGCCAGCTTGTCTTCGGCGGACGCATGAAACGTCTCAAGGCTTATGACGCCGCCGGACCCCGGAACGGGCAACTCGTCCCGTCTGCCGCTCCGGCCTCCCGCGCGGAGCCAAAACCGGCCAACGGCCAGGCCCCTGCTCCATCAATCGACCTTGCCCCGGCCGCCCCTTTCTTTACCATGGTCAACTACGAGCAGATGCTGGCAGACTCCCTCGAAGTCAACCAGCGGCTGCAGCCGGACGTCGTCGTGCTGGACGAGGCCCAGCGTATCAAGAACTGGAGCGCCAAAACGACCCAAGCCGTCAAACGGCTGCGCAGCCGCTATGCCTTTGTGCTCACCGGCACGCCCATCGAGAATCGCATCGACGAAATCCATTCGTTGATGGACTTCCTCGAGCCCTCGGTCCTGGGACCCCTGTTCCGGTTTAACCGCCAGTTTTACGACCTGGACGACCGGGGGCGCCCGGTGGGCTACCGCAACCTGGACAAGCTCCACGAGGGCATCCGGCCCTTCATGCTGCGCCGGCGCAAAGCCGATGTGGAAACCGAATTGCCCCCGCGCAGCGACCGCAACTTCTTCGTCGCCCTGAGCGCCGAACAGCAGGGCGAATACGAAAGCCACGAAGGCGTCGTGGCCCGCCTGGCCGCCATCGCCAAGCGCCGCCCGCTCACCCAGCAGGAACAGGACAAGCTCATGCGCCACCTCGCCATGATGCGGATGGTGTGCGACACCAATTACATCCTGGATCCCGCCCAGCGGGCGTGCCCGAAATTGGGCGAACTGGAGAAGCTCCTCGAAGAGTGCCGCGATAACCTCGACGTCAAGGTCCTGGTCTTTTCCGAATGGGAACGCATGCTCGAGTTGGTCCGCGGCCTGTGCGGCCAACTCCGGCTCGGCTTCGCCTGGCACACCGGGACCGTCCCGCAACGCCGCCGGCGCGCCGAGATCAACACCTTCAAATCCGACCCCAACTGCCGCGTCTTCCTGAGCACCGACTCCGGCGCCGCCGGCCTGAACCTCCAAGCCGCCAGCGTGGTTATCAACTGCGACCTGCCCTGGAACCCCGCCAAGCTCGAACAGCGCATCGCCCGGGCCTGGCGCAAACATCAGACCCGCTCGGTTACCGTCGTGAACCTGGTCTCCGAAAACACGATCGAGCAGCGCATGCTCCAAACCCTCTCGCTCAAACAAGCCCTGGCTGACGGCGTCCTGGAGCGCAAGGGCAACCTTAAGGAACTCAAGCTCACCAGCGGCCGGCAGGCCTTCCTGGCCAAACTCCAGCAACTGGTCACCCCGGCCACCGCTCCCAAGCCGGGATTGCCCGAAACCAAACCGCCCCTGCCGGCCGACCGGCCGCGCGGGTTCGCCGCCGCCGCCCAACAGCGCCTGGATGGCGCCTTGCTCCGCTGTGAAGAGCGCTTCCCCAATGACGGCCCCCATTCGGTCCTCTACGTCGTCGTCGAGCGCGACGCCCCCCAATCTCGAGACCAACTTGCCTCCCTGCACGACGAATACTTCGGTCCGGGCCGTTGGGACCCGCTGGCGCCCGCCAGACTCGAGGTGGTCGACCGCGCGACCGACGAGGCGCTCCAACGCCTCATCGACGCCGGTTTGCTTGCCCGCACCACGCGGGCCAGCCGCCCACTCTGGCCGCCGGAACCCTCCCAGGCAGCCCCCTCGCCTCTCTCCCCGGCCGAACTGGAAAAGCTGGCCGCCGCTCGCCAACTGGCCGCGCGCAAGCTCAAGATGGCCCGCGTGCTCGACCAGGCCGGGCTGGAACAGGAAGCCCGCGCCGCCTTGCTCGACAGCCTCCTGCCCCTGGGTTGCGCCCTGGCCGTGGAAAATCGCCTGCCTGAACCGGCCGCCCTCAAGGACCTCCTGCTGCCCCCAATCTCCCACTGCTGGCAAGAGGCTCTGTCATTGCTCCGGGACTTCAGCGCCAGCCCTGCCCTCCCGTGCCAGCCCGTCATCGAAGCCCTGGAGAAGTTCGAGGTAACGGCTTAACGGCCGGCCGCGTGGAGAGGGGCTGCTGGCGGCAACGTTTTCGCGTTTGAGGCCGAAACCGCACAAGCTCAAGACGCCCCGCGTTCACGCTGACGGCGACTTTGGCAGATAGACAACGCGGTTCTGCCAATCCCAAGCGTTCCCCTCATTTTGCCAAAAGCTTGTCAGCAATCGGGACTGATAGCCGTAATCCGCGCTGCGAACGATTCCGCGAAAGAGAATCAGTCCAGCGTGATCCTGGCCAGCACGAAGCAATTGCCCCGTGTGCCAGGCAAGGGTGGAGCGGTCAAAAGCGACCAGAACGAGCCCGGCGCCCGCGCAACAAGTCAACAAAGCCACATCATCCAGGCCCAACCAAATCCCATCTTCCCAATTGGCAATGTGAATGATGGGGAAGTCCGGAGCAAGGCGCTGGCAGGCGGAAACCAGCCGGTGCGAAGTGTTTTCGTCAGCCAACAGCCGGAACGCCATGCCGTTCTCCTTCTCGGGATCCTCGGATTTCTTCGGGGAACGCCTTGGCGTAGGCAAGGGCGCGTTTTACGAGCACCGACGGCCAATGAAAATGCCCAGCGGTTCCCTCGATCGATTTGATTTCCTCATAAGCGTCCACGACCTCCCAAACGGCCACGCGGTGGCCGGTCAGATAGGCCTCGCGTCCGGACAGCGAATCGCGGAACGAAATTCCTGGAAACTCACTTTCCAGCGATTTCTCCATGACGTATCGCGCGACCAGGTTGCTTTTGGAGGTCCTGGCGGCCCGCGCCTGCTTCGCAACCAGACGCTCGTATCGCAGTGGCACTCGACCGGAGACATACGCTGTGCTCATGGGCGTAAGTATTGTGCACAACGTGCACAAAGTCAAGCGCCGCCAGCGCCCGTTCCTGGCGGCGCCGGCAAAGATGACGTGCTCAGCGCGCCAAACCTGCGGCGTGGACCACTTGCGCCTGTTGCGCTTCGGGCGTCCCGTTCCCCCTCACCCCGGCCCTCTCCCGCGGCGAAAGAAAGAATCCTCGTCAGTTGGTCGACGAATCCAGCGTTGTTGCAAAGTCCAGCTCTGTAGCAGAATTTGTGGGTAGTTGGAGTGGTGATTTCATGATTTCGTTGCTTGGTTGGCGCGCCTATTCGCAGGGGCCGCGCGATTACGTTACGCGTGGCGACCGGTGGCAACGCGAGCTGGAGTTCGTTGCCGCCGCTCGCCAGTGATACGAAATTGCTTTTTTGCCGCGCCGTCGGTTTTCACGCTACGCGGGTGAGCCGAAATCGTGTTCATCGCCCACTGGTCTCATTTCGTTTGCAGAATATCTCTCAACGCGAGAAGTGCGGCCACAATAAGCAAACCAGAAGAAAAAGGCCAATCTGTGTGAGACGCATCTTGGCGTAGGCTTGGAATGGAATGCTATCTCGGGGAATTACGCCGCAATTCGGACATGTGTACTTCGATCCGGCTGCAATTTGTGGAATGACGATACCGAAAAGGATGCGGTGCAAAAAGGTTTGTTGGACCTGTTGAGCGCCGGTTTTAATCAGCGCTCCGCACTTTGTACATACAAGGCTCCCCGATTTATATTGAGCCTTCAGAACGACAGGCTTTAAGTTTAGCAGATAAATGAGCGCTATCCATCCGTACGGGGCTATCATTCCCCACCAAGCCCAGTGCGGCGACCTATTACGTCGTCTGGCTGCCCAATAAAGCAAGATGGCGGGGAGGAGGGCCAACAAGAAAACGAGAACGAAAGCGTGCGTCTTCATACTCAATTGTCATAAGCACCTGGCCACCCAACACCACCGCCACCAAGCCGGCAAACCCTCAAGACACGTCGGTGACTTCTGTGTGTCTCAGTCACGACCCAAGTTCACCAAAAAGCCAGAAGGGTGTCGAGAGGATTCGGCCGTGGATTGCAGCAGCATCCGCCTGGGTGGGGCGAGCGGTGACCACATGCCGGCATGTATCTCCAGGCCGTTTTTGGCTGAAAAACAGGGTCTCTTCCGTGCCCCGGGCGTCACCGTTTACCCATAGATTCTGCTAACGAGGGGAGAGTCCGCCCCGGCTGCTCCTTCTCCCTGGCGGTGAGGAGAAACGGCCTGCCCCAAAAACTCCGAGTCCGGACGTTTGTCCCAACCTTTGTCGCCAACTTTGTCGCACAAACGGCCGGTTCGACAAAGGTTCCGACAAAGGCTGCGAGAAACTCTTCCATTTGCCGGGCTTTTGGGACACGCGCTCGATACGCTGCAAACGCTCCACACGCCCCACACGACTCACCGCCCGTAGCCCAGGAACAGCAACAGCCCGACCACCACCGCCAGCGCGATGCGATACCAGCCGAACGCAACAAAGGTGTGGGTCTGCACATAGCGCAGCAGCCATTTCACGGCAATAAATGAGACCATCGACGCAACCACAAAGGCCAGCAGCACCATGCCCCAATTCTCCGGCGCCGCATCCAGCGGCGGATGGCGCAAGGCCTGGAAGATCTTCCAACCTCCGGCCGCCAGCATCGTGGGAATGCCCACCAGAAACGAGTACTCCGTGGCGGCAGGACGGTTAAGTCCCAGCAGCAGGCAAAGAATGATCGAGGCCCCCGAGCGCGAGGTCCCGGGAAAGGCGGCCGCGAGAAGTTGGCCAAAACCGACCGCCACGGCAATGGTCCAGGTCACCTCGTCGGTGAGAGTGCGCCGGCGCAACCACCGCTCCAGGACAATAAAGGCAATCCCGCCCGCCAACAACGCCACGGCGACCGGTTGCAGTCTCTCGGGCAATTTGAAGCCCTTCTTCTCCATGATGAACCCGCCGATGCCCGTCAATACGAAGGCCAGGATGATTTTCAGCGCGTAATCCTGCGTGGTCTTCTTGCGCCACTCGAACGCGAACTGGCGCAATCGCTCCGGGAACAACGGCAACACCGCCAGCACCGCCCCGCATTGAATGACGATGTTGAACAAATCCGACTGGCGCGGCAGCCAGCATTCCGCAATGAGCAGATGGCCGGTCGAGGAAACCGGCAGGAACTCGGTGATGCCTTCGATAATCCCGAGCACAATGACCGCAATCCAGATTGGCATAAAGGCCACGTATGAACCACAAATCCGCCCCAATGACAAGCGCGAAATCCCGGCCGCAAAACCCGGGGCGCATTTACTTATTTGGGTAGCCGCTCCTAATCGTAATCCTAATCCTGCTCCTAATCTCCTTCGTGCAACCGGTAATCGGAAGCGACCCAAGTGACCGCGCACGGCGATCGTTTTGGGCAGCTCCTGCAGAATCGGCTCAAGCCACGCGACGAAAGCCAGGGATTCTTCATAAACGTCCAGCTTTTCATGGTCGAACAGGTGATTCATTCGGATTAAGATTGGGAGCAAGACGTGCGGCACCGTGCGGCTCCGGGGATGGGGGATTGCGAGCTTGTCACGCCCCGTCTGCGGGATTACCTTTTCCGTGATATGTCAGTCGCCGCGAGCATTGTTCTTGAGGGTTTGCTCAAACCCGACGGCACCTTGGAGCTTCGGAGCCGCCCAGCGTTGCCTCCGGGGCGTGTGCGTGTGACGCTGGAGGCCATCAAGGATCGCCCGGCCCCGGCGGAGCGGTTGCCGGACCCTCCGTGGCCCGAAGAGAGCGTTCCGGCGCCGCTCGACCTCCCACCGCCGCCCCGAGTGAAAGGTGTCCAAGCACTCGAGGTGGCCGAGCGCCTTCCGGACCCGCTCCAGTGGAGCGACGAGGCACGGCCATGATCTATGAGGAATTGGCGCCGCACGAGGCGCTTTCCCAAGGGGACATCATTGACGAGTGCCCCATCCTCTTCTGGGAAGAATCTCAGCCAGACGTGGAAGGCCCGCTCTAATCTGTTGCCGCGCACGTCCGGGTGGTGGTCCTGACTCAAGCGTGCGATCTGGCCCAGAAGAAAGCCACCCGGTCTCTGGTGGCGGTGGTTCATGACGCCCAGCGGTTGGTGGACAGGGGAATTCTCAGATCCGCCGTGGTCCGCGACCAGATTAGAAGTCATCGTGTTTATGGTTGGTACTTTCTGCCCGCGGGCACCGCACTCGCGGAATCGGTCGTCGATCTGCGGGACCTCCACACGATTCCGCGTCATCTGCTGGAACGACTCGCTCAGGAGGGCAAGCGCGTCTGCCGAATCGCCACGCCCTGCCGGGAACACTTGGCCCAGCATTTCGCCACGACCTACTCGCGCATCGGGCTGCCGCTGCCGTACGACACGCAAACCGATTCTTGACGCGGGGGTGGCGAAGCTGCGCGCACTCAGCCGGCCAGAGTATCCCTCGCTTCGAAGGGGCATCAGAGATGACCAATGGAGTGTGTCTGCCGAGCCAGCGCGAGGTATTCGCCGATTCGTTCCTTCAGGCAGTGTTCGCTCACCCGCGCAGCGTCAAAACCGGCGGCGCCTCAGAAACCAGATTCCCACCAGGCGAGTACTGGCTGCGATCAAGACGTTTTCAGAGGCATTTAGGGATCAGGGCGGGCCAATCGCAGGTTTCACGGTTGGCCAATCAGACTCTTGGCCGGAGTCAAAGGGCTGCCCGCTCTTGTTGAGATACCATTGAATGCCCGTCAGTTTGCTTTTGCTTTCAAGTTTTGGGAAAAGCGGTTATGTTTGTGGTTAGAAGTCGTGTCCACGTTTTCCCCATTTCCGGAGATGCCGGCCTTGAACCAGGTCACCGTGCCCGACCTGTGGCAGCAACAGGCCGTGGCGGCGCTGCGCGAGGGCAAGGACGTGGTGGTGCAGGCCCCGACGGGCGCGGGCAAGACGCTGATCTTCGAGCTTTGGTCCAACCAGGGCAAGAACCGCGGCCAGGCGATTTACACCGTGCCGACGCGGGCGCTGGCCAACGACAAGCTGGCGGAATGGCGGGGGCGCGGTTGGGACGTGGGCATCGCGACGGGGGATCTGGCGGAGAACCTCGGGGCGCCGGTGCTCGTGGCGACACTCGAGACGCAGAAGAACCGCCTCATCCGGGGGGACGGTCCGGCCCTGTTGGTGGTGGACGAGTACCAGATGCTCAGCGACCTGGATCGGGGTTTGAATTACGAGCTGGCGATAGCTTTGGCGCCGCCGCGAACCCAGTTGCTCTTGCTCAGCGGCAGCGTGGCCAACCCGCAAGACGTCGTGAAGTGGCTGGGCCGGGTGGGACGCCAGGCAGTTCTGATTCGCCATGAGCATCGGCCCGTGCCTCTCGAGGAGGTCCACGCCCATAACCTGAACGGCCACGTGCCGAGCGAGATTCGGGGTTACTGGCCCCGGTTGGTTGCCAAGGGCCTGGCCGAGGATCTGGGGCCAATCCTGATTTTTGCCCCGCGCCGACAGGCCGCCGAATCCATGGCCGCCGACCTCGCCCGGCAATTGCCCACGCCCAATCCCCTGCAGTTGAGCACGGACCAGAAACTGATCGTCGGCGACCACCTGGCCAAGTTGCTCAAGAGCCGCATCGCCTTTCACCACAGCGGATTGAGCTACGCCGCGCGCGCGGGCGTCGTCGAACCCTTGGCCAAAGCCGGGCAACTCCGCGTCGTGGTCGCCACCATGGGCCTGGCGGCGGGGATCAACTTCTCCCTGCGCAGCGTGGCGCTGGCGGCCGAATCCTACCGGCGGGACGAGGCCGAACAACTTCTCAAGCCGGATGAAATCCTGCAGATGTTCGGCCGGGCGGGCCGGCGCGGCCTGGACGAGACGGGATTCGTGCTCATCACCGCCAACGAACTGCGTCTGCTGGACGCGCACCCCGGCCATCTCTCGCGGAGCGGGGCCGTGGATTGGGGCGCGCTGCTCGGGTTAATGGCCACTGCCGCCGAGCAAGGCCGCGACCCATACCGGCAGGCAGTGCTGGCCCAGGAACGGCTCTTCACGACCAAGCCCATCTGCCTGGGCGTCGAGGAATTTCTGCGTCACCCGGATGTCCCTTGCGGTTTGAAAACGGACGCGGAACGGGCCCGCCATGTGCGAAGACGCCTCCGCGAAATGCTCAACAGCCGCGGCGAGTGGGAGGCCTGCCCGGCGCCTGCGCCGGTGGCGCTCAAAGAGGTACGGATACTCCCCATTGCCAATGGCCAATGGCCAGCGGGCCGGCCATCCGCCCCATCGGCAAACTCGGACCTGGAACCGGGCGGGCCGGTCGCAGAGCCCCGGGATTGGAAGTTACGCTCGGCCCTGTCTGAGCCGGCGGCATTGGAAAGAGTTGGTCATGGGACCCTCTGCGTTCTCTCTGAAGGCGAGCAAGGCAAAGTCCACGGCCGGGCGCTCACGGTGGCGGACCGGCTGGAGAGTGGGCGGGTGTTGCTGGCGAAGTGGGTTCGGCGCCTCACCCATTGGAATGGCCGCCAGGCGCCGCTGGGCTTCTGGAACGACAGGATCGCCCCGCTCGTGGCAGAGAAGCTGGCAGAGCAGAAAACGCCGGTCGTGAGTTTCCAAAATCAGGCCCAGCGCATCGTTGCCCGGGTAAGCCTGGCCGACCTGACGTTGCGGGTGCCGGTGGACTCGCACGGTGTGGCTCTATGGCGGCCGCCCGAGCGTGAGGTGCTGGCGCGGGACTGCGCCAAGTGCTCCCTCGTGCCGGTCTGCCGGGAATTGCCCGCCAGCACCGGGGTGGCGCTGCTCTGGCGGCGCCTCCGCCTGGTGGAGGACAGCGGCGCGCCGACCCTGCGCGGGCGGGTCGTGAGCTTTTTCGCGCAGGGCGACGGCCTGGCGGTCGCCGCCGCCCTCGAGGATGAAACCTACCCGTTGGACGAATTGATCTACGACCTGGCCAACCTCGATGCCGGTTTCCGGTTCTGCGGCGAAGACGCCAACCGCTGGGGAGGCCGTCTGGGGCTGGTGTGCCACCAGCAATTCGGGCTGGTCTCCATTCCCGGCTACCTCGAAAACGGGGTCCCGCCCAAGTACGGCGCCGGCGCCGAACAGGTGGTGGCCTCGGTGCACAAAGACCCCTCCGGCAAACACGCCTGGGTGACGGACCTGCT
>Ga0187877_1001362_pt1 | contig 25651 bp, 13 predicted proteins | sample June2016WEW_17_1_3_FD_132430 | JGI IMG/M metagenome (GOLD analysis project Ga0187877, IMG submission 132430) | Peatland microbial communities from SPRUCE experiment site at the Marcell Experimental Forest, Minnesota, USA - June2016WEW_17_100 | ecosystem: Environmental > Terrestrial > Soil >...
GTGTGCCAGTCAAACGGACAGATTGCCGATAACGACGCTTCCACGTCTTCCCGCGTGTAGGGCACGACGATCGGATCGGTGTCGCGCTGGCCGAGAAAACTCCGCAAGAAATCATCGAGCGACAGGCGGTCCTGGGTTTGTTCGCGTATGATGGTATCGGCGCGAAGCCAGATTAGGGCGCCTTCATCGTAGTAATCCTGTCCGCGGCGCAGCGAATACCATCCAACGTCGAACGCACGCAAAACCCAGTCTTCCGTCGCCGTGTCAACGAGAGGGGTTGAAGCGCGACCAGGTTCGGCAGAAAGATCCGCCGCTGTTCGCCCGAGATAGTCGCGCATGTAGGCTGCGTCATTGAAGCCTGCGCGCGTGGCGAGCAGCATCCCGATATATTGGTTTAGACCCTCATAGACCCAGAGTAGCGATGTTCGCTCCGGTCCCTGATAGTTGGGCTTTGAGTAGAGCTCTCCCGGACGCCGGTATTTGCCGTCCCAAGAATGGGATTGCTCATGCGCAAGAAGTGGCCAGCCGAATTTTTGCAGTTGATCTTTCTTTGAAAGTCCGGCGTCGCCGATGGCGTTGTATGGCGAATCCTCGTGCTCGAGCCCATCGAACGGCCGGGCCTCACTTTGCGACACGAGAATGTGCAGGGTCCGCCAGTGCCGGAAGTCAAACATCGCCCGATCCTGATCCACCAGCTTCCCAAAGAGAGCGAACGCGTTAGCGTCATCTGCTTTGTCGATCGCGGCCTGACTGTCGCCGGTGATGTCGAGCTCAGCGGGCCAATCCGACTTCAAGGACACGGCGCGGAAGAACTCGCTGGCTAGCACCGGCGAATCGATCAGCCGTTCGAGAGAAACCGGAGCAAAATTCACGCGTGGACCGTTCTGACTTGTAACGTGCAGGCTGCTACCCTGTTTCCAGCTTGCTGGCAGAAGAATCGATGGTTCTATCATCAACTCTCGCTTGTCGATATTGCGCGGGTACAACACGGTGGTATTCCATGCCAGCAAGAGTTGATGATCGGAGACGGTGTTTTCCAGCAACGCATCGAAATCAACGGTTATCCGATCGGTAGCAGGCGGAACTTCAACGTGAATCGTGTAGATCTCCTCAGGATCGCGGGTCCAGGGCAGAGTCACGTTTCCGGAACGGATGCGTAATGCGGCCATTTGTTGAATGGGACCTGTTGGTCCGTGTTCGCCCGGAATCCAACGTGGATATGACAGGGCGAGCGCGCCGGGCTGTACTCGAATCTCCTCATGCACAAAAGCGATTCGCCGCGCCGCCTGTGTTTCATCAACCACTAGCGCCATAGCTGGCGCGGATGGGTTTTGCGCAAGCGCACCGGTTGCGACGGCAGTCATTGCGAGCACTGCAGGGACGAGACACTTCGGAGAGAGCAGCGTTATCATGGACTTCCTCCCGTAAGCTGAAACTGGTCGAGCCTGTTCGCCGCAGCGGTGCGATGAAAGGGACCGGTGCGTTATGCGCACCAGTGCCCGGCTATGCCGCCCCCTCATTTCACGGTGTTTCAGTTTCGTGTGAGATACCAGCGACATCCGCGCGCCATTATATATGCCCAAAGAAGACCATCATCCCCATCCGACGATTCTCCGAGGTTTGTCGGCAACCCGGACGTTATCCATAAACGGGCTTCGAGGACCTTTGGGCTCGGCCCACATTCAGAGGAATCGCACTTCCCCCAAGCGGACTTCTGGACCGCGTCGTTGAGAGTCCGTCCCTGGGCCATAACTTCCGTTTAGCCCGTCACTCGACCTCTATGGTGCGCCAAAGTAGCTTGTAGCGTCTTTCACTCAGGTTCTACGGGCTTTGGTTTCGCGGTACGATACGTGGGAAGCTAATGCATGCAAGGTACCAGTCAAGCAGGTGGGAGCCGGCTATGTCAGTTTCGGTGAGGACCTCAGGCCTTTCAAGTCACCCGGTTTTTCCAGGGTAACCATGGTAACTCTGCTTCAGACAAGGCGATCCTGGCGGCTGATCGCTCTGTCAGGCGATTCCGAGCTTCTTCTGCATCTCTTCCAAAGTGATGCCCTTCGTTTCTGGGTAGACGAACAAGACCACCAAGAATTGCAGCACCATCATCGCTGAGAAGAAGACGAACGGGTAGCCACCCGAGGAAGCCGCCATCAACGGAAACACTCCGGAGATCAATGCATTCATGAACCAATGCGAAAAACTGCCCAGGCTTTGTCCCTTTGCCCGAACTGTATTGGGGAAAACCTCTGCAAGATAGACCCAAATGACAGCACCCTGGGAGAAAGCAAAGAACGCGATGTAACCGATCAGCAACCAAAGCAGAAGATTCTGATGAGCGGCAGTGAAGAAGATTATCGCCACTCCGGCCAGGCATGCTGCGGTTCCTACCGATCCGATCAGCAGCAGCGTTTTGCGACCGATCCTGTCTATGACCGACATCGCTATCATAGTGAAAAGCAGATTCGTGCCACCGACGGCAACCGCCTGAAGGTTGCCGGAAACCTTGCTGAACCCCGCGTGGGCGAAGATATGGTTCAAGTAGTAGAGAATCGCGTTGATCCCCGAGAGCTGATTGAACATTCCAATGCTCACTGCCAGAAAAATCGGGAATGCGTACTTGCGTGAGAAGAGTTTCTCCTCTGCCTGCCTTCGCTCCAGATGAATCGACTGCATGATCTCCTGCAGTTCTTGTTCGAAATTCTCTTCGCCGGTCCTTTGCAATACCGATCTTGCTTCATCGATCCGTCCTTTCTTCACCAGCCAGCGCGGGCTGCGGGGAATTCCGAACAGCATCACAAAAAACAGCCCAGCCGGAATCGCGGCGATCCCCAGTTCCCATCGCCATTCGGCGCTTCCGAAGCGCTGCAGCCCTATCAGATAGTTCGAAAAATATGCCAAGAGAATGCCAAACACCACGTTGAACTGGAAGAATCCAACCAGCCGGCCGCGAAGCTTTGCCGGTGCAATCTCCGCGATGTACATCGGCCAAAACCGAAGAGCCGCCGACCCCCAACCCCCCAATGAAACGAAACACCATCAGCGCATACCAATTCCAAGCTCCGGCGCAGCCCAGAGCCGAAATCAGATACAAAATGGCCATGATCCGCAAACTGTCGCGACGGCCGAAGCGCTCGCCCGGAATTCCGGCCAGTATTGCACCCAGGATCGTTCCCCAAAGAGCGCTGGCCACGGTTACGCCCAGCAAAGCCGGTGAGAGCTGGTAGATCTGCGCCAGCCCACCGGTCGTTCCGGAGATGACGGCTGTGTCGAATCCGAATAGGAGGCCGCCCAAAGCGGCTACCACGGTGCTCTTAACCAGATGCGCGTTCAGTTTCATGATTGATTCCGGCTTTCTCGGTCCACTCCGGAGAAACGTAGTCAGCTACGTCTCGACTGTGCGCCGCACTATGGAACTCCTTCCAGGAGCGCGTGAGGCGCAAATCGGACTTTCAGCGTCTTGATCTCATACGGCTTGGTATGCACCGTGACGGCATCATTGTGCATGGCAAGAGAGGCAATCGATCTCTCCATCAGATCGGTTTCTGACGCCGACTGCGCTCCTGCCGGAAGCTGGAGTTTTACATCAGCTTCTCTTCCTGCCCACTCATAAAAACGCAGGACAAGAGAGTCATCGTCCTCTGATTTCTTGATCGCGGTGAGCACCACGTTGTCCGGTTCAACTCGCACGAAAGAATGTTCGCGCGGAAGTGTTCCCTCGTGTTTCTGCGCCCACATGGCGATCAGCTTGTAATTTAGCTCGTAGCCGCGACGTACGGTCTGAGCGTCCCGCCAATTTCCGCCATGCGGATACAAGGAGTACGTGAATTCGTGATGACCTTCGTCGGCATGCGGATCGGGCCATTCTGGCGAACGCAGCAACGAGAGACGCAGCACATTGCCCTTCACGTCGTATCCGTACTTGCTGTCGTTAAGCAGGCTGAAGCCGTGTTTAGTATTGGAGAGATCGGCCCAACGCTGCGCCGGGACCTCGAATTTGGCCTGTTCGGCCGGTGTGTTCCGAGTGGTTGGACGTTCGATCGAGCCGTAGGGAATTTCAAAAGTAGCTATGTCACTGTGGGTACTCAAAGGAAACGCCACTTTCAGCAAAATGTGTTTCTCGTGCCATTCCACCTGCATCTTCACATCGACTCGCGGCACCCCGGCGTACGTGGTGATGTCCTGCACGAACGTGGAATTCTGAAAATGTTTCTTGACGCGGATCACGGCGCGCAGCGGCCCACGCTCAACCAGCTTTACCTCGTCAGCTTTATCCAAATCCCAATGTTGTTTCTCGAAATCGGAATCGATGTTCCAGGCATCCCATCGTTTGGGTTTGTCGTAGAAAGCCTGTAAGAGATTGCCGCAAGCGGACGTCCTGAGGCCGCCGGTGTCGGTTTCGGAGGGAGCCAACGTTTCTGTCTGATTTCGCAGATCGAAAAGGCTGGTGATACAGCCGGTTTGCGGATCGACGGTGACACGAACGGAACCGTTCTCCATCGTATTGCCCGAGGTGGTGACGACGTGCACCAGGCGCCGGTTGTGCACATCCAGAGAGGCGCCAGTGTTCGCCGCGGAGCGCACAAAATAGGTCCTGTAACCCATTGCCGGTGTATCCGCCAGAATGAGGAGACGCGCTCGATTCGTCGCCGAGTCCATGGCCAGCAGTTGGTGCTCAACTCGTTGGCCTCGGGCGTCGACTACTTCAACTTGTCTAGCCTGGTCAGGAAGTTGTACCTCGGCCTCAATCACTTCCGTTCGCGGCCAGGAGAGAGAATTGAATACCACAACCGGTACACCATCACCTTGGGTGTTGACGTGAGCCAGTATCTCGTCGAGCGCCCCATCCGTGATCTCTTTCGCAGAGCGGGCAACGTCTTCCAAATTTCGCTTGGCGTCGAGATAGTTCACCGCAATTCCCGAGCCGGGCATGACGTCGTGGAAATGATCGAATAGCAGATTCTTCCAAGCGAGCTCGAACTGATCTTGCGCGTAGGGACGGCCGAAGAGTGAAGCCAGCGACGCATACTTCTCCGCATCGAGCATTAGTTCTTCATCGCGCCGAATGCGCTGCTTCGTTTCCGCTTGCGAGGTGTACACGCCCCGGTGATATTCGAAATAGAGTTCGTCCTTCCAGATGGGGACTTTGAGATTTGGAAGTTCCTGCGTCAGGTCGGCGAAAAATTCTTTGGCGGTGCTGAACTCAATTTTCGGGAAGACCGTGTCCCGATCCCGAAGGCGATTCGCCTGATCAAGCATTATCCGAGTCGGCCCGCCGCCATGGTCGCCGATTCCGTACAAGTAAAGCATCTGCGGCGAATCTGTGACTTTGGTTCCATAAATTAACGGCGCATAAAACGACAAATCCTGCGTGATCTGCTCAGGGTTGAATTCATTGGCGTATTCGTGGGGAAAGTAGGTCAGAAGACGGCTCCCATCGGGTGCTTGCCACCAGAACAACCGGTAAGGGAATTTTGTGTAGTCCGTGGCCCACAACAGCTTGCTGGTCACGAAATAATCAATGCCGGATTTTTTGTAGATCTGCGGAAGCTGCCAGTTGTATCCAAAAGAATCCGGATTCCAGCCGATCTTGATATCAGCACCAAAGTTCTTCTGAAAGTATCGCGTGCCGACAAGAATCTGACGCACCAGCGACTCGCCGTCCGGCATATTCAGATCGGGCTCGACCCACATGCCGCCGATGACCTCCCAGCGGCCCTCTTTCACCCGCTGTTTGATCTGCTCGAACATGTCTGGGTATTTCTCCTGCATCCATTCATAAGTTCGCGCCGAGGACATTGTGAACTTCAAATCCGGATACTCGCGCATCAAATCGAGAACGCTCTGAAACGTATTGCGCACGACTTCAACCGTTTCCGTCCACGGCCACAACCACGCCATATCAATATGGGAGTTTCCGACGGCTCGAACGGTGAACTGTTTCAACCACGCATTCAACGATTGCAGTTTGTTTTGCGCCTGGCGCAGCGAAGCGTCGAAGGCCGCCTGGTCGTCCTTGTCAAGTAGCGAAAAATCGATAGCTTGGACCGCCGCATCGAGCTTTTGCTGGCGCTCCGCCCGACCCTCCTCATACGCCACAATCATCGGACGCGCCGCCAGGATTTCCATTCGCATCATCGCCGGATCCGGCCGGCTGGCGGCAGGTTCAACGCGCAACTGAGCGTGATGAAACAGCGTGTCCACTTCCGGAGCATCGATCCGCACGGCGATCAGAAACTTCTGCCCCGGCTGCGCGTTCTCCGTGAGCGGAATCGGCTGCTGCATGTCGTCATCTCCTCGCGACACCAGCGATCCGTTCGAGAATACTGCGATCATGACTGGGCCCTTGTTGTTCCACATGAAGTCGAACCGGAGGTCCAATTTCACGCGGGCGCCTAGCACTGCATAACCGTTGAGCTTTTCCGGAATCTCGATCCAGCGGCGCAGCACGCGAGACCCGGTCGACCATTTGTCCCCAACTTTCACTGTTTCCCAGCCCGAGTCATTCAAGGACGAATCTTCAGGATGTGGTACGTCAGCGTGAAACCGCCACTCCGACAGTGGCAGAGTGGTCAGCGATTCCAGACGATCCAAAGTTGGCTGGTACGGATCAGTTGCTTTCTGGCTCGGAAATGGCTGTTGGGCGGAGACTAACCTGGCTGTTACGAGTGCGAGAAGTGCACACACGATCCGTCGCTTCACCGGACTTTCCTCCTTCATTGGATTCGACTGGATAAGAAATTTGCATTGCAGGCGCTGTTCTCAGCCGCAGGCTTATGGTTGAATTTTCGAACTACAGTGCTTTATGGGTATGGCATCTGGAAAGAAACTGCCTGGTGCATCGAGTCGGCATCGGCAGATTTGATTACTCCCGTCGTTATCAGGATGCGGATCTCGAAATCGTCCTGCGTTTCAGCACGAAGTTCAACGTCCCATATTATCGGCTGTATGCGGTTGTGAACGGGAAATCGCATTTTCTAATAGATCGAGGAGAGAAGGAAATACAACAGCTGGCGAAGTTCATTTCATTCCACACAGGTTGGCGGGGCGTGCCACACCATGTTCAGCGGCGCGGAAGCGATTCTGGACGAGTTGTCGGCTAACCGGAAGTTATCCAGAAACGGGCTTGGAGGAGATCAATGGCGATCTCCTCGAAGAGGACTTCGGGACAACGTCAAAGTCCGCGATCAAGTGTCGCATCCGCTCCGCCGTGACTCAGGCAGAAGCAGCAATCGCAATCGCCACCTCTCTCCATCGGTAAACACTAGCCGACTTCCCAGTACCAATCGCGATTCCATTACTCCCGTATGACGCGCTGTGGTGATTGCTCTCCTTTAGGGATGGGACCCCACGGCGCGCCACTTTGCGGTGAGCTCATTATCTGACAGAGCTTTCATGTAGACGCCGCCCACTACGCTCCGCGCTTGAAAGCCAGTCTGCTTCCCGGTTTTGGTGTCATACCAGTCGGTCAGAGGCACGCGGTTGGGTGTCTCGTTGATCCACCGATAGATTGGATCGATAAGCGCGTTGAACTGTTCCGAGGTCGATGCGAGCGTGGCGGTCCAGACCGACCAGTCGAGTTTCGTGTAGTCAGCGCGGATGTCGAGCGGAAGGCCGTAACGATTGATCTTCCCCACGTAAAATGCAACCTCGGTCTCGCGAACAATCTTAGGGAACTAGTTGAAGCCGAGGACTTGATCCCACACCAGATTGTATTTCTGGCTCCAGGAGCCGGGACCGTTGAATGCCAGCTTGTAGTGATCGCCTTCTTGGGCCATGCCGATCCACTTTCCTGCCATCGCCTTTGCAGTAGCGTTGTATTCCGTCGCGACGTCTTCGTGCTGAAGCAGATGCGCGAGGTCGGCATAGGCAGCCAGCGCATCGATCGCCTTGATGGAAAGATTGGCGTTATGGGCTACATGGCCGGCAAAGTCATCGGTGGTGAGTTGATTCTCCGGGTCGAGTCCTTTCTCCCTCAAGTATTGAGCCCATTTTGTAAGGAGCGGCCAATAGCGTTCCGCAAGATGCGCGTTGCCCTCGGCCCGCGCCAGCGCGTCAGCAAGAATGAGCATGTTGCCGCTCTCCTCGACCGGCATCTCGTCCTCTTCACTCCCGTTGGCCAGTGGATATTGACCGAGGTCATGGGGCGGGACCGGGAGTCTCCACCGCGGCAGCGCCGCATACTCCAGCACCGGCAGCAACTGCGCCTCAAGCAGCTTTGGCTGGAAAACTAGGAAGAACGGCGACGCAGGATAAATTACATCCACAGTCGAGATGCAGCCGCAGGAGAAATTCTCCTTCGGGAAAAACATCGGATCCCCGCTCACGTCAGCCACCAGGCCATATGCGGCGAGCGTCTGCCTATAAGCAAGGACGGCAAGCGCCGCGTAGTGCGCCCCGCCCGCCTCGGTAAGATCGGCGGTCAGCTCTTCGTCGAACGTGTTGCCCTTCGCGTTGAGCGCGGAGTACTGCTTTTCTGCCGTATCCAGCATGTCCTCAACCGTCATATTGTTGCGCTGCCAATAGGGCCGCAGATTCCGTTGCAGATATTGAATGGCATAGCCCTCGGTATAGGAGACGAGGAGGTGACGCGTGACTGGCTCTGTGCCAATTGAGCCGAATTCGAGTATCACCGCCAGGTGCGAGTTTGCCGAACCAGCAGGTTGAGGCATGCCCATCGAGTCGCTCGCCGAAAGTTTGCCCTGAGCCGCGAAGGCCTCGGCAGGATCAGGAGTAATTGCCGTCGCCGAATCTTCATCTTTCGAAATCGCAAGATGGAAATAGCCCCAGTCGATGCGCAGATCGTCGCCTGAGCGGTTGAGGATGTTCTGATCGCGCGACCCAACCGAGAGAACGTTGAGCAGTGAGGTCTGGTTGCGGAATGCCACAACCTGCTGGCTTTGATCATTGACGGCAATCACCGGATCCACGTCGAGAAGAACAGAAACTCTGTGCACCGCTCCATCGGTTGCGTGCACGCTCCAGGTCAAGTAAGTTACTGGCCGCGAAAGTACATCCAGGTCGCTCATGATCGCCGGTGTAAAGAACGTGAACTCCATCGCGACGCCGCTCTGGCGAAACTCGTAACGAGTGTGCGTAGGCGTGACCGAACTTCCGTCTTGCTCCATTGCAGAGAGCGCATCCGGGTGGTGACCCATGAACCGAAACGGCTTGCCGTCGATGCGAGCGATGCCGGCGATTGGTTGTGCAGCGCCTGTCCAGTGAGTTGTCTCGGAGTCGGCAAGATTGTCGGTCGCGGACCATATGCTGAAGTACGGGTCGTGTGTGATGAGCGGGGTCGCCGGAGCCCGTTGCTGAGGCAGAGTGGAAGCAACGCCAAGGAAGAAAACGGAAAAACCGGCAACAACTGATGCGCCTTTCGTCATGGGATCCCTTTTCGACCGCACACTTTCTCAATGAATCACTGATTTACCGACCGGCGTCTTCGCGATCGAAGAACGACTGGGCGCTGGCTGTATGCTGGAAAGCACAACCTCGACGTCATGCTTACCGGCCAGGGTCGCGGGAATAAAAGCCTCTGGTTGAGCGGCTCCATCCAGCTTGCACTGCAGGATTCTTCTTCCCGCCCCCGTTATCGTGATGTTTAGCACTGCCTGTCGATAATGCACTCCCTGCAACGTAATGGAGCGCAACCCAAGACTGGCTGGAATAGTGGGTTGAAGGCGTATGCCTCCATCCTCGAAGTGCATTCCAAGGAGCACTTCATGCACCATGCGCACGTAACCGGTTGCCGACCACGTCTGGTGGCGAACGGAGTCCCATAGCAATCCTGCCTGAACGCCCCCGTAAGGCTCTCCAGTGTAGGGATGATACATTTCCCGGAAATCGCCCGAGCGCAAGGCCAGTTGGGTTGCGTCAAGAAACTCTTTCGCAAACACGGAGGACTCGCCGACAGAGGCCGCCGCCGTAGCCCAAAATGCGTTAATGAATGGCCAGATGGTTCCGTTGTGACGTCCGAAGTTCTGGTTCGTCGGATCTCGGTAGCGCGGGTACGGCGGCCAAGTGCAGGCGATGCCCCATCGCGTTGCGCTGGCATGACGAACGATGGCATTCGATTGCTGCTCGCTGCCCACGCCTAACAAAATGGCAAACGCTTCTCCAAGAGCCTCCTGCGTTGAGTCGATCCTGCCCTCCCCATCGCGAAGGTAGGCAAAACGATCCAGGTTGGGCATCCACAGAATGTGCTGGATGGCGTCTCGCAGGTTCGCCGCTTTCTTGTCCAGGTCGTCAGTTTCCTGCGGCGCCGCTCCAAGCTTCCGCCCCATAACAGCAGCCGCCCGATAGGCTCCGTAATAAACGCTATTTGTACTGAGCACTTCCATGTCTGCCGCTTGGGAGTAATCAAAAACGTTGTCACCGTGTTCATCATTGAAGGGTGGAGCCGGATATGCGGCTTCGCCATCACCGTAAACGGCCGGACCTCGAAAAAGTCCGGTGCGCGCATCGTATTCCGTCGATCGCATCGCGGCGAGCGTGCGCAGCGAAACGTCATACGCGCTTTTCAGAAAAGGCTGATCTCCGGTAACCTGCACATAATGGAGCGCCGCAAGAATCCATATCACCTTGTCCCAATATTGCCCGCCAATGAGTGGCCCATCCGGAGTAAAGTCAACCTCATGCCACAGGGTGCGCTTAGCAATCTCCGGAATCAGCAGAGATGCGGCATTCCAACTGTTAATGGACGAGTCCCTCGTCCAGGTTCCATATCCCTGCCCGGCTTCGAGCATTCCCTGATGAAGGTTGTACTCCATCACACGCAGGGCAAGCTGGTAGGCCTCCGCAAACTCAGCGACCGGCGCGCCCTTGATTTCGAGGGTCGGCGCGGGGATCCAACGATCTTCCTCCGTGGGCAGAGAGCTGACCCATGCAGGCTGTCCGATGGTGAACGTCGCGCTCAACTGTGCGCTTGAGGAACCACCTGCAAATACTGTGTAGGGTCCCGGTTCCACATTCCACTGCCGTTTTGCATTCCATACCGCAAGCTGGCGCTGCTTGAGCGGGAAGGTAAGCGTTCTGCTCTCTCCCGGCTGAAGGTGGATGCGCTGGAATCCCTCAAGCGCTTTATCGAGGGTAATAACGCTGCTGACATCATGATGCAGGTAGAGTTGTGCAACCTCATCTCCTTCCAGCTTGCCGGCGTTGGTGACAACGACCGTAACCATCAGGTCGTCTTTTGAATTTGGTTCCGGTGCATGTACTACAAGGTCGGAGTAGCGAAAGGTGGTGTAGCTCAAACCGTAGCCGAGCGGAAACAGCTCTTCGCTAGTGTGGTCGCGAGCGTCCTTGTCGTGCAACTTCTCCTGCGGTTCTACCTCCGCATCTTCAGCGGCGGAGAGTGCGGTCGGCAGCCTCCCCGCGGGATTGCTTGTGCCAACAAGAACCGCGGCTATGGCGCGCTCTCCCGACTGTCCCGGCGACCATGCCTCCAGAATCGCGGGAATGTGCTTCGCAGCCCAAGGCAACGTTCTCTGGAATTTGCTTTCATAGATGATTACCGTGTTTTCGTTCGCCGCGAGGATCGCCTTCAGAAAAGTACCTTGCTCGCTTTGTGATTGGAATGCCTTTCCGCTCTTGGCCCCAGCCGGTGCGGTGGCGGCATCGCGCAGAACAATGAGAACAACATCCGCATTCTTCACATGAGACACGGTCGAATCCGTGTCTCTGCCGTCGTCTGGCATGACCTGCGCATCCGGGAGCAATTTCTGAATCTCCTCGGCAAGCGTATCCGCGGGCGGAGCCGTGTTGATCCTCTTCGCGTCACCGCCTTCTGACGGCGGCTCAATGACAACAATGTGCCTTGACGCGTGCGACAACGGCAGAAGGTGGTTCTCATTGCGAAGCAAGGTCAGGGATTGAACGGCTGTTTCGAAAGACACATCGTATGCACCAGGCACGGTATTAGACGTAGGCTCGGAGGACGAATTGGGATCGTCGAACAATCCCATGCGGAACTTTGCGCGGAGAACATCACCCACAGCGTAATTGAGAGTCTCCGGTGAAACCACTCCAAACTTCACGCAGTCGCCGATGATGTTTGCCAGCGCTTCGTCCTCATAGTCGTTCCACTGCATTTCTGTACCTGAGTTCAGCGCAAGGCAGATCGTGTCATTTGGAGTTGCTCCGATGTGCTGCGTTTCAAGTAAACCACGGATTGATCCCGGAGCAGCCAATACCACTCCGTGAAAGTTCCATTCGTTGCGTAAGATGTCCTTCAAAAGTCCGGCATTGGTGGCCATGGGAACGCCATCAATTGCGCTGGAGCCCATAACGACCCCCATGGCATTTCCCTCGCGCAAGACAGGCTCGAATGGCTTCAGGAGATCCATCCGCAATTCCCGCTCGCCAACCTGCAACGACTTCGCGCCAGGCCCCGAGGCCGTACCCGTCGCAAAATATGCGGGGAACGCCATCACAGAATGTGCCGCATTTGCCGGTTCGCCTTGCAGGCCCTGCACGTAAGCGCGCCCCATCTGGCCGATGAGCCACGCATTCTCGCCAAAGCGTTGGTCTACCAGTGTCGATGGCAAGTCCGCTGTAAAGCTGAAAAGCGGGAAGATCACTGAGTTGATTCCGAGGGCTCGTTGGCGAGTGGCAAAAATGCTCCCAGCTTGCTTGGCCAGTTCCACGTTCCAGGTTGCGCAGAGATTTGTCAGAGCAGGAGCGCCGTGCATTTCGGCATTCGCGAATGAAGCTGCGCCGACCGCCAGAGGCGGAATTCCCAGTCTGGAATGTTTCGTCACCCAATCCTGAATTCCATTGGCCGGAGCCGCGTCCAGCAAGATGCCTCCAATCCCAAGCGTGGTCCAGGAGGGCTGTCCTGGCTGCGGGTTCGCACCTGCAGTTCCAGCCGGCGGGGTAAGCAACCCTGGCGGAATTGGAACCATGTCGAGTTGGTGCGCCTTCTCCACCAAGCTCATGCGATCCAGCAGATCCTGCACACGCTGGTCTACAGACAACTTGCTTTGCCTATAAGGGGGAACCGCATCCGGAGCGGTCTGCTGCTGGGCATGGAGATGCATGGGAGCCGTACTCGCAGCTCCTAACAGAGCCCAGAGGACACACTGGAACAGAGTGCAATGGATTGAAAACTCATGAACAAATAGCGGCATCGTGTGCCGGCGTAGGCGCAAAATCATTCCCTTTTCCACCTTCCCTTGCATGGTTGTCACCTTCCCCTGATCTCTTTTTGTCCATTGGTCGAAGGCATCCGAGTCGGGCTGCGGACTGCAACTCACGTAGTTCGCTCACACCCAGCCTCGCGTACTGTTTTTTCCAGGCATAGTACGTCGCTTCGCTGATCCCCACCTTCCGACAATGCCTCCCTATTGATGAGATTTGTCCGTGAGGTCTATGTAGACTGGACTTCCATTGTCGTAGCGACATCCGTTCAGTAACCACGTGAACTCAATGATGTTCAAAGGCGAGAACAACGATTCCTGAACTCCGTCGGCTGCCGGAGTCTTGTTGATGGCTTCGGCGAACGTTCCAACTTGAATGCTTTCGCGCAAGACGCCGGCTATGAACAAGACTGCTTGAGAATTTTGTTTGGCATCGATCAGGCCGTATGCAGTGAAGTTCACATCGGGATACTTATAATTCTCAAACCCCAACCCACTTTTACCCGGACGAAACCCTTGATTGAAATAACTCACCAGGCGCGCCTCAATGTCCGGAGAGAATTGCCGTATGGCAAGAGCTTGGGTAATGTACGCAGAAAACGATTCCTTCCTTGGCTCAACGCGATCGTCTCGGGAAAACCGCTTGTCCTTCGTGAAGAAGTACTGGTGTATCTGCGTTGGGTCCGAGAAGAACCACGTCGCGCTGTTCTCAGCCATCTGGGTCTGCTTGCTCCGCCACATTTGCGCATCAGATGAGTCTCCTAGTTCGGCGCAGATCAGATTCGCAAAGTCCACGTCATATATCCAGGATGCTGTGAATTCCAAGTCCTTTTCATCCGCGATATTGTGATCTCCATATATCCAGCGGGGATTCTCCTCTTCCCATAAGAGATTCTTCCTGATGACCGGGTAGAGTCTCTGAAGCAGTGCCCTATCGTGAGTTCTGGAGTAGAGAATCCATGCGGTTTGTGCTTTTCGGGCCGGGAGAGATTCTCCTGCAATCGCGCCATCCTTGTCGACCAGCGACATCAACCCGGCAAATGCCGACCACGCAGCGTTGCAATCGACATAGCAAAGCCATTGATAGCCGAGCACACTATCCCATTGAGCAGTCCCTGGTGCTCTTGGGTCTCCTTCGTTCCAGAGCGAAGGCTTCCCAGTCATTAGCTGGTCATAGGCGAACGACGATTCCGGCAGTTTTCGAACTACATCTTGGATAATGAAGGTCCAGGCAGCATAGTAGGCCCGACGGTGTTGCGCCACAGTGACCCCCGAGCCTACACTGCCTTCGATCCCCCACTTCTGCGGAGCAGGAACACGCCGAAGATCCCCTTCGATCCTGGCTCTTGAATGTGCCAACGTCTCGGAGATGGGTTGATGGAAGCATTGTTTTGCTCGTGCGGTGGCAGTCGCTTCTCCTTCCGAGTGTGTTGCAAAACCGAACCCTATCGCAAACTCCGAAGGTCCCGCGACCAAGTTAACTCTGAGTTCGTACCCACTTGGCTTTATGATTGCATCTGCTTGCAATGGCAGAGGATGCCCATTAACTATGCGGGCGAACACCATTGCATAAATGTAATCATGGGAGGATACGACAAGCATGTCATCAGCAGGGATCCAGTTTGCCTGTTCAGTCGCTTCATAGACGCCGCCCAGCTCCACGGTCGCATCGGCTCTGCTTGTGAAAGCCAAGTCCCGGATCAGAGAAGAGTTTTCATCCACAAAGAAGTCTTGGCCATCCAGCTGAATGCTGTCGGGGTAGTCTGCGCTAAAGGCAAACTTATATGGAAACCACGTAGTACGCAGCGATGTAGCGGGTTCGGAACTGCTCGCTGAAGTGCCTACAAGCACATGGCTGGTATTAAGTAGCTTGATGGTTCTAGTCCCAACCCAGCCTCCCAAATTCAATGGGATATCTTTCGTTAGAGGCGCGGGGATCTGGGAAACATCAACTGGGCTCGGATTCAGAACGAGCCGACCACCTGGAAAGGACAGCCATTGCCAATGATTGGAACCGTTCGCAGAAATGCTATCAGCATCAAACTGAGCATCTCCCGAAAAGTCAACGGTTCCGACGACGTGGTCCTTCGCCAAAGCGCATCGCCCCGTCGTCAGAAGCAATACTGCAGCTAGGATCCGCGCGTGTTTCATCATCACCGCTTGAAACTCCTTCGTCTTATTTCGGCACCGTGTGCAGCATTGTGCCTGTCACCGTAGAATGTGATGCGGTCTCTGTCATGCAGAACACACGATTGTCAAATCCCAGCGTGGCAGCGGTCCTTTCCCTGTGTTCGTGCTACGAGAAACAAGGAACGCGGTCGGTAACCAGTATTCCGTTACTACACCTCCCTATTGACGAGATTTGTCCGCGAGGTCCACATAGACTGGATCTCCACGGTCGTAGCGACATCCGTTCAGTAACCAGGTGAACTCAATGATGTTCAAGGGCGAGAACAAAGATTCCTCAACTCCTTGGGCAGCTGGAGTCATATACGGATTGATAGCTTCGGCAAATGTTCCAGCTTGAATGCTTTCGCGCAAGACGTCGGAAATGAGCGAGACAGCCTGATCTGTTCGCCCGGCGTCGAAAAGTCCGTATACGGTCAGGTTCATATTGGGATACCTGAAGTCACCCTCAAACCCCTGGCCCCTTTGATTCGGGTGAAAGCCTTGATTGAAATAATTTGCTAGGCGTCCTCTGATGTCAGGAGAGAATTGCTGCACTATAGCAAGAGCTTGAGTGATTTCTTTTATGAGCTTAACCCGATCAGCGCTTGAGTTGCCCTTGCCATTTGCGAAGGGGAAATTTTGGCGTATCTGAGTTGGGTCCGAGAAGAACCATGTCCTGCTGTTCTCAGCCATCTCGGCCTGTTTCCTTCTCCACATTTGCGCTTCTGACGAGTCTCCCAATTCAGCGCAGATCAGACTCGCAAAGCCGGCATCATAAATCCAGGATGACGTAAACTCGAAGTCCTTCTCCTTCTCGTGTGCGATCTCGTCTGCGGTATTGTGATCCCCGTAGATACATCGGGGGTTTCTCTCTTCCCATAATAGGTTCTTCCGAATCGCAGGATAGACTGCCGCAAGCTGTGCCCTATCGTGTGTTTTCGAATAGAGTATCCAGGCGGTCTGCGCCTTCCGTGCCGGCAAGGACTCTCCTGCAATGTCGCCATTCGCGTCCACCAGCGACATCAACCCAGAGAATGCCGACCACGCAGCTCTGCAATCGATATAGCAAAGCCATTGATAGCCGAGCACACTATCCCATTGAGCAGTCCCCGGCGCTCTCGGCTCTCCTTCGTTCCAGAGCGAAGGCTTCCCAGTCATTAGCTGGTCATAGGCGAACGATGATTCCGGCAGTTTTCGAACCACATCCTGGATAACGAACGTCCAGGCAGCATAATAGGCCCGACGGTGTTGTGCCGCGGTGACCCCGCCCAACCCTCCGCCCGCTTCGATCCCCCACTTCTGCGGAGCAGGAACACGCCGAAGATCCCCTTCGATCCTGGCTCTTGAATGCGCCAACGTCTCGGAGATAGGCTGATGGAAGCATTGTTTTGCTCGTGCGACGGCAGTTCCTTCCCCTTCCGACCGCGTTGCAAAACCGAACCCGATCGCAATCTCCGACGCTCCTGGCCCCAAGTTGACTCTGAGCTCGTACCCCCTTGGCTGTATAGCTGCATCTGCTTGCAATGGAAGTGGATGCCTATTAACGATACGGGCGAACACCATTGCATAAACGTAATCAGGGGAGGATACGACAAGCATGTCATCAGCAGGGATCCAGTTTGCCTGTTCAGTCGCTTCATAGACGCCGCCCAGCTCCACGGTCGCATCGGCGCTGCTCGTGAAAGCCAAGTCCCGGATCAGAGAAGAGTTTTCATCTACAAAGAAGTCTTGGCCATGCAGCTGAATACTGTTCCCGTAGTTTGCGTCAAAGGTAAGCTTGTATGGGAACCACGTAGTACGCAGCGATGTAGCGGGTTCGGAACTGCTCGCTGAAGTGCCTACAAGCACATGGCTGGTATTAAGTAGCTTGATGGTTCCAGTCCCAACCCAGCCTCCCAAATTCAATGGGATATCTTTCGTTAGAGGCGCGGGGTTCTGGGAAACATCAACTGGGCTCGGATTCAGAACGAGCCGGCCGCCTGGAAAGGACAGCCATTGCCAATGATTGGAACCGCTCGCAGAAATGCTATCAGCATCAAACTGAGCATCTCCCGAAAAGTCAACGGTTCCGACGACGTGGTCCTTCGCAGAAGCTAAGAGGTTCAAGGGCATAAACAATAGCGCGAGGCTAACTACCGCGCATTGAAGTTTCCGCATGATTTCGTTCCTCTTTTCCAGATCGCCACCACCGGCAATGCAATAAGTGCTCTTTCGAATGGTGCTCCCCTCCATCTGAATGCAGTGATGAGAAGAGCCCTTCAGCTGTGTTCAACGGCAGTATCTCCGGGGGAAACCCGCCGTCGGTTCGGAGCGTGCGCCGCAACTTGAGGGTTGCGGCGGTCGGTGGTTGTAGAATCCTCCGACTCGCTGACAAGAATTGCTGCCTAGAATGTGAATCGGCCAGAAAGTTGGCCAACCCGATTGCCATACACCCCTGTCACTTGACCAAAAAACTGGTCGTCTCTCCCGGTATCGGGAGCGTTATAGTGATGTTGATTCAGCGCATCGAAGAACTCCGCGCGCAACGTGAAAGCATACCGCCCGTCCTGTCCAAACCTTAGGGCCTTGGCAATGCTTATGTCCGTATCGTTGTAATTAGGCCCCCAGCCCTGAACAATATAGGGAACGTTTCCGAATTGGCCTGTCGGCGGATCGGTGAAGGCACTCGCGTCAAATGCGGTATTGCTTGGGTCAGCCAGATTGTTCAGATCAAGCCTGCCACGTGGATTCTTTCCATAATGGAATCCGGGAGCGACGTTCGATCGGATTGGCCCCATCCAGCCGGGAGTCTCGTAATTCGCGGCCGAAGGTCCGAGAATGGGGCTGCCTGTCTGATAAGTGCAGAGGATTCCGATGGTCCAACCACCGATAGCCTGGTTGAGGAGCCTAGACGAGAATGCCCATCGTTTACCGGTTCCGAACGGAAGATCGTAGTTCACATAGCCTTTGGCTACGTTCTTCTGATCAATTCCGACGGCCCAATGCTTGGCCTCACTGTACTCCTGGATGTTCTGGAAGCCATAATTGCCGCAGCAGCCTCCAATGTTGTTGGTGGCTTGCACGCTTCCTGTCGCCTTTGACAGAGTGTAGCTCATATCCATCGATAGCCCATGAGCGTTGTGGGCCTTGGCTTCAACGATAAAAGCGTTGAACTCGCTTACACCAAGAGGAGAGCCACCATATTGGATGGGGCCAACTGTTGAAGCCAGTTGAGGATAAGGTGAGATTGCCGACCATGCGTACCCGCTAAACCCCGAATAGGGATAGGGCACACCGGCTGCCGCCGCCTGTCCAGGGCTGGTGACAACGGCATCCACCTGCCCGGCTTCAAGTATCGCACTGTATGTCGCCCAGCTTGGATAGTTCAGTGGGGTTTCTAATGCTCCGTCATGGAGGCGGGAGCCCTTATTGCCGACATAGTTAGCGCTCAGAAGGATATTTTTCGCCGCCTCCCACTCGATGCCACCATTGAAGTTCTGGACCATTCCTAAACGGAGAGTGGTGGGGTCGACATACCATGGACTTCCATTGCCGGTGGGCAAGTAGGTTTGGCTGCTCGTGCGGCTGTAATAGAGTGGCTGACCTGGATAGCCATTATTCCAATCGTATGCAGTTGAGCCGCTAACGAAGTTGTTGACCTGATTGTTTGCAATCCAAAACTGGTTGTCTTCGTATGGGCTAAGTCCCCATTGTGTATTGATATTCAGTGGGACATACGTAATGCCGTATCCTCCGCGGGCTACGAAGTTATTCTTCAGACGATAGGCCGCGCCCAGGTGGGGACTGAACTGCCACAAGTCATTGGTCGTTTCGAAACTCTGACTGCTGTTGGTGGTGAACTGCCACGCTCCTGGATAACTTCCCCACGCGCCGCTGGGATTGGTCAAATGAGGATTGAATTGTTGCCATTGTCCAAGCGCATCATGAAAGGGTGTGTTCGCGTCCCAACGAAGTCCTAACTCCACGGTCAGGCGTTGAGAGGCCTTCCATGAGTCATCGACAAAGAGATCGTAGTTTTTGCGACGCGAATAACTCGGATCAGGCTCCTGAATCGAGGCACTGGTTACGTCTCCAAGCATCATGGCTGCGAAACCGGACCCTATAAATGGTGCGACTCGACTGTCAATGGGCCCTCCTGTGTTGTTGGCGAAGTTGTAGATTTGCGGGCCGCCAAAGCCATTGTTGTTTTGCATTGCCGAAAACTCGCCACCGAATTTAAAGGTGTGCTTGCCTTTCAGCCATGAGACTGCATCCTGGTAGTGGAACACAGCATAATGGTAATGATCTTCGGTGACCTGGCTGGTGCTGGTCTCGCCGATGCCATTTCCACCGCCAAAGTTAAGAATCGGGAAGTTATTGCTATCGCTGTTAGGGAACCCATAGGCCACTGGATTTTCATGTGGCCATGATGATTCGTCCGTGAAGAGGTAAACGTACGACCCTGACAGAGTATTGACCAGGTTGGGGGTAATTGCGAAGGTGTGGCGAGCGCGGTAAATATGCTCATGGAGGGTCGATTGGCCACCACTGCTAAGTGGTCCTCCGGTATAGTAACCGAGCCCGCACCCAGCACACGAACCCGCGTTGAAGAGCGTCACGTATGTAAATCCAAACATAAGGCTCTGACGTGCAGTAAGTTTGTCGTCAGCCCGTAAGTCGAAGTTGTCTTTGATCGCAGGCCCCCCGTTATTGGTAGAAAAGTTGTTTGTGATTGTCGGCAAGGTAGGGACATAGTACTTCTGATAGAGAGAAATGATCCCTTTCGATAGAGTGCCGAACCTTGATGTCGGAATTATGTTGCCGGGGAATGGCGTTCCGCAGGGAATGCCGTTCACGGATGTCCATGTAGCAGGGTCAAAAATCTGACCATAGAGATAGGGCTGTCTTGTGCACGGGTTGATAATGGGTTGCTGTGTCGTTGGATCATTAATTACACCCTGGTAGGTTCCCTGGGTAAGCAGAGCGCTGAAATCGCCACCGAGCATGGTCGTTGTTGGAACGGTCGCGCTCGCAGGAGTAAGGATGTTGTTGGTTTGAGAATATCTCTCCCAGGCTCCAAAGATAAAAGTATGATTCTTCCAGATCGGGCCGCCCATGCTTCCCCCGTAGTCGTTAAACCTGTCTCTTGCTCTGCCATATTGCGAGCGGCAGGCAGGGACGTCGCTGGAAGATGAGCATTGGGCGAGAAAGTAGTTGTCAGCCCAATCATTTGCATTTAGATCTTCGTTTTGCGTGTAGTAGAAGGCAGAGCCGTGAAGGGAGTTGGTTCCGGATTTCGTCTCGTATAAGACGGCGCCGCCACCTGTAGCAGCGTGATCGATATTGACGCCGGCGATCTGCACTTGCATTTCAGAGATCGAATCTTGACCCTGCGTTAGGACAACGCCCTGCATGGCAGAAGTCGCATCGATGCCATCAATCAGGACTGACTTTGAAAACTGCTGCGACCCCGCAATGTCGTCCTGATACCAGTATCCCATCATTGTTGGGGTGATCGCATACTGAATATTGGAGGCGTCACGACCGCCATTCACACTCATAGGGATCGTGTTGATGTCCTTGCTCTCAACGGTCACTGCAACCATCGAGTTCTCAGTATCAAGAAGTTGCGGAATACCAGTCACGTGCACTGTTTCAGAGACCGAACCGACTGAAAGTTTGGCATTCACTTCCAGAACCTGCGCAGCAACCAAATGCAGACCCGGCGCAGAGAATGTTTTGAATCCCTCATGTGTAAGGTCAAGGGTGTAATCCCCGATCGGCAGGTTGGGAATCGAGTATAGTCCGGCTTGGTTGCTGACGCCCTTGAATACCAACTTGGTATCCGCGTTCGTGACGGTCACATTCGCTGCCGGCAGAACCGCACCGCTGGAATCTGTCACTGTTCCGGCGACGGTTGCTGTGTCATGTTGCGCCCACGATATTCCTGATGCGATCAGGAATACAGCGGAGAGTCGCAGAGTGAGAGTGAGAAGTCTCTGCATTGTCGATTGACATGTCGGTTGCATATGCGTCCCTCCTGAATTTAGCGTCTCGTCTCCGATGTTGTGAAGTGTCATTGCGCAAAAACCTCCTCATCTGCGGGAACCGCCTTCAGTGCATTGGCCTGCGCCTGTGCAGCAAGTGTGAGAGTTCTGGACGCGATCCAAATAGAAGCAAGTTGAAGGACCGCCACGATTGGCAATGCGTATTTCAAGGCAGCAATATCCGAAATCCAGGTTGCAAGAACCAGGAATAAGCCACATCCCAGCGCTCGTCCCGCAAACAGGCCGCATTCATGATTGAGGATGTACGCGTACTGATTCTTACCCTCGCCGCGTGAAACTGTTTCCGTGATAAGGAATTGAATGGGGAAGTAGGCCAAATCGAGAATGGGCTTCGCCAATATGAGACAAGCCATGAAGATGATGACGCCCGTTGCATTGAATAGGGCGGCGTTGACGACAGTTCCAATGAAGAACAACAGGAGACCGATTGAAAACACAAGAACGCGATGATTTGGCTTTGCTACTCTTCCGATTCCATATAGGAAAAACGACGAAACGATTCCTCCGACGGCCTGGATGGTTCCCAAAGTACCTTCTTGCCCCACGAGCATCATGATTAGCATCGCCGGCGCAGTGACTATGTAGCCCTGGACTAAACCTTTGAGTGCGGCCAGCACGAGCATCTTGTGCCATAAAGGATCGAAGCGGAAGAACACAAACGTCGTGAGTGGAGGATTTTCAAATCTTCCAAAATGCACGACAATGGATGCGAGAACGGTAAGGACGATGACACAGATCGACACAATCCGATACGCATTATTCGGATTACCGTTAAGCCATCTGTTTCTAGTCGTGCCCGCTATGAACAGACCAATTCCCATAGGGACAATCACCGACGTGAATGTAAGGAAAAAGGACTCCAGGCCGTAGTAGTAGTTTCGATTACTGTCATTGGTTGTCGATAGCACCAAGAAGCCGCGGTTGGCCCAGAACAATCCGGTGGCCAGGCCCATCATGGAGCCGGAGATTGCGATTCCAGACATCGTAATGACGGGCGAAGACATCATTAAGATCATCGCGATCCCGCTCAACAGCATCGCAGCTGAGTAAAGGTGGTTGATACTAACGCTTCTCAGCAGGAACCCATTGATCAGGAAGGCGGCTGGGGTTGCAGTGTAGATTGCAAGTTGGTAGGTGAGCACTTTACTGACTGCATGAGAGTTGCGCATGACGTAAGCGGCTACGAAAATTTCGATGACAGGCAGAACAAATGCAAAGAGCATGTTCGTGAGCAGCAGGATCCTCATGTCTCGGGGACACGAAAGAAAGAGGTTGTATTCCTTCATGAGCCTGTTCATGCACACTCCCGGGACACGTCGAGGGAATTAAGAATTTCGTTGATCGAGAATGTGGCGGCGCAAATCACGCTGTCGGAGGCGCCATAGTAGATGGTCACGCGGTCGCCATCGACCAGGTGACCGTTGGTAAAGATGACCTGGCCGAAGAAGCCCTCCTGCTCGTAGGGAGCCAGCGGTTCCATGATGGGCGTCTCGGAGCGTGCCAGCACCCGCCATGGCTCGTCGAGGTCCAGCAGCAGTGCGCCAAGACAGTACCGGTTTTCTTTCGTCGCGCCGTGATACACCTCTAGCCAACCTTCAGGTGTCCGGATCGGAGCGGCTCCTGCGCCAACGCGGGCGCTATCCCAGCAACCCTCGCGGCTATGGGCCACGCAACGGTGCCTGCCCCAGTGAATGAGGTCGGGCGATTCGGCGAGCCAAATGTAGTTGCCGCCCAGTTCCGGGCTGCTGGGCCGGTGGAGCGCGTAGTATTTGCCGTCAATTTGCTCCTCAAAGAGCGCGCAGTCCTTGTTGTGCGGCGGAAAGATCATCCCCTCATTGGCAAAGTTCTTCCAGTCGCGTGTTGTGCGCAGCCCTACCCCCACTCCGTTATTGGAGACCTGTGTATAAGTCAGGTAGTAGGTCCCGTCGATCTTCGCTACACGGCAGTCCTCAATCCCGTAGGTTTCCAGTTCGCCGGTCCCCATCAGAGGCTGGCTTTGCTCCGGTTCGACGAAGTGCACGCCGTCGTCGCTGGCCAGGAGACGAAGATGGGAGAGAGTTGTGAGGTAGTCCCGCCCGTCAAAACTAATCACGCGGGGATCGCTCAGATCAAGTCTTTTGTCGTCCGAATCGAATTGGAGCACTTCAAAGCGGCCCTCGGGATCCAGGATGGGAAAGGAGGTTTTGCCCGGAACCTGTGGCGGGCGTTCGGCCACCCGGACCAGCAACCAGATCTTATCCTGATACCGAAATACCCCGGGATTCAAAAGGCACGTCACTTCCATGCCTGCGAAGCTCGGACGGAGGTTCCTTGGCCTGAGGATAGGGTTCTGCCCGAAGCGTTGTGCCAGATCGCTGGTCATGCGCTCTTTGCTTTCTTGAGGCTCGGCTATTCGCACCGGCATTTCACAACACAACAAAACTAAGGATTTGGAAGCCGTCGATAACCTTGCTGCAAACCGAGTGAGTCCGAAAAGGGGTTTACAGGATAAATCTTTTATAATCAATGCGATTTACATGTGATTCACGTCAAAATGACCACCAGAGCGTGGGCCACGGGGAAGCGGGTTCACCTCAGGGGCGACATCTCCAAGGGACCAGTCAGGTGGTCGGCTCTGCACTGCGGAGGATGGTCAGTCAGCCTCAAGGAGACCGCAGTTCCAGACCGGCTTTTCCTCGCGCGTTCTATACGCTACAATCAGGCCGCAATTCAACAATCCATGTCGCGTGCGAAGACTTGGCTGGAAACCAGCCGAATCAAACGGAGATGGATTAATCGCTGATGAAGGAAATGGATCCAGAACTTCGGGGGGATGATCGCTGGCAGTTGATCGAAAGGATCACCGCAAGCGCTTGCTTCCAGAAGTCGGCGAAACTTAGAGATCTGCTGTGCTACCTCGCGGAGAGAACCCTTCATGGCCAGCCGCAGGATCTGACTGAGCACCGCATTGGCGAGGCCGTTTTTGGCAAAGACGAGGATTACAGTGTCGTCGAGGACAGTTCTGCCCGTGTGCACATCCGCCAGTTGCGGCTCAAGCTGCATGAGTACTTCGACGGAGAAGGCCGCGACGAAACTTGGATTGTTGAGATTCCGAAAGGGGCTTATACAACACTATTTAGGCCCGTCGAGCAGAGAGCGTCCGCGACGCCTGCGCCAGTTGAGACCGGCCAGCAACCCAAGTCCTGGGCCAGGCTGCTGCCCTGGGTGCTCGCGGCGCTGCTTCTGGTCACCACTCTGATTGCATGGCTTCGCCAACCTCCGCTTGCACCGCCCATTCCGCCACCTTGGCCACTGGCGGCTCTCTTCGATCCGCCCAATCGTCCCGTTGAGGTGGTGGTGGCGGACGTCAATTACGGCATGATGCGCCTCATTGACGAGCAGCCGGTGACGTTGGAGCGGTACCTGAGCCCCGCCTACCGTAGCGGAGAGGATCTCTCCAATCCGCACCCCACAGGTCGCGAGGCGCGCATGATGAGGTATCTGTCCAGTTCCCTGCTCACTTCATATGCCGATCTAGTGGTGGTTCAGACACTCATGCAGTTGAGCGGGAACTCTCGCGACTGGCTCGCTATTCGATCTGCCCGGGAGCTTCGCCCACGTGACCTGGAGGCAGGTAACCTTGTTCTCGTAGGCAGCCCAAGCTCCAACCCCTGGGTGTTTCACTTCCAGCACAAACTCAATTTTCAAGAGCGCGAAGGCGTCGTGGGTGAAAGCCTGAAATATTTCCAGAATCTCCATCCCAAGGCCGGTGAACAGGAAACCTACCACGGGCTGGTCTTCACGGGCAGTTCGGGAGAGGACTACGCAACCATCTCACTCCTGCCCCTTGCTAATGGGCGCGGCACAGTTCTCATTCTGCAAGGATTGCAACAAGAGGGTACGGAAGCTGCAGGGCTTTTTCTCGCGTATGCCGACAACCGGCAAAAGCTCCAGCAGGCTCTCGGCATTTCAAGCACCCGCGGGCAGCCCGTGTACTTCGAGGCCCTCATTCGCACGCAGGCGGTGGCCGGTGCTCCCAATGCTACTTCTATCGTGGCCACGCGCCTGATTCATCCGTGAGATAAGCGTCGCCGACGTGGCGAGCAGCAAAGCAATAAGATTCCGAAGTGTGAGTCTCTGCATGAGTTCTCCCGGCCAAGAATTAGAACGAATCGGCCAGTGCATCTTTTCGAATTGCTCCTGATAAACGTTAGGGCCCTATCGGGACTGCCCCGAAAGAAGAAGTGCGGGGGTGCACAGGTCGTGTGGCCGGGGCAGTTTCGATAGGGTCGTTTGAACTGAGCCGCTGGCGTTTGCGGCGGA
>Ga0187877_1001366_pt1 | contig 25588 bp, 26 predicted proteins | sample June2016WEW_17_1_3_FD_132430 | JGI IMG/M metagenome (GOLD analysis project Ga0187877, IMG submission 132430) | Peatland microbial communities from SPRUCE experiment site at the Marcell Experimental Forest, Minnesota, USA - June2016WEW_17_100 | ecosystem: Environmental > Terrestrial > Soil >...
CCCCCAACAAGGAGGTGATCCTATGACTTCTCCCCCCTCATAACTGTTTCTTTCCCGAAGGGGTGGTACACTTTTATTTTCCCAGATTTGGTACACTTTTACTTTCCCATTGACAGTTTTTCTTAAATTCAGGCAGTTCATCCAAAAAGAGCACCCCGTTGTGAGAGAGGCTTACCTCTCCGGGCTTAGGAATTTGACCTCCACCGACAAGGCCTGCATCGGAGATGGTGTGATGAGGGGAGCGGAAAGGACGAGTGGCCATCAGAGCACTATGGGGCGGAAGCAAGCCCAAGACGCTGTTGATACGGGTCACCTCTATGGCTTCTTCGAAGGAGAGGTCAGGAAGGATGGTAGGGATGCGTTTGGCCAGCATGGTCTTGCCCGCCCCCGGCGGGCCGATCATGATAAGGTTGTGACCTCCAGCAGCGGCGATCTCCAGCGCCCGTTTTACGTGCTCTTGCCCTTTTACCTCGTTAAAGTCTTCTAAATATTGTTTCTCCCGTCGGAAGATTTCCTGAAGGTCCACAACTGTGGGTGAAATGGCTTTTTGCCCGTTGAGAAAATCCACGACCTCGGAAAGAACCTCAACCCCTAAAACTTCGATTTCCCGAACTACAGCCGCCTCCTCTGCGTTTTCTTTAGGAAGAAGAACACCTTCTTTCCCATTCTCCCTCGCTGCCATGGCTAGGGAGAGGGCGCCGCGGATGGGTTTTATCCGGCCGTCGAGGGAAAGTTCCCCGAGAAGGAGATAGTCATCTGACAGCTTGGAAAACACAACTTCCAGGGCGGAGAGAATACCAATGGCTATGGGCAGATCAAAGCCGGCTCCTTCTTTTTTCACATCGGCGGGGGCAAGATTTACAGTGATGCGCTTCGGCGGGAGGTCATAGACAGCCAGAGTTCTTGAGGCTGATTTTACCCGTTCCTTGGATTCTTTTACTGCGCCATCGGGGAGACCAACGGTAGCGAAGACGGGGAGGCCTTGGGCGATGTCAACTTCCACCTCTACGATATAGGCATCAATACCTAAAATGGCACCGCTCAGAACTTTGGCCACCATCCAGGTTCCTTTCTCAGAGTGGGAACGAAGAGCCGAATTAACCGTTGATGGTGGTAAGAATTTTTTTTATACTTATAACAAAAGCCTCCGGGCAAGGCAAGATTTTATTGATTGCAGCTTGAGAAAGAAAATTTGTTTTATTTTCTTAAGTCAGAGAGGGAAATATGGGCAAGCTAAGTCATTTCGACCGGCAAGGACGGGCACGGATGGTGGATGTGGGTTCGAAATCCCCGACCCAACGAATCGCCGTCGCCTCTGGGCGGGTGGTCATGAAAGCCGAAACGTTGCGGAGAATCATGGATAAAGAGATTGAAAAAGGTGACGTTCTGGGTGTTGCCCGAGTAGCCGGAATCATGGCGGCCAAACGGACGGGAGAGGTCATCCCTCTGTGCCATCCTTTGAATATCGACAGTGTGGAGATTTTTTTCCAGCCGAATGTAGAGCGGTCGGAAATGAGAATCGAGACCAGGGTAAAATCCACGGGTAAGACGGGGGTGGAGATGGAGGCTTTGGTGGCCACAGCTGCCTCCGCCCTGACCATTTATGATATGTGCAAAGCGATAGACCGGGGAATGAAGATTTCCGAGATTATGCTCCTAAAAAAGTCGGGGGGGAAAAGTGGGACTTATATTCGATCGGCAGAGTGACCCAATGGGAAAGGAGGCACCCTAAAAAGATTATAGGCCTTCACAAAAATCAATTGTTCAGGACAAAAAATTTGGAACGAATGATCTTACGAAACGACCTTTATCTGAATACCCTGAGCGCTTTGCTGCTAGGGCTACCAAAAGCACTGTAATATGAGCGATGGTGCATTAATTTAGGGTCGCCTGTATTCCAATTCCTGGTAGATCTTGCATGGCAATGGAGAGGAGTCTTGAAAAAACTCTCTCGACCGAAGTGCGTTGTTTGTGAAGTTCATTAAAGGCTTCCGATCCATAGTCGATATGTTCCCGGATACTCGGGGTCAGACGAATCAGGATATTACATCCTTTCTGAGAGAGAAACTTGGGGTGATTAGCCGGGCAGAAGAGGTGACGTTGCTTTTTCTCGACCAAAGTGAATCGGGCAGCAGTATTGAAGGTAAGTAATGCCTGCTTTTTTTAATGGTCATCTTCCCCTTGCGGCGCATGGGAAGATCAGCTTGGCAGTAGAGGTCAGTGCCTTTGAGGGTGTAGGTTGACCGTTTGGTTCTGAGATTACGGGGAATGATGGCTTGTGCTTGGAGGTCTTCAATAATGAAACGGAGGATTTTTTCGGAGTCATAGAGGGCATCCCCGCTTACAATTTCGATGTGGAGAGAGAAAGTTTTTTTGGTTATCTGGAGCATGAGGATGGCCTGATGGATTTCGTTGATGTCGGCCGGGTGGGTGATTTCCCAGACTGGCAGTTCTTCTTGGGCATCCACGAGGATGTGGTTGCGGTAGCCCCAGAAATATCGGATTTGTTTTTTGGAAGAGGAAGAGAAATCAGCCAACACGCCCAATCGGGCATCGGGGTCTCCTTTGAGGATCCGGGTTTTCTCAAAGCGTTTGGAGGCGGAAGTTTTCAGGTTATTCTCCCGCACTTTAGCCAGGATGGGACAGGAGTCCATGACCAGATGCTGGCCAGTAATCCCTCTTTCTTCCAGAATGGTTTTCACCAATTGAATTCGAATATTCTGTAGAGCCGCATGAGGCGTGTCTCGGAGAAATTGAGAAAATCTTTCGATGGAGGGAGGGTTTTTATAGAGAGCCAGTCCTACGGCTTGGCAGATCCGGGGATTATTTCGAAGTTCAAAAGTCAAGTCGGTGAGGGTTTTGAGGCGGCGTAGGGCTTTATAAATGAACGTTTTGAGCAAGGCGTCTCGGCAAAAGGATGGGCGCCCCCGGTCGCCTTCTTTAACAAGGGTAAGAGGGGGAAGTGGTTCGAAGAGGAGTTCATATTGAATGTTCGCCGGCAGCATATGCGGAGGAAGTAGGCCTATTTGTTTCATGGTGTCCTCATTTTTTTGAAGGTTGGGGGGAATAGCCGTGAAAAGAGGATACCAGATTGCAAGATTTAGGAAGAGATTTATTTGTACAAGAGAGGAGTTACTGTTTCTGGGCATGAGGGTTTCACGAAAATAGGTCATCCTAAACAGCCCTTTTTGAGGCCGGGAAAAGAGCCCAAAAAACATGAAAGTGACCGCACTTTTATTTACAACTATTTGAAATACAATAGCTTTTTGCTGTTTAAGAAACACCTGTTTTGTCACCTAAAATAGATCAATTATTTCAAGGCCTTGTAATTTCGTGAAGGCCTGAAATAGATTATTTAATTTAGGAAAAGTCGACCTATTACGGTCAGGGGTTGTGGAAGGAGGTGCTGGCAGCCCACGCTGACGGGTGTGCCCCAAGGGGGCGTGGCCAGGGAAGTTGGTTCTAAGGAGCAGGGGGAAAGCTAGATAGGTGGGATTGATATAGGAGCCCACCCTGCCCCCCCCCTAAATGTAAACGTCAACGAAAGTTAATTTTGCGAAACGAACCCAAACTGAATTGGCTTTTCTTTCGAATCTCAGTTTTAAATAATATTGTTTTTTCCATTGGTTAGTTAAAATCAGGGGAACTTAAATGTTGGGAAAGGGGAAATTTTGCCCATCTAAGAGATAGAAAATAGAGCCAGATTAGATGGAATTTCAGGGTTAGAAATTAAAAAAAGCGTCTTCTCCCAAACGAGTGGGTAAAAATGAGCTCGAAATTCTTAAAGGCCCATGTCCAGCAAAGGGTTCAGGCGTTGTAAGCAGCCTGGACAAAGTGCTATGAAAAATACATGGCAAAACATAAACAACTTTGGGACATCTACCGGTTTCCTCGTTTCTAGCCTTCGCGAAGGATCTCCGGTATCTTTGGGGATCCCCGAGCCCTCGTCATTCGGCTTAAGCGCAGGGGAAAAAAGGTCTAAGGTCTGTGGAGCCTGTGGAACGATCCATCATATCTTCTACGGCCGAAAGATCCGCAGGGTTCGAGATCTGTCCTGCGGGGATATGCGGGTTTACCTGGACGTGGAGATTCGTCGCGTCTTTTGTCGCCGGTGCCAGAAGGTGAAGCAGGAAAAGCTGGACTGGTTGGCCGACTCTCCCTTCTACACCAAGCGATTTGCCTTCTATATCGGCCGTCGCCGTCGGGATACCAGTATTCGGGATGTGGCCAAAGAGTTCCATCTGGACTGGAAGACGGTCAAGGCCTTGGAGAAGCAGTATATGCGGGAGCAGCTGCGGCGGGCGGGAACCCCGGGGCCAAAAGTGATCGGTATCGACGAGGTTTCTATCCGCAAAGGGCATACCTACCGGATTGTGGTCAGCGACCTGGAGCGGAAGCGGCCCATCTGGTTCGGAGGGGAAGACCGTTCGGAGAAGAGTATGGATCTGTTCTATGAGTGCTTGGGAGAGAAGAAGAGTAAAAAGATCCATCTGGCCGTCATGGATATGTGGAAGGCGTTCCCTAACTCCACGCGCCAGCATGCTCCCCAGGCGGCCATTCTGTTTGACAAGTTTCATGTGATCGGTCATCTGAACGAGGCTCTGGATAAAGTCCGAAAGAGTGAGTATGCCCGTCTTTCGGGTAATGACCGCCGATTCATCAAGGGCCAGAAGTACACCCTGCTTTCTCGACGAGGAAACCTGGACAGCGAGGGGCGGTTCGAAGGACCTTATTGAAAGCCAACAAGCGGTTAAACATCGCGTATCTTCTCAAAGAGTCTTTTTGCCAGTTGTGGGAATATAAAAAGGAGGGCTGGGCGCGGAAGTTTTTTGAGAACTGGCGGGCGTCCCTGACGTGGCAGCGGCTAAAACCGTATGAGGAGTTTGCCGAGATGATCGAGAGCCATTGGGATGGGATTGCCACCTTCATCCAGTCCGAGGACAAAGTCTCACTGGGTTTTGTGGAGGGTTTGAATAACAAGATCCGAGTCATCCAGCGCCGTGCCTATGGGTTGCGAGACGAAGAGTATCTCCGTCTAAAAGTTCTAACCTGTATATTACCGGCGATCTAAAACGCTCATTTTTACCCACTCGTTTGGGAGAAGACCCTTTCTTTTTTAGGGAAAATATGGTATATGAACAAAATTATTTAGGTTATTTAGAGGGGCAGGGGGAAAGATGGAGAAGGAGAGGCTCGAGTTTTTCCGGGAGCTCTTAAATGAGCGCATGAAAACTCTCCTTGAAGAAGCGGAGAAAACGGTCAGCGGGATGACCAACGATAAAGATACCTTTCCCGACCCGACCGACCGTGCCAACTTGGAGACAGATCGAAATTTTTTACTGCGCATCCGTGACCGAGAAAGAAAGCTGATCCTGAAGATCAAAGAGGCGCTGGCCAGGATCGACGACGGGACTTTTGGGATTTGCGAAGAATGCGGGGAGGGAATCTCCGAGGAACGTCTGAAGGCCCGCCCGGTAACTACCCTGTGCATCCAATGCAAGACCAAAGCTGAAGAAGAAGAGAAGAAAAAATTAACCACCGCTTAGCGAGGTCAAGGCAATGAAGGTGAAATGGTATGGCCATGCCTCTTTCCTGATTACCTCTGATCAAGGGGTGAAGATGATTACCGATCCGTATGAGCCGGGGGGGTTCGGCGGGGCTATTGGCTACGGCCCAATCCCTGATGAGGCTGATATCGTTCTGGTCAGCCATGATCATGCCGACCACAATTATGTCCAGGGCCTTAAGGGGAAGCCTCAGATGGTTAAAGGAACAGGCTCTCACTGGGTAAAGAGTTTGGAATTTAAAGGAATCGCAGCCTACCACGATGGAAGCAAAGGTTCCGAGAGGGGCCAGAACACTATATTCTGTTTTCAGATGGATGGCCTGCGGCTCTGCCATCTGGGCGACCTCGGGCACGTGCCGACCGAGCAGGAGGCCAAGCAGATTGGTCCGGTTGACATCCTGCTGATGCCCATCGGCGGAGTGTATACGATTGATCCCGCGCAGGCGGCCCAGACTGCTCAGAGGTTGAACCCCCGGATCACTATCCCTATGCACTATAAGACCCCCAAGTGTGGCTTCCCTTTGGCCAAGGTTGAAGATTTTACCTCAGGAAAGCCTGCCGTTAAAGTCCTGAAAACAAGCGAATTGGAGGTCAGGAAGGATACCCTCCCGCAGAACTCCGAAATCATTGTCCTTCAGCCGGCTCTTTAAAAAAGTTGCGCCTCCCACCAGCCTTCCATTCCAACAAACCGGGTAATTTGAAAGAGTTTTCACCTCAGTTTCTTTGTTTATCTATCTAGGATTCTCTGGTTTCCGGCATAAAATTTGCATTCCTCATCGTAAGAAAAATATGATGAGGAAAGCAATAATGAAAAACAGTTTCCAGAGAAAAGTGCAAGTGTGGGCTTGTGGACTGGTTGGGTTGATCTTTTGTATAAGTTGCGCTGCAAAAGTACCAGTTCCCAAACCGGAGACGCCTCCTTCATCTCCTCGCGAACCCACCTCCCTTCCTGATCAGATTTCACCTCCACCGACACCAGCTGCAGCCGCCAAGGGGGAGGCCCCGGCAGAGAAAACCTATTTTACCCATGCTATAAGATTTGGCGGGGAGACGGTGTCGATCATAGCTGGCTGGTATACCGGTGATATCGAAAACTGGAAGGCTTTAGCCGAAGCCAACCCCAATATCGATCCCAAGCGTGTCCTTGTGGGCAATAAGATTCTCATTCCGGAAGATTTGTTGAAGACCCGGGAACCGATGCCCAAAGAGTTTGTGGACAGTTTTTATAAACCCAAGAAAGAAAGGGTACAGTCTGACAAACCCGGGCCTCCTCCAGCAGAGGAAGAACCCAAACTTTTTGGTCCCAAACGGCAACCTCAAAAATAATCTCCCCAAATCCCATAGAAAGAAGGAACCGTGGCTAGGAAGCCTTTCTTGCTCATTGGACTCGTGGCCGTCCTTTTCGTGGAAAGCTGCGCTGCGCTCAAGCCCCCACCCTCTTCTACTCCAACCCCTCCATCGACTGAGATACACCCCTACGCCCGGAAATTTTCCGATTTTGTCGCGGTAATCGTTCAGCCGGGAGACAGCTTCTCTTCTCTGGCCTCGGAATACTTAAAGGATCCCTCGCTCGATTGGTTCATTTCGGGGTTTAACGAGATCACTTCCCTAAAGCCCGGGCAGGAATTGATCATCCCCCTCCAGCCTTATGAGAAAGGGGGTTTGACCTTTCAACGTTATCAAACCGTTCCCGTGATTGTTTACCACAAATTTTCGAAGAATAGAGCAGACCGGATGACAGTTAAGGAAAACGCCTTCGAGAGCCAGATGAGATTTTTGCGAGACAATGGGTACCGGGTCATTCCGCTGGAAGACTTTTTCAGTTTTTTGGATTTTAAACGGCAGATTCCTAAAAAATCGGTGGTCATTACGATTGATGAGGAATGGCATTCCACTTATGAAATCGCCTTCCCCGTTCTGAAAAAGTACGGGTATCCAGCTACCTTTTTTGCCTACACGGATTTTATAACCCCCAAGGGTTGGGACCTGATCAAAGAAATGTCCCGAAGCGGCATAGATGTCCAGTGTCACGCAAAGACCCATCGTAATTTGATCAAGAGAAAGGTGAATGAACCCTTCAGGGAATACTTTGAGGCCATCAAGAAAGAATTGACCGAAGCCACTCAAATCATCAACAAGCAATTGAACAAAGAAGTAAAATATCTGGCCTACCCATACGGTGATACCAATCCCTTGACCATTGCCCTCCTGAAGAAGCTCGGCTACCGGGGGGCGTTCACGGTAGAGAGGGGAAGCACTCCATTTTTCGCCCACCCATACCGAATTAACCGTTCTATGATTTATGGCGAATTTAATTTGCCGGATTTCGAGAGGAATTTGAGCTATTTCAGCGATCGGGCGCTTCAATGAAAATTCTGGGATCTAGTCGGAAACCGAACCAAAATTTAGGTGATCCCTTCGTGCTCTTTAAGCCACATTACCTAGGCCTTATCCTCCTGTTACTTATTGGTTGTGCTGGCCAACCGATCTCCCGCAAGGAACCAGTCCCCGTTTCCGCCTTCCAGATATTTCCTCAAAAATATCGCCAAAAAGCACTTGAGTATGAGAAAAGCCAGAAGTTTCCCGAGGCCCTTTTCAGCTGGAAAGTCGTACGCAGCTTCCTCCCCAACGACAGGGAGGCTTTAGAAAGAATAGAGGCGTTAGAAAAATGGATGCGAAAGGAAGCAGAAGAGCATTTTCAAAAAGGCCTGGATTCCCTTCGTAAGAAATCAATCCACGAAGCGCAAAAGGAGTTCTTGATGGCCCTTACCTACAACCCCGGCCACACGGCGGCATTGGATCATTTGAAACATGGATTAGCCGATTCCGATTACATCCTTTACGAGACTAAAGAAGGGGATACCTTAAAAAAAATTGCCAGAAAAATATACAAAGACCCGGAGAAGGACTTCCTGATTGGGTATTTTAATGACCTGGGAAATGGAGTCGGAGTAAAACCGGGAAAGACTCTCAATCTACCCGTTCTTGACCCTTATGTGATGACCAAGCCGTGACGTAATGAAGAGAGGCTTGAATTTACGCAGCCTGGAAAGCAAAAAAAAGTAAAAGGCACCAGTGCTTAGTTGCAAAAGTTGGCGTAACCTTCATAGCCTTCCCAGGCCGGGGGACCGGGACGCTTTCGCTTGGCATCATGAGGCGCTTGTCCTTCCATGGCGGGGGCGGAAAAACAACGCTCCGCCTCATTCTACGGATACCCGATTCAATCTGGGAATGAAAATCTTCTCTCGGCCGTATAACGCGAATTTTCGCAACGAAGTACTTGCCTAAAAGACCTCTAAACTTAAAAGAATCCCCTTCTGCTTGCCAAAAAGAGACAATATCAATTCCTTTTGAAAAATTCTATCTTCGTTCTGGAGGGAAGGGAGAAGGACGAATTTTTTCTTTTTATAGAATCCCGGATTCCCTTAATTTAATAAGCTATTGAAATTACAATATTTTATCACGCTTGTCTTTTTGGATAGGATTTGTTTCAAAATTATTAGAGAAATGCCGATACTTTTTAAAGATAAACAAAAAATTGATGGCCCAGGGAGAAAAAATTTTTACCCGGCCTATTCTCCTTTCTGCTTAATAGCGGCCCTTTTCTTTTTTCACCCGGGCCGGGATAAAGGAAAACAATCACCATGATACCGACCGAGGCAGTTCCTCTTAATGCTGAAGTAAAACCCGGGGGCTTTGGAAAATACCTACTTCTGGAAAAGATCGGAGAAGGAGTAATGGCCCAGTTACACAGGGCCACGACCACTGATGTTCATGGAGCCGAGAAGATTCTGGCAATAAAGAGGATCCTCCCCCACCTCTCCGGTGAAAGGGATTTGGCCAAAGCGTTCCTCGATGAAGCCAAACTAACCGCCTTATTGAACCACGAGAATATTGTCCGGATTTACGATTCTGGCCAGGTTAAGAGTTCCTATTTTATCGCCATGGAATATCTCTCGGGCAAAGACCTTAAACAGATCTTCGATGAGTCGAGAGAAAAGGGGTTGCCTTTCGGCTTCGAAGACGCCCTCTTTATAACTTCTCAAATCTGTTCTGGTCTCGATTACGCCCACAAGCTGACAGACTCGCAAGGAGAGCCTCTCCATATTCTCCACCGGGATATCAGCCCGCAAAATATACTGATAACCCATGAAGGCAGGGTAAAAATCGTCGATTTCGGCATAGTCCGGGCCGCCAGCAAGTGCACCGTAACCAAACATGAGATGCTCAAAAAAAAGGTGGCCTATTTGTCTCCGGAACAGGCTTTGGGAGAGAAGATCGATCCCTGCTCCGATATCTTTTGTACCGGGATCCTCCTCTATGAAATGGTCACGAATAAAAAAATGTATAACGGTGCTACCATGCAGGTTTTGGCTAAGGTGCGAAAGGCAGAATTTGAGCCGCCCGAAGCCGCCATGAGTGGTCTTCCCCCAAAACTTTATAGGATTCTGGATAAAGCTCTGGCCAAAGAAAAAGATCAACGTTACCAGTCTTGTGGAGAAATGCTGGCGGACATTGAGGAGTGCATCTCTGAGCTTCCCTCGAGACCGACCGCTCAGGGGCTTGCCGAATATATAAAGGAACTTTTTGGGGGGAAAGTGGAGGCTGAAGGGGATTCGAATAAGCCGGCGAAGGTGGACCCTAAACCAATGACCCCTCGGTTGATGATCCCTGACCCGGTAGGCCCAGCCCCCGACCCGGTAAGTCCTCAGCCGGTGAGGCTTGACCCTGCGCACTCAGACCCCGTGCACTTTGACCCAGCCGGTCCTAAGTGGCCGAGCCCTAACCCTGTAAGCCCAAGTTCAGACCTGGTAAATCCTCATCCGATAGGGCCCGATCCTCCGCACTCAGACCCGGTGCACCTTGAACTGGATCGCATTTACGGGGTAAGCCCTAAATCGTTACTCCTTGATCCGGCCGGCCCTGACGAGGCGGGTCCAAAACCGATTGACCTTGACCCGGAAACAGCGTTGGGGGATGACTTAAAGTTTGTTGAAGATATTCTGAGAAAGGCCAAAGAAACAGTAGAGGAAGAAGACGCCCTTAAGCGGAGAAACCGCTGGATTTACTTATCTGCCCTGGTGGTTTTCCTTGGTGTCGTAGTTTTGGGTTGGGCCTTTTGGCCTAAAGAGAAACCCGTGAGCTCACCCTCCAGAGAAGCACTTAAGTCAGCCCCCTCATCGGAACCATCCAAAGAGACAGCTCCGGTTACGACGACCTTATCCAATGGGCCCCCAAAGCAAGAAACGATTAGCGACCGTTATGCCGAGGCCAAGGCCTTACAGGATAAGGCTGTACCCCTGGCAGAGAAGAACCCCAAGGAGGCCCTATCTCTGTTCCTCAAGGTCATTGAGTTGGACCCCCAGAATGTTCAGGGGCATTTTCAACTGGGCCTAACCTACATGGCCCTGAAGAATTCTTCCAAGGCAATGGAGGCTTATCAAAAGGTTACGGAATTGGACCCCAGGTTTGTGGATGCCTATTTTAACCTTGGGTACATCTATGCGACGGATAAGAATTACTCCAAAGCCGAGCAGATGTACACCCAGGTAGTGAAATTGGCTCCCCCCTACCTAGATGAAGCACTTTTCAACCTTAGCCTGGTTCAAGAGAAACAGGGGAAAAGGGAGCAGTGCCTGGAGAACATTAAAAGGGCCCTCCAAGCCAATCCTAAAAATCAGATGGCCCAGAAATTCCTTGAAAGGCTAAAGCATGATTCTTGAGAGAGCATATGAAGAATAGCTTCCAGAAAAAAATTGGATTGTGGGTCTTCGGGCTAGCCTTTGGGATGATTTGTCTTGGTTGTGCATCTCCTTCTCCCAAGCCGGAGGGCCCTGCACCTACCCTTGAACCGGTACCTGCTTCCCCAGAAACCATGCCTCCACCCCCGCAGACTCTTTCTGCTCCTCGGGAAATTCCTCCCGCTAGGTTTGAACCCGTGCCCCCTCCCCCCAAACCCGACCGCCGCGAGCCTGTCCCAAAAGCCACGCTAGAAGCTAAACCCAAGCCCCACGAGGATTCCTATGTTCATACAGTAAAGTGGAATGGCGAAACGATTTCGATCATCGCGGGCTGGTATACCGGGGATATCGAAAACTGGAAAACCTTAGTCCAGGCCAATCCCAATATCAAAGCTAATCGTATTTTAGCGGGCAATAAAATTCTTATACCGAAAACCTTATTGAAGACCCGGGAACCCATGCCCAAAGATTTTGTGGACCGCTTTTACTCAAAGCCTAAGAAAGAGGCTCAAGCCAAGCCTCGACCCCAGCTGACTCAAACACAGGAGGAGGAGCTAACCCTGGTTGGCCCCAAAAAATCTCCCAAGAAATAATCCCCCGGCTATTTTGAAATTTTGTGAATCCCCCCTCCCCTTTTCAAGGGTAAGTCTTTTTATATTTCGAACCCAGCCAATTAGGTCGTAAAATGCAGTATCTACTCCTCTGCGATTCAGAAACTAGACATCTTAGACTTCAGACATCAGACTGAACGGGCAAAATGACCAGAGATTATCAAAGAAAAAGTCTGGAGTCTGAAATCTAGTGTCTGCATTGCAGTCTATTCCTCTCCCTTCTAATGACCCTGGGTCAAAATAAGATATAATGAAATTAAAGTGGCCAGGTGACTGGTTAGGGGAGGTTCGCGAAATCCGAGAGGGAACGAAGGATATTAGAGTTCCTATGATCAAGATCAATTCTTTTGGGAAAACGGATGTCGGCCTGGTACGCAAAAATAATGAGGATGCTCTCATCCTGAAACCAGAGCTGGGCTTTTGGGCAGTGGCCGATGGAATGGGCGGGGAAGAGAGAGGGGAAGTGGCCAGCCAGATCTTTGTCGATACAGCCTTGGAACTTTTTTCGGGATTTTCCGGCCGATCTGAAGAGGAAGTCAGGCAACGGGTCCAGGAGACTTTTGGCCTGGCCAACGAAAGGATTCTGGACTGGGCCAATAAGAATCGGGTTGAGAAAATGGGGTGTACGGCTGAGTTATTGGCCTTCTACGCCTCCGACTACGTGATTGGGCATGTGGGAGACAGCCGCACCTACCTTTTCAGACAGGGAGAACTGAGACAGATAACCCGGGATCATTCTTGGGTTCAGGCGCAGATTGATCAGGGCCTTCTGACCCCAGCCGAAGCTCAAAGAAGCCCTCTTCGAAACATCATCCTCCGCGCCGTCGGTACGGAAAATTCTTTGGTCGTTGACCTTTTATCGGGAAAGAGCATGCCCGGTGATCTTTACCTGCTCTGTTCTGACGGGTTGACCAGTATGATAGATGACCTGATCATCCAGGGGATCCTTTCTCGCCCCCTGGGTCTATCCCAAAAAGTGGACCACTTGATTGAACGGTCCAAAACGGCCGGAGGGTATGATAACATCACGGTCATCCTGTGCGAGGTCATGGCATCCTGACCAAAGCCAGAGATCTATTTATTTTGGGTTAGTCCTGTACCTTTCTTCTCGTTCGCAAAAAGAGCCTGAGGGGGGTTCCAGTAAAACCGTATTTCTCCCGCAATCGGCGTAGAAGGTAGCGCTGGTAGGACTCACCGAGGCCCCCGGGTTCATTGGTGAAGAGGACGAAAGTGGGGGGAGCTACGGTGACCTCGGAGATGTAATAGAGTTTGACTCGGTGGTTTCGGTAAAGAGGGGGAGGATAGCCATCGGTCGCTTCCTGGAGCCATTTGTTCAAATCGGCCGTAGAAATTCGCTTACGGTGTTCGGCGATCACCTGGTCGATGGCCTCGAAAATCTTGGCTACGCGCTGACCGGTTAAGGCGGAGATGAAAAGGACGGGGACGTAGTCCAGCGTCTTCATCTGCCGTCGGATCCTTTCCTGGTATTCTTCCAGGGTGGAAGAGTCCTTTTGAACCAAGTCCCATTTATTGACTACCAGGATCATGGCCCGGCCGCTTTCTTCGGCGAATTCAGCGATGCGGGCGTCCTGCTCGGTTAGACCCTCAAAACCGTCGAGAAGGACCAGGGCCACGTCGCACCGTTCCAGGCTCTTCAGCGCTTTGATGGCGGAATACTTTTCCAGCCGCTGGGTGACTTTGCCCTTGCGCCGCATCCCGGCCGTATCGATGAAGACATACTCCCGGCCCTCCCGGACGAAAGGAGTATCAAGGGCATCCCGAGTCGTCCCGGGCGTGGAATCAACGATTGCCCGCTGGCGCCGGATGAGTTTATTCAGGAGGGAGGATTTACCAACGTTGGGCCGCCCCACGAGGGCCACCCGAATCCCCTGCTCCGCCCTTTCCTCCTCAGGAAGAGTCGGGGGAAAGACCTTCACCACTTCGTCCATCAGGTCGCCAATGCCCCGCCCATGTTCCGCCGAAATGGAGTATAGGACAGGGACTCCCAGGCGATAAAAATCGGGCACTTCTCCCTCGTGCCGCTCTCCATCGATCTTGTTCACGACATAAAAGACCGGCTTGGTCACTTGCCGAAGATGTCCTGCAATATCCATATCGGTAGGATTCAGACCTTCTCTCCCATCCATGACAAAGAGGATGAAGTCGGCTTCCTGGATGGCGACCTCCACTTGCTCCCGGATTTGCTGCTGAATTCGGTCTTTGGCCAAAGGTTCGAACCCTCCGGTATCAATCAGGATGAAAGGGTGGTCCTCATAGGAAGCTTCGGCATAGTTCCGGTCCCGGGTTACGCCAGGTTCATCTTCCACGATGGCCTTACGTTTGCCCGCCAGCCGATTGAAGAGAGTAGATTTGCCGACATTGGGCCGGCCCACGATGGCGATGATCGGTTTCATAAAAATTCCAACCGCAGAGGTTGCGGAGAACGAAGAGAATCAATAAAAAAAATTCAAAAATAGAAATTTGAAAGGAAGAACAGGCATCCCCTTTGGCTATTTTCCTTAACCTTTACCTTTTTGATTCCCCTCAGCGATCTCTGTGTGCCCTGCGGTGAATGAGGTTTTTAGGCAGTGACTCTTCTTAAAGAAATATCAATGGCCAGCTCTTCTCCCAATCGGTTGAGTTTTTCGAGAAGATCTTGAGGGGAGATTTTTTCCGGGACCTCCAGGAGGATCTTCATAGTAAATATGGGGGTTCCACTTTCAGGCGAAGGGGTCGCTTTGGTGTGCATGTCGGCAATATTGATACCCCGATCGGCAAGCAGCCGGGAGACTTGATAGACAATGCCCATGCGGTCCATACCGGTGGTGGTGAGTTCGAAAAGTTCGGTTGCCACCCCGCTCCCGGGTTTCCCTCCGAAATCCTCCACCGGAGTGAGGAAGATGGAGAGATGTTTTTCCCACTCCAGCCGTTTGCATCCCGTGGAAAGACGGTACTGAAATTCCTCTCCACTCCCGGATAAAAGAATGAGGAGGGCGAACTGCTCGCCCAGCCGGGTCATACTGGAGTCCTCTAAATTCCCTCCACATTCGTAGATCAGTCCGGACACCTCAGCCACAATCCCCGGGCGGTCCTTCCCGATGGCCGATAGCGCGTAGTCCCGTTTCATAAACCCTCCTTAAAATAAGCGGTCAGCTTTCAGCACCCGGCGTTCAGCCCAAGGAAAGATTTGGTTCTGGAAAATTTGTGGCTGGTGCCGATGGCTGCCTGCTCATTGCTTAAATCTACCCAGGTTCCCCCACAATTGTAAATAAGCCTGCCGGGCTTCGTCAACCGAGATCGCTTTAAATCTCAATTGATCGCCGGGGGCACACTGGGCGATCAGGGGAAAGTCAGCGTGAATCAGGGTGGCTATGATGGGGTAGCCCCCGATCGTCTGCCGGTCGGCCAAGAGAAGAATGGGCTGTCCGTTAGGGGGAACTTGAATGGTTCCATTGGCCAGCCCGCAGGTGATCAGTTCTCCGGGTTTTTGGCGTTTGATGGGCATCCCCTGAAGGCGATACCCCATGCGGTCGGATTGAGGGGTAACCGTATAGGGACTGGTGAGGAAAGCTCGCACCCCTTCCTCGGAAAAGAACTCGTCGAAAGGGCCGAGGACGACTCTCAGATTAGGATTTTTCTGGTAAGGGGGGCGGAGGGTGGGAGAAAAAACCTTTCCAACTAGATTTCGAAAATTCTCCTCCAGTGAAAGGATCGGGAGAAAATCCTGAGCTTTCAAGGTCCTTCCCTCCAAACCTCCGAATCGACCCAGAAGATAGGTTGATCGAGATCCCATAACCGGGGGAACATCGATGCCTCGAGAGACTGCCAGATAAGCGCGAATCCCGCTTTTCCTTTCCCCGAAGCTCAGGACTGACCCGGAGGGAGCCAGGTAGCAGGTCCAGCCAGAGATAGATTGGCCGTCGATCTGGGGGTCTAAATCTGCTCCCGCCAGGGCAAAAATCGTTTCCCGGTGAAATTTCAAGGTAGGCCCGAGAAGAGTGATCTCCAGCCCGGCGGCGCCTTGCGGGTTTCCTACCAAAAGATTGGCCGCGGCAAGAGCAAAGGGGTCCAGGGGCCCGGCGATACCCACGCCGTAGTTCTGATAGCCCCACCGTCCTTGGTCCTGGATCGTGGTAAAAAGACCGGGTTTGATTACCTCAATCATAAGAAATTGGAATTCAGGAAAGAGAAGTCAGAATCCAGAATAAAAAAATTTTAGCGGGTTCCACTCAGGCTCCTGAATTCTGACTTTTGTATTCCATCTTTAGTAATTTTCAAAAATTCCTTCTCGTCAATCGCATAGAATCGAGCGTAATCACCAGCCTGGAAGAACGATGGAGGATCTTTATGGAGGTCAAATAAGGTCAGGGCTGTTTGTCCGATCAACTGCCAACCCCCCGGAGACTCTACGGCATAGATTCCGGTTTGCTGGCCTCCAATCCCGACTGACCCGGCAGGGACTTTTGTCCTGGGACTTGCCAGACGGGGGGCCTGAATTTTCAGGGGTACGCTTCCCATGGCGGCAAATCCCGGGGAGAACCCGACCACGTATACCAGATACGTTTCCCCCGTATGCAACCGGATCACTTCATCTACGGTAATCTGATTGTGGTTTGCAACGAAGGAAATATCGGGCCCGAACTCTCCTCCATACAGAACCGGGACTTCCTTGATTTTTGAGGGTGAGTCGGCCTCCACAGGCTCGGGGCTCAGAAACCCTTTCACCCAGGAGGCAGTTTCAGAAAAAGAAAGAAGAAGAGGGTCGAAGTAAACCAGGACCGAGCAGTAAGAAGAGACCATCTCCCCGATACCGGGGATCTTATGGACGCCGGCCTTGCGGGCAAATTCATGAACTCGGCGGTTCATTCCGGGACTGATCTCCGCCCCGAATTCCACAAGGAGGGCCTGGTCTCCAGCAGGCCGAATCCTGGATTCCTTTTCCATCCTCTCACTGCCCCATGGGTTTGACCGGGACGGAGGCTTTTCTGAGTTCTTCCCTTATTTTTTGCAGGATCGCGACGGCACTGGGCGTGTCCCCATGAACGCAGATGGATTCAGGTTTTACCCTGACTTTAGTTCCATCATGGGCCACCACGTACCCCTCCCGCACCATGGTCAAAGCTTGCCGGGCGGCCTTTTCGGCATCATGAATGACCGACCCGGGAATCTTCCGGGGTTGCAACGTTCCGTCCGGATTATAAACCCGATCCGCATAAACCTCTTCCACGAACCGGACCCCGACCTCCTTGGCAGCCTGGGCCATGATCGTTCCAGAGTAGACCACAAGGATGATATCCCTGCTCAAACGGAGGACTGCCCGCCCAATGGCCTTAGACACTTCCAGATCGATAAAGGCTAAGTTCCCCAGGGCTCCGTGGACCTTGACATGCTGCAAGGGCAAGCCGTGAGCTTTGGCGAAGGCATAGAGAGCCCCCATCTGGTAGAGCAGGTAATTTTCAATTTCATTGAGGGTGAGGTCCATCCGCCTTCGTCCGAATCCCATGAGGTCCGGATAGCCGGGATGGGCTCCCACTGCGACCCCTTTCTCTTTGGCCAGCCGGACAGTTTGCTCCATGACCATGGAATCCCCGGCATGCCAGCCGCAGGCAATATTCGCTGAGGAAATATAATCCATGACTTCCTGGTCCCGGCCCAGCTTATAGGCGCCGAAGCTCTCTCCCATATCGCAGTTGATGTCAATTCGGTCCGGCATCGCTTTCTCCTTCTTGATTCACCCCAGAGAAGGCTAAGAGCGCAGAGCAGCAAAAAAATTATAATTCAAATCCCAAAAAATAAAAATCATAATTGTAGAGCCTCTGGCAAAGGTCTGTGTTCCGTCATTCCCGCGAAAGCAGGAATTGCTTGAAAAACCTGGATTCCGGGTCGCGCATCGCTTGTCCGGAATGACGATTTTCCTATAGGGGGAGACTTTTGCAAGAGCCTCTGTATTTTTTGATTTCTATTTATCTCCGCGGTCTCTGCGTACTCTGCGGTGAAATCGTTATCTATTTTTTCGGACCATATAGATGGCAGGCCACCCAATGATTGGGCTCAATCTCCAAAAGGGGCGGGATCTCTATGGGACAGACATCGAACTTATAAGGGCAGCGAGTATGAAAATTACACCCAGAGGGTGGATTGATGGGGCTGGGCACTTCCCCTTGCAGAAGGATTCGTTTCCGTTCCAGCGTGGGATCTGGCACTGGATTGGCTGAGAGCAAGGCCTGCGTGTAAGGATGCTTAGGCTGGCGGTAGAGGTCTTCGCTGAGAGCCAGCTCGGCGATCCTCCCCAGGTGCATGACACAAACCCGGTCGCTGATGTGCTCCACCACGGATAGGTCGTGAGCGATGAAGAGGTAGGTCAGATGAAACTCATCCTGCAGGTCCTCCAGGAGGTTCAGCACCTGGGCCTGAATGGAGACATCCAGGGCCGATACTGGCTCATCGGCGATGATCAGCTTGGGGTTTAAAGCCAGAGCTCGGGCAATACCGATGCGCTGGCGCTGCCCGCCGCTGAATTCGTGAGGATAACGGTTGATATGCTCGGGCCGTAGGCCGACCACGTCGACCAACTGGAGAACTCTTTCCTGCCTTTCCTTTCTGCTCCCCATATGGTGAATCACCAGGGGTTCCTCGATGATGGACCCCACAGTCTTTCGGGGATTCAGGGAAGAGTAGGGGTCCTGAAAAATAATCTGCATCTGTCGCCGGAGCTGGCGCAGGCGCTCGGGGTCGTACTTCAGGATGTCTTCCCCTTCGAAGAAAACCTGTCCTTCCGTAGGCTCCTCCAGGCGCAGGATCAGGCGGCCCAGAGTGGATTTCCCGCAGCCCGACTCGCCTACCAGGCCCAGGGTTTCTCCCGCGCGGATGGTCAGGCTAACCCCTACCACAGCCTGGACAAAAATTTTAGACCGGGAAAAGAAATGGCTACGGACCGGAAAGAATTTCTTCAGGTTTTTAACTTCGACGAGGTTGCCGTTGGTGTTCATGGAATTCAGTGTTTCTTTCTTCTTCCCTGATAGCTAGCTTAGCCGTACAACCAGCAGCGCACCAGGTGTCCGGGAGCCGTTTCGATTAAGGGCGGTTCTTCTATACATCGATCAAAGACGAATTTACATCGATTGGAAAACTTGCAGCCCTTGGGAAGCTCCAGAAGCGATGGGACCAAACCGGGAATCGCTTCCAGCCTTGTTTTCCGACCATGATCCTGATCCAAGCGGGGGATGGATTGAAGCAGGCCTTGGGTGTAGGGATGCTTGGGAGTGGCAAAAATGGGTCGCACGCCCGTATATTCCACGATCCGCCCGGCATACATAATCGCGACCTTCTGAGCGGTCTCGGCGATCACCCCCAGGTTGTGGGTGATCAGGATCACGGACATCCGCTTTTCTTTCTGGAGGCCATTCATCAACTCCAGGATCTGCGCCTGAATGGTGACGTCCAGAGCGGTAGTCGGCTCATCCGCGATCATCAACTTGGGGCTGCAGGCCAAGGCCATGGCGATCATGGCGCGCTGGCGCATCCCCCCGCTCAATTGGTGAGGATATTCGTAAACCCGACGTTCGGGAGCAGGAATACCAACCATCCTGAGCATCTCGATAGACCGGTTCCAGGCATCCTTTCTGGACATCCCTTCGTGTAACCGTAGAACCTCAGAGATCTGGTCCCCGATCTGGAAGACCGGGTTTAAGGAGGTCATGGGCTCCTGGAAGATCATAGAAATGGAGCGTCCGCGGATCTTGCGCATCTCTGGTTCAGAGAGGTTCAGCAGATTCGTTCCCCCGAAGAGGATTTCCCCCTGAGTAATCTTCCCGGGAGGGTCAGGGATGAGTCGCATGATGGAAAGAGCCGTAACACTCTTGCCACATCCCGATTCACCGACCACCCCGAGAGTACCCCCTTCCTCCAACTCCAGGTCCACCCCGTCGACGGCCTTCGCCACCCCTTCGTCGGTGAAGAAATAGGTGTGAAGATTGCGGATTTTTAGGAGGAAGTTGTTTTCGCCAGCCATAAATAATCGTTAATCCCGGATCATCGGCACGGGTGAAGGGTTAAAAAAATAAACTACCGCAAATAACGACATCTTGTCAATCAAATCATGGTCATGAAAAGCCGGAAGGCATTCCTTTAAAAACATGGAGTTGTCGGCTTCAGGACTACTTTTTCCCTTCTGACTAACTTGATCAGTTCCACCAGATTGTCCACGAGAGCCTTATGGAGCCGTTTGCCCTTCGCAACGGTGGAAAGGGTTGGATCTCCCGTGACCCCGCTGGGCTCCGTGGTCTTTCGAAAACTTTCCAGGGAGGAGGGGGTAAAGGCGCGATCGGCGATCACATAGGGGTCAGGGACGTGAAATTTCTTCTTGTGAGGCAGGTTCTTCACCGCCTTCTTTATATTTACCAGATCCGGGAATATATGCATCATATGGGATGTTTCCAGTTCCTCGGCGTGGCCGATTCCGCCCGGGGGAGATTCCATAATTTCTCGAGAGACGGTGTCGGCCAGGAAGAAGGGATCGGCAATCGTGACGTAGGCTCCGGTCTCATTGCGGATTCGCGTCGCAGCGATCTGCAGGGGGTGCAGGTTGGCCAGGCGATGCCCATTGATCACGACTAATCTTTTAAAACCATGATAGATTAAACTCCGCAAAACTTCATAAAGCACTCGGGTGAGAGTCTCGGGGGTAATGGAGATTGTTCCCGGATAGGCCATATGGTGGGGAGACCATCCATACCAGCAGGGTGGAGCCACGATCGTTTTCGTGATCCGGGCGGCATCCTCTGCCAGCCGAATGGCCACCAGAGCATCATTCCCCAGCGGAAGGTGAAGGCCATGCTGTTCCGTCGAGCCGAAAGGAAGAATAATGACGCTGTCTTTTTTTAAATAGGCCTTAACTTCCGCCCAGGTCCATTGATAGAGGTATAGTTTTTCCATATTTCCTCCGTTAATTTGCTTCCCCGTAGTTTCAGGGAACTTAATACTAGATGAAATGAAGGGGAGCTGTCAAGCCGAACGCGCTCTTTATTACCTCCGTCGGCTTCTATAATGATGGATTGAGGAAATGAAAAAAATCAGCTAGGACTTCACAGCCAAGCACCCAGCCGGAATAGGGGGAAAGGGTTCAGGGAATTTGAGTGACAATTCTTATTGACATAATTTTATTGACAGGAAAGAAATAATAGCCAATTCTGGTTGTTATTCCGAGTCCGATTCCATTTTAAGATAATTTTCCATGGCCGGTCTAGGACCTGCTCACCCGGGTTGGAAGGGAAAATTCCCCCGTCGCCCCCCTTTAATAAGAGGGGTGAGGGGATTTAAAGCCATTTTCCGCCTATAGCTAATCAGTTGGCTAAAGGACTATTCTTAAGATTCTCCAGAGGAGGTACATTGTGAGACCCCTTCATATTCTGGTGATTGGTACAGGCATGTATACCTGTGGCCGGGGGACCGACGGGTACGGGACCATCATGCCAGCGGTATTCGAGTGGAAACGCAAGAACCGGGAGGGTGAAATCTACGTCGCGGGCACAAGCCCGGAAAGCATCCGTATGGCTCAGGCTAAAATACGGGACCTGGAAAGTCACATGCAGGTTGAACCTTCGATCCGGTTTTTTCCTCAAGGGACCCAGCCCGACCCAAATTGCTACCTGGAGGCCATTCGCCAGATTCCCAGGCCAGCTTGTGCGATTATCGCCACGCCCGACCACTGGCATCGCCGGATGGCCGGAGCGGCCATGGAAGGAGGCCTCCATACGCAGGTCGTCAAGCCCTTGGCCCCAACCCTGAAAGAGGTCCGGGAATTGATCGATCTCCAAAAAAGAGCCAGGATCTACGGCGTCGTCGATTTTCATAAGCGCTTTGACCAGGCCAACCTTAAATTGAAAGACGCCTTTTCCTCCGGCCTGATCGGCGATCCTCTTTATATCGTCGTGCTGTACAGCCAGCGGAAGAGCGTACCCTCCACCCATTTTCGCAAATGGGTGGATAAGACGACCATCTTTCAATACCTGGGTATTCATTACATCGACATCATTTACTTCGCCACCCAGGCAACCCCCTTGAGGGTAATGGCTATCGGCCAGAAAAACTGGCTTTTCGCGCAGGGGATCGACACCTATGATTCGGTTCAAGGGACCATTGAATGGCAGCTGCCTTCGGGGAAAAAATTTACCCAGTTCATCTTCACCAACTGGATTGACCCTGAATTGACCTCAGCCCTATCGGAACAGAACATTCGGGTCATTGGAACCAGGGGAAGATTCGAGTCCGACCAGAAGAAGAGAGGGGTAACCATGGTCACGGACCAAAAGGGCATAGAGGAGATAAATCCCTACTTCACCAGTCCTTACCAGGTGGATGGCCGGGTGACCTATCGGGGCTATGGGGTCGATAGTATCGAAACCTTTTTAAACGACGTTGTGCAGGTAGAAAACGGAACTGTGCAGATCGAAGATTTGGAGAAGAAAAGGTCTACTTTTAACCAGTCGATCATTCCAACGGCTATTTTGGAGGGAATCCATCAGAGCCTCCAGAAGAATGGAGAATGGATACTGGTTTAACTAATTTAGGATATCAGATTGCAGATTTAAGACTGAAGATACAAAGTACAAGGATTTCCACTAATACAAAACGGGGGTGCAACATGGCTTATGACTACAAGTTGGTCCTTTGCGGAAAAGGTAAGGGGGTTTTAAAAGTTACCATGAACCAGCCGGAAACTTTAAATGCCTTGACCCTGGACCTGGAGAAAGATCTCCACGCGGCTCTGCGCGAGGGCGATGAAGATGCCGAGGTCTTTTGTATGGTCATCTGCGGGGCGGGCCGGGGTTTCAGCTCCGGTTACAATATCGGGTCCGTTCCGGGGAAAAAGGGAAGTATGACGAATCCCTCCAATTACAACAGCGTCGGCGAGTATCTGGCTACCGTTCAGGTCCACGACTACGAAAATGTCCAGCATCGCCAGCTGGCTCTCTGGCGGCTGAGGAAGCCCGTGATCGCCGCGGTTCAGGGCTACTGCATGGGAGGCGGGATGTGGCTGGCCATGTCCTGTGATATGTGCTATTGCTCGGAGGACGCTGTCTTCGGACAGCCCGAAGTCCGGCACAATGCCAACAGTACCTTTCTAATCCCCGCTCTGGCCGGCTGGCACCGGGCCGCTCGTTATCTTTATACCGGGGATCACTTCGATGGGAGGGAAGCAGAACGGATCGGGATTGTAAACGAGTGCGTTCCCAACGACAAGCTCATGCCCACTGTGATGGCCCTGGCGGAACGGATCGCCATGGTCCCACCCAACTCCGTACGCATCATGAAGCGCCTAGTCCTGTCCGGCTTCATGGCTTACGGGATCGGGGCGGCCATGGAAGTATGTGCGCCCTATTCGACCTTGGCCCATTGCTCCCATGGGCCCGAGCGGCAGGCCATGTTCGATGCCCAGAAAGAAAGGGGCATGAAAGGTTACCTGGAAGCTCGGGATGGCAAGTTCTTACCGGAGCCGTTCGGGCCCAAATCGAAAAAGAAAAAATAATTTTGGGGACGTAGATTCGCGCAGATAAACACAGGTAAAGGGTCAGTGAACAATATCCGTGTCAGAATAAATGCAAGATCTTCTGGCTTTTCTTCTGACACTAGTCACTGACCCTGTTTTGTTAATTCACCTCCAGCTCAACCAGTTCCAGCTCATAGCCCTGATTGATCTTGAATGAGGTCGAAGAGCAGGTGGGGCATTCCAGGATATACGCTTCTTCGGTAATAAACTGATTTCCGCATCGGGAGCAGAGCCCACCGAGGGGGACCCTATCGATGATGAACTTCGCCTCCCCGGCGATGGTGTCTTTCTTGGCCGCCTCGAAGGCAAAAGAAAAAGCCTCGGGTAAAATACCCGAGGCCCTTCCGACTCGCACCCTCACTGAATCGACCCAATGAAAGCCTTCCTCTTGGCATTTGCCTTCGATCATTTCCAGAAGCCTGAGGGCAACTGAGAGTTCATGCATGACAACAACCTAAAAAGGGAAAGCGCTAAGCACATCGCGCAGATAGGTTAACGCTTTGCTCTGTGCGCAGTTTAGCTCCCGTCCTCCACTTCACATTCCGTGAGCTCCCGGATCAACTTCAAGGCCTCTTCCGCGGCTTTTTGGTCTATTTTATGGATGGCAAATCCGGCATGGACCAGGACGAAATCTCCGATGGAGGCTTCTTCCGGCAAGAGGAGCAGGCTTACCTCCCGCCGAATTCCCGCGACGTCGATCGTGGCCATTTTATCTCTGATTTCAACGATTTCAGATGGGATGGCTAGACACATCGTTCGGCTCTCGGTTCGTTTTTTCCCTGAACATAACGCCCCATTCACGGAGTTTTTCTAAAATGGTCTTTAAAAACTTTTCAAAATTTTCTGTTACAGTTGCGGAAAGGGTGAGTCCCACCTCGACCTTCTCCGGTTGGATTCCAATGAGGGTGATTTTCGATGGCCTTATTCCCATAAAGCTGGAAGCAAAGAGGAGATCGGAAAGACCGACATGATGCAAGGAGAGCTTGGGCGCCAAAAAGGAGGGAAGGTCCTCATCTTCTATAATGGCAATCGTTCCAGGTTCTTTCTTGAGATCGACTGCATCCATAAAGAGAATTCTTTCCATTCCCTCGATGAAAGGGAGAAGGTCCAAACCGAGTGTTCCTCCATCGAGGAGGCGCACGTCCTCGGGAAAGTCAAACCGCTTCCTGAGGGCTTCGACAGCCTGGACCCCCACCCCCTCGTCTTGTAAAAGAATGTTGCCCACCCCGATCAGGGAGATTCTAGTCTTCATGCGAACTTTTATAGCCGCTGAAGATAGAACTCATCACCCCATTTCTTTCCGCAATATCATTCAGCCAGGCGATGTAAATGTGGGCGACGGCAAAAGCCACTATGAGCCACATAAACAAATGATGGATAAGCCTGATCATGGGGGAAGAGATTACGCACAGAAGCCATCCCCCCATGATCGCCCACAGATAGCCCCGGTGACTCTGGCCATAAAGGGCAAATCCGGTAACGATCTCCACCACGAAAAAAAAGAACAAAACCAGGTAGGAAAGAACCGCCGTGGATGAATGTCCCAAAGCGGGCGGAGGGTTCCTCTTCAAGAGCATATAGAACAATACGTTGTCCCATATCTCCCTCCGCCTCCTGCCCGTGAAGGGGAAAAATTGCCTCCAACGGGAATACTCATTCCCAGAAAAAGCCCAGTAAACTCTGAGCAGACAACTCAGGGTGAAGGCATAGGCAGCCACAAAATGGATGAACCTTATCGTGGCCATGTAGAAGTGCTCCCCCGGGGGAGGCTGCATAAAGGGGCTGCCAATGTAAGCCCCGGTGAAAGTCAGGATTATAATCGCAAGGAAATTCACCCAGTGGGTAAGTCGAACCGGGAATTCCCAGACGTATTCACTTTTCATATTTTTCCTCCTACAAGGCTCTTACCTTGAAGAGTTCCGTGCGTCCTGGGTCGACGATGTGAATGGCACAGGCCATACACGGGTCGAAAGAATGAATGGTCCGCAAGATCTCCAGCGGCCTGCCGGGGTCGGCAATGGGGGTGTTAACCAGAGCTTCTTCGTAGGGTCCCCTCTGCCCCTTGGCGTCCCTCGGAGCGGAATTCCATCCCCCTGGAACCACACACTGATAATTGGCTACC
>Ga0187877_1001371_pt1 | contig 25438 bp, 23 predicted proteins | sample June2016WEW_17_1_3_FD_132430 | JGI IMG/M metagenome (GOLD analysis project Ga0187877, IMG submission 132430) | Peatland microbial communities from SPRUCE experiment site at the Marcell Experimental Forest, Minnesota, USA - June2016WEW_17_100 | ecosystem: Environmental > Terrestrial > Soil >...
AGGCGCCAATCGAGGGGGTGACAGGCTTCGACTTCGGTCGTCAAGATGGGAGAAGCGAGCCGTGGTCTCCGGAACCACGTTAAAGAGCCGGAAAACAAAACAAACGCCGAGCCTGAGCTCGCGCTTGCTGCCTAAGTAGCAGCAACGTCCGTCCGACCTAAGCCCCGCGGGTCGGAGCCGGGCGTCATCTAGCGGGACTCACCTGAGGAGCGTCATCAGCGCGTTGCTCGGGGACACCTTTGCTGACTGGGGTCCTGCGCCGCTGCCGGTGGAGAGGCGGGATCCGAGATCTTCCGCCGGCTGCGCTCGGAGAATGCCCGTCGAGAAGCCGAAGGACGCGGGTTCGATTCCCGCCACCTCCACCCGGTTTTCGTGACAGCAGTGCCGGTAGGAGCCCTCCTTTGGAAGGCTCCTGTCGCGCCAGGACACGCTCCACCAGGGTATACGGGGGCCCGGTTGCCGGCTGCTTCATGGGCCGCGTGGACTGGAAGATCGTCGACTCAGCGTACGACGTCCCTGCGGCCAGCATCTCCACGTGCACCTCTGCCTCATCCCGGCAGGAATTGGCAGCAGGCCCCCGTCCGCCGAAGCGAAATCGCTGGCCAGCGAAACGAGAATGGCGGTTCGTATCAGCCGACACCACTTCCACCTTGCCGAAATCGCTCTGTTAGCGGCCGGGTCGTTTACTGACCTGCCGACGCAGTGACTGGTGAAGGCGATCTCGAATCCCGGCGTACGCGTCGGGACCGGCTCCGCGCTTCTTGTCAGTATGAGGTTCGTGGTCGTTTGTCGGGTGCTCGCTCCCGTCGCTGTTGCCCTGCTGGCGACCGCTTGCACAGGCAGCGGCCACTCGGCAGAGGGCATGTCATCGGCGAGCACGGTAGGGACGGTGTGCGGCCAGATCATCCAGGTCGGCGGACCGTCGGGGACTCCGAACCAACTCGTCCACGGCGTGGTGACGCTGACGAACGTCTCGTCGGGGTTCTCCTACCGGGCCTCGTCGGGTCGGCCGAATGGCTACTCGATCGAGGTCCCAGCCGGCACCTACGACGTCATCGGCATCAGCTTGGACGACTACTCCGACGGCCATCCCATGCGCGCCTACGGCGCATTGCCAATCGTCGTGACCGACGGCGCAACAGCACGCGCGAACCTCTTTGTGCAGATCAGATGAGCGCACCGACCAGGTCTGGCGGACGGCACCCCTCACCAGTCGATTGGGAGCACATCCCCTTGTTGCGCGGTGCGCCGGCAACACGTATCAACGGGGCGTCGTGAAAATGAAGTTCGGCCCCACGTCGTGATTGATCGCGGCCAGGCCATGGACGCGGACGGTGAAGAACCAGTTCGGCTCGACCAACGTCCTCGTCATCCTGCGGCCTCCCGCGCCGAGGCCCGCCGTGGCCAGGTAGTGGATGGCAGGGTTCACGTCTGAAAACGCCAGTTCAGGGTTTGCGAGGTAGTGGTTCGAGAGCGAGACCCAGACCACCGCAAAGCGGTGGGTCGTGTTCAGCGTCACGGGGCGAGAAAGGGTGGCATATCGGAAGACACCCAACGCCGGCTCGGCATGGCCCACGCTGGCCTCGCACAGACGCCTCTTGGCCGTCAGGTCGAACACCGCGACCTGGACAGTTGCGAACTTCTCTGACCCGTTGCGCAGTTTCGAGAGATTGGAATCGTAAGCGCCGAGTTTGCTGATCGAAATGGGACGCGTCGCGGTGAACTCGAACCCTTCGAGGTAACTTCCCTTGGTGAGGTTGAACCCGCCGCTTCCCTTGGCCGGCACTGTGAGGGCGACCTCGTCTCTGGCGCCGGCTGTCTTGTGCGCACCGAAAGACGATGCCGCCGCATTGCCGCTTCCACTGCCCGCGACGAGGAGCGGGAGAACCAGGGCAGACACCAGGGAAATGGAGAGCGCTGGCCAATGCTTTCTCATCTTGAACTCCTGACGGCCGGGACGAGCAGATGTTCTCATTGCCTTGGTTGTGACGCTCCGCGCGGTGGCGAGTCGGTGGACCGCGTTTCTCGCCAGGGGGACTCTCCACCCTGCGGGCATTGACCAGGGTTTTCTCGCGGCAACTCCACTCTTCCGTGCCGGCGGGTGCGCCGACTCGCTCCGTTGGGAATCGTCATTGGCCCGGATCCGGTCCGATGGTCAAACCAGCGGCGCGGCACGTGAGCCCTTGGGGACGTAGTCGAAGAAACGCTCCGTCACTCCCCCGCCGGTCCACGCGGCACGCAGAACCGTGCGCCGCTCCGCCCGGCGCAGTGCCGAGAGCAGTGTCCGGTTGAGCTCCCGAGCGCTTTCGCCCACCATGGTCGCCTCGACATGAAAGCCTTCCTCCGTCGTGATGATCTCGGCATTTGCCAGCTGGCGCAGGATGGGCTCGATCGCCGCTGGATCGTCAGAACTGACGTCGGCGACAAGGGTGAAATCCCGTTTTCCCATGTCGGTATCTTGCCCTGTCAGCGACCAAATAGGCACGAATCCCGCCGGAAGGACCACATCTGCTTGTCCGGACGGAATCGGCGATGACCGCGGGCCCAAGCCTCGCGCCGGGGCATCGTGGACGCCGTCCATCACGATCGGCCACGGGCCGGAAGGTGCATAATCGGCACGTGCTGTTCAACTTGGTCGCCTGGACCCCTTGTTGACCGAGTTGGCCTCGCCACGGCGGTCACGACACGTGGTTCGATAGTCGAGGAGACGCCGTGGAACCTCCTTCTTCGATTGCAACGGAACTTCGCGAGGCGTTCAGGCACGCCTGGGGGGGTGATCCGCTGATTTTCCGCGCCCCTGGACGCGTCAACCTGATCGGCGAACACACGGATTACAACGACGGCTTCGTGTTCCCCATCGCGCTGCAGCACGCTACCTGGGTGGCGGTCGCCCGCCGTGACGACCGCCGCATGCGCGTCCGGTCCCAGACGCTCAGCGAGACTGCGGAGTTCAACCTCGACGAGGTTGATCTCCACGCACGGCACAACTGGACCGACTACGTGCGCGGTCTCGCGATCGTGCTCGAGACCTCCGGTCACCGCCTCGTCGGCGCCGATATGCTCATCGATAGCGACCTGCCGCTCGGCGCCGGCCTCGGCTCCTCGGCGGCGATCGAGATGGCGACGGGGTTTGCGCTGCTCACTGTTTCCGGCGCGGCTTTCCACCTCGACGACCTCGCGGCGGCCGGCCAACGCACCGAGAACACGTTCATCGGCTTGAGAAGCGGAATTCTGGATCAGTACGCCTCGTGCCACGGAGTGCGCGGTCACGCTCTCCTTCTCGACTGCCGAGAGCTCGTCGCTCGCCCCGTCCTCCTCGGCGCCAGCACGAGGTTCGTCGTCGCCAACTCGATGGTCCGTCACAAGCTCGCCGCAAGCGAGTACAACACCCGTCGAGGCGAATGCGACAGCGGCGTTGCCGTCCTCGCGAACGCCATCCCGGGCGTCAGAGCCCTGCGAGACGTATCCTTCGCCCAGCTCGAGACGAACAAGAGCCTCCTCGACCCGGTGGTCTACCGGCGTTGCCGCCATGTGGTGACCGAGAACGCGCGCGTCCTCGCCGCCGTCGACGCCCTTGAGGCCAGCGACGAAGAGGCCTTCGGAGAGCTCATGGTGCGATCACACGAGAGCCTGCGGGACGACTACGAGGTGAGCTGCTCAGAGCTCGACCTGCTTGTCGAGACGGCGCTCGGGATCGACGGCGTCCTCGGGGCGCGCCTCACCGGGGGGGGCTTCGGCGGCTGCACCATCAACCTCGTGCGGGAAGGCGCGGTCGAACGCTTCTCGGCCATCCTCGCCGCTCACTACGAGGAATCGACCGGGCTCCACCCGACGATCATCGTCGCCGAGGCGGGACCCGGTGTCGGGCCGGAACCCGCTCGCGGCACTGCACAACGATGAACATCCTCGTCGTCGGGGGCGCTGGCTACATCGGCAGCGCGACGTGTCGCGTCCTTCTCGAGGCAGGTCACTCGGTCACCGTTTTCGACAACCTCGCCCGGGGGCATCGCGCCGCAGTGCCCGCCGACGCCGAGCTCGTCGTCGGTGACACCGGCGATCCCGAGGACCTCGACGCGGTATTCGCCTCACGGTCGATCGACGTCGTCATGGACTTCGCAGCCTTCATCGAGGCCGGCGAGTCGATGAACGAACCTGCGCGCTACTTCCACAACAACACCGCCAACGCCCTCACGCTCCTCGAAGCGATGCTCGCCCACGACGTCGGGCGCTTCGTCTTCTCCTCCAGTGCCGCGGTCTTCGGCGACCCCGAGGAGATCCCGGTCACGGAGGGCGCCCCCTTCGAGCCGACGAACCCCTACGGCGAGTCGAAGCTGCAAGTCGAGCGGATGCTCCACTGGATCGCCGTGGCACACGGGCTGCGCTTCGCCGTGCTCCGCTACTTCAACGCCGCCGGGGCGTCGGATCCCGACTGTGGCGAGGACCACGACCCCGAGTCCCACCTCATCCCCCTCGTGCTCGGTGTGGCACTCGGTAAGAGCGAGGCGATCCAGGTCTTCGGGACCGACTACCCGACGGCGGATGGGACGTGCGTGCGTGACTACATCCACGTGGCCGACCTCGCGTCAGCGCATCTGTTGGCACTCGACGCTCTGTCGACGAGAGGATCGGTCCGCTACAACCTCGGCAACGGCGTCGGCTTCTCGGTGCGCGAGGTTATCGAGGTCGCTCGCCGGGTCACCGGCCACGCCCTGCCGACCGTCGAGCGCCCCCGGCGATCGGGCGATCCGGTGACACTCGTCGCGAGCGCGGCGGCCATCAAGCACGATCTCGGCTGGGCTCCGCGCTACGCCAATCTCGAGTCCATCGTCACGAGCGCCTGGGAATGGCACGTGAGGCACCCCGCCGGCTACCCAGACTGACGAGACGTCCTTGCGGGGAATCCTCGCACCCACATCCCAATTCGCGCACCGGGGGCTGGATCCCCATCTCCACCCCTCGGTTGCGAACATGGCCGCAAGCTCAAGAGGCCCCGGCCTCGTCGTCGGCGACGACCCGAGCAACTGCCGGGGCCGATTCCGCCCTGCCTCCCGACGGCACCGCTTCGCCGCCGAGGGCGACTAAGGGCGCGGCTTGTCCACCGGCGCCGGCCGAATCGCCGTGCGGCACCCCCGGTAGGTGCTCGCGAGCAGGAAGACGACGGTGAGGGCCACGACGACCGTCAGCCCCGCTGTGCGGTCGTGTCGCAACAGACAGGCCGCCCCGACAACGAGGAGGGTTCCGACGAAAAGCTCCGGCGTGTCGCCGATGAGAAAGTTCCACCAGAAGCGTCCGAAGGCGACCACCGCCCGTCTCACGCGATCCCTCACCGGCCGATCCCCCTCCGGTCGACGAGCGTGACAGCGTGCGGGGGCGGGGCGCGGAGCGTGCGCATCCACGCCATGGCGATCCCGCCCACGACCACAAAGCCGGCGATGAGCACCGGAACCGCGAGGTCACCGCCCGGCCAGCGCAGTCCCATCCCTTCGGCGACCCAGAACACGCCAAAGCTCGTCAGCATGATGCCGACCGCCATTTTCACGATGTTCTCCGGGATGACCGAGAGCTGCCGCGCGATCAGCACGCCAACGAAGCCGACAACGATCACCGCCGCCGCCGCCGACGCTGCCGCCAGACCGAGACGGTGCGCGCTCGCCCCGAGGCTGAGCACGATGAGCACGACCTCCATCCCCTCGAGGAGAACGGCCTTGAACGAGACGACGAACCCGAGAGCGTCCCGCCGGCCGGCCGCCGGCGAAGCGTGGCCGGACCGGTCCCGCAACCTCGCGACCGTGTCGGAGTAGACCTGGTCCTCGTCGTGCGGGGCGCGATGCCCGCTCGCCCGCAGGATCGCCTGGCGGAGCCAGGACAGACCGAGCACGAGAAGGAGCGCACCGACGACGACCCGGAGCGTCGCGATCGGCACGTAGCGGACGAGCGGTACGCCGACCACAGCGACGAGCACCGCGAGCAGACCGACCCCGGCGGCGCTGCCTTCGATCGCTGAGCGCCAACCCCGCGTCGCCCCCGTGGCGAGGACGATCGTCAACGCCTCCACCATCTCGACCGCGCTCGCGAGGAACACCGCGAGCGCGAGGGTCGCCTCCGTCGTCGACATCGTCTGGATGCTCTCGCCTCGTTCGCTGACCGGCGGTCCGCCGCCACGCCGCAAAGGTGGGCCTTCCGATTCTCCGGCGGGCAGGGCCCGATCGTACCGGGGTGGATGAGGGCGTGGTCTATCTTCCACCGGAGATCCGATGCGTAGCCGCCATCCTCGGTTTCCAACGACGTCCCGTCGCCCAGTAAGGTTGTCGTCGGACGGGCAAGTGTGGTGGCGGATCGACGCGACATGTCCGTTTGGTTCCCGTTGATTCGCATCACTGGAGGTTGCAAAGCATTGCGTCTCGGGGTCCTCACTGGCGGCGGTGACTGTCCGGGTCTCAACGCGGCCATTCGCGCGCTTGTCCGTCGTGCCTCGGTCACCTACCAAGACGACATCCTCGGGTTCCACAATGGCTGGCAGGGGATCGTCGAGGACAACGCGATTCTCCTCGACGTCACCGCGTGCCGTGGGATCCTGCCGCGCGGCGGGACGATCCTCGCCACATCACGTTTCAACCCGTTCAAATCGGCGACCGGCGGCGAGCAGATCGCCGCGACCGTCGCCCGTCGCCAGATCGACGCCTTCATCGCTATGGGTGGTGAGGGTTCGCTCCGCATCGCGCGGGACGTCTCCAACCTCGGGATCCCGGTCGTCGGCGTCCCGAAGACCATCGACAACGACGTCAACGCGACCGACTCGACGATCGGTTTCGACACCGCGGTCCAGATCGCGGTCGATGCCATCGACCGTCTCCATACGACGGCAGAGTCCCACGACCGGGTGATCGTCTGCGAGGTGATGGGCCGCGCCACCGGTTGGATCGCGGTCTACGCCGGCCTGGCGGGCGGTGCCGCGGTCGTGGTCGCGCCCGAGGAGCCCTTTGACATCGAGCAGATCTGCGGCCACCTCCAGCGCCGACACGCCAAGGGCCGCTTCGCCTCGATCGTCGTCATCGCCGAGGGCGCCAAACCCGTAGAGGGCACGATCGCCCTCCCGCCGCCGCAGGTCGACCGCTTCGACCACGAACGGCTCGGCGGGATCAGTTCGATCGTCGCCCGCGAGATCGAGGCTCGGACCGGCTTCGAATCCCGCGCCACGACCCTCGGTTACCTCCAGCGCGGCGGCTCACCGACGGCGTTCGACCGTGTGCTCGCGACCCGCTTCGGCGTCGCCGCCGTCGACGCGGCACACGACGGTGACTTTGGCTCGATGGTCGCCCTGCACGCTCAGCAGATCGAACGCGTCACCTTGGATGCGGCGATCGACGAGCTGAAGTGCGTCCCGCGGGACCTGATCGACCGCGTCGCCGGGATCTTCACCGATTGACGCCGCGAGCGGCCGGGATCAGCTCGCCGCCGGTTCGGCCGGGATTTCGCCCATGCGACCGTGACGGAAATCCTCGAAGGCCTGTTTGATCTCCGCTTCGGTGTTCATGACGAACGGCCCGTGCCAGGCGACCGGCTCGCCGATCGGTGCCCCGCCGAGCACGAGGACATCGAGTCTCGGCGCGTGCCCGTCCTGGTGCCGGTTGGCGGCGACCTGCAAATGGTCGCCACGACCGAGCACAGCGAGCTCCCCGGCCTCGATCGGCCAGCCCGCGCTTGAGACGGTTCCCTTCCCCGACAACACATAGACGAGCGCGTTGTAGCGGGGTTGCCAGGGAAGCTGGAGCGTCGCGCCGGCTTCGAGCGTGGCGTGCACGAGGCTGATCGGCGTGTGCGTCGTCCCCGGTCCCCTGCGTCCGCCGACCTGGCCAGCGATGATCCGGACGAGTGTGCCAGCGTCGGGAGACGCAACCAGGGCGATCTTGCCGCGACCGATGTCCTGGTACCTGGGCGTGCTCCACTTCTGCGCGGCCGGCAGGTTCACCCACAACTGGATGCCGTGGAACAGGCCCCCGGCCGCGACGAGCTCCTCCGGCGGCGCCTCGATGTGGAGGATCCCCGCGCCCGCCGTCATCCACTGGGTGTCCCCGTTCGTGATGAGGCCACCGCCGCCGTGCGAGTCGCGGTGGCGGAATGTCCCGTCGATCATGTAGGTGACGGTCTCGAACCCGCGGTGGGGATGCCACGGCGTCCCCTTCGCCTCGCCCGGCGCGTACTCGACCTCGCCCATCTGGTCCATGTGCACGAACGGGTCGAGCTCGGATTGGGGAACCCCGGCGAAGGCGCGCCGTACCGGGAAGCCCTCGCCCTCAAAGCCCCGAGGCGCGACCGTCACCGCCCGTACCGGGCGCTCTGCGCTTCCTGCGGTGTCAATCCCCTCGAGGCGTGGCACGACAGCCAGATCGTCAACCGTCACTGCAGGCACAACGCCTCCTCGTCCTCGAAGATCCGGCCCTGTCGGCAAGCGCCCCAGGCGCCGCCGGCAAGCCACGCTGTCACGGTCAACAACCTCACGGTCGGGGTTGTTCCCGGACGCCTCCCGTCGGCGGCGGGAGGTGGAACGGGAAGACCCGGGCGCAACGTCGCGACCGGCCCGCGTCCCGACGGGGACCGCGAGCTCGCTCACCGCCGAGGTGGACCATGCCCATCGCGCCTCACGCAGATCAAACCCGACGAGGCGCCCGGACTCGGTGCCTGGAGAGCTCACCGGCGAACCCGGCGCCGGCTTGTGAGCCGACGAGCTCGTTGCGCCGACGAGACCTCGTCGCCTGGGTCACGCTCGGCTTGGTTGTCGCGACCGCGCTCAGTCTGGTGGCGCGGGCCTCCGTGGTCGCGCCCGGCCCTGCCAGCGCGCCGGCCGGTGTCCGCAAGCCCACGACCTCCACGGCGACGAGCAGCCCAGCCCGTCTCACCGTGGCGAGCCGGAACCACCGCCACGTTCGGCCGCGTGCCGGTCGAGCCGTCGCCGCTTCATCCCTGACCGTTCCCGTCGACCCGACGCCGTCCACCATGGCGGCCCCGACTCCGACCACGACGACGAGCACGAACCCGACGACGACCACGAGCCCGACGACGACGTCAACCACCTCGACCACGACGACGAGCACCTCGACGACCACCACGAGCACCTCGACGACCACCACCACGAGCCCCACGAAAGCCACTCCCCCCGCCGTCGCGGCAACGGAGTTGTCTGGCGTGCTCCGCTATCCCGATGACATCGCGACCTCTTTCCCGTTCGCCTCCCCAAGCGGAATCGCCTCGGTGCGCGCCCTGTGGCGCGGCGGTGAGGCCCTCGAGATGACCCTTGGCTGCGGGCGAGCGACTACCTCCGGCAGCGGTGCGCGCGGCCTCTCGCTCGTCGTCGCCGGTCGCCCGGGATCGTGCACGGTCTCGATCGCCCTCGCGGGGAGTCAACGCGGTTCGGTCTCCTACACCCTGGACGTTCAGGTCCCTCTGGCGGATCCGGCTGCCGCGGCCGGGCGATGAGCGCCCCGCGGACCGGCCTCGGCGCGGGCTTCGCCGCACTGGCGAAGGCTGCGGTGCTCGTCGTCGGTGTGCCGCTAGCGCTCGCACGGCTGTGGTTCGTGGCACCACTGCCGCACCACCTGCTGGGGCTCGCGGCTATGCGGTCCGTCTCCGCCTGGGCTCACCTCATCATCGCCCTCGTCGCGATCGTTTGGGCGCTCGCCGCGGCGAACCTCGTCCGTGACGTCTGGGGGGCGCTGCGCCGCCGGGAGACGATCGACACCAGCTCTTGGTCGGCGCGCTGGGCAACCGCGATCGCCGGGCTGGTCCTCGTAGCGACCGCCGGGACGTCACTCGCGGCCTCGACCTCGACCCACCTCGCGCCGGCCCCTGTTGCCGCGGCGCCAGCGCGCCCGCGCGTCCGACCCAGTCCGGCGGCGACTGGACAGCCGATCCATCGGATACGGCCCACGGCGATCGTCGGCGAGCGCGAATGCCTCGCCGACGTCGCGGCACGCACGACCGGCTGCGTCGACGACTGGCCGCTGCTCGCTCACATGAACCTCGGTCACCTCCAGTCCGACGGGACCCGGATGCTCGATCCGGCGCGGCTGCGGCCCGGCTGGCGACTCGACCTGCCCGACGGCTCCGGTGAGCCGACGTCGGTCGTTCCGGCGGTCCGGGCGGCATCACCCACGGCCGTCCCGCTCGACCGGCGCCTTTCCGAGCTCGCCCTCGTCGGGCTGGGCGTCGTCACGACCTGCGCCCTGGCACGGCGTGTCCGCAATCTGCGCCGGGCCGTTTCGAGCGCGCGCCGCCTCGGCGAGCGCCGGGCCTGCGCCCCGCCCCCGCTCGGCGAGACACGCGCCGCCCTCGAGCCCTTCGCCGAGGCACCGCTCGTCGACTGGATCGACTTCGCCAATCGCCTCCTCTGGCGGCTCGTCCGCGACGAGGACACCGAACCGCCAGACGTCCGCCTCGTCCGGGCTGGCCCGGACGGAATCGAGTTCCTCCTCGCCCAACCCCGACCCCAGGCGCCGTGGCCCTTCCTCGCCCGCCGCGCCGGTCACTGGTGGGTGCTCGACCCCGCGGTCGAACCCGCTGACCTCCGACTCTCGGCCGCCGAGGCCTGCCGCTTCGTCCAACCGCTCGTGCCCCTCGGCGACGACGAGCGGGCCTCGTATCTCCTCGCGGTCGGTCGGGGTCGGCGGCTGGGGATAGACGGCGGTGGCGAACTCGTCGACCGGACGCTCGACGCCATCGTCGCCTCGCTACGCACCGTGCCGTGGGCCGAGGAGCTCGAGGTCGAGCTCGTCGGGATCGATCCGCCACCGGCCGACGAGCGCTGCTACCAGCTCAGCTCGTCGACGACGGCAGTGCTCGAGAGCCTCGCCAGCGAGACCAACGCGGCGACCGCGTCCCGGCTCGTCGACCGTTGGCGGCGCGAGCCGCTCATCGTCGTCGGTCGCGCCGCGACCGGCCCGGAGTGCGAACGCGTCCTCGCCGCCGCGACGGCGGTGGCCGGCATCGTCGCCGCCGGCGGCCGAGGCACGGAACGGCTCGTCGTCGGGACCGACCACGCCGTCCTCTGGCCCTACGGAATCGAGCTCAGACGGGTCACGCCGTCGCCCGGTCAGTCCGCCCTCCTCGACGGACTCTTGGCCGAAGCGCGTCGGCCGGCCGTGGTCGTGCCGATCCGTCCCGGGATCGCGACGGATCGCGCCCGCCTGCGGGCGGTTCCCGTCGCCGGAGCGATCGAGGTGCGAATCCTCCGGCGCGAACCGCTCATCATGGGACTCCACCGAGAGCTATCCGACCGGGACGCCGCCCGGGTCATCGAGCTCCTCGTCTATCTCGCGCTCCACAGCGGCAAGGCGCCTTCCGAGGAAGTCGCGAACGCGCTCTTCTCCCGGTCCGAACGCGCCGTCCGTCGGGCTCGAGCCGACAACGTCATCTCGGCGGCGCGTGCTGCCCTTGGCCCCGGACCGGGGGGCCGGGCGCTCATCGCCCGGCAACACGACGAAATCGTCCTCGACCCCTCGGTCACCTGCGACGCCGTGCGGGCGCGACGCGCCTTCGCCTCCGCACCGTTCGCCGAGCCAGCCATCGCCGAGGACCTCCTCGTCGGGGCGCTGCAACTCGTCGAGGGACCGCCGCTCGCCGACATTGCGGCCGGCTACGCGTGGTTCGCGGCCGAGGCCCTCGACGAACAGCTCGCCGCCGAGATCATCGACTCTTCCCACCACCTCGCGGCGCTCGCGCTCGCCTCCGATCGAATCGACCTGGCACGCTGGGCGATCGGCCGCGGCCGGCTGGCGGACGCAAGCTCCGAGATCCTCGCCCGCGACCTGATGACGGTCGCCCGAGCCGAGAACGACGACGCCGCGGTGCGCCAGGCGTTCTCCGAGCTAGAGCGCGCCCTCGAACGCCTCGGCGCCGGCGAGCCCTCGCTTGAGACCCGAGCCCTGCTCGAAGCGCTCGACGCCCCCCGTAGCTGCCGAAGGTAGCCCCGGGACCCGCGACCACTTGCCGGGTCCAATCACCCCTGGCACGATGCCGCTGACGATTCGAGGAGCAGCCATGCATGTCGGCATCCCCCGGGAGCTAAAAGAGAGCGAGTACCGCGTCGCGATCACGCCCGCGGGCGTGCGCGAGCTCGTCGCTAGCGGCAACACCGTCCTCGTCGAGCACCTGGCCGGAGAGGGGTCCTCCCTCCCCGACGCCGACTACGCGCGAGTCGGAGCGAGGATCATCGCCGACCCCGACGAGCTCTGGGGCGAGTCCGAGCTCATCTGCAAGGTGAAAGAGCCGATCACAGAAGAGTTCCACCGCCTGCGCGAGGGACTCGTCCTGTTCACCTACCTCCACCTCGCCGCCGAGCGCGCCTGCACTGAGGCGATCCTCAGGAGCCGCACGACCGCGATCGCCTACGAGACGGTCCGGCTGCCGGACGGCTCGCTCCCGCTTCTCGCCCCGATGAGCGAGATCGCCGGCCGCATGGCGACGATCGCCGGTGCGGCCCACCTCCAACGCCCCGCCGGGGGTCGCGGCGTGCTCCTGAGCGGTGTGCCCGGCGTCCGGGCCGGCCGGGTCGTCGTGATCGGCGCCGGTGTCGCCGGGTCGAATGCCGCCGCGATCGCCGTCGGCATGCACGCCGACGTGGCGGCGATCGATCGCGATCTCGCCCGGCTCGCCGTCCTCGACAGCATCTACCAAGGACGGCTCACGACCCTGGCGACGAGCGAACACGTTATCGAGGACGCCTGCCTCGACGCCGACCTTGTCATCGGCGCCGTCCTCGTCGTCGGAGCAAGGGCACCCCGGCTCGTGAGCGACGAGCTCGTCGCAGCGATGCTGCCGGGCTCCGTCCTCGTCGACGTCTCGGTCGATCAGGGTGGCTGCTTCGAGTCGACCCGGCCGACGACCCACTCGGACCCGACGTATCGCGTCCACAACTCGCTCTTCTACTGCGTCGACAACATGCCCGGTGCGGTGCCGCATACCTCGACTCACGCCCTCACGAACGCGACGCTCCCCTACGCGATGGCGATCGCAAGTCGCGGTTGGCGGGAGGCGATGCGCGAGAACCGAGCGCTGGCGTTCGGCCTCAACGCCGTCGGCGGCGAACTCGTGTCGGCCCCCGTCGCCGAGGCGCACCGACTCGCCCACGTCGAGCTCGACGAGGTCCTCGCCTAGCGACCCGGCGGACAAAGAGTCGGCGAGCGCGGCTGCGCCGCGCCAGGCGGGGATCGCCTCGGATTGCCACCACCGGGTGGGCGCGAACCGCTACCGTGCACTGCGTGCCAGCTCACCGTCACAAGTCCGCTCGCCGCCAGATGAGCTTTCGCGCCTACCTGCGCAGCCTGAAAAAGGGACAGCTGATCGCCGCCGGGATCGTCATCGTGCTCGTCCTCGCGGCGGTGGGGACGATCATCGCCACACAAAACCACAGCCCCCACAAGAACAGCCGCCCGAAACAGACGAGACAGACCCAGCCGACGCTGCCCTCGAAGTACTGCCCGCTCACCGATCTGCCAGCACCGGGCGGGGTCGCGCCGCAACGCCAACCACTCGCCGTGAAGATCGGCAACGAGGAGGCGGCGCGTCCCCAGAGCGGACTCAACGAGGCCGACATCGTCTACGACACCCCCGCTGAAGGCGGTATTCAGCGCTACATCGCCGTCTTCCAGTGCAACGAGGCCGCCGAGGTCGGGCCGATCCGGTCGGTCCGTTGGGTCGACTGGCACGTGGTTGCAGACTTCCGTCAGGTCGAGCTGGCCTACGTCGGTGGAATCACGCCCAACGAGGACACCGTCGCCTCCAAGAAGTGGATCGACAACGCCAACGCCTTCGTCCACTACGGCGCCTACACCCAGAACCCTGACCGCGCCGCGCCGGACGCGACCTACTCCTCCACGGCTGTGTTGTGGAAACTCTTCCCGGCGCGACCGGCACCGCAGCCGATCTTCGCCTACACCACAGGGCCGCTGCCGACCGGGGCCAAGCCCGCCGCGGAACTCGGGATCAACTTCTCCGGAGGAACAGACGTCATCTGGAAATGGGACGCCTCGACCGGGGTCTGGGTCCACACCTATTCCGGCGCGACCGACACCGACGCCCTCACCGGCCAGCCGGTGACGACGACGAACATCGTCGTCGAGGTCGTCCGCTACTCGATCGGCCCGCTCGACGAGGGCCGGCAGCCCAACTCCGGCGACGTCGAGAGCCAGACCGTCGGCACGGGCCCGGGATGGGTGCTGCGCAACGGCGAGGAGATCCGCGTCACCTGGCACCGCGCCTCGCTCGCCTCGCCGACGACGTACACCTCGGCGAACGGCAAGCCCGTCGCCCTCGCGCCGGGGCGGACGTGGGTCGAGCTCGTCCTGAATGCAAAGGCAAACCGCGGCGCCATCACCTTCGCGCCCTAGCCAGGCTTGCGGGCGGGGCGTCGCGCCAGAGATTCAGCCGAGGGCGGCCAGCGCTCGGCGAAGCGCAGCAGGCGGACCTTCGCCGGTAGGTACGGCGGGTACAGGACGCGCAGATCGAAGTGCCGGGGACGAACGAGCACGCCGCGGCGCTGGCTCAGCCGCTCGAACCCCGTCCTGCCGTGGTAGGCGCCGATCCCGGAACGGCCGACACCGCCGAAGGGCAGCTGCGGCACGGCGATCTGCAGGGTCGTCCCGTTGACGCAGACCCCTCCCGAACGGGTCCGCCGAATCGCCTCCCGCACCGTGCGGCGCTTCGCCGAGAAGACGTAGAGCGCGAGCGGATCCGGGCGGCGGGCAATAAGCCTGAACGCCTCCTCGAGACCGTCCACGGCGAGGACCGCGAGGATCGGGCCCAAGGTCTCCTCCGCCATGAGCGGCGAATCCCACGCTGGATCGCGCACGACCGTCGGCGCGATAAAGCGCGTCGTCGGGTCGCTCGCACCTCCGCACACGACCTCACCGCCGTGGGTCGTGAGCAACGTGGCGAGCCGGGAGTAGTGACGCTCGTTGACGATGCGCGCGTAGTCCGGACTCGAGCGGGGCTCGGCCCCGTAGAACTCCGTGATCGCCACCTGCAACTCGGCGAGGAACCGCCCGGCGACCGCACGCTCGACGAGGACGTAGTCGGGCGCCACACAGGTCTGGCCGGCATTGAGGAAGCGCCCCCAGGCGATCCGGCGCGCCGCGACGCGAATGTCGGCGTCGGCGGCGACGATCGCCGGATTCTTCCCTCCGAGTTCGAGCGTTACCGGAGTTAAGGTGCGCGCCGCGGCTTGCATCACGAGCCGGCCGACCGACTCACCGCCGCTGAAGAGAAGGTGGTCGACCCCGGCGGCGAGCGCCGCCTCGACTACATCCGGCCCGCCCTCCAGAACCGCGACCGCGTCCCTGTCGAGGTGCTCGGCGGCGAGCGCGGCGAGGGCGCGGGACGTCCCGGGGGCGAGCTCGGACGGCTTGATCGCGACGCAGTTGCCGGCGGCGAGCGCCCCGACCACCGGCGCCAGGGAGAGCTGGACCGGGTAGTTCCAGGGAGCGACGACGAGCACGACGCCGAGTGGTTCGCGCCCGACGTAGGCCCGGCCCGGGCGCAGCAGGAGGGGAAGACGGACGCCCTCGTCGCGCATCCACCGGCCGAGATGGCGCCTTGCGTACGCGATCTCGCCGGTGACGAGAGCGAGGTCCGTCAGCCAGCCCTCGACCGCCGGCTTGCCGAGGTCGACGGCTAGGGCCTCGGTGAGGCGCGACTCGCCGGCGGTGAGCAGTGCACGCAGCCGGGCGAGCTGGACGCGCCGCCACGACGCTGAACGGGTCGCTCCGCTTTGGTAAGTGCTGCGCAGACGGGCGATCGCCTGCTCGGGATCCCCCGGCGGGCGGGACCCGCCGGGCGCCGGGTCGGTCACGTGCCGGCCTGCCCGCCACCGTCGCGGCGGCATGACGCCGGAAAACCCTGTCCGCTGCGTTCCATCCGGCGGGGAGCGTACCAACCGCGCGCCGGGACGAACCGGTCCCGGCCCGTGGCATGTTCGCCGGGCGACGCCGGTTACCGTGGATCGACGAGGACGAGGAGACGGTGCCGTGGTCGAAGTCGAGGTCATCGAGACCCCTGAACTGGGCGACCGCAGCTACGTCGCCCACGACGGCGAGAGCGCCGTCGTCGTCGACCCGCAGCGGGACATCGACCGCGTCGAAGGACTGCTCGAGGCGCGCCGGCTGCGCTGTGCGTTCGTCACCGAGACCCACGTCCACAACGACTATGTCTCGGGCGGGCTCGAGCTCGCCCGGCGGTCGGGAGCGACCTACCTCATCTCGGCAGCGGAAGAGCTCGCCTTCGAGCACCGCGCCGTCGCCGACGGGGATGTCTTCTCGACCGGCCGGCTCCGGGTGCGAGTCGTCGCCACACCGGGACACACCTTCGACCACGTCGCCTACGTCATCGACGACGGGAGCGCCTCGGCGGTCTTCACCGGAGGCTCGCTCCTCTACGGCAGCGTCGGACGCCCCGACCTCGTCGGCGCCGAGCACACCGAGACCCTCGCCCGTCTGCAGTTCCGCTCGGCGCGTCGGCTCGGCGGGCTGCTCGCCGACGAGGTGCCCATCTATCCGACGCACGGCTTCGGGAGCTTCTGCTCCTCAGGCGACACGACCACAACGGCCGTCGGAACGATCGGCGACGAACGGCGCCGCAACGACGCCTTCGCCAGCCCGAACGAGGACGCCTTCGTCGCCCGTCTCGTCGCCGGCCTGACCGCCTACCCCGCCTACTACGCACACATGGGCCGACGGAACCGGGAGGGCGCGGCGCCGGCGGACCTCTCGCCGGTGAGAAGGGTCGACCCCGACGAGCTGCATAAGCGCGTCGCCGCGGGCGAGTGGGTCGTCGACCTGCGCAGCCGGGTCGCGTTCGCGCCCGCGCACCTCGCCGGAACGATCTCCATCGCCCTCGACACGGCCTTCGCGACCTACCTCGGCTGGCTGATCCCCTGGGGCACCCCCCTCACCCTCGTCGGCGCGAGCGAAAACGAGGTCGCCGAGGCGCAACGCCAGCTCGTCCGCATCGGCATCGACCGCCCCGCCGGATCGGCGGTCGGTGCGATACGCGACCTCGCCTCCGACGAACCGCTCCGCAGCTACCCCGTCATCGGCTTCGCCGACCTCCCGGGGAGCCCAGACCTCGTCGTCGTCGACGTCCGCCGGGCCGACGAGCGACAAGACGGCCACCTTGCGGGTTCGTTCCACCTTCCCATCCACGATCTCCTGGCGCGCCTCGACGACCTCCCCTCGGGCCGGCTGGCCGTCCACTGCGCGAGCGGCTACCGAGCTGCGATCGCCGCCAGCCTGCTCGATGCGTCCGGGCGCGACGTCGTGCTCATCGACGACGACTGGGCCAACGCTGCGCTCTCGGGAGTCCCGGTCGTCACGCCCGGCTCAACAGCACGACCCGGGGGGTCGGCCGCTGCGCCGGCCTGACACGGCCGTCGAGGCCAGCTCCGGCGAACGGATCGAGCTCACACTGGCCTGCAGCACGCCCGTCGCCGAACGCTGGGCGGGGGACGGCCCGAGCGTCGTCCTTCTCCATGCCGGTGTGGCGGACCGCCGCGGATGGCATGGCGTCGTGCCGCTGCTCGCCGGACGGGCGCACGTCGTCACCCACGACCGTCGCGGTTTCGGCGATTCGGCGATGCCGCCGGGCCCGTTCTCTCATCTCGACGACCTCTTCGCGCCGCTCGACGAGGCCGGGAACGGGCCGGCGTGGCTCGCCGGCAGCTCACGTGGCGGCGGTCTCGCGCTCGACGCCGCGCTGGCCGCGCCCGGGCGCGCCGCCGGTCTCGTGCGCTTCGGGCCGGCCGAACGCGGCACGCCGGAGCGTGGAAGCCTCGATCCGGACACGCGACTGCTCACCGACGCCTGCGCGGCCGCCGAGCAAACCGGCGATCTCACCGAGATGAACCGCATCTCGGTCAGGTTGTCGCTCGACGGACCGTCGCAGCACGAGGGCCGGGTGCACGGGTGGCGCGCGAGCTCCCGCTGGAGAAGAACGCCCGCATCTTGGCGAACCATCTCGCCGCGGACGCCGGCGCGAGCGGGGTCGAGACGTGGCGCCGTCTCCCGGAGACCACCTGCCCGGTGACGATCGCCTGCGGCGACCTCGACGTCCCCCAGGTCATCGAGACCGCACGCGCCGCGACCGACCGTATCCCGACGGCTCGCCACGCGGTCCTCTCCGGGGCGGCGCACCTTCCCTATCTCGAGAAGCCCGCGGCGGTCGCGGATCTCATCATCGGGGCAATCCCCTAACGACGAAAAGACGACGATCCTTCCGGGAGGTCACCGCCACGAGCGCCGGCTCCCCGGGCGAACCGGTCTCGGGACCCGGCGGTTAGGTTCGTCGCCTGGGAGCTGGCCTCGGCGCACGAGCCGGACGAACTCCCGACAAGGAGGCGCCAAGATGCCCGGCATCACCGCAATCGTCGCACGCCGCCGTGGCCCGCGGGCACGACCCCACTGCACCGGGAAATCGAGCGCGGCACGCGCCAATCGGGCTGCGGGGTCGCTTCTCCCCGGAGTGGTGATGCTTGCGGCCTGCGCCTTCCCTGCGCTCGCCGCGGGCGGCGCTTCTCGTGCCGACTCGGCCGCACGAGGCCAGCCGCAGCACGCCGCATCCCGGCGGGCGGATATCGGGAGAGCATCGGGAACCGTCTGGCTGTGCCGACCGGGGATGCCCGATGATCCGTGCGCCGCCAACCTCACGACCACCGTCGTCGGATCGTCGGGGTCGATCTCGGTCACAAGAGCGCAGGATGACACCGCCTCGAAGTTCGACTGCTTCTACGTCTACCCCACGGTGAGCACCGAGGAGGCGCCGAACGCTGACTCCCGCGTCGAGAAGACCGAGGTCGAGGCGGCAATCGCCCAAGCGTCCCGCTTCTCCACCGTGTGCCACGTCTGGGCGCCCATCTATCGCCAGATCACCTTGTCACGGCTGTTCGCCCCGCCGTTACCGAACGCCACCTCGGCGGCGACGGTCACCGCCTATAAGAGCCTGAAAGCTGGGTTCGAGGACTACCTCAAGCACGACAGCGACGGGCGTCCAATCATCTTCATCGGACACTCCCAGGGTGCTTCGATGCTGATCATGCTGCTCCAGCGCGTCGTCGACCACGACCCGGAGCTCCTCAGGCGCCTCGTGCTCGCGATCATCCTTGGTGGGAACGTCGTCGTGCCCACCGGCGCGCCGAGCGGCGGCAGCTTCTCCCACATCCCGGCGTGCAGCTCGCCGGGCGAGACTGGATGCGTCATCGCCTATTCGAGCTTTCCCGGTCAACCGCCGGCCACGTCGTTCTTCGGACGCCCGGGACAAGGCGTCTCGCTCGTCGCCGGGCAGACCTCCCGACGCGGTCTTTCGGTCCTGTGCGTCAATCCCGCGGCGATCGGCGGGCAGAGCGCGACCCTCGAGCCGTTCTTCCCCTCGGAGGGGACGCGCCCGACCCCATGGGTCGAGTTCCCCCATCTCTACGCGGCGCGCTGTCGAACCGCCGGAGGCGCGGCCTGGTTGCAGGTCACGAAGATCTCCGGCCCCTCGGACAAGCGACCGGCAATGACGGAGACGGACGGACCGGACTGGGGCTACCACGACTACGACGTCAACCTGGCCCTCGGTAACCTCCTCGCCGACACCGCCGCCGCCGAAGCGACGTGGCAGAAGGGCACCCGCCGCTAGCCGGATCCGACCTCGCCTCGCCGCGACAGCCGACAGGATCCTCCCGCTCGCCGCCGTGGGAGCGGAGCCCCTCGACCCCAGCCGACCACGGGTGTCTCCGGCCTGGAACGCCCAGCCGCGCGGCGTCCCAGGCCGCCACCTCCTCGCCATCGCGCTGCGGGGCCACGAGATTCCCGAGCAGCCCACGGATATGGGCTAACCTCCTCTAGCCGCGTCCGGACGGTGCGTTTTCGCGGCAGGTTGCGTTTGCACTCCGCACTCCCTGAGGATCGCGATGGGGAAGCGTCCGAAGTCGAGTCCAGACATCCCACGCGAGTTCGGCTCGCGAGAGGAGATCGACCGCCTCTGCATGCGCAATCTGCTCGACACGACGAGCGAGCGCATCTTCTTCAAGGACCTCGAGAGCCGTTTCCTCCTCATCAGCCAAGGGTGGCTGGAAAACCTAGCCCCGGGGCGGTCCGCCTCCGAGGTAATCGGCAAGACGGACTTCGACTTCTTCAGCGAGCCGCACGCCGTCGCGGCCTTCGAGGACGAGCAGCGGATCATCCGCACCGGGGAGCCGCTCGTCGGCAAGTTCGAGCGCGAGACCTTCCGGAATCGCCCCGACATCTGGGTCTCGACGACGAAGTTCCCGTTGCGGGACGCGGAGGGCCGGACCATCGGCACCTTCGGCATCTCGCGGGACGTGACCGCCCAGGTCGTGGCGGAGCAGGCGCTCTCCTTCCAGTCCCTCCACGATTCCGTGACCGGCCTCGCCAACCGGGTGGCTCTGCGGGATCGGCTCTCCCAAGCCCTCGCCCTCCTCGAGCGACAACCCGGGCGAATCGCGCTCTTGTTCGTCGACCTCGACAACTTCAAGACGATCAACGACTCCTATGGGCATGAGGCCGGGGACAAGGTGCTGAGCGAGGTGGCGCGGCGCCTGGTGAGCGTGGCCCGCCGGGCGGACACCGTCGCCCGCCTCGGCGGTGACGAGTTCATCATGCTCTGCACCGCCCTGCGTGACGACGACGACCCGCGACTCCTCGGTGACCGGGTGGTGCGGGCGGTCGCCCAGCCTTTCGTCGAAAACGCCATCGACCTGTCGATTACGGCGAGCGTCGGCATCGTCCTCAGCGGCGACCCGATCGCCGACCCAGGCCAGCTCCTCCAGGACGCCGATATCGCCATGTACCGGGCCAAGGACGCCGGCAAGAACTGCTTCCAGGTCTTCTCGCCCTCGCAGCGGGCCCAGGTTGTGGCGAACCACGTCCTCGAGGTGGAGTTGCGCGAGGCCCTCGACGCCTCCCAGCTCTTCCTGCTCTACCAGCCGCTCTTCGCGATCGAAGGTCGTGCGCTGCGCGGCGTCGAGGCCCTCGTCCGCTGGAACCACCCGACGCGCGGCATCGTCCCGCCGGTCGAGTTCATCCCCCTCGCCGAAGAGCGCGGCCTCATCACCCGCATCGACAGCTACGTCCTCGACGAGGCCTGCCGCCAGCTCGCGGCCTGGCTCGCCGAGGGCGGCTGGCCCGAGGACTTCACCATGGCGGTGAATATCTCCGGGCGTCAGCTCGTCGACCCGAGCTTCGCCTCCTACGTCGCCAAGATTCTCTCCTTCCACGGCCTAGAGCCCTCCCGGCTCTGCCTCGAGATCACCGAGACGACCCTCAACAGCAGGGTCGGCGACGTCGAGGCGACGCTGAAGACGTTCTCCGACCAAGGGGTCCGCCTCGCGATCGACGACTACGGGACGGGGTACTCGACCCTCGCCCACCTCCACCGGCTCCACGTCGACATTCTGAAGATCGACCGCAGCTTCATCGAGCAGATCGGCTCCACGGCTCGGGACAGCGAAATCATCGCCGCGATCACGGCGATGTCCCACGCCCTCGGGATGTCGGTCGTCGGCGAGGGGATCGCAACGACCGAGCAGCTCGACGAGCTCACCTCGCTCGACTGCGACGAGTTCCAGGGATTCCTCTTCGCCCGCCCGCTGCCGGCTGAGGCCATCGCCAAGTTCCGCAACGGCGGGATGCCCCAGCCCGCCTAGCCGCATCGAAGCGTCGCCTCCTGCAGGCGAGGCGCACGTGACGGGCCTGTCGGGTTGGAGAAAGCTGTTGGCGCAACAGGTTCGAAGCCGCGGGAAAGGGCCCCTGTCATGGGGAAGCGCCGATTGCGACTCGGCGTCGCCCGGTGTGCCACGACGTTGGTCGCTGACCGGGCACTCCTCAGTCGGCTGTTCGTCAGGGCGGCAAGTGCCGGGGCGGGCGCACCTCGTTCCCTGCGACGGTCCACAACCCTCGTCGGCCCAGCCCCGAGAAGATGCTCGGTGCCAAGGCAAGAGACGGCCGGAGAACGCTTGTGTGCGAGAAGGTCGGTACCCACGACCGCTGGGTTGGGGCCGAGGCCTCCGAGAAAGGGCCGCCTTGAAAAGGTGAAGGAGGCTTTCAGGGCCGACACGGCGCCGGCAGAAGCCGCTCTATGGACCTTCGAGGCGAAGCTCGAGGTGCTCGCCAGCAACGTGACCCCGCGGAGGCGGCGCGGGCGGCCGCACCGCTCGCCGCGGCTCCGGATACTCGACGGCGAACTCACCGCCCTGCACGCCACCGGCCGCGTCGGGCAGGACATCCGGACCTTCGTCGACGAAGAGCCAAGGTCGCCCGTGTCCCGGGGTCAGCTCGGACTCAGGAACGACCGGGCCTCCCCGCGTGGGCCGAGACGCTCCTGAGAGACGCCGAGAAACTCAAGGCGGCCGACGAGGTTCCCCGGTCGGCCCTCGGTCTCGGCGCCGGGATCTGGAAGGATCACCGCTCGACCCCGCCTGCTTCAGCGGTGGTGTCGACGCGAGCCCCGCTACCGTCGCGCCCGCCACTGCGCCACGCCGAGAACCGTCGGCGCCGATCGAGGAACCTCGCGCCAACCCCGCCGTGCCGGCATCGGCGGCACTCCCGGAGGGCCGCCGGCACCCGGAGCGCCGCGTGATCACCCGCCCCGTCGTCGCCAGCCGTTCCTAGCCGTTTGGCATTGGCGACCCGAGACCCGCCCGCTCGACCGCCCATCGCCATCGGCCGGGCGGTCGCCGACTGTCGCTCCCTTCGCCAGAGTGCCGCTGACCTGGAACCCCGCGGCCACCCGGCAGGAAGGACCGCCGACCTGCGGGTGGGTCGGCCCGCAAAGGATCGCCCCCTCGCCGCGGCCAGGACGCCGAGGCCCGGGATCCCGGCTCACGGGCCCCGGTGGGTCTTGGGACCCGTTGCCCAGCTCGTGCGGCCGACGCCGCGCACTGCTTCGAGCGACCAGGGGTTCGGTCCGAACGGCTCCTCGGCCCGGGAGGAACGCTCGACCTCGATCGGTGGCAATCGCTCGCCTCCCCGCCGCCACACCGGCGCGGGATGACGGGTTCGTCCCATCGGCTCCTCAGGGGCCAACCGCGGACCTGCCGTCGAGCGCGCCACGCTGGACCGTCACGAACGAACCGACGACTGCCGGCTCGAGGAGGAGGCGTGGCCGACGATGAGACGAAACGGTCGCTCCGCTAGCCGCCGTGCTTCGCGCCCAGGTGGTTCCTCCGGCCAGCCAGAGGCGCGCCTGGCGACACCGATTGCGGTGCTCCACGTCGGAACTCGGCGACAGCCGCCGCGGTGAGCGGTCGGGCGAAAAGGTAGCCCTGGCCCACGTCACACTTGAGGAAGGCAAGCTCATCGAGCTGTTCGTCGGTCTCGATCGCCTCGGCCACGACCAACATGCCGAGCGCATGGACCATCGCCGTCATGGCGCCGACGATCTCGCGGTCACGAGCACTGCGGCCGATGTGCTCGATGAAGCTCCCATCGAACTTCAAGATGTCGACCTGGAGCCGCTGGAGGTGGGCGAGCGTCGAGTAACCGGTCCCGAAGTCGTCGAGGGCGATCCGCACCCCGAGGGCCGACAGGGCTTTGAGCGTCGTCTCGATGTCGCCCGCCTCGCCGATGAAGGCGGTCTCGGTGATCTCGAGGCAGAGCCGTGACGGCTCGAGTCCGTGTGCGGCGAGCACATTGGCGACGTGGCCCGGAAAGCTCGGGTCGACGAATTCGCGACCGGAGATGTTCACCGCCATCGTGAAGTCGTCCGGCCAACCGCCCTCGGCGAGCCACTCGGCGAGCTGGCGACAGGCTTCCTCCAGCACGAAGCTGTCGATCAGGGTGATCAGTCCCCGCTGCTCGGCGAGGGGGATGAACTCGATCGGGGGAACGACGCCCCGCTCCGGGTGGTTCCAGCGGACGAGCGCCTCGACGCCACGCAGGGAGCTGTCGACGATCGAGAACAGCGGCTGGTAAAGGAGGAACAGATCCGCCGCGTCGATCGCCTCCCGCAGCTCGCTCTCGAGCGTGTGGTTCGCCACCACCCGGTCGCGCTGCGACGGCGTGAAGATCTCGAAGCAGTTCTTCCCCGCTTCCTTCGCCTCGTACATGGCGACGTCGGCGTCTTGCAAAAGCTCGCCGGGTTCCGCGTTGCCATCGCGGGTGACGACGATCCCGACGCTCGCGGTGATCGAGAGGTCGAGGCCGTCCTCGATGTAGGGCTGACCGACCACCCGGACGATCCGGTCACCGAGCGAGCGAGGGTCGTCGTCGCGCATCGTCGTACAGATCATGACGAATTCGTCCCCACCGAGCCGGGCGACGGTGTCGGCCCGCCGCAAGGTACCCGACAGGCGTCGGCCGACCTCGACGAGCACCTTGTCTCCGGTCTCGTGCCCGTAGGAGTCGTTGATCGCCTTGAAGTTGTCAAGGTCGACGAACAAAACGATGATCCGCCCCGGCTGCCGCTCGAGGGAGGCGAGAGCCTGGGAGAGGCGGTCCATCAGCGCGACCCGGTTGGCGAGACCCGTCACGGAGTCGTGGAACGACTGGAAGGTGAGCGCCTGCTCCGCCGCGATCTGGGCGGTGACATCCCGCGAGATGCCGAAGGTGCCGATGATGCTCCCGTCGTCATCGCGCAGCGGGACCTTGGTCGTCGACACCCAGACGTCGGGGCGGTTGTAGAAGGTCTCGCGTTCGATCTTGGCGAGAACCGGCTCGCCGGTTCGGATGATGCGCTGCTCATCCTCGAAAGCGCTGACGGCGTGCAACTCGCTGAAAATGTCGAAGTCGGTCTTGCCGATGACGTCAGAAGCCGACATCCCTGACGCCTCGCCCTCGATCCACCCCTGACTCACGAAGACGAAGCGGCTGTCGAGATCCTTGAAATAGACGCGCTCCTCAGGGTCGTTGAGCAGGTTGTCCATGCAAAGGCGCTTCATGTCCTCTAGCGAATGCTCCCTGCCCGAGAATGCGGGAGCCGAGTCGGGTCGTTGGGTCACCGAGAGACTTAACGACCGTTCGGGACGTAACTTGAAGTCGTCGCGGCTGCACTAGTGAGGTGAGGGAGCCGAGATGGCAAACCTCAAAGCGGCGTGTTGGGCTCTGACTAGTCACCAGATCTCGGGGCGCGTGCCGCGACGGCAGCTCAGCGCCACGAACGCCGCCACGACGCCCACGATGGCGGACAGATACGGATTCTCCCTTGGCCCGCTCGAACGAGGCCACTAGTCGCGTTTTCTGCCCTTCACCTGCGCTCTTCTAGTGGGCCGTACAAGACTTGAACTTGTGACCTCTTGCGTGTCATGTCTTCGAGACCGGTTCACGAAGGTTCATCGGCGGTCACTACAGGCGGTTGACCAGGAATAACAGTTCGCTGTCGTTCACCTGCGGTCGTCGGCGGTCGTCGCCGTTGCTGACGGATTTGCTGACATGGATACGTCAGGGCGTTACGACCGCCC
>Ga0187877_1001373_pt1 | contig 25353 bp, 24 predicted proteins | sample June2016WEW_17_1_3_FD_132430 | JGI IMG/M metagenome (GOLD analysis project Ga0187877, IMG submission 132430) | Peatland microbial communities from SPRUCE experiment site at the Marcell Experimental Forest, Minnesota, USA - June2016WEW_17_100 | ecosystem: Environmental > Terrestrial > Soil >...
ACCATCGAGGCCGACATCGTCAAGCAGAAGCTGCCCGAGAACAACGGCGGCTACACCGCCTTGAACTTCGGCCGCACCGACCCGCTCGTCTACGAGCAGCTGACAAGCGATCACCCGATCGACCTGACGAGATGGCAGGTCGTGAACTGCTATTCGGGGCGCGTCGGGCTCATCAACTCCGGCGGGGAATCAAAAGGCGCCGGCGACCTCGCCCAAGCCGTGCGGACAGCTGTCATAAACAAGCGGGCGGGCGGCATGGGCCTCATCGTGGGACGCAAGGCCTTCCAGCGCCCCTTGGCCGAGGGGGTCGGGATCATACGGGCCATCCAAGACGTCTACCTCGACGATTCGATCAGCGTCGCTTAGCTATCGGTAACCGGCCGGTCGCCGACGTCACGGTGAGCCGTATGGCCGCTGCGTCGGAAGCGTTCAGATAAGGGCTATCGCGAAAGCCAGTCGCCCTACACCGGGCCGGTTCGGGAAAGTCCCCCGTCCGTGGGCTCTGCGGGGTGTCGCTCACGGGCCCTGGAGGAGAACAGTCCCTATCTCGTCGTCGGCAAACTGCGCGCTGACGAGCAGCACGACCTCGTCTCCCGCATCGAACGGCGCATCCGATCGCGGTGACCGCCTGCTCGCCGTCGTGGATCTCGGAGCAGGGGAGCCGGGAGTAGGCGTCGATCGCCGAGTGGATGACGGCGTAGCCGACCTGGTAGCGGCGACAAGGGCCCCTCCCGTGCACCCGTCAGCCCCCGCCCGGCGGGATCTTGCCGAGCGACTTCACGTCGAGGCGAACGAGCTCGCTGACATGGTCGGTAGGGATCCGGCGGACGACCCGCCCGTGGGCCGATCCATATAGGCGAGACGGCTGCAGCCGTGACGCACGAGCACGCGGTGCACGGTCGAGGGCGGCAGGCCGACGATCGGGCCGAGTCGGGCCGGTCCGAGCTTGCGGGACTGACGCGGCGCTCGAGAGGCGGGCCCGGGTCTGCGCCGGACTCGTGTGCGGCCGGCACGGTCGGTCCTCGAGCCGGTGAGGCCGCCGGCCCGGTAGCGGTTCCACCACTTCGAGACGGTCCAGCCGAGATGTACATCGACGTGGCCGCCTGGGCGATCGTGAAGCCGTCCTGTTCGATCCGCCGGCAGAGCCGTCTCGTTCCTCGACGGTGAGTGCGGCGTTACGGTGCATGTGAGCCTCCAAGGAGTGTGGTTATGTGACAGCTCCACGCTGCACCTGGGGGCTCGCTTCACGGCTGGATCCACGTCAACAAGGTCCGTGGACAAAAAAGCTAGGGCCCCGGCCCAGTCGGGCCCAACGGCTGTCAGCGAAGGCGAACGAGTGCATTAGGTGCCGAGAGCGGCTCTCTTGCCGGAACTGACCGCGCGCCCGAGCCCCGATCGACCGCCCGGTTCCAGACGAGGTCCCACGGCGGGCGGCCGAGCGCTCCTGTGAGGGAGCTACCGGGCCGCGGGAATCTCGCGAGCGGTGACGCCTGCTCGTGCCGCTCGCTCACCCTCTTCGGGGGCGCTCGCCGCCCTGGGGGGAGCCTCGGCGCCGTAGCGGGCAATGACGTGCACATCGACGCCGGCCTGGCGGGCGAAGCGCAGCACCCGTTGCACGAGCGACACCCCGCTCATGATCGGCTCCCATGGCGACCGGCGTGAGGCGCCAAGCGCGATCTGGGTGATCTGGTGGTCCTTCGCGAACTGCACCAGGGCTTGGGCGGGGTCGTCCGCGACTATGTCGTGCCAGCTCGCGCCGAGGTCCTCGGCCAGGTGCTTGACGGACGCGAGCGCCTCTTTGGACGCCGACCACGAGCTGTCGTCCGCGACGACGTGGACCACCTGCAGGTCGGCGTGCACACGGGCCGCGATGCGCGCCGCGCGCCGCAGCACCCTGTCGGCCCCCGCCGAACCCGTCACCGCCACCATGATGCGTTCCGCGGTGTCCCAGACAATGTCCGGATGCCGGGCGACCAGATACGCCAGCAGATCCTCCTCGGTCTCGTCCGCTACGAACCTCAGAGCGAGCTCGCGTAGTGCCGAGATGTTCTCGCTGCGGAAGAAGCTGTTGAGGGCTTGGGGGATCTTCTCGGGGGGATAGATGTGGCCGTGCAGCATCCGTCTGCGCAGCTGCTCGGGCGACGAGTCGATCAGTTCCACCTGGTCGGCTTTTCGAACGACCCAGTCGGGCACGCGCTCGCGCACGGCTACGCCGGTGATCTGCTGGACGGCGTCCGCGACACTTTCGAGATGCTGGATGTTGACCGTGCTGATGACGCTGATGCCCGCCTCCAGGATCTCCAACACGTCCTCCCACCGCTTGGCGTGGGGCCCCGAGCCCGGCACGTTGGTGTGGGCGAGCTCGTCGATGAGCGTCACCCCGGCCTTGCGGGCGAGTACCGCCTCCAGGTCCATCTCCTCGAAGCGCGTGCCCCGGTACTCCACGGACTTGCGCGGCACGATGGGCAGGTCGCGTATCTGTTGGGCGGTGAGCTGCCGGCCGTGTGTCTCGACGAAGCCGATCACGACGTCGGCACCGCGCTTGTAACGGCGCCAACCCTCGTCGAGCATCGCCCACGTTTTGCCGACGCCGGCTACCGCCCCGATGTAGACGCGGAACTTGCCGGTCGGCTCGACCAGATTGTCGGCCGCTTCGCTGCGCTCAGATGCCTCAACCACCGATCGTCCCTGCTCCTCGATTTCCGTCCCGATCCGTGCCGGAGACGACGCTAGCTCTGCTTTGGGGGCGAAACGCTTGACGCCGTGACGGGTTTCACGCGGCAGCTCGAAGGCGCGCGTTGGTAACGCAGTCCGGGCCGGCCTGCTCGATCGTCCGGAGCTCGGCTCAGGGTCCGACAGACGCCGGTGGCGCGTGCGCGGCGAGAAGCGGCCGGAGAAGCTGGGCTTCGAGCTTGGTGGAGAAGACCGCGAAGCGGATGCCCTCTTGGGTGGTGACGTAGGTGTTCGTGTGCGGGATCCGTTCGATCAGCCCGTGGAGGCGGAGGCGACGCAGGTCGTAGGTCACCTGGCTCCCGGAGTACTACGCGCCGAGGAGTCCGGCCGCCAGCCCGGGATGGCTCTTGTTGGTGAAGCCGATGACGGCGTGGACGAGAAGGCAGATTGCACCGGCCAGGGCCATGGTGCGTTGGTGCCCGAAGCACACTGCTCCGCTTCGTTGGCCCTCTCTGTTGTAGGGCTGGCGGACGCGCTCGACGAGCGCAGAGGCGATGGCACAGCCCTGGCTGGCACGTTCGATCCTAAGGAGCCGCGCGTAAACCTGCGAAGCGCTCGACGAACTCGGGCAGGTGCTCGAGTCGTGCCCGGCGCCACAGCTCGCTCAACCACCTGACACCCAGCGAATACGAAGCCCTGCACTCAACGAAAACCCAGGCCACATTCTCATAAGAGCCGTCCACCCAACGGGGTCAACCGCATTTGGCACCCCCAACGGGATTCGAACCCGTGTTTCCGCCTTGAAGGGGCGATGTCCTCGGCCGCTGGACGATGGGGGCCCGTTCCCTATGGGGGAGGGAGATTACCAGTGACCCGAGTGATGCCGTCGCCGGTCCGAGTCCGGCCGCGGCGAGCGAAGCGGGACGCTCGAAGGGTCCTCGGTCACAGGTCCGGGGGCACGGGGGTCCCGTCCCAGCGCAAGCCGCCTGGGGGGTCCCCCCAGGGGTCGTCGGGGGTCGCGTTCCCAGTCGGCGCTGGCGGGGGCAGGAGCTCGGCGAGCGAGTCGACGACGAGTGACTCGAGGTACGTGAGGTAGTCGTAGCAGAGCCATTCTGAATACCTTGGGTCGTCCGACGCCGGTTCGACCATCTCCTCGGTCACCCCGAGGGATTCACCGAGAAAGATCCGCAGGTCGTTCAACGCCGCGAGCCATGCCTCGAGTTCGTCTTCGGCGAGGTGCGTCGCCGAGGCGGTCGCGCTGAACACGGCGAGGGCATGCCGGTGGTGCTCGACAAGGTCAGCACGCACGAGGCTGACGTAGTTGGCCTCGGCCATCTCGTCTGTTGGATACGCCGCGGGGAAGAGTCGGCGCAGCCCGCGTGGAACTTTTCCGGTCTCGCCGACTTGAGCGAGCAGCTCCGCGAACCGGCTCGGTATTGCCGCAAGTAGGGCGCGTTCGTCCGCGGTGAGCGACAACGCGAAGCCGGCGTCGGTGCGGACGAGGACGGGCGGACGTCCGGGGCTGATCAACTCTGGTGCTCCATGGTGGCCCACAGTCCGTGGTGGTGGAGGCGGGCGACGTCGAGCTCGGCGCGCTCGCGCGGGCCAGACGCGACGACGGCGCGACCCTTGTGGTGCACGTCCAGCATCAGGCGGGTTGCCTTGGCGAAGGAGTAGCCGAACAGCTTCTGGAACACGTAGGTGACGTAGCTCATCAGATTGACGGGATCGTTCCAGACGATGACGAGCCAGGGCCGATCGACGTCGAGCTCACCCCCGCTGCGAGGTGCCACGTCGACCGAGGGAACGGTCGCCATCCGAGCGAAAAGGCCCCCATCGGCCCGGAAGACCGTGGACATGAGGCGCGAAGCCCCCGATTGTTCCCGGCAGGGATCGTTGGTGTAAGTGAGCTTGCCGCCGAGTCGGGGCGACCAGGGTCGCGCGCCCCGAGCAGGTCGTCGCCCGTTGTCCACGGCTCTAGTGGCGCCGAGGCGTCTCGAAGCGGTAGCCGAGGCCGCGGATGGTCGTGATCAGCTTCGGCTGGGCGGGGTCGACTTCGATGTGGGCACGTAGCCGCTTGACGTGGACGTCGAGCGTCTTGGTGTCGCCGACGTAGTCCACGCCCCAGACCCGTGAGATCAGCGTGTCACGGGTGAGAACCCGACCTGCGTTCATGAGGAGCAGTTCGAGGAGCTCGAACTCCTTCAGAGGCAGACTGACCTCTGTACCACGGACGGTGCACTCGTGACGGTCGAGGTCGAGCGTGACGTCGCCGACCTCGAGCACGTTGCGCGGGGGTATATCCGGCGTCGGCGGCGTCGGGTGTTCCACCACCCCGCCGGGGCCTCCCGCGAGCGCGGTCCGTGGGGCTCTGCGGAGGACGGCGCGCATCCGGGACACGAGTTCGTGCAGGCGGTAGGGCTTGGCCACGTAGTCGTCGGCGCCAATCTCGAGGCCGACGACGGTGTCGATTTCGGTCGTCTTCGCCGTGACCATGATGATCGGGACCGACGAACGCGTCCGGATCGTCCGACAGACGTCGAGCCCGGAGATCTTCGGCAGCATGATGTCGAGCAGGATCAGGTCCGGCTCGCCCCGGGCGAAGCACTCGAGCGCCTCGGCACCGTCGCGGGCGACGGTGATGGCGAAGCCCTCGCGTTCGAGACCGACGACGAGCGCGTCGACGAAGGACTCCTCGTCCTCGGCAAGGAGTACCTGGACGCGGCGATCCGCCCCGAGTTGCTGGGAGTCCTCCTGGGTGCTCATTGATCGCTTCTCCTTTGCAGAGGGAGCCGGAGCGTGAATGTCGATCCCTCGCCTTCCCGCGAGTCGACGTAGACACTGCCGTGGTGGCTGTTCGCGACGTGACGGACGATCGAGAGGCCGAGCCCCGTCCCGCCGGTCGACCGGCTCCGCCCGTGGTCGACGCGGTAGAAGCGCTCGAAGATCCGCTCGAGGTCGCGGGTCGGTATCCCCAGTCCCTTGTCGGCGATGGCGATGACGACGTCGTCGCCGTCGAGGTGTCCGACGAAGTCGACGACCCCTCCTTCGTAGGAGAACTTCACGGCGTTCTCGAGCAGGTTGTAAAGGGCGGAGGTCAGCTGGCGCCGGTCGCCGAGTACGGCGACCGGCGGTGAGGGTTCCTCGAGCTTGATCTCGACGTCTCGTTGCTCGGCAGCCGACCGGACACGTTCAGCGGCTTCCGCCATGACGAGGTTGACCAACACGGGCTCGCGGGGCGGGGACTCCTCGTTCTCGATCCGTGAGAGGTCGAGGAGGTCGTCGATGATGCGCGAGATGCGGAACGCCTCGGAGTGGATCCGCTGCGCGAGACGCCTCGACACCTCGGGTTCGGTCTCGGCGAGCAGGGTCTCGGCGAGAAGCCCGAGCGCGCCCATCGGTGTCTTCAGCTCGTGGCTGACGTTGGCGACGAAGTCCCGGCGGACCTCCTCGAGTCGGCGCCGCTCCGAGACGTCGTCGATGATCGCGATGACGCCGAGTGTCCTTTGGCCATTGTCGATCGCCTGTGTCCGGACCGAAAGCGTCTGGCGCGGCGGGCCGTAGAGCTCGAGGGTGCGCTCCTCGGAGGCTCCTGGGGAGGTGGCAGCGAGAAGCTCTTCGACGGCCTGCGCGGCGAGCGCGTCGCCGTGGCGGCTGCCGATCAACGCGAGGGCGTGGCTGTTGCGGAAGACCATTTCCCCCTGCTCGTCGCAGACGATCACCGCCTGGTGGAGGGAGTCGAGCACACGGCGCAGTCGGATGGCGTCGGCGCTCGAATCAGCGACCGCCTCGGTGGCGTGCTCGGTGGCGCGTTCGACGTGGCCAAGGGCGTCTTCGAGCCGTTTGGCATCTTTCGGTAACGGGTCCGCACCGAGCCGGTCTCCGAGAGCGACGAGGCGTTGTTTCAACGCCTCGACGCCACGCCGGCTGCCGATGGCGTAGGCGAGGGAGATAAGGACGATGACGATGCCGGCGGCGATCGCGAGATCAGCGACCGTCGCGGTGAGAACGGCGATCACGGGAACCGCCAGGGAGCTGGCACGCCTCCAGCATTGCAGCTCGCGGGCAACTTCTTTTGGCGGACATGAAAAGTATTGAAATCATATGACGGGTGGTGTACCGTGCGGCCGCACGTCGGGCCTTCTGCCTCCAGGTCGGGCCCGTACGGCGCCGCTCGTCGGGACCACCCGGCCGCCCGGCCGTCTGGCCGGACCCTGTCAACGCTCTCCCGAGGAGGGACACCGTGTCGATCGTCCTGACAACCGTTATCGACCGATTCCACAACTCCGGCACGCTCTCGCTCAACCCGAACTCCCAAGGACTGCCGGGCAGCGGGACGCTGCAAGATCTCGTGAACGGGATCGGCTTCTGGGGCCTGCTCGCGGCGCTCGCCGGGTTGATTATCGGCGCGGCGACGTGGGCGCTTGGTGCTCATACGAACAACTACCAGAACGCCTCGACGGGTCGGCGCGCCGTGCTCGTCTCGGCGGCCGCGGCGCTTGTCATTGGCGCGGCACCGACGCTGCTCAACTTCTTGTTCGACGCCGGCCGCAGTCTGCACTGAGCCGTGGAACCAAGCACGGTGGTCCCCGAGCTCATCGAGCACGGTTCAATGCTCGCCGGGATCATCTCGATTGGCGTCGGTGCCTTCGTCAACGGGTTGCTGAGCGGCATCACGAGTTGGATTGAAAGCGGCACGGCAACGCTGCTTGCGGCGTTCGGACACGCCCTGGACGCCACGACGAGCCATCCTCTGGGTAACGGCTTCGGCACGGAATTTGACGTCGTCTGGAGGATCGGTGCCGTGCTCACGCTGCCCTTCCTCCTGCTCGCGACGATCCACGCCGTCGTCCGCCAGGATCTCGGCCTGATCACGCGGGCGGTGTTTGTGCGGCTGCCGTTCGCGGTCCTCTTCGGGGGCCTCGCCGTCGAGCTCGTCACGCAGGCCCTCGCCGTGACCGACGCGCTGAGCTCGGCGCTGCTCGCGGCAGCCGGCCATCCGGCGCGTCTCGAGATCGACCAGCTAGTCGGGGCCTTCTCGCCCGGGCTCGGAGGGAGCGTGCTGTCGGGGTTCATCGGCGTCCTGCTCGCGCTGCTCGCCGCGGCGGTGGCGTTCATCCTCTGGATCGAGCTCATCGTCCGTTCTGCCGCGGTCGCGGTCGCGACCCTGTTCATTCCGATCGCGCTGGCCGGGCTGGTGTGGTCAGCGACGGCGCATTGGGCGCGTCGCGTCGGCGAGATGCTCGCCGCGCTCATTTTCTCGAAGCTCGTCATCGCCGGGGTGCTCGCCCTGGCGGCGCTGTCGCTGGGAGCGGCCACCGGCCTGTCGGGGGTGATCCAGGGCATCGCCCTCCTCGTGCTCGCGGCGCTCTCGCCGTTCACACTGCTAAGGCTCATTCCGGCTGTTGAATCCGGTGCTATCTCCCACCTCGAGGGCCCCGTCCGGCGAGGAGTTCGTACCGGCGCCGACGTCGCGGTCCTGATCGCCGGCTCGGGAGGTCTCCTCGCCTCCGGCGTCCCGACGAGCGGCGACCCAGGCGTCGGCTTCGCCGAGGGTGCCCATCTCGGAGGGACCGAGTACCTGGCGACGGTGGCACATTTTTCCGAGGAGATCGCCCGACGGGACGCCTTGGGTCGCACGCCGGACGTCGGGCCCAACGGGCGCGCCCACGAGACGCCCTGGGAGGCCGGCGGCGGTGACGACTGAGGACAGGGAGCGATTCTCCTTCGGTCCCCGTGACCGCCGCGGGCTCGTCGCCGGGGCTCGCCCAGGCCAGATCGCCGTCGTCGCCTTCGCGCTGGTCCTGTCCGTCACGGTGCTCCGCGTGCTCGACGGTCCAGCGCGCGGTGCCGTGGCGCTTGCCGTCGTGCTCGCCGCGGTCGGGTCGGTGAGCTGGCCGGTCGACGGGCGCACGCTCGATGAATGGGTGCCCATCGCCGCTCGTTTCGTCGCCTCCGCGGCGACTGGCAGCCGCCGACAGGCGACCGTCGTCTACGAGCGCGGCGTGAATCGGCGTGCCCCGTCGGTACTTGGCGCGTTCGAGGTCCTCGAGGTCGTAACGGATTCGCTCGGGCCGATCGGCGTCGTAGCCGATCGGCGGCTCGGTTCACTGACGGCGGTGCTCACTCTCGGCGGCGAATCGTTTGCCCTTCTCGGCGAGTCTGACCGGACACACCGCATTGACGGTTGGGCGAGCGTGCTCGCGAGTGTGGCGCGCGACGCCGGCGCGGTCCACCGACTGCAGTGGATCGAGAGAACCATTCCGGATCCCGGCGACGCTCTCCTCGCTCACCTAGAAGAGGCCGCCGAGGCAACGGGTCGTTCCGATGTTGCAACCTCCAACGCCCAGTTCTCGTATCGGGAACTACTCGCCGGCGAGTGTCCGCGTGCACTTACCCACGAACTCCACCTCGCGGTGAGCGTCCGAGGCGCCAGGCGTCCCGGCGCGGCCGGAGGTCCCGTCGCCGCGGCGCTCGAGTCGGAGATCGCGCTCCTGGACGAGCGCTGCCGGCGTGCCGGGCTCGAGGTGATCGGGGTCCTTACCCGCCACGGCCTCGTCACTGCGTTGCGGCACGACTTCGACGTCGTCCTGGGGACGAAACCGGCGGACTGGCCGTGGCCGGTCGCCGTCTCCACGACCTGGAACTCGTTCCGCACCGACGGGCTGTGGCACGCGACCTTTTGGATCGCAGAGTGGCCGCGTCACGAGGTCGGGAGTGATTTCCTCGTGCCGCTGCTCGTCGGCTCGGGCGACCGTCGCGCCGTTTCGGTCGTCATGGCGCCGGTGCCGCCGCTGCGTGCTGTCCGCACGGTTGAGCACGCCCGCACCTCGGGCGTCGCCGACGCCGAACTCCGCCGTCAGCACGGTTTTGCCCTCACGGCGAGGGTGCGACGCGAGCACGAGGCGGTCCTGCGTCGCGAGCACGAGCTCGCTGAGGGCCATGGCGCCTATCGCTTCAGCGCCTACGTCAGGGTGAGCGCGCCGAGCCCGGGCGAGCTCGAAGCGGCGTGCCGGCGGGTCGAACACACCTCCGCGCTCGCCGGCCTCGACCTGCGCCGGCTCTACGGAACGCAGGCCGAGGCCTTCTGCTGCACGCTTCCCGTCGGTCGCGGATGCGAATGAGACTGCCCGCGCACGAGGCGACGACGGCGCAGCTCGGTGCTGTCTACCCGTGTGTCACGACGCGCCGCCTCCCCGCTCTGGGCGTGCTCGTCGGACGGGACATCTTCGGCGGCACGTTCGTCCATGACCCGTTCGAGCTCTACCGGGCCGGCGCGATCACGAACCCGAACATACTCGTGCTCGGCCAGATCGGCCGGGGCAAGAGCGCCTTCGTGAAGACCTACCTGCTGCGCCAGGCGGCATTCGGGCGTCGCATCGTCATCCTCGATCCAAAGGGCGAATATCGACCTTTCGCCCAGGCGCTCGGCGCCGAGCCCATCACCCTGTGCCCCGGCGGTCCCGTCCGGCTGAACCCGCTGGAGATCAACGAGTGCTCGGGCCGGATCGGGCCGCCTGGCGCGCAGGCGCGGCTCTCGCTCGTCGCCGATCTCGCTTCGGCGTGTCTCGGGCGGCCACTCGGCCCTGCCGAGCACACCGCGATCGAGCTTGCCCTCGACGCTGTGAGCCACCCGACCGCGTGCCCGACGCTGTCTGCACTCGTTGGGGCGCTGTTAGAACCCCGGCCCGAGGCTGCTCGATCGATCGGCTGCGGCACCGTCGAGCTGGCTGCCGACGGCCGGGAAGTCGGCCTCGAGCTACGGCGCCTCGTATCAGGCGAGCTGGCGGGGATGTTCGACGGCGCGACGACGCGCGGCGTGGACCTCACCGCGCCCGTCGTCGTCGTCGATCTATCGCACGTCTACTCCTCGCCGGCGCTCGGGGCGCTCGTCACCTGCGCCGCCGCGGCGCTCGGGCGCGTCTGGGACCGGCCGGGCGCGGCCCCGACGTTCCTCGTTATCGACGAGGGATGGGCCGTCGTCCACAACCCGGGGGCGGTGAGGTTCCTCCAGGCGTCGTTCAAACTCGCCCGGGCGCGCGGGGTTGCCAACATCGTCGTCACCCACCGGGTTTCAGATTTCGCCGCTTCAGGTCCGGCGGGAAGCGTGACGGCGCAACTCGCCGAGGGCCTCGTCGCGGACTGCGAGACGGTCGTGTGCTATGCGCAGGCCGACGCGGAGGCGCCCGGGGCGGCAAGGTTGCTCGGGTTGTCCGAGGCTGAATCACGGCTGCTACCGAGGCTGAGACGGGGGGTGTCGCTCTGGCGCGTCGGAGCCCGGCCGTACCTCGTCGAGCACCGTCTCGCGCCCTCTGAGCGCGAGATCGTCGACACCGATCGCCGGCTCGTCGAGCCGGCGCCACGGCGGCGGTGGTGATCGCCGGTTTCGGCAGAGGCCCGTGCCGGGCACGGCCCGGCGCGATTCGCCGGGCGCCCGGCCCGAACCGGTCCGCCGGGCACCGCGAGGCCGCCGTCGTCTTGGCGGTCGCCGGCTCGTCCATCTTCTGCTGGTTCGTCGGGGGGTGCGCTTCGCTGGTCTCCGGACACGGTTGGCACGAGATCGGGCCGGGCGGCTCGCTCGGCGTCCTCGCCGGTCTCCTCCGCCACCCACGCACGCCACAGGCCGCGTGGCCACCCGCCATCCGGTGCTTCCTGCCCTCGACGGTGGTCTTCTGGCTGATCTTTGCCGTGCTCGGCCTGGGCTGTGCGGCCCTCGCCGCCGCGATGCGCCGGGCTATCCGATCTCGGCCCGGCCGGGCGCGAGCGCCCGTCGACACGGGGGCGGTCTGGGCGACGCGGGGCGATCTCCGATCGCTCGTCGTGAGAAGGCCCGGAGGTGGTCGCCTCGTCGTCGGACGCGTGGGACGCGCCCTCGTCGCAGCCGAGCGAGGCCAGTCGTTACTCGTCGTCGGGCCGACCCAGTCGGGCAAGACCTCGGGACTGGCGATCCCGGCGATCCTCGAATGGGAGGGCCCGGTCGTCGCGACGAGCGTGAAGACCGACCTCGTGCGCGCGACCGCGCCGTGGCGGGAAAGGATCGGTCGCGTGCTCATCTACGACCCGACCGGGGTCACAGACGCTCCTCGGGCGGGTTGGTCGCCGCTCGCCGAGGCGCGGGACTGGGCCGGGGCGCGGCGAGTCGCGGCGGGACTATCCGCCGTGGTCCGCGTCGGGATGGCCGAGGACGCCGCGTTTTGGATCGCGCTCGCCGAGAAGATGCTCGGTCCCATGCTCCTCGCGGCGGCGACATCGGGACGGTCGATGGCCGACGTCGTGCGCTGGGTCGACTCGGGGGAGGTGACCGAGGTACTCGACGCCCTGGAGTCCGCCGGCGCCGCCGAGGCGTTACGTGCCGCCCAGGCGAGCTTCTCGCGCGAAGAGCGCCAGTTGAGCTCCGTCTACGCGACCGCCGAGACGCTCGTCGCGGTCTTTGCCGACCCGGTCGTCGCGGCCTCGACGCGCGATCATGACGTCGACGCGGCGCGCTTACTCGACGGGAGCCGCGCGACCTTGTTCCTCGTGGCGCCGTCTCACGAACAAGAGCGACTTCGTCCCGTGTTCGTAGCCGTCCTGCGATGCGTTCTCGAGCAGGCGATGACGAAAGCCTCGCGAGACGGCGGTATCGATCCGCCACTGCTCGTCGTGCTCGACGAAGCCGCGAACATCGCCCCAATCGCGGATCTCGATGTGCTGGCCTCGACGGCGTCGTCCCACGGCATCCAGCTCGTCACGGTATGGCAGGACTTCGCCCAGATCGAGGCGCGTTTCGGGGCGCGTGCCGCGACCGTCGTGAACAACCACCGGGCGAAACTCGTCTGTTCGGGGGTCGCCGACCCCGGGACGTTGGAGCAATTCTCCCGACTCATCGGCGACGAGCAGCGCCCGACCGAAACGCTGACTCTCGATCGCGCCGGCGGAGCGTCGACGACACATGGCCAGACCGACCACCGGCTGGCGTCGGCAGCGTGGTTGAGGCGAATCGACCTCGGCGAGGCGGTTCTCCTCTACGGCCACCTGCCACCGATCCGAGTCGCCTTGCGTCCGCACTACGCCGAGGACGATTTCTCCCGCACGGCGGCGGTGAGAGCGGCGGAAGGTCCTGGGCGGCCCGGTTCGTGCCGATTCCGGCACCCGCGATTGTCGTGGCGGAAAAGGGCCGGTTGCCACAGACAACGGTGGAGGCGCCCCCGCACTGGCGCGCGAATTGTCGGGTAGCCGCGACGACGACGTGGGTTTCCTACGGTGCCGACCCGGTTGAGCTGGTGTTGTGGCGCATCGGCGACCGTCAGGAAGGATTCATGCGACCGTCATCATCTGGTCGCCTGCATTTCTCTTGTGGTTCAGGTCGCTTCAGTACGGTCGCGGCGGCGTGGCAAATCCCTTCGAACCCAAGGTTGCTCCGATGGCCGGTAGTGGTGCCGCCGGCACGACAGTGCTCGAGGACACCGACGTCATGCACGTCCACCAAGTGTCACTCGGCTTCGGTGCGACGACGATCGTGCAGGAGGTCTCCGTCGGTTTCCCGAAGGGCACGATCACGGCGCTGATCGGGCCGTCGGGCTCCGGTAAGACGACTTTTTTGCGCGCGCTCAACCGGATGAACGACAAAGTCCGCGATTTCTGGCACCACGGCCAGATCTCGCTCTACGACGACGAGATCTACGCCGACACGATGGACCCGCTCGTCCTGCGACGCCGGGTCGGCATGGTCTTCCAACGGCCGAATCCCTTCCCGATGTCGATCCTCGACAACATCGTCTCCGGCGTCCGCGCCCACCGGATGGCGAAGCGCTCCGAGCTCCGGGACATCGCCGAGACCCGCCTCGCCGAGGTCGGGCTGTGGAGCCACGTGGCAGACCGTCTCCACGACTCGCCGTTTCGGCTCTCCGGCGGCCAGCAGCAGATGCTCTGCCTCGCCCGCGCCCTCGCCGTCGAGCCGGAGGTGCTGCTCCTCGACGAGCCGACCTCCTCGCTCGATCCCCGGTCGACCGAAGCGATCGAGGAGCTCGTGCGCCGCCTCACCCCCGAGCTCAGCGTGATCATCGTCACGCACGACCTCCACCAGGCGCACCGCCTCTCGGACTACACGATCCTTTTCTACGAGGGACGGATGATCGAGACGGCGCCGACTGCGCAGTTCTTCTCTCGTCCTGAACGCGCCGAGACCGCTCGGTACATAGGAGGCGGGGTCGATCCAACAAGGAGATCTTGAACCGGGATCGACTCAGGTCCTGGGGGGTCCGGTGACGGAGCCGGGTTCCCCCAGAGGCAACTGTCCCGCAGACCGCCCGTCCGGGCGGAGGACCGAAAGGAGCACAAGGCAGTGATGTACGAGGACACAGCAGGTTCGACGAGGCGCAGACAGTGCGGCCGCGCCCGGGCGATGACGGTCGCGGCTCTTGCTCTCGTCACCACCCTCGGCGTTGGCGCGATCGTCGTGTCACCGGGTGGCGCGGCGACGGGCCACACGTTGACGTTGCCCCAGGCCGAGGCGGCACTGACGAGCCTTGAAGCGCTGGCCCCTTCGAGTCCGACGACGCTCACCGAAGCGGGCTCTTCGCTTTTCTACCCGCTCTGGACGGCGTGGGCGGGGTCGACTGCCCCAAAGTTGCCGGTTCCCGTGACACCCGGCAAGGGGGGTTCGGGTCTCGGGCAGTCCGAGGCGGAGAACGGCACGATCAACATCGGCGGCTCGGACGGGTTCTTGCCGGTCGCGACGATGACGGGACCGCCCGCCATGCTCAACATCCCCGTCGTGGTCTCCGCGCAGGCGGTCGTCTACAACCTCCACACCATCCCCGCCGGGAAGCACCTCCGACTGTCGTCGGCCGTTCTGAACGGCATCTACTCCGGGAAGATCAAGCGGTGGAACAGCAAGATGATCGCCGCGCTGAACCCCCGCGTGAAGCTTCCGAACAAGCCGATCATCCCCGTCCGTCGCGTGGACTCGAGCGGTGACACGTTCATCTTCACCGCGTACCTGTACTACGGGGACCGCACCAGCTGGACGCGCCAGTCACCGTACGACGGGCCACAGCTCATCTATTCGACCTGGCCGTACGTGAACAACGAGCTGGCGGAAAGCGGTAACGCGGGCATCGAGGCAGCCGTCCAGGACAACCCCGGCGCGATCGGTTACCTGGGCATCAGCTACCTGCCATCGGCGGTGTTCGGGACTCCGCCCCTTGGCTACGCGGCCTTGGAGAACGGCTCGAACCACCCGGTGCTCCCGACGCCAGGGGCGATCGAGGCCGAGGTCGCGGCTTACCCGAACATCCCGGCGGACGGCGCCATCTCGCTCATCAACTCGCACAAGGCGCCGAACGGCTACCCGATCGTGAACTTCGAGTACGCGATCGTGCGGGTGGACCAGCCGAACGTGAAGATCGAGGACGAAGTCAAGGCGGAGCTCGCTTGGGCGATGGACCCCAGCTATGGCGCGACGGCGTCGTTCCTCAATTCCGTGGACATGCGACCGCTCCCGCTGAACGCGCTGAACGTGGCGATCAACCTGCTCAATAGCGTCTCCAGCTGAGCCTGCCCCCGGCCACGGATGCTCGTCCACGGTGAAGTGACGTTCGCAGCGGGCGGGGCATCCCGTGGCCGACAGGTGAGCGGTGTCGACAACAAGTGAGGGGGCCGGCGCGGGGAGATCGCGCCGGTCGCCTTTCTTGTCCGGTGCCGGGGCGGGCGGACGCCGTGAAGGCACGGCCGCGGCGAGTCCTCGCGGCCGCTGGACCGAACGATTCCTCGCCGCAGGGAGCGGGCTTCTGGCGGCTCTGCCGTTCGCGGCGCTCATCGCCATGCTCGTCGTGCTGCTCGTCGAGGCGATGCCGTCGATCCGCTACAACGGGAGCCGATTCGTCACCCAGAGCGTGTGGACTATCGGCAACACCTACGGCCGCGTCCTCCATACCGGCGGAGTGGCCCACCTCGCCGGCGCGGAATTCGGGTCGTGGCCGCTCATCGTCGGAACCGTGGAGTCCTCGGCGATCGCGCTCGTGCTCGGGCTGCCGGTCGCCGTGGGCGCCGCGATATTGGTCGTGGAGAAGCTCCCCGCCCGCGTTGGCATGGTGATTGGCTTCTGCCTCGAGATCCTCGCCGGAATCCCGAGCATCGTGATCGGCGTCTGGGGTGCGCTCACGTTCGGGCCGTGGATCGCGAAGGAGGTCTACCCGGCGCTCACCCGGCTGCCGAACGTGCCGCCGTTCGACATCTTCCGGGGCTCTGTCGGCGACGGCGAGGGCCTCCTCACGGGTGGCCTCGTGCTCGCCGCGATGATCATCCCGATCATCGCGGCGACGACCCGGGACCTGTTGCGCCAGGTGCCCGAGACGACAAAGGAAGGGGCCGAGGCGCTGGGCATGACCGACGCCGAGGTCTTCCGGCGGGTCCAGGCGCGCTGGGTGCGCACCGGGGTGATCGGGGCGGCCGTCCTCGGCCTCGGCCGGGCGCTCGGCGAGACGATGGCCGTCGCCCTGATCTGTGGTGGCCAGGCCCAGATCGCCCAAAACATCTACGGCCTGATGACGACGATCGCCGCGGACATCGTGTTAACCCTCGACTCCGCCCAGACCGACCCGAGCGGCCTTGCGGTCCGGGCACTCGCCGAGCTCGCGCTCGTGCTCCTTCTCATCACCGTCGTCGTGAACGTCTTCGCGAGGATCATCGTGCGACGCTCCGCCCATGGCGCGGTGCTCCCGGTCGGGGCTGGCTTCTGATGGCGTCGGCGACCGGGGCGGTTGCGCCACGGGCTCGCTCGGCCGGCAACGGGTTGTCCGCACCGCCGACGGTTCTGCGCCGACGGCGGGCCATCAACCGGCTGTGGTGGGTGGTCTGCGGCTTTAGCCTCGCCTTCCTGGTCGCGCCGGTGGTTTGGATCCTCTACGGGGTGTTCCAACGCGGCATCAGCGGATGGCGTTGGGACGTGCTTTGGACCGCGACGTCCGGGCTCGGCGGTGGTCTGGCGAACGACATCGTCGGGACGCTGCTCATCACGTTTGGCGTCGCGATGATCGCGGGGATCGTCGGGATCGGCGCCGGGATCTACCTCGCCGAGTTCTGCCGGCCCGGCATCGTCTCAACCATGCTCCGGAGCGCGTCGGAGGTGCTCTCCGGTGTGCCCTCGATCGTCTTCGGATACGTCGGCTACCTCGCCCTTGTCATCGGGCTGCGCTGGAGGTTCTCGCTGCTCGCCGCTCTCATCGTGCTCTCGATGCTCGTCGTGCCCTACATCGCGAAGTCGACGGAGCTCGCCCTCAACCAGGTGCCGCTCGCCTACCGCGAAGGTGGTGAAGCGTTAGGCATGGTGAAGTCCCACATCCTGCGCCGGATCGTGCTGCGCTCGGCCCTCCCGGGGATACTCACGGGGATCGTCGTCGCGATCGCGATCTCGATCGGCGAGACGGCGCCGTTGCTCTACACCGCCGGGCAGAACAGCACGTCCTATCCGACGGGGGCGTTGCTCCATTCCGCGGTGCCCTACCTCACCTATGTCGTCTACGCCGACTACGACAGCCCGTTCCCGAGCCAGCACGCCCTCTCGCACGATGCCGCGATGGTGCTCGTCGTGCTCGTTGTCGCCTTGATCCTCGGTTCGCGCCTCATCGTGCGCGCGACCCAGCGCTACGCGCCGAACCGGGCGCTTGCCGCGACGAACAGGAGATGGCGGACCCGTTTTTCGCGGGCCGACGCCAAGCCCGGCGTCGCGCAACTCTTCGGCAAGGAGACGGCCCCTCAGGACCCGGACGAGCCGACTCAGTAAGCGGTGAGGGCCCGGGCCGTGGCGACGATATCGGCGGTCTGCGGCAGGATCGCCTGCTCGAGACCGGGGTCGTAAGCGACCCAGGCGTCCTTGGCGGCGACGCGGCGAACCGGGGCGTCGAGGTCGCCGAAACACTCGGCGGCGACGAAGGCCGCGACTTCGGCGCCGAAACCGGACGTGACGACGTCTTCGTGGACGACGAGGCAGCGCCCTGTCCGTGCAACCGAGGTGGCAACCGCCTCCTGGTCCCAGGGGGCCAGAGTGCGGAGATCGATCACCTCGAGCTCGATGCCTTCGGCGGCGAGCTCGCTGGCGGCCTCCAGCGAGAGCTGGACGGTCGCTCCCCACGTCACGACCGACAGGTCGCCCCCCGCTCGGGCGGTTGCCGCCCTGGCGAGCGGCAGGACGTAGTCGGGTCCCGGGTAGGGGTCCATGGCGTAGCGCTGGCGGAAGAGGTGCTTGTGCTCCAGGAACAGCACCGGGTCCTCGCAACGGAAGGCGGCGCGCAGCAACCCGGCGGCGTCGCGGGCGCGCGACGGGAACAGGACGATCAGCCCCGGGATGTGCGTGAAGATCGACTCGCCGGACTGCGAGTGCCAGATTGCCCCGCCGTGCAGATAGCCGCCGATCGCGACCCGGAGCACGAGCGGCGCGGAAAAGGCGCTGTTCGAACGCCATCTCGTCGTCGCTGCCTCGGTGCGGATCTGCTGCATCGCGGTCCAGATGTAGTCGAAGAACTGCACCTCGACCGCCGGGCGCAGGCCGCGCAGCGCCTGGCCGATCCCGCGGCCGACGATGTTCGCTTCGGCGAGCGGTGCGTTGTAGCAACGGTCGCCACCGAAGGCGCGTTGCAGACCGTGGGTGAGCCCGAAGACGCCGCCGAGGCCCTCGAGCTTTTCGTCGGGGGCGTCGGCGACATCCTGGCCGAAGACGCGCACCCGCTCGTCTGCCGCCATCGCCTCGTGGAGCGTGAGGCGGATCGCCTCGCCGAAGGTGACTGGCGTCCCACCGGCGGCGGGTTCGGGGGGCTCGGGCAGCTGCGGCAGCCGCCAGCACCGTGCCGTCGCCGTCGCGGGGTCGGGCTTGGCCGCCCGCAGCGCCTCCTGGCCCAGCGCCGCGACGAGGCCCCGCACCTCGGCGTGGATCGCGAGCGCCCCCTCGGTGTCGAGGAAGCCGGCGCCGATGAGCTCGTCGCGCAGGCGGAGCACCGGGTCGCAGGCGTGGGCCTCGGCGATCTCGGCGGCGCAGCGGTACTTGGTCTGGTCGTCCGAGGACGAGTGCGAGTTCAGGCGTACGACGCGGGCATGGATGAGGACCGGGCCAGCCCCGCGTCGCGCCCGGGCGACGAGTTTCTCGCCGACGGCGCGGACCGCGAAGTAATCGCAACCGTCGAGCCGGGCGACCTCGAGATCGCTGAAGCCGGAGACGAGGTCGGAAACCGGCGCTGGCGACTGTTCGGCGACCGGCACGGAGATCGCGAAACCGTTGTCCTCGACGACGTAGACGACGGGGAGGCGCAGCCGGCAGGCGGTGTTGAGACTCTCCCAGAACTCGCCCTCCGAGGTGGCACCGTCGCCGAGCGAGACGAAGGTCACCTCGTCGCCGTGGGCCGCGATCCCTGCCAAGCGATGGTCGGTGATGTAGCGACCGGCCTCGGCGCACCCGACTGCCGGCAGACACTGGCTGGCGGTCGCGCTCGTCTGGGAGACGATGTGGAGTTCGGGGCTCCCCCAGTGCGACGACATCTGGCGCCCTCCGGAGGCCGGGTCGCTGGCCGCCCCGACGGACTGCAAGAGCACGTCGTAGGGGGTCACGCCGAGGGCGAGCACGAAGGCGAGGTCCCGGTAGTACGGGAAGAACCAGTCGTAGCCGGCCCGGAGTGACCGCGCCAGGCCGACGAGGAGGGCCTCGTGACCTGCCCCCGAGACGTGGAAGTACGCCGCGCCCTGCTTGTGGAACGTGGCCTCGCGTTCGTCGACGGCTTGGGCGAGGCAGCAGAGCCGGTAGTCCTCGATCGCCTCGGCGACGGAGATCCCCCGCCAGGTCGGCGCACCGGGGGCGCGGTCGGCACCTGCCGCGACCGTCAACGCCGCGGGCTCCTCTTGCCGGTCGTGCAGCCCGTCACGATCCGAGAGCATCGGCGGCGCCACGGTCGATCGTTGCTCCCCCCAGTTCAGGCGTCACCGCTTTCCCCCGGCTCGGTCCCGTCGGGCGCCCGCGTGCATCCGGCCACCTTACCGATCCCGCTGGCCCACTCGCGTGTTGCCTGGTGGGGGCCGTACCGCGCGCCGACGGGGCGGTCTAGCATTGAAGGCGCAACGAGAGGAGGGCCTGTGTCTGCAGGCGTGCTCGCAAATGTCTTCGGGCCGGACGGCCTCATCATCATTGCGGTCGTCGTCATCGTGTTGCTCTTCGGTGGCAGCAAGCTGCCCGAGCTCGCCCGCGGCCTCGGAAGCGCCTCACACGAGTTCAAGAAGGGTATTGCCGAAGGTGAGGAGTCCTCGAAGGCGGCTGAAGCGGCCAAGACCGCGGAAAGCGCGAAGGACTCCGAGGCACCGAAGGACTCGAGCGACAGCTGACCGGTAGCGGCGCCGTAAACGGCTCCGTCGATGCGCCCCGGGCGACAGGCCGCTGACGCGGGGGCGAAACCCGCCCCGGCGCGTCGGCGTGTCTCTTTTTTCGGCCACCAAATTGCCGAGTACGTCGTGGCGATCGCGCTCATCGCCGTCGGCTTCCACCTGACCGGCGGGGCAGAGATCGCCTTGGCGGCGGCAGGCATCCTGCTGCTGGTGCTGAACGTCGTCACCGTCGGCCGGTTGAGCGCGGTGGGACTGTTGGGTCGGCGTGCCCATCATGTTGGGGACTTCGTCGTCGCGGCCGTGCTGATCGTCGCGCCGGCATTCGAGTATGCGCGCCTGCACGTCGCCGGAGTGACGCTTGCCGAAGGGGTGGCCCTCCTCGTGCTGTGGATCGAGCGTTCGACGCTCTACGGGGAAAAGGTCCGGGCGCCCAGCCCGGTGACAGAGGCCAAGGTGAAACCGGCGTCCCCCCACCCGGGCGCCTTCGAAACAGCCGGCATCGTCGCCGGCGTGCTCGCGCCCGAGGCGGGACGCGCCGCGCGGCAAGCGGCAAGACGGATCGGGGTAGTGACCGGCGTCACGAAGCGCGTCGTGAAGGCCCGCCGCGCCCGGTCATCGGGCCCAGCGAGCTGAGCTCTCCGAACCGCGAGGCCACAAGTCCTTCCGGCGGTGGCCGGCGCAGGGATCGAGACCCTGTCTGGCGCTTGCCGGTCGTCCGGCCGGGCCGCGAGCTATTGGGCGGCCTTCAGCCGGACGAGCCCCTCTTGCGCGGCGCTCGCGACGAGGTGGCCCTCCTCGTTATACAAAAGGCCCCGCGCCAGCCCGCGGGCGCCGAAGGCGACGGGGCTCGTTTGGTCGTAAAAGAGCCACTCGTCGACACGGAAGGGTCGGTGGAACCACAGGCTGTGGTCGAGGCTCGCGCCGACGAAGTGCTCGTCGAAAGGCGTCGAGCCGTGGCGTTGCAGGATGGTGTCGACGAGTGTCAGATCCGAGGCGAAGGTGAGGATGGCGGCGTGGATGAGCGGGTCGTCGCTGACCGGGCCGGTGGCGCGCAGCCAGAGCTGCTCCCGCTCCGACGGGGAGCCGTCGCGTTCCCACGGGTACTCGGTCACGAAACGGACGTCGAGGCCATAGGTGTTAGCGAAGACCGACGACGGCTCCTGGCCTCGGGCGGCGAGCGCCTGGGCGAGTGTCGGGAGCTCACCCGGACCGGGCACGTCGGGAATGCGGTCCCCGTGGGTGAGGCCGACCTCGTCGCGGTGGAACGAGCACATCAGCCCCAGGATCGGCTTGCCTCGCTGGATGCCAATCACCCAGCGGGCCGTGAAGGAGCGGCCTTCGCGAATCCTCTCCACCTCGTAAAGAATCGGTCGGTGCGGGTCACCCGGGCGCAGGAAGTAGGCGTGGAGCGAGTGGACGCGACGCTCATCGACCGTCCGGCCCGCGGCGACGAGCGCCTGCGCCGCGACCTGACCCCCGAAAACGCGGCGCCGGGTCTCGTCGAGGCTCACGCCGCGGAAGATGTTCTCCTCGATAGTTTCGAGTTCGAGCAGGTCGAGAAGCTGCGCCGTCTTTGGGGCCACGCTGAGACGGTACACTCGGGCGGTCATGCGTAAAGCGCTTCTCCATCCGCTTGTTCTCGCGCGCGAACTGACCAAGCATCCGAACTTCTCCAAGATCTGGCGCTTTACGTTCGTCTCCGTCGTCTCGACGGTCATCACCCTCGGCATGCTCTACGTGTTTTTTCGCGTCCTCAAGGTCGGTACGGCGGCGGAGAGCAACCTGCTCGCGACCTCGATCGCGACTGCGCCGGCGTACTACCTCAACCGCACCTGGACCTGGGGCAAGACGGGCAAGTCGCACGTGATGCGGGAGGTCGTGCCCTTCTGGACGATCGCCATCATCGGTGTCCTGCTCTCGACGGCTGCTGTGCACTACGCGGCGGTCGAGGCGCACCACGTCACCCACTCGAAGATGGGCGTAACCATCCTCGTCGAATTCGCCAACTTCTTCACCTACGGCGTGTTGTGGGTCGGCAAGTTCACGATCTTCAACCGCTACCTGTTCAACGCGCCAAAGGTCGTCCCCGACGCGGACGACGTCGGCCCGGGAGGCGGTGGTCTGACCGCCGACGAGCTCAGCACCGTCTAGTCGACGGGGCTACGGCGTGTCCGAGGGTGTCGGTCTGGAGCGCGCTGGGACCTAGGCGGGATTTCGCGCCACGGCCCACCGCCCATCCGAGGGCTAGGGCGAGCGCCGCGGCAACGAGGACCGGCAGGTCACCGAACCGCTCGTAGAGCGTGGCGCCCGTCCGCAGCGCCACGGTGGCCCGCAACACGTCCGGGGTTCCCAGCCCGCTAAGTCTGGTGACAGTCCCGTCCGACGAGATAACAGCCGAGTAGCCGGTTGTGGCGGACTGGACGAGGTCGCGGCCTTCGGCGATCGCCTGCTGCCGCGAAGCGGCAAGCTCGGCGGCGGGGACGACGTCCGTCGCGTACGAGGCGGTGTTCGTCGCGACGACGAGGAGCTCACCCCCGGCCCGCACCCCGCTGCGGGCCCGGTCCGGAAAGAAGGCCTCGAAGGAGTTGAGGATCGCGACGGGTCCCGCCGGGGTCGTGAGCTCTCCGTCGTTGGCGCCGACGATCACGTCTCTCGGCACCGCGGTGAAGCTGGCGATGCGGGAGAGAAGTGAGCGCAGCGGCACGTACTCGCCGAAGGGAACCGGGTGGTCCTTTTCAAGCAAGCCGATGATCCGACCGGACGGTCCCCAGGCGGCGATCTCGTTTCTGAACCGGGTCGGCCCGACCAGCGTGGTGACCCCGGCGAGCACCGTCGCGTCGAGCCGCCGGGCGAGGGTGGCGAGGCGGTCAGCTTCGGCCGAACCGGTGAGCGGGCGAGCGAGAGTCACGGCGTCCTCGGGCCAGGCGACGAGGTCGACTGGTCTTTGCACCCGGGACGTGGCGCGCCAGGTCGCGGCGAAGACCCGGCTCGCTGGCACGTCGAGCGAGCCGACACCGCGGCGACCTCCCCCTTGGATCACCGCCACGATGACGACGGCGCGGGGCGGTCCCCCGTCAGGCGCCAGCCCGGCGAGCCCGCTGGCGAGGGCGACGAGGCCGATGGCCGCTAGGCCGGCGAGCGCGCCACGCCCCGCGGATCGTCTCCCGGGCGCCAGCCTCGCCCAGGCGGCGGCTCCGACTGCGGCGACTCCCGCCGCGGCGGCTGCAGCCGCGGCGAGGAGAGCAAGTGGCCCGCCGACCCGCGCCAGCCCGGCTAGGGGACCCGCCACCTGGCCGAGAGCGACGCCACCGAGCGGCAGACCGCCGAAGGGCCAGTGATCGCGCGCCCACTCGGCGAGCGTGAGGGCACCGGCGAAGGCGATCAGCCGTCCCCGCCCGGGCGGGACAAGGGCGAAGGCGACCGCGACGAACAGCGATTCGCAGCCGACGAGGGCGACATAGCCGAAGCCGGTGAACTCGAGCGCCCAGACGCAGCCGACGCTGAACTGACCGATCCCGACGAGCAGGCCGGTAACGGCGCGTCCTCGCGCCGATCGTCCGGCGATCGTCCCCGCCGCGACGGCAAGGCCGAGCGGCGCGAGATACCAGGGCCCGAACGGAGGCAACGAGCAGGCGATGAGCCCCCCCGCCGTGAGCGCGAGGGTGGCTCGGCCGGCGGGCCGTGCTGTTTTTCGCGACAGCGGCGGGCTCATCAGCCCAGCGCGCTGCCGAGCGCCGACGCGGCGCGTTCGGCTTGAGCGAAGCATGCCGGGATGCCGATGCCGCGCAGCCAGGCGCCGGCGGGGGCGACCGTGCCGAGGTCGGTCACCGCCCGCACGATCCCGGTAGGCGAGACGACACCGGAGCGCAACAGCGCGACAAGGTCGACAGGGATGCCGAGGACGCAACCCGAGGGAATCGGGCGGAGGGAGCCATGTGCCCAGATCGCGGCCTTCGTGGTCGACGGGGTGATGAGCTCTTCGCCGAGGCCGAGAATCCGGTAGAGCTGCTCGGCCGCCGGGAGGCGGGTGATGAAGGCATCCGGGCCGAGGTCGAGCGGGCGACCGCGGAGCTCGGTGGTGGGGATCTTGCCGCCGACGGTGGCATAGTCCTCGGCCAGCACGACGTCGCGGTGGGCGAGTGCCCGTGCCGCGACGAGCCCGCTCATGCCGGCACCGGCGACGAGGACCTGTCTGCGCGGCAATGCCGGCTATCCCGTCGGGTTGAGACCCGGTGGGCGATGCGGGTCAGCGGCGGAGACGAGACGGGCGAGCAGGCTTGCGAGTCGGGGATCGTCGTTGAGCGAAGCGGTGCGCGCAAACCCGAGCCCGAGTTCGCCGGCCCGTCGGGCCGCGATGATGTCGAGGTCGTAGCAGACCTCGAGGTGGTCCGAGGTGAAGCCGGCTGGGCAGACGACGACGGCACGCGCGCCCTTTCCGGCGAGGATCGAGAGGAACTCGCCGATGTCGGGGCCGAGCCACGGTTCTTTAGTCGCCCCGGCGCTTTGCCAGCCCGTCCACCAGCGGTCGAGGTGACATTGGGCCGCGACCAGCGCCGCGGTCTCGGCGAGCTCCTCGGGATAGCGATCTCCCAGGGCGACGAAACGCTCGGGCAGGCTGTGCGCCGTGAACACGACCTCGAGATCGTCGCCCGGTTGGCGGTCGAGGGAGGCGATCGCCGCAGCCGTGCGTCCGGCGAGGAGCTCGATGAGCTCGGGCTCGGAGCCCCACCGTTCGATGAACGCCGCGGCGACGCCGCGTGCCATCGTCCGCGCCTGGGCCCGCTCGAGGTACTCGCCGATGCTTCCCACGGAGTAGTGCGGCGCGAGGACGAGCCCGACGATCGCCGACACGCCGGAATCGGCGAGCTGGTCGACGGCCTGCTCGATTCTCGGGGCGGAGTGCTTCGCGCCATAGGTGACGCGGTAGTGCCCGGGCGCGATTCCCTCGAGCGCTCGGGTGAGCGCGGCCAGCTGCGCGGCGGTCTTTTCGGCGAGGGGCGAGACGCCGCCGATCGCCGCGTAGCGCGCCTGGAGCTCGGCGAGCTGGGGCGCGGTCGGCGGTCGACCGTGGCGGATGTCGGTGTAGAAAGCCTCGACGTCGTCGGGACCACGCGGCGTGCCGTACGCCATCACGAGGACGCCCGTCTTCATCGCTTATCGCTCCGCGGCGGGAGGTGCCGCATGGACAAGCTCGACAAGGCGCTGGAGCACAGAGGGGTCGGTGCCCGGCAGGACACCGTGGCCGAGGTTGAAGACGTGTCCTGCGGCGGCCCGACCTTCCTCGAGGATCCTTGTCGCCGTCGCTCCGGCGGCGTCGATTCCGGCGAGACAGATCGC
>Ga0187877_1001390_pt1 | contig 25156 bp, 24 predicted proteins | sample June2016WEW_17_1_3_FD_132430 | JGI IMG/M metagenome (GOLD analysis project Ga0187877, IMG submission 132430) | Peatland microbial communities from SPRUCE experiment site at the Marcell Experimental Forest, Minnesota, USA - June2016WEW_17_100 | ecosystem: Environmental > Terrestrial > Soil >...
AAACGTCGGCTCTTCTCGGCCCTCTTGCCGCCGCCCGCCGTCGCGACCAACAGCTCCCGGAGCGGGTTGCGTGCCACACGGACAAGGACCGCCCGTCCCGCCGGCGTGAGCCGGAGGAAGACGGTCGCGGTCCTGCCCTTGGCAATCTTGTAGGCGGCGCCCGCGAGCAACCGACCCTTGCCCGCCGTCTTCTCCAACTGCACCGATCCCGAACACGCGGCGCCGACACAACTGAGCTTCACCGGCGCGGTGGCCGCCCGAGACTTGGTGAGGACGACTGTCATCGAGTCAATGACAATCCTCGCCTCCATGCTCCGTCGCGACGCAGCCCTCTTTGCCTTCGCGGTCGTCTTCGCCTTCGGTCCAGCCGCCGGGCTCGCCGCCGTTGCAGTGGCAGCGAGCGTCGTGAAGCTCTCGGTGGGACTCCAGGCGTACCGGCTGGTGTCGGTGGTGTCGCGCGCGAAGAGGAAGACGTAGCAGGTCGTGTCCGGCTTGAGACCCGTCACGTCCGCCGAAACGACGACGGGCGAGCTGCCGGTACCGGCGGAGGCGAATCCCGTATCCCACGGCGTGTCCACTTCGGACAGGCCGTAGTAGAAGGTGTAGGTGGTCGCGACCCCGATCGGGTTCACCGTGCCGTGCAGTGTTGCCGCCGTCGGGACGACGTCCGTCGCCGCGTCACCCGTCACACTCGGCGCGGTCGCCGGGGACGTCGGCGACATGGCCGACGCCATAAAGGTCACGTTGTCGCTCCGCACGGTGACCCCGTCGGCGTTGGTCGCGTAGAGCCAGACCCAGTAGGTCGCGTTCGGCAACAGACCGTAGGCGTCCGCCGACACGGCGACCGGCGAGGTTCCCGAGCCGACCGGTGTGGGCGGCGTTGTCACGCTCGGGAGGCCGGACACCGGCTCGTACACGAAATAGCAACTCGTCGACACCCCGTTCGGGTTCACGGATCCGTTCAGGGTCGCGGCCGTGAGCGTGATGCTCGACACCGCGGTCGCGGTCACGCTGGGCCCCTCGACGGCTCCGGCAGGGCCGGCCCCGACGAGGTCGAGCAATCCGGCGACGAGCACCGTGGCGAGAAGAAGAAGCGGAACAGCTGCGACAGAACGAAGTCGTGTCGGCATCACTAACTCCCCCTTAGCGGCGTCTTCCGCGGGACGACCCACGATCACAGACCCCGGGCGCCCCCGTCCCGAGGTCGAGAAAGCCGAGACGGGGCGACCCCGATGTCGGGGCGAGGTGATGCCGACAACTGATCGCGGGGCACGGGCCGCCTGGCCGGGACGGGCGGACCTCGGCGCCCCCGGCGGGACAGGCGCGCCTCGCTGCCGCGGTGTCGCGGCAAACCAGGACCGCTTCGCGGCTGGGAACAGCTCGCCCGACCCGGCAGAACGCCGTGGCCGATACCGCGAGGAGGAGGTACTCCCAGGGGTCCGCGGCACGATCCGGGTTCGCCGCGGGTTTCCACCCTGGCCGCGACCACGCTACGCGTCGCCACTCACCGTGAGTTACGCGCAGGTTGCGCCAGACCACGCAGACATCGTCCACCTCGGAACCCGCCCGATGCAGACGCATCTAGGGCCAAGTTCCCCGCCTCATCGCAGTGGGGACGCAGTCCAGGCAACGCGCGACCCTGGTCAGTCGGGATCATTCCTGGCACAGATTGACCACGCCCGACAATGGACCGACCACGCAAAGTGAGCGTGTGCCCCGAGCCGCCTCGCTGCTGGCCAACACGGAGCGTGGCCGCCGCCCCGGTCGAGGCCCGCCGACCGGCTGACGCGGCCGGGTTTGGTACGCCAAAGGCGCGGCCGCGGCGCACAAGGGAGCCCTCGCGTCGGTCGCCTTCGCCGCCGTCGGGCTGGCGACCGGCGGGCTAGACGACTCCTATAGAGCGCCGGACGGACCATCCCCGCTCGCGCCTCGAAAAGGTGACGAGCCGCCTCTGCGTAGCGTTGGGTCCTCGCGGTTTATCTCACGGCACCGCTGGGCCCTACGCCGTCACCGCGTTGGCGCCGAGCAGCTCCTTCAGGGCCCCGACGAGGCCGCCGCGCGAGTCGACGTTGAACTGCGCCGGGAGGCGCAGCACCTTCGAGCCGAGGCGGATGTGCACCGGTACCGGACCGGGGTGCTCGACGACGAGTTCTTTCAGCTTGGCGACGATCGACTCCGAGACCGACGAAAGGGGCACACAGAGCTCGATCGCCTCACCAGAGGGCGTGAGTTCGGGGCGCATGATCTCTGAGGCGATGAGCTTCGGCACGTCGTCTCTCACGTCAATCCGCCCGCGCACGCAGACGATCGCGTCATCCTCGAGCCGCATCCCGTGCTCTGCCATCGTCTTCGGGAAGACGAAGACCTCGATCGCCGACTCGAGGTCCTCGAGGACGAAGGTCGCCATCAGTTCACCCCGCCTCGTGTACCTCCGGTTGAGGCCCGTCAGGACGCCGCCGACGACGACCGACGAGCTGGAGAGGTCGGCGAGGATCTCCGGCGACGTCGCCTTGTCGAGCAGTTCGCGCACCGTCGCGTCCGTACGAAGCCGCAGCGCCGCCTCGAACCCGAGGAGCGGATGGTCGCTCACGTAGAGCCCGAGCATCTCCTTTTCCGCCGCGAGCCTCTCCGACTTGTCGAATTCGACGTCGGGGATCGCACGTCGCGCCTCATCGAGGCCGCCCGGACTGTCTGCCGGCGCCTCGGCGAGCGCCGAGAACAGGGTCGAGATGCCGAGCTCTTCTTCGCGCCGCCGAGCGAGCACATGGTCGATGATCTCCTCGAAGACCAGGCAGAGCCCTTTGCGCGGGTGGCCGAGGGAGTCGAAGGCTCCGGCCTTGATGAGCGACTCGATCGAGCGCTTGTTGAGGACGAACGGGTCGACCCGGCAACAGAAGTCGTGGAAGTCGGCGAACGGCCCGTTCCGTTCGCGCTCGGCGACGATCTGTCCCACGACCCCCTCGCCGACGTTGCGCACGGCCGAGAGGCCGAAGACGATCACGCCGGTGCCGCCGCGGCGCGACCCGGCGCGCCGCGCCGTGAAGTTCGAGCTGGACTCGTTGATATCCGGCACCCTCACCTCGATGCCGCGCGCCCGGCACTCGCCGAGATAGATCGCCGTGTGGTCTTTGTCGTCCTTCACCGAGGAAAGCAGCGCGGCAAGGTACTCGACGGGGTGGTTGGCCTTCAGCCAAGCGGTCTGGTAGGCGACGAGCCCGTAGCCGTAGGCGTGGGACTTGTTGAAGGCGTAGTTGGCGAACGGCTCGATGATGTCGAAAAGCCGCGTGCCGATCTCCTCGCCGTAGCCGCGGTCGATGCACCCGGCGACGAACTTCTCGCGCTCGTCGGCAATGAGCTTGCGGTCCTTCTTCCCGCAGGCCTTGCGGAGGTTGTCGGCCTCCTCGAGCGTGTACCCGGCGAATCGCTCGGCGACGCGCATCACGGACTCCTGGTAGAGCATCAGCCCGTAGGTGTCGCTCAGGACCTCGGCCATCTCGGGATGGACGTATCTCGGCGGCATGCGGCCGTTCTTCAGCTCCGGGTAGTCGCGGTGCATGTTCCCGGCCATCGGCCCCGGCCGATACAAAGCGACGAGCGCGGCGACATCGTCGAAACACGTCGGCGCGAGGGCGCGTAGCGTCGCGCGCATCGCCGAACCCTCGAGCTGGAACACACCGATCGAGTCGCCGCGCCGGAGCATCTCGTAGGTCGGCTCGTCGTCGAGCGGCACGGCGTCGATGTCGGGGCGGGTTCCCGTCGCCTCCTCGATCAGATCGAGGGCGGTCTCGATCACCGAGAGGTTCCGCAACCCGAGGATGTCCATCTTCAGCAGTCCGAGCGCCTCGACTCCGTGCATCTCGTACTGGGTGACGATCGGCGCGTCGGCGGGGTTGGCCCCCGGCTCGGGCTTGCGCTGGATCGGCATGTACTCGGTGAGGGGCTCTTTTGAGATCACGACCGCCGCGGCGTGGATGCCGTCCTGGCGGCGCAGCCCCTCGAGGCCGCGCGCCACGTCGATCACCGCCTTCGCGTCCGGGTCGACCTCGTACATCTCGCGCAGGCTCGTCGCCGCGAAATAGGCGTCTTCGTGCCCTTCCACCTGCTCGAAACAGAAGCGCATCGGCGCGTCCCGGCCCATGACGAGCGGCGGCATCGCCTTCGCCACCTTGTCCCCGACCACATACGGCAACCCGAGGACGCGCGCCGCGTCGCGCACCGCCGCCCGGGCCTTGATCGTGGAGAAGGTCACGATCTGCGCCACGTGGTCCCAGCCGTAGCGCTCCGAGGCGTAGCGGATCATCTCGGACCGGTAGCGCTCGTCGAAGTCCATGTCGATGTCGGGCATCTGCTTGCGGCCGGGGTTCAAGAATCGCTCGAACACGAGCCCGTAGCGGATCGGGTCGATGTCCACGATCCGCAGGCAGTAGGCAACGAGGCAGCCGGCGGCCGAGCCCCGGCCCGGTCCGACTCGGATCTTCTGCGACCGGGCGTGACGGATGAGGTCCCAGACGACGAGGAAGTAGGCCGAGAACCCCATCTTCGCGATCACGCCGAGCTCGTAGTCGAGACGCGAGCTGACCTCGTCCGGCAGCGGCGAGCGGTAGCGCCCGAGGGCACCGCGCCGGGTGAGATCGGCCAGGTACGCCGTCGCGGACTCCTCGTAGGAACCGACGACGAACTCGTCGGGAACGGGGAACTCCGGCAGCGTCGGCCGGTCGAGCTCGATCACAACGTGGGCGCGCTCGGCGACGGCGAGCGTGTTGTCACACGCCTCGGGGAGGTCGCGGAAGACCGCCCGCATCTCGCCGGCGGTCTTCAGGTAGTGCTCGGCGCCTTCGAACTTGAAGCGTTTCGGGTCGTTGATCGTCGCCCCGGTCTGGACGCACAAAAGGGCGTCGTGCGCGACGGCGTCGCCGCGCCGGCAGTAGTGGCCGTCGTTCGTCGCCAGCAGCGGCGCGCCGATCGCCCGGGCGATCTCGACAAGCGCCGGGTTGACCCGCCGTTGGTCGGTGATCCCGTGGTCCTGCAGCTCGACGAAGAGGTTCTCTCGCCCGAAGATCTCCTGGAGACGAGCAGCGAGCTCACGGGCCTCGCCGGAGTTGCCGGCGAGCAGCGCCTGCGCGACGACGCCGCCGAGACAGCCGGTCGTCGCGATCAGCCCCTCGTGGTGGCGCTCGAGCAGCTCCCAGTCGACCCGCGGCTTGTAGTAGTAGCCCTCGAGGTAGGCGTCGGAGGACAGCTTCATCAGGTTCCGGTATCCGGCGCTCGTCTCGGCGAGGAGCGTCAGGTGGTAGTAGAGCTTCTCGCCGCGCTCGGCGTCGCCGCCGAGGTCGTCGATCCGACCCCGGCGCACCGGGCGCTCGTGACGCGAGTTGCGCGCCATGTAGGCCTCCAGGCCGATGATCGGCGAGATCCCGGCCTCGTGGCAGGCCCGGTAGAACTCGAGGACGCCGTACATGTTCCCGTGGTCGGTGATCGCCAGCGCAGGCTGGCCGTCGGCGACCACGGCGGCGACGAGATCGTCGATGCGCGCCGCCCCGTCGAGCATCGAGTACTCGGTGTGCTGGTGGAGGTGGACGAAGGACTGGCGGTCTCCCGACCTTGCCATGCGGTTGCCTCCACAGGTCGTCCACACCGGTCATCCACCGTCTGTGGATGAACTACAGGGATGTCATTCGGTACGCCCGGACAATAGCGCGCCAGCCCGTGCCGGACCCACGGTCGCGACGGCCTACAGGTACGGCCCGGGGCGCGCCGGTGCGTCGCTCGTCGCCGCGGGAAGGCTCCTGCGGCGCATCTCCTCAAGCTGGCTCTGCGCAGCGAGCTGCTGGGCGAACAGCGCCGCCTGGATCCCGTGGAACAGGCCCTCGAGCCACCCGACGAGCTGGGCCTGGGCGATCCGCAGCTCGGAATCCGTCGGCTCGTCCGACTCGAAGGGCAGCGCGAGCCGGTCGAGTTCGGCGACGAGCTCCGGGGAGAGCCCGTCGGAGAGCTCGCGCACCGAACGCTCGTAGATCTCCTTCAGCCGGCTGCGGCTCGCCGAGTCGAGCGGCGCCTTTTCCACCTCGTCGAGGAGCTGCTTGATCATCGAGCCGATCCGCATCACCTTGGCCGGCCGCTCGACCGATTCCCCCTCGGACGGCCCCGCCGCCTCCGGGTTCGCCTTCACCGGCGCCGCCAGCGCCGCGTTCTCACCCGCTCCGGACGTGACGACGATCAAGGGAGGGTTCTGTCTGGGTTCTTTTTCCGCCATGGCGCGATTGTTTCACGAGGCGCGGGCCGCGCCCAGGCCACCCGGCTAGGGGCAGACTTCCTCGGCGCCCCCCTAAGGGGGCGCCGAGGAAGGCGCGCGGCGGCTCGCTTCGGCGGGAGTGCCGCTCAGGCGCGCGTGACTCGACGGAGCTCACCCAGGGACATCTCCGAGGTGACGTCACGGTCGCAGTGGACGCAGTCTGCGGCGTGCCGCCACGAGCGGAGCAAGCGCGTGCCCAGCTGATCGAGGAAGACGACGAAGGCCCCGGTGCGGTCCTCGACGACGAGACGGTCGTAGGGCCGCCAGTCGCTCGCCACCGCTGAGGGCTGGGCGCTATTCCGCAGGACCCGGCAGAACCTCCGGTCGACCGTGTCGAACAGCCACGTGCTGTGGCACGACTCGACGACGACGAACCGCTCCGGCGATGCGGCCTCGTCGCCGAGATCGACCAATTCGGCGAGTGCCCTTCCTGCGGCCACTGAGGCGGCGGGTCGGGCCTTCGGCGCCATCCGGCCCCGATGGAACTCCATCAACCAATTTTGACGGGGGCAGGCGACGGGCCAAACGCGACGGCGTTGCAGTCGCGTGAAGATCCGCCGTCCCGGCGAGATCCCGCCTGTCCCAGGCACGCTATTGCACAGTTCTGCCTGTTATTGCTCGTCGAGATCGAGCGCGCTCGAGTTGATGCAGTAGCGCAATCCGGTCGGGTCCGGCCCGTCGTCGAAGACGTGGCCGAGATGGCCGCCGCAACGCCTGCACGTCACCTCGACCCTTTCAATCCCAAGGCTATGGTCCGCTGCCCGCTCGACGGCGTCCCCGCTCGCCGGGGCCGTGAAACTCGGCCATCCCGAACCGGAGTCGAACTGGGCGTCGGTGACGAACAGCTCGTTGCCGCAGGCAACGCAGCGGAAGACGCCACTGCGCCCGGGATGGGAGTACTCACCGCTGAAAGGCCGGTCCGTCCCCTTCTCCCGCAGGATGTGGTAGCGCTCAGCGCCGAGACGCCGGCGCCATTCGCCCTCGTCGAGTTCCAGTCGATCTCCGCCGCCCGCCGGGTCGTTCGCCTTTTCCGCCATGACCCGAGGCTACCGGTTCGCATCGCCGCAGGTGCCGGCGGCGAGGGCTCCCGCGTCGAGCAACGCCTCGAGGAGGCGACCGGCGACCCCTTCGAGCGCGAAGGCCTGCACAGGCAAGCCGCACTCGGCAAGGGTGTCGGCGCTCTCGACCAGTCCGGCCGCGAGATCCAAGGCCTCGTTCAACCCGAACGTCGTCTCGCCCGCCACGGTCGGATCAAAGCGGCCGAGCGTCGACCTCGCCAGCTCCTCTAGCCGGTGCAACTGGCAACACGGCGCGATCTCGTCCGACGCGATTCGTCCCGCGACTAACGAGACGACCTTCGCCATCCGCGCCGCGTCGGTGCGCCGCAGCCGCACCTCGGCGGCGAATGGCGAGCGACCGGACCGAACGACGCCGGCGGCGGTCCCGGCCGCGTCGAAGATCGTCACGACGTCACCGTGGCCCGCGCCGCTACCGGCGGGCGTACCGCCCCGGTCACACGAGCGGCCAGGGAAGCTGCGTCTTCGGCGTCGGACCGGGAAAGCGCGGGTCGTCGACGATCTCCCGGGCGCGAGCGACGAGAGCGGCGACCTCACCTTTTGAAAGCAGAGCGCGCAGTTCCTCGGGGACCGCCGCGACGAGGAGCTGTGCCCCTCCGACGATCGAAGCGGGGAGCTCCTCGCCGGCGAAATCCCACATCACCGTGCGGAGCTTGGCGTCGGCGTGGAAACTCAGCCCGTTGTCGATCGCCCAGAGATGGCCGGAGCGGTCGACGAGCAGATGGCCGCCTTTGCGGTCGGCGTTGTTGGCGAGTAGGTCGAATCCCGCGATCACCCGCAACGCCTCACGATGGCCGTCGACCTCTCGCAGGCTGAAGTAGTGCTCGGAGAAGTCCGCTTCAATAAAACGCTGCAGCGAGCCCTCGCCGAGCGGCGCTTCGGCACGCTGCACGGTCGTCGGGATGACCCCGAGGCCGAGCGCCCGATCGAGTTCGTAGGCCGCAACCTCGCGGCGGAACAACCCGTCAGGGAAGTCCCACAGCCCGCGCTCGCCGGCGCGGGGCTTGTAGACGGCACGCGCCGCGACCTGGCCAGCGGTGACCGTGACGAGGAAGGTGGCATTCGAGCTCCACGGCATTCGGCCGACGACTGCGATCGACCCGGTGGTGAGGAGCGCGGCCCACCCCGGCGCGGTCAGGTCAGCGGCGCGCGATGGCCGTTCGTCCGCGGACAGACGTGCCCCCTCGGGTCAAGCGGATACCCGCACAGCGGGCAGGTTGGGCGTCCGGCCTCGACGAGGCGGGTTCCCCGGACGGCGAGCGCCGCCGCCTGGGCGCGGGTGCAGGAGAACCGTGCCGAATCCCCCTCCTCACCCTCGGCCACGGCCTCCTCGGTGAAGATCACGACACGGTCCTCGGCCGAGTCGTAGGCGACGGCGAGGGTTCCGACAACGAAGTCGGGCTCTCCGAACGGTTCGAGCTCAAGGTCGTCTTCGGGGACCTCGCCGGGCTGCGCCAAGTCCTGGATCAGCTGTCCGAGGTGACGCGAGATCGCCGCGACATGCTGCTTCTCGAGCTTGACGGTGATGAGCTGGGAACCCTCGCGGGCCTGCAGGACGAAGACGCGCTGGCCGACCGGCCCGAGCGCGCCGAAGGTGATACGGCTCGGCTGGCGCAGTTCGAAGAACCCGCTCACGCCGATGGCCCTGGGCCCGTCGCTCGTGTCCCGCCGCCGGCGCGGCGCGCGCCTTGCCGACTCCCGACCGCTCCGGGCGGCCCGGAGCGGGCTCCTCGCCGATTTGCCGTCTTGGCCGGCACGCCGACGAGCGCCGGGTCGCAGTACGAGTTCAACGCGAGGACTCGTGGTGAATGGTCACCGTAGGCGACGACGCTCGTCGAGCAAGGCCCGACGACGATCCGTTGGAACAGGTCGAGCGGGCTGCCGAGCACACTGGCGAGAGCGACCTTGATCGGGTCCGCGTGGCTGACCGCGACGACGACCTGCCCCGGGTGGCGCGCGGTCAGCCGTTCGACAGCCGCCAGGGCGCGCGCCTGGACCTCGACGAAGGACTCACCGCCGGGGAACCGGAAGCCGGCCGGGTGGCGCAGCATGGCCTGCCATACCCGTCTGTTGCGCATCGCGGCCAGTCCCGCCCCGGTCCATGCCCCGAAATCGCATTCAATCAATCCGGGCTCGATTTCGACCGGAAGCCCGACGAAGCGTGCGATCTCCTCGGCAGTCTCCAACGCGCGCTCCATCGGCGAGGAATAGAGGGCCTGCACTCGGCCGAGAACGCCGAGTCGGGTGCCGACCTCGCGCGCTTCTGCGCGCCCGGCGTCCGAGAGGTGGAGACCCGGCGCCCTGCCAGGGAGGACCTTGCCGGTGGTCGGCGTCGTGCCATGCCGAACGAACAACAGGTACGTCGCCTCCCCGCTCCCGGTCCTCGACACCACAGTTGCCAAGCTAGCCCGCTCTCTTCCGGGTCCCCCGGGCGGCGAGGCGACACCGGGCGCTGCAAGGGTGCGCCGGGCGATCGACGTGACGGCCCTGGAAGGCTCGGTGTTGCGAGATCCGCTGCCAGTCCCGGCCGGGGAGCCGGCGTCTCGACGCCCGGCACCTCTCACGCCAGCGGTGACCGACCCCAGCGGACGGAAAGAGACTTCTAGCGCGCGGTAACGGGGACGAGCCGCGGGGCCGGGTCGGCACCCTCGGGCCAACGGCGGCGACTCACCCGGGAAAGCTTGGCGAGGAGCGGTTCAACGGTCGGGTCGTCGGCGGCCGGACGGACCTCGATGGCGCCGGCGGCGCGCATCGCGCCGAAGATCTCGGCACCTCGTCCGGTCCGCACGATCGTCAGCGTCCAGTCGTTGTCGGCACCGATCCCACCAGCCGAGATGTCGGCGTGCTCCGCCGCGAAGTCCGGGCACAGCCGACAACCCTCGCGCGTCCAGGCGTGCGCCTCTTTGAGGGGAATCTCGTGGTAGCCGCCGTCCCGCGTCCAGATCTGGAAGACGCCCTTGATGTTCATCTTCGCGATCTCGGCGCGGCGCAGGCCGTAACGCGCCTCGAACAACTCGGCGAAGATCGCGTCGTCGAAGGTCTTCGAGCAGAGCAGCCCGACGGTGAGCGCGAAGCGGCGGGCGACCTTGCCGGCCTTGCGCGCCGCCATCGCCGCCGGTGCCGAGGCCTGACAGCCCATGCCGACGAGCGCGACCCGCTCGGCGCCAGTGGCGACCGCCTCCGGGCAGGCGAGCGGGTTTGCCGAGTACGTGTAGCGCGAGCCGGCGGCCCGCAGGACATCGGCGCGGTTGCGCGCGATCCCCGGCACGGCGCGCCAGGAGCTTCCGTCGCCCTCGAGATACGAGACGAGGGCGGCATCGACGATGTCGTGCTCGAGCGCCCAGATGATCAGCGCCGAGACGAAGCCCCCGTCCTGGCCGGCGGCGCCGACCTCCGGGTCTGTCGCCTGACTGAGCAGCATCTCGGCGGCGACCCCGGAGACCTCCTCGGCGCGACGCGCCCTCCCGAAGAGGAAGGAGTCGATCTCGGGTTCCCAGGTACAAAAGCGCGGGCAAGCCCGGGTGCACAGCGTGCAGCCGCGCTCGCCATGCGTGCAGTTCTCGGGGCCCCCGGCGTCATCGACGTGGAACGGCCGGTAACGCCCCCCGGTCGCGTCGTAGCCGAGGACGTCGTAGGGGCAGGCGACGACGCAGGCGGCACATCCGGTGCACAGCCCGGACGTGACGACCTCGGTGAACAGTTCAGCCCATTGCGGTTTCTCCGGGAGCATCGACGCTGTCAGTTCCCGAGAGCGGCCAGCACCTTGGCCGCGTGTCCGTCGGCCTTCACGTGACGCCAGATCCGTTCGATCCGCCCCTCGGCGTCAACGAGGAACGTCGAGCGGATGACACCAATGCTCACCCGTCCGTAGAGGGTCTTCTCACCCCACGCCCCGTAACGCTTCATCGTCGCGTGCGACGGGTCCGAGGCGAGCCGCAGGCCGAGCTCGTACTTCGTCCGGAAGCGCCGGTGGGAGTCCCCCCCGTCGGGCGAGATGCCGACCACGTCGACGCCGAGCGCCGCGAAGTCGGCAAGGAGGTCATTGAACTGGCAGGCTTCCTTCGTGCATCCCGGGGTGTCGTCGGCAGGATAGAAGTAGATGACGACCTTGCGCCCGGAGAAATCGGCGAGCGAAACGGTCTTGCCGTCTTGGTCCAAAAGGCTGAACGCTGGGGCCCTGTCGCCTGCAATGAGCTCTGCCACAACTCCTCCTTGTCTCGCCGGTTGCGTCCGAAGGATACACAGGGCCCAATTGGCCGACCGGCGGTGATCCCGCCCGCGGGCGACCGGGCTCGGGTCGGTGGAAGACTCGTTGGCCGTGACCGAGACACCGACCTTCGCCGAGCTCGGCGTCGATGCCAGGCTCGTCGCAGCCCTGGGCGCTACCGGCATCGAGCGACCCTTCGAGATCCAGACGCTAGCGATTCCCGACGCGATCGCCGGCCGCGACGTCTGCGGCAAGGCGAAGACCGGCAGCGGCAAGACGATCGCCTTCGGCCTTCCGATGCTGATGGCGACCCCGGCCGCCCAGTCCCGCCTCCCCACGTCACTCGTCCTCGAGCCGACGCGCGAGCTCGCGCTCCAGGTGACCGAGGTGCTCACCCCCCTCGCAGTGGCGGTCGATCGTCGCGTCGGCGCCGTCTACGGGGGTAGCGACCTCGACGGACAGGTCCGCATGGTGAACCGGGGCCTCGACGTCGTCGTCGCGACGCCGGGGAGGCTGATCGATCTCGTCACCCGCCGGGCGATCGCGCTCTCGGCGATCTCGACGCTCGTCGTCGACGAGGCGGACCGCATGGCGGACATGGGGTTCATGCCACAGGTCGAGTGGCTGCTCCGTCGCCTCACCACCCCCCACCAGACGCTGCTGTTCTCGGCGACGCTCGATTCGACGGTCGACCGCCTCATAAAGCGCCACCTCACCGACCCAGTCTTTCACGAGACCCGCTCCCGCCAGGTCACCGTGGACGAGATGGAACACCACTTCTTCAAGATCCACCAGCTCGACAAGGCGAAGGTCGTCGCGACGATCGCCCGCGGGACGGGCAAGACCCTCGTCTTCGTCCGTACGAAGCGCGGCGCCGACCGCCTCACCTCGGCCCTGCGCGGCGAGGGCGTGCACGTCGCAGCGATCCACGGCGACCTGGCTCAGGCAGCCCGCGAGCGCGCCCTCGCCAGCTTCGCCAGGGGCAAGCTCCAAGCGCTGGTCGCGACCGACGTCGCGGCGCGCGGGCTCGACATCGAAGGCGTCGACGTCGTCGTGCACTACGACCCGCCGGAGGACCAAAAGGCGTACCTCCACCGCTCGGGACGGACCGCCCGGGCCGGCGAAGCCGGTGTCGTCGTGACCCTGCTGCTCTGGGACCAGGAGCTCCCCGCCGAGCGCCTGCAAAGACGGCTCGGCTTGTCGGTGCCGATCATCGAGGTCTTCTCGAACGACGCGCGCCTGTCGAACCTCGTCTCGCTCCTGCCCGAGGATGCGACCGAGCTCTCCCCGTAAGAAAACGACTCCGACGGCGGTCAGGCGAGCGTCGAGAGGAATCCCGCGATCCGCCCGAGCGCCTCGTCGAGCACGGTCGTCGTCGTCGCGAAGTTCAGGCGGGCGTGCCCCCGACCCGCGGGACCGAAATCCGGACCCGGCGACAGGGTGACCCGCGCCCGCGCCGCGAGTCCAGCAGCCGGGTCGTCGCCAAGGCCGGTCCGGCGCAGGTCGAGCCACGCGAGGTAGGTCGCCTCGGGCGGGACCCACGTCACCCCGCTGGTGGCGGAAAGAACCTCCGCCAACCGTGATCGGTTGGCGACGAGGTGGGCGATGACGGCCTCGAGCCAGGACGTTCCCTCTCGCCAGGCGGTGATCGCGGCGAGCATCCCAAGGGTGTTCGCCCGGCCGCGCTGTCGTGCCGGGTACGAGCGCAGCCGAGCGGCAAGGTACTCGGATCCGCACGCCGCGACGGCGCAGCGCAGACCGGCGAGGTTGAACGCCTTGCTCGCCGAGGACAACGTGATCGTGCGCCGGGCGATCTCATCACCGAGCGAGGCGATCGGGATGTGAGTCGATCCGGGATAGACGAGGTCGCAGTGAACCTCGTCGGCGATCACGACGAGGTCGGCCTCGACCGCGATCGACGCGAGCTCGGTGAGCTCGGCGCGGGTAAAGACCCTGCCGGTCGGGTTGTGCGGGTTGCAGAGCAGCATGAGACGCGGCCCTTCGGCCGCGACGAGCGCCCGCAACTCGTCGATTTGAAAGCGGTAGACACCGTCGACGAGACGAAGATCGTGGGTGACCATCCTGCGCGCCATCTCGTCGGCTGCGACAAAGTACGGCGGGTAGGCAGGGGTAAGCGTCACGATCGCGTCACCGGGATCGCTCAGCGAGTCAATCGCGAGGTAGATCGCCTGGAGGACATCGGTCGTGACGACCACCGACGCCGGGTCGACGTCGAGCCCGTGACGCGACCCGCCCCAGACGGCGAACGCCGACACGAGCAGCCGCTCGATCGAAGGGCTCGGATAGCCGAGATCGCCCGACGCGATGGCACCCTCGAGCACACGACGAATCGGTGGCGCGATCGGATAGTCCATGTCCGCAACCCACAAGGAGATGGTCCCGGCTGGATCGCGCGCCCATTTCTCGCCGCGGCGAGCCTCGAGCTCGGCGAGCCGGTAACGGTCGAGGTCGAATTCGTCGCTCAATGCCTGCAGCGTCCTTCCCGCTGCCAGCGCCCCGGGGGAGGGCGGCGGCGAACCATCACCCGGGTCGCGGTCACCACGAGCAGGCGACGTACTTCGTCTCGAGGAACTCGCTCATCCCCTCGTGGCCGCCCTCCCGGCCGAGACCGGACTGCTTCACGCCTCCGAAGGGGGCGGCGGGGTCCGAGACGAGTCCGCGGTTGAGGCCCACCATGCCGGTCTCCAGCGCCTCGGCAACCTTCAGCCCGCGCGCCAGGTTGGCCGTGTAGACGTAGGAGACGAGGCCGAGTATCGAGTCGTTCGCCAGCTCGATCACCTCGGACTCCGACTGGAAGGTGACGATCGGCGCGACCGGCCCGAAGACCTCCTCTTTGAGGATCGGCGACCCCGGCGCCACCCGGTCGAGAACGGTCGCCGGGTAGAAGTAACCCGGCCCGTCGGGGATAACGCCGCCGGTCAGCGCCCTCGCCCCGACTTCGAGGGCGCCCGCGACAAGTGTCGCGACCCTGGCACGCGCCTCGGCGTTGACGAGCGGACCAAGGCCGACTCCGTCCTCGAGGCCGTTCCCCATGCGGATCTCTGCCATTGCCGCGGCGAAGCGCGTCGAGAACGCGGAGGCTACGGACTCCTCGACATAGAAGCGGTTCGCCGCGGTGCAGGCCTCGCCGCCGTTGCGCATCTTGGCGACCATCGCGCCGGCCACCGCGGCATCCAGGTCGGCGTCGGCAAAGACGATGAACGGGGCATTCCCGCCGAGCTCCATCGAGCAGCTGAGGACCCGCTCGGACGCCCTGGCGAGGAGCGCCCGGCCGGTCTCGGTCGAGCCGGTGAAGGAGAGCTTGCGGACCCGCCCGTCGGCGATGACCGCGTCGATGAGCGGGCCGGGTCGCGAGCTCGGCACGACATTCACGACCCCGGGGGGAGTCCCAGCTTCGTCGAGAATCGCGGCGATCGCGAGCGCGGTGAATGGCGTCTCGCGCGCCGGCTTGCAGACGAGCGTGCACCCGGCGGCGAGCGCCGGGCCGATCTTGCGGGTCAGCATCGCCGCGGGGAAGTTCCACGGTGTGACGAGGAGCGCGACACCGATCGGCTGGCGGAGAACGAGAATGCGGTTCGTGCCAGCGGGGGCGGTGACAATCTCGCCACTGATGCGCGCCGCTTCCTCTGAGTTCCAACGGAAGAATTCCGCGGCGTACGCCATCTCAGCGCGGGCGTCGGCGAGCGCCTTGCCGTTCTCCGTGACAACGAGCCGGGCGAGATCGTCGGTGCGCGCCATCATCAGCTCGAACGCCCGTCGCAAGATCTCCCCGCGCTCGCGCGGCGCGACCCGTGACCACGCCTGCAAGGCGTCATGGGCCGCTGCGACGGCGGTCAGACCGTCGGCGGGCGACGCGTCGGCAGCTGAGTCGATGAGTTCACCCGTCGCGGGATCGGTGACATCGAAGCGCCGGCCGTCCTGGGCAGCGCGCCAACTGCCCCCCACATAGCAGTCCTTCTCAACGGGTTTCGCGGATGCGCTCATCGCATCCGAGGATACGCGGTCCCGCAGGTAGCTGAGCGCGCCGACACCGACCGTTGCCTGGCGGCACGCCCCTTTGGAATCAGAGACACTCGACACAGCAAGCAACCGGCAACAATGAAGCCGTGCTCCATCTCAACCGAAGACGCGCCGAAGCGTTCGGCGAGTATGCGGAGGATTACGACCGCTCGCGCCCGACGTACCCGAGCGCGCTCGTCGACGCGATCCTGCCTGCACGAGGTCGCCGGGTCCTCGACGTCGGATGCGGCACCGGGAAAGCGGCGTTGGCGTTCGCCGCGAGGGAATGCAGCGTGCTCGGGATCGAGATCGACGAGAAGATGGCGGCGGTCGCGCGCCGCCACGGTGTCTCCGTCGAGATCGCGCCGTTCGAATCGTGGGACGCGGCCGGACGGGAATTCGATCTCGTCGTGAGCGGGCAGGCCTGGCACTGGATCGACCCGAAGATCGGTGCGGTGAAGGCGGCGGATGTGCTCGCGTCGCACGGCCGGCTCGCGGTGTTCTGGAATTACGAGCACCCGAGCGACGCTGCCCTCGCAGCAGCCGTCGAGACCGCCTACGAGACCTTCGATGCCGAACTGGAAGGGAGCGGGATCGGCCGGTCAAGCCGCCGCCGCCACGATTCCCAGACGGCCGAACACGTGAACTCGATCGAGGGTTGCGGCCGATTCGCCGCCTGCAGGGTCGATCGGTTTCCCTGGACATGGGATCTGCGTCGAGGGGAATTCGTCGATCTGGCGAGGACCCAAAGCGGTGTGGCGCTCCTGCCCGAGCAAAGACGGCGGGCGTTGCTCGACCGGCTGGCTGACGTGGTCGACTCCGCCGGCGAAGTCGTCCGACTCAGCTGCGAGGCGGTCTGCATCGTCGCGGACAAGACGACGTAGCCCCCGAGCACCTCTGGAGCGAACCGCCGCAGATCGTGACTCCTTGTGCGAGCCGTGCCGTGGACCGCGCCCGTCAAGTCGTCCGCGGCAGCGACCTTCGGTCGCTCCTTGAGTGCGATCCCGGCCGTCTGTCGTCCCCGCTCCACAATCTGCGGCACGCCGATTAACGCCCTGAGACGCGCCTGACGGCTCCCCCGACGCGATCGACGACATGCTCGGGCGGAAACGACGGCCCCGTCGCGATCAGTCCCGACAGAACGCGAAACGCCCTGGCAAGGAACGGGGCGCCGAGACATCCGTCGCGTCGCGAGACGCCGGCAGTGTGGCCGCCCCGCAGCCCGCGCGACGCGGCTTGGGCGGTGGGCCGGATTCGGACCGCGCCAGCGGGTGAATCCGTCAGGACCCTTCTCGTCCCGACGCACCGCCCGAGCCCTTTCCGGACGGGTGCTGATTCACTCCCCTAGGTGGAGACCTCGCGAGTGCAGAAGGCGCAGACTCGCGCGGCGGCAGGGATCGTGCTCGCGCAGTGTTCGCAGGTTTTCGTTGTCGCCGCCGCGTCGCGTTGGCGCCTTGCGATCAGCGCACCGAGCGGCTTGACCACGACGAAGAAGATCACCGCCGCCAGGACGACGAAGGCGACCAGGTAGTTGACGAAGTCGCCGTAGGAAAAGGTGCTCCCGTTCACGGTGAAATGGAGCGAGGCAAAGTTCGTCTTCCCCGGGATCGCGATGAGCGGCGTGATCAGGTCCCGGACGAACGCCGTGATGACCGCGCCGAAGGCGAGGCCGATGACGACCGCGATCGCGAGGTCGATGACGTTGCCGCGCAGAAGGAACGCTTTGAAGTCCTTCACTTGGTTCACCTTTCACCTCGGTGGCGTCTGGCGCGACGGCCATCCCTCGCGCCCGACACCGATTGGTCCCGCCATTGTGCACGCCGGATCGCCTCGCCGCTCGGAAGGTCGGAAAAGGTCATTGCGTTCCGGTCGGCACCGCCGTGGCCAGTGCTCGCCAGCCCCGCCGAAGTCACCTCGAACGACCAGGCGGCGCGAGCGATAAGAATCGCGGAACTGGCGTGTCGATCGGGATATCGCCCCCGTAGCTCAGGGGACAGAGCAGCGGTTTCCTAAACCGCGTGTCGCAGGTTCGAGTCCTGCCGGGGGCGCAGGTAAAAGGCCTGGTACACCCCTATTTACCTCGGTCCTCACGGAGCACACCTCCGTTGGCGTGACCCAAACGTGACCCAACGGACCCAAAGGTTTGCTCCTTTGCGGCCCGTCCAACCCGGTCGAGCGCTTCGTCCAGCTGAGCCTCAAGGACCGGCAACAGGTGTCCGTAACGGTCGAGGGTGACGGTGACACTGCTATGTCCCATCCTCTCCATGATCGCCCGAGGATGAGCGCCCTCAGCGATCAGGAATCCGACGTACGTGTGCCGAAGATCATGGAACCTGAGCGTCTCGGGAAGGCCCGCTTCAAGCACGGCCCGTTTGAAGTGACGGGCGTAGAAGTTGCCGTGGCGGATCGGGCCACCTTCGGGGGCCGAGAACACGAAGTCGTCAGGATCCTTGCCAACCACCATCGTGAGCAACTCGTCGCAAAGGAACCGTGGGACGGGAACGCTCCGGCTCTCGTACGTCTTGGTCGGACCGAACACGAGCCCGATCCCTCGAACTTCGCTCACAGACTCTGCCACCTCGACCTTGGCGTGAAAGAGATCGAGGCGGCGAACACGCAGTGCCTCCACCTCGCCCGCCCGCAGGCCCGTGTAAGCGCAGAAGCGGACGAGCAAGCCGAGATCGGGGAACTCAGTACGCCAGTGCGGAGCTGCACCGTGTCCGCCACGACGTGGCGCTGGGTGAGCGATCGCGTGAGCCAGCTTCTCGACCTGTTCTGCGGTCAGAAAGTGCATCTCCTGTCGTGCCGATCTCGGGACCTTTACGCCATCACAAGGATTAAACGCCAGGGCACGAGCACCGACCGCAACTCCAAGAACCTGACGCAAGACATTTCGGGCGGAGCGAATCGTGCCCGGAGCCGATCCGGACTTGGCCATCTCAGCTAGGAAGCGCCGCACTGCGGGCTGATCGATGCTGCCTACGGGCAAGCGATCGAAGAACGGGCCAACATGCTTCGCGAGGATTGACTCGTAGCTGACTCGTGTCTTGGCCTTCAGGTGAACGGTCGAGCCACGCCAAGTCTGCGCCCATTCGCTGAAGGTTCTTCTTGCACCCCGAGGATCGATCCAAGTCCCACGCCGCCCGTCGGTGCCTTGTGCTGCGAGCCACGCAGCGGCGTCACTCCGGGTACCAAACACGCCCGCGTGTCGCCGACCATCAGGACCTCTGTACCTCGCGCGCCAGCGGCCCGAGCTGAGTCGATCGATGCCGCCCTCTCCTGCCGCTCGGCGTTTGGTCGGCCTCGCCGCTCCTCGTGGTGCCATGACCGTTCACCTCTCTCGTCCGCTGGTCACATTGAGTGGTTGGTGTTTCGACAAAAGCACTAGTCACCACCGGATTACGTAATCCAACGACTACTCACTTCGCAGAAAACCATTTGCTAGCAGGCAGTTCGCACTTCCAAACACACTTCCCTGCCAAATCGCCGCCGCTCTGATTACGCAATCGTGCGGATGTTCTCATCAGAATACCATTTGCGACCAGGGCTTTTGTGAGCTCAAACTCGACAGCGTCTTCAAATCGATTTGATTTGCCGATTTGCAAGCAAAGGCAAATCAGTACCAGTCAGTAATCGATACTCACAGCGGAGAACCATCGAGGGTGCCATCTGAATCGTCGGGGACACCGCTTATAGCTGTTGAGCTGCACTTTATCGCCCTACCCTCCCGTTGCCTTGCACTGCAGCCTCCTCCGCGCTATACAACACTACTGAAGACCAACACACGGAGCCAGCGGCGAGGTATATATGTCTAATTGTCAGCCTGACTTGGATAAGGGCCGACGTAATGAGTCACAGTGGCTTACGAAGCAGCAGGCTGCCGAGTACCTGTCCTGCAGCCCGAGGCTCATCGAACGACTCGTATCAGAGCGCCGGCTCACCTTCACCAAAATCGCAAAGTTCATCCGCATCAAGAGGAGTGATCTCGACGCGTTCGCCGAGGCAGGCCGAGTTGCGGCCCAACGGTGAAAGGTCCCCCTAAAGAGCACCGACCCGCCGGGCAAGGGCGGGTCGGATATGCAAGTGAACCTCCCAAGATCCACTCAAGAGAATTCTACCTTCACTACGGCCCCCCCATGGAGTGGCTTGATTGGTACCTTGCCCGTGGCTGGGCACTGTTTCCAATCTACGAGATAGCCGGGGACGAATGTTCCTGCTGGCGAGGACGGGACTGCAAAAACCCAGGTAAGCATCCTCGCTGCGCCAACGGGTTTCACGCTGCGTCAACCGATCGCCGACGGGTTCGATCGTGGTGGCACCAATGGCCGGGGGCGAACTTCGGCATCCGAACTGGTGCCTCAACCGGGCTCGTAGTTGTGGACGTCGATCCGGACCACGGCGGCAACAGCGCCATTGCCGACCTCAAAAATGAACATGGACAACTGCCACGTACCTACCAAGTTGAAACCGGCGGCCGAGGACTGCACTTTTACTTCTCGATGCACGGCATCATGCCACCGATACGAAACTCGGCGGGCCTCTTGGGTCCGGGGATCGACATTCGGGCCGAAGGAGGGTACGTAATCGGTCCTCCGAGCCAGACCCTGAAGGGCCGGTACTCCGTGGAGACGTTTGCGGACTTGGCACCCATCCCTGTTTGGATGAACCATCTACTGCAAGAAAAGAAGCCAGCTCAAAAGCAAACCCCGCACAAGCGGGCGGCATTCAGCGTCACCGGCCCCTCAGCAACGATGAGTGAATTCCCTCGCAGTCTCGACGAAGCCGTCATGGCGATGTTGAAGACTCCGGAAGGACGCCGGAACCACACCTTGAACGGCCTTGCCTTTTGGGCCGGTCAGCGTATCGCTCGGGGATTCTTGAGTCGAGGTGATGTTGTCAGGCGGCTCACGATCGCAGCCGAGCTGTCGGGCCTTGACGATAACGAGATCGACGCAACGCTCGCCTCTGGGCTCAATGCTGGACTGGAGGCTGGTCACTGATGAACTCGTACGACTCAATGCCCTCCCCTGATAAACGGTGGCCCTGTCTCTCCGATGAGGCCCTATACGGACTAACGGGCGAGGTCGTGCGCACGCTCCTGCCCTGCACGGAGGCAGATCCCGCTGCGCTCGCCTTTGACTTCCTCTGCGGCTTTGGGCTAATGGCCGGAAATGAGGTCGGTCCGTGGCCGCACGCGAATGCTGACGGTGCCGAGCACCCGGCCCGGCTGAACGGCCTCGTCGTGGGCGATACAGCACGATCCCGTAAGAGCACCGCCTTCAACCAGGTACGGCGTCTTCTCCGCACTGCCGACCCAGACTTCATCGCCACTCGTGTCCGCGGTGGGTTTGGTTCCGGCGAGGCCTTGATCGACGACATCGCCCAGTCAGAAGATAAGCGTCTCTGGCTCGTCGAGCACGAGTTCGCCCGTGTACTGGTCGTTGCTCAACGCGACGGATCAATCCTTTCAATCATCATGCGACAGGCCTGGGACGGTGACCGGCTCGAAGCTCGTACCCGCAAAACGATCGTGGTAGCGGACGACGCCTTCATGTCTGTCATCGGGCACATCACGCTGGAGGATCTTCGTACAAATCTCAAGAGCGCCGATGCAGCAAACGGCTTTCTCAATCGCTTCCTAGTCATCTTGGTGCGCCGATCAAAACTCCTACCGTCTGGTCAAAACTCGGACGACCAAGAGCTCCGAGGTCTAGCCCGCGAGATCAACCTGGCTCTCACCAAAGCCAGGACAATCACAGAGATCTCGCGATCGGAAAAGGCCGAGGTGATGTGGGAAAAACGGTACAACGAAATGGCAGAGGACAATCCTCGCGGCTTGCTCGGAGCACTTGTGGCCCGCTCGGAAGCCCAAGTGCTGCGGCTGTCAGTCGCCTACGCTCTCACTGACGGAAGCGCCGTGATCAAAACTCACCATCTGCGTGCCGCCTGGGCTCTTTGGTCCTACGCACGGGCGAGTGCGGCTTATGTATTCGGGCGAGGCTATGTTGCGGACACAGTATTGACGGCTCTTGTGAAACAAGGAAGGGCCGGGCTGTCAAGAACCGACATCAGCGACTTGCTGGGTCACCATAGCACCAAGCAAGAAATCGACGCTGCGCTGCAGGCGTTGGAACGTGAAGATCTGATCGAGTCCTTTACAACGAGTCGAAGCACGGGTCGCCCGCAGACTCGGGTGCGACTCAAGCGGGTCAGGGCGAGCGCAGTCGCGTAGTTCTTTCGCTTTTTTCGCAGTTCGCAGTTGATTACTGCACCAGGGGGATTCCAATCACGACCCCATGTGCTATCCGTGACCGTGCTTGCGAGTTGCGAAATATGCGAAAGAACGCCTGACCGCTTCACTTCTGACAAACTCGTGATGGGTCAAGTCCTCAATGTCCTGTAAACGATCGGCGGTGAGCGTCACGCCGCGCGGCGCTCTGTTGTTCTCCTTCGTTGGGGTGTGCGGTCCTCGGCCGGCGGCGGCGACGGACCGGAGGCACGACAGCCAGCCAGCCAGCGGGACGACGAGCGGACGACCAGAGCCCGAGGGCGGACGGCCGGAGGAAGCTACCCTTGAGCAGCGATGGACCTAACAGCCAAAACGTTTGGCCGTGTGTCAGGGGTTGGTGCCGGACGACCTGGCTCGGGTGATCTACCTCTCCTCGGCTCCTGACTGAGCCTCGGGCCGGTTCCCGAAGACCCAGCAGTGCAGAAAGGATTCGCGATGGGTCCAATTGAGCAGGCTGTCCGCGAACGAGTGAGAGCCAGCGATCGGCTGCTCACCCCGTCTCAGGGTAAGCCGTTCACTGTGGACACGATTGATGACGCCGGCGTAGTCCTGCTGCTAGGTGCGAAGCGAGCCCGAACTCCGATCAGGTGGTCGGTGCTTGAAGGAGTGGGGACCCTCCTCGCCGGACGAGATTGGATGACGATTGGCAGCGTCTACGACACCACGGCGATCTCAGGGACACTCGACGCTTACCTGAAGCGCTTCATCAATCGAGCCACCGCAGGATGGGTAGCTGCGCTACTCGAGAAAGTTGGTGTGGTGCAGATCGATCGGACCCGGCCGAGCCGTGTGCGACTGCTCCAGGATGCCCGGACGGATGCCACCCGCGTTGCCGAGACCGAGCGCCAGTAGAGCCATATCCGGGACGCCTACATGTCATACCCGGAGTAGAAACAGGGACAGAGCGAACCCTGAGTCGGTCAACGAGTCACCCACGGGAGCTCCTCCTCATCGAGTGCCGGCCTCCTTAGGAGGGACGGCAAAGGACATCAGCATGTTCTCGATCGAGCCTTCTGAGCTTCCAGACGGTCTCAACCATGTCGGCTCTGCGCGTCCTCTCGCATCGCGGTGGGATCAGATGAGGCGCTCATCCGGCTACGACGACACGGGCCTGCTCGCCTCAGTTGGTCGCGTAGAGCCGCGAGAGTGCTGTGAGAGCCGCTGCCTCACTGGCTTGTGGCAACCAAAACACGTGCACGCCAGTTGTGCATTACACAGGCTCCACAAAACGAGGAGTTGGCAACAAGGTCGAGACAGCTGTCATTAACGATTATGGACAACTCAGCGCCTGCCCACCCACTCGTCTTACGTCTCAGCTTTGGCCGGTCCTGATAACACCTTGACTGGTCGGGTGGAGAAACGCAGTGGCACTGTCCCAGGCGTTAGCAATCTCAACTTGATGTCGAAGTGTCCGGTCCGTTGATCTCCTGCGGCCAAATCCCTCTTGCACGGCGACGTCTCGAAGCGCATCGATCAGTGCAACCGGGTACAAACGCCGAGCACCTCTCGGGTCGTCTGCCCTCAAAACAAATGGTGCCCTCGGGAGGAAGCCGGATCTTTCCCAACACCGGATCGTATGCGCCGACCTGCCCATCGCTTCGCCTAGCGCACCAACCGTGCCGCACTCAACTGGCTGACCGTTCACTCGGATCCAAAGTCGGCGACCACCTGTTTGTCCCATGCGGCCATCGTGCCCCTCGAAATGTCACGATGCATAGGCAGTCTCGGCTCCAGTGCCGTGTCAGGGTCTCGTCACACCGTGATCCTTCATTGGTGTAATCTGTTTTCACTTATCAAGAGCGTCTGAGGGATCCGCCCGTTGAAGACGCACCAACCGAGCCGACGGCCACGGTGGTAATGGGGAACCGATAAGGAGTTCCAAATGACAAGTGTTCTTACTGCCACGCCCGATGACGGATTCGGAACTGACGTAATCCCTGTCGAAAGGTCCGGAGAGCCCTCGATCACGACGATCCCTGCTGTTCGTGTCGAGCGCACTGCCGCCGATTACCTGATCCGCCGCCTGAACTTCGTGTTGTTTGACCTCGGCTCGATCGGATCCTGCCAAAGGGATGGGCTTCGCCAACTGCTGACGGCATCGCTTTCGAACAGCTGAGTGTCAAGCAAGCAGAAGTTGTAATCAGAATCCTCGAAGACGTAATCAGCGGCCGTGATCAGAAGTCAAGAGCGCCTCGTGTTGGGCAGCTTCAGCTCTTCGATATCGAACAGAGATAACGATGACCGACGTTTACTCAGAACTCGTCGAAGTTGTCATGAAGACAATCAACGAGTGGTTCCCGAGCCTCTCGGCGACCGAAGACGGTGCCATCGATGTCGAGGACTGCGCCAACCTCCTGGCAGCGTTAGAGCAAAGGTATTCAGATGACAAGCTCTGAGATCGTTCAAGCGCAACCTCAAGGACAGCCCGGTTTGTACGCTCGTTTCCAGCACTTTGTGGTTCGGTGGCTAATCCTTGTCACGGTGGTTTGGTTCGTCCTCATGTTGATCATTGGGAACTCAACCAGTCATTTCGAGGATAACTGCGAGCGCGTTGGTATTGTCATCATCTCTCTTTGGGGCTGTCTGATCTTGATTGCAGTCTTCCGGTTCATCTGGCGGGTGAGTGGCGTTGCGTTTACGCCGATCCCAGGGCCAGCAGAGATTGAGACACAGCTCCGTGCCTATTTGGGCCGTCAGCCCACTCTGGAAGAGATGAACGCAGCCCAGCAAATGATCAAGACGCGCAGGAACGAGGCTCTGCTGGGCCTCGGTGCTGTGTTTGGCGGTATGTACTTAGGAGGTCGCGCCCTCAAGGGGCGCTAATCATCAGCGGGCTCTAATCGTCTGCCTTTCCTACTTTTTGTGGGGGAGGCAGGAGCAAGGCTTGTGTCGTTTGCCGCACCGCTGGATCACAAACGAAATCGAAGGACGAGAGAATGCCTGAGCCTGAGGAGGACGACACCCAAGTAATCGACATCATTATCGGTGTCTTTGAGAGCTGGTTCCCTCAAGTTGCAGCCGAAGCCTCAACTGAGGACCTCGATGACTGTGCAGCAGAAATTGCCATGATTCTTGGTGACGAGGGACTACTGAACCTCAGCGGCTCGCCCAAGGACGACGACGACTGATAGATGCTGTGATAAACGCTGGTGGTTCTACCTTTCGAAAAGGGACCGAGAGGTCTTGAATGGGTGGGGGATCAACGATGAAAACGCTCGTCTATGGCGTCGTCGACGACAACCTGGTGATCCTTCCCGAGGAGGTCGCCGTTG
>Ga0187877_1001392_pt1 | contig 25123 bp, 20 predicted proteins | sample June2016WEW_17_1_3_FD_132430 | JGI IMG/M metagenome (GOLD analysis project Ga0187877, IMG submission 132430) | Peatland microbial communities from SPRUCE experiment site at the Marcell Experimental Forest, Minnesota, USA - June2016WEW_17_100 | ecosystem: Environmental > Terrestrial > Soil >...
ACGCTCACCTTCAACGCCACGACGGACATGCCGACGGTCGTCAACCTGACGAACCACACTTACTGGAACCTCGCCGGTGAGGCCTCGGGCCCCGTCTACAACCAGACTCTGTACATCAACGCCAAGTACTACATGCCTGTCAACTCCATCCAGGTCCCCATTTGTCCGTCAGGCATGACGTGCCCGGCGGGACCGATGGCACCCGTGGCAGGCACGCCGTTCGACTTCACTGCCGCGAAGCCAATTGGGAAGGACATCTCCGACCCCAACGCGCAGCTGGAGAGCGGGCATGGCTTTGACAACAACTGGGTGCTGAACCAGACCTCGCCCCCGTCGCTGATCGAGGCGGCCCAAGCGGTTGACCCTGGGACCGGGCGCACACTGACGGTCTCCACGACCCAGCCGGGCCTCCAGTTCTACTCGGGCAACTACCTCGTCGGCCAGGGCGCGGGCTGCGACACCGCGCTAGCGGCGACGCCGCTCCCAGGGCCGTCCGGTCACTGCTACCGCCAGGGCGAAGGGTTCGCGCTGGAGACCCAGCATTACCCGGACTCGCCGAACGAACCGCTCTACCCGACAACCGAGCTCGACCCTGGTCAGACGTACTCCCAGACCACCATCTTCCAGCTCGCTAATTAGGGAGCTATCCGACTAGAAGACCGAACGGCGCCGGTATGACCGGCGGACAGTCACAGCGAGCCCGGCGTTCCCGCTTGAGCGAGTGGGTGCCGGGCTCGCTGCTCACATTGCCTGCCTGCATGCCGCGCTATCACAGGTGGACAACTATCCGGCCAAGCGCGACGTAATAGCCCATTTCACCGCCATGCACGGGTGAGAGAATCGGGTCTCAGCGCGAGCGACCCACTCAGACGAGCGCGTGTGGAGCTCGCTCCAGGACGATCCCTAGACCGAATGATCGAGTGGCTGACTCGCAGCTCACCCCATCGCCGGTCGGTCGCCGCTGCCGGTGCGTCGCCGCCGTCGCCGGGAGTTCCCTGACCTGGGAGTTCCTCGGTGGAGGTGATCGGACTCGAACCGCCGACTTCCACGTTGCGAAAATGGATTGCCGCAACCCTGTGAACAGGACTTACACGAATCCACCTCTTCTCGCTTGCGGCACCACGCGGCAGGATGCCGAATCTCAGACACGCCCGTGACGCGCCCGAAGCGGAGGGTCAATCCATCCGAGTCAAGGCACTTCACCGACTTGTCCCGGGAATGCCGCTCCTAATCCGTCGATCCGTATCGTTGCGACTGGTTGAGATACGGCGGCAGAAAGCCGCAGACCGAGAGTTCGGTTCTGGCTGACAGGTCGGGTCGATGCCGATAAGTATGTGACGTGCCCGACGAACGGACCGTGATCCGAGCGACCCTCGCCGATCTCGACGTCGTCAAGGCCACTCGGCTGCGGGCTCTCGAGGACGCTCCCTACGCTTTCGCCTCCACTCTCGAGCGCGAGCAGCTTCTGATCGAGGACGAGTGGCGATCTCGGATCGAGAGCGGCGCCTGGTTCCTTGCATACCGCGGTGGACGTCCCGTAGGAGTCGTTGCAGCGTTCACCGAGGTCGGCCAGCCGAGCCATCGCCACTTGGTGTCTATGTGGGTGGAGCCGGCCGAGCGAGGTACCTCTATCGCGGCTGACCTCGTCGAAGCCGTGATCTCGTGGGCCGACGAACAAGAGGCCCATGCCGTCACGCTCTGGATCGCTGACGGCAATGCCCGGGCCCACCGACTCTACGAACGGCTCGGGTTCGTTTCGACTGGACGACGCCAAAGCTTGCCGTCTGATCCCTCGCTTGGCGTAGAAGAGTTCATTCGCCGCCTGCGTTGAACCTGCCGCCCTTCGTCAATAGGCGCGTGTCGCCAGCGGGCACCGACTCGGACCCGCGCCAGAACGACAGCGCTCGGGTCCGCCAAATCAATGCGCGCGGTCAACGACCACCGCGTCCGATTCGGCGTTATGCGCGGCCAAGCCACGCGCCCGTTCGCGTCCGTAGAGCGCCCGATACGGAGCGATCAAACATTGCGCTGCCCTCCGCATCAAGAACTCGACCGACTCGCCTTGAGCAACCCGCATCGACCCGGCGGTAGCGCACACGGCCATGGAGCTGGCGCTCGAGGATGCGCGCTTCGTGGCGGAGCACCATCAGCTCGATGTCCTTGTCGAATCCAGCTCGGCATGAAGCGCACCGGGACGGGGAGTCGGCAGAGGGCGAGGCAGCAGAGCGAGAGGGCCATGGTCGATGATCTCCCACCGCGTCGAGGAGCACCAGCTCAGCGACTCAAATGAGTTTCCGGCGCCCTTCACCTCTCGGGCCGCGACGCCGCCATGACTTAAATGACACTTCCCACGGCCGGCCGAATCGAATCATCCTGTGCGGCCACGCAACTCAATTGAGTCATCCGTCCGGTGTGGTTACGCGACGAAGCTGTTGTGGGTTTTCTCGACGCGTTATCGACGCGGCGTCACAAACCGGATTCCTGATGTGTGTGACTGACCGCGAATGTACTGCGGGATTGGACTGGCGCACGATGAAGCGGAACATATTCATAGTGATTCTCGGCGCATTGTTGGGAGCGACCGCGTTCGCGAGCACAGCTGGCGCCGCCCAGCCCACAGTTGGACTCGGTACCGCTTCGAGTTTCGCGGTGCTCGCCGGCTCTGGGATCACCAACACCGGCGCGACAACAATCCTCGGTGATGTAGGAACGTTCCCTACCACGGCTGAGTCCGGCTTTGGCTCGGTAACACTCAACGGCGCGAACAACGCAGGAAACTCCGTCACGCAGGGCGCGAAGAACGATCTCGTGACCGGCTACAACGACGCCGCGGGGCGAACGCCGGTCAGCACGATCCCGACCGAGCTCGGCGGGTCGACGCTAAGTGGCGGGGTCTATAACGCCGCAGCAGGCACGTTCGGGCTCACCGGTACGCTCACCCTCAACGGGCAGGGCGACGCGTCCACTGTGTTCATCTTCGATGCCGCATCGACGGTCATCACCGCGTCGTCGAGCAACATCGTGCTCGAAAACGGCGCCCAAGCCTGCAACGTCTTCTGGGTCGTTGGGAGCTCGGAAACGCTCGGGACGAACACGAGCTTCGTCGGCACCACTCTTGCGTTGACTTCGATCACGCTCGACACCGGTGCGACAGTCGCCGGCCGCGAACTCGCGCGAAACGGGGCGGTCACCTTGGACTCGAACACAATCACCGTCCCGACATGCAGCGCGTCCGTGCCCACGACAACCGCGGCACCAACCACGACGACCGCCAAGCCGACCACGACGACCGCCAAGCCGACCACGACGACCGCCAAGCCAACTACGACGACCGCCAAGCCGGCCACGACGACCGTCAAGCCAACTACGACGACCGTCAAGCCAACTACGACGACCGCCAAGCCGGCCACGACGACCGCCAAGGCGGCCACGACGACCGCCAGTCCGACCACGACGACCGCCAAGCCGATCACGACGAAGGCCAATCCGACCACGACAACTGCCAAGCCGACCACGACAACAGTTCCGGGTGTAACGACGACCACCGAAGTCATCCCGAAGGGGTTCCCCGCGACTGGAGCTGGAGGCACCTCAGGTACGAAGGATCGGAATCTCCTGTGGTTCGGCGCGATCGCGCTCCTCGGCGGAGCGGGAGCGGCGATCATAGGGATACGCCGTCGGCGTCTCATGCGCAGTTCGCTCACCTATGCTCCAGGAAACTCCGAGCGGTTCTGACAGGGGCCAGTTGTCGCGAAACCATGCGTTCCGAGGTGGCGACGCCCCGATTCACCAGCTGCTCGAACTTGAAACGACGCGAGACCGAGCCGAGGGCGCCCACCGCAGTGTGATCCAACGCGTCGCCGATATCGACTCACGAACCTAGAGGACGGTCGAAACAACGTGCGCCGGTGGTTCGCTCTCTCGTTACTGCTTTTCGCCGGCGGATCGATCTCGCTCGGCTTCGGTCTCGCGGCCCAGGAGCGTCCGCCTGCGCCCTCCCATAACCTCGGGTCGATCCGACCGTCGACCGCCACGTCGTCGTCGCAGGCGAGGACGCCAGCGGCAAACAAGAGGAGCGTCCTCGAAGATGGTTTGGCGCGGTCCGTGCCGGTCGCACTCGACATCCCGGCGATCGACGTGGCAGCCCCGCTCACGTCGCTCGGGCTGAATCCCGACGGCACGGTGCAGGTGCCGAGCGAATGGCAGGAGGCCGGTTGGTATCGCCTCGGTCCGACGCCCGGGCAGCTCGGTGCGGCGGTGATCCTCGGCCACGTGGACTCGGTCTCTGGCCCAGCGGTGTTCTTCCGCCTCGGAGCGCTTCGGCCGGGAGAGACGGCCAACGTCACGTTGGCCGACGGCGTCGTCGCGCATTTCGTTGTTGACGCCGTTGACGTCTATCCGAAGAACAGCTTTCCCGCGCGAAGCATCTACGAAGCGTCACCAGGGCGAGCCACCTTGCAGCTGGTGACCTGCACCGGCGAGTTCGACGCTTCGACTCATCACTACCTGTCGAATCTCGTCGTGTACACCTCCCTCTCCTCGGTGACGCCCCCTCGGAACTAGAGCGCTCCGCGAGAACGCGTCAACGCCGTATCGGCGTACTTGCTGGGTGCTCCACAACGCGAGTGCGCTTGGCCGGCGGAATGTCCCGACACCGTTCCTGCGGTCATATGGCCGCTGAGAGAACGTCGAACTCCAACTCCGAAGGTTGTCTGTCGACGCGCTGCGCGCCCGTGGCACGCCCGAACTACTTTCCGAGGGGGTCACAGAAGCCGCGAATAGCCTCTGAGCTGGGGTTCTCTTGGTGGAAGTGCGCGGACTCGAACCGCTGACTTCCACGTTGCGAGAATGGATCGTCGCAATCCTGTGAACAGGACTTACGCGAATTCACCTCTTCTCGCTTGCGGCAACACGCGGCAGCGCGCGGCACTTCAGACGCCCCCGTTGGCGCCCGTAGAGCGCCCGAAGCGGAAGGGTCAATTCCACGGATTTGCCCTCACTGTTATCGTCTACCTCGCTCTTCAGGTGCGCCTAGAGCCGTACAGCGGTGCCATCTGACTACGGTTTCTCATAAAGCGGTTGAGAGCTGAAAATGGTACGCGTGCGTGTGCTCCACTCCGGGGTCGACGGTATGACGGCTTCGAAGGCGACGCCGTTCGACACCGTCGCGGTCGAGTCAAACGTCTTGACCTCCAACTCAAGTGGGCTGGAGGAGCAATACCCCACCTAGGTGACTATGCCCGCTGCCCGGCCCGGTCCCCCGGTTCGGTTTCTGACCCCCGCCAGCCGAGATTGCAATCGTGAGTCTGTTGCTCGATACCGATGGACCAGATCGAGAGCGACGTTAGGGTCATCGTGCTTGCAGCTATTTGGACTGAATAACGACCAAGGGGGGTAGTTGTGGCTGACGTCATCGTCCTCGAGTTCTCCGCACCCAGTGCGGTCGACATCTACAACAAGGTGAACCATCTCCTCGGCTGGGACGGCACACCCGATCGGGAACAGTGGCCAAAGGGCATGTTGAGTCATATCGCCGGGGAATCGGGCGACAAGCTGGTCGTCATCGAGGTGTGGGAGTCGAAGGCGGACCAAGAGGAATTCATGCGCTCCAAGCTCGGCCCGGCTTTCACCAAGGCAGAAGTTCCCCAGCCAACGCGGGTCGAGTGGTTCAGCAAGGCTGGAGATATACACCGCCACTGAGGTTGGACCGAACCCAGACGCGGTGGCAACCAGCTGCTGCGTCTGGATTCACCCTCGATTGACCCGGATCGAGCGAGACGCGCCAGCGCCTCGTCGCTCACCGCCGCACTGCCCGCGATTCCGACTCATCGAACGGCGGCAAGCCGTTACAAGGGTGGGAGGGGCAGGCAGGGCGCGCCCTCGCGCTAATCCAACCGCATTCGCCGGGAGTTCCTGAGACGGATGTCAACGCGATCGCTCCTCGAAGACCACAGGATCGGTGTCGGACCACACCGCTGAGTCCCGGGGAATCACCTGATCGCGGCGCGCCGTGCCGGTTCGAAGGTCAGCGTCCGCCAACCTACTGGCACCTCGGTGTCGCCACTCGATGACCTCTTTCGATGATGCGGTCGTCGCGCGTGGCGCGACCAGCCATACGCCCGGCGCGACGAGATCTGCGACGACAGGTCGCAGTACGGTTCCAGACAGGCGCGGTTGTGGAACTCGATCCTTCCCGCTGGCGTTGATCCTGGCTCCTCTGCGATAGTCCGGCACCGCGCCAGATAGTGCCGGGGTCGCCAGAAAGCGCTCAGAGATCGGCGCAACGCCCGACCCGATCTGAGGCGGTGACGATGGCAAGCGAACCGACGGCCCGGTATCCGGCGATCAGCGCCCAGGGCTTCGCGCACCCGGCGGAACGGGCGGCGACGGCGGCGATCCGCACGGTGCCGGGTCTCGACAGGGTCGTGAAGCTCCTCACCGAGCACAGCTACGAGCGCCGGCTGCGGCAGCTGCTCACCGGGAACGCGCTGCGGCTCGGCGACGACCAGCTGCCCGGCATCTGGGCTCTGCAGGTACGTTGCGCGGAGGCGCTCGATGTGGCGCGCTGCCCGCGCCTCTACGTGACCCAAGAACCGGTCGGCAGCGGACTCACGGTCGGCGCGAATGAACCGGTCACGCTAGTGAGCTCCGGCCTCGTCGGTTCCTACTCCGACGACGAGCTCGCCGCGGTCCTCGGGCATGAGATGGGGCACGTCCTCGCGGACCACGTCGGGCTCACGACAACCTTGCAACTCCTGCAGATGATCCTGCGCGGCGCCGTCCGCTCAGTGCCGCTCGCCGGCGTGCCCCTCGCCGCGGCGTACTTCGCGCTGCTCGAGTGGTCACGGGCGGCCGAACTGACCTCGGACCGGGCGAGCGCCATCGTCACCGGTGAACCCCTCGTCGTCTGCGAGACGCTAATGCGATTGGCGGGCGGACCGGTGAAGGATCTCAACCTCGACGCCTTCATCCGTCAGGCGATCGAGTATGAGGGCGAGAAGGATCCCTTTGCCCGCTACTCCCGGTTCTTCGCCGAGATCACGACGACCCACCCGTTCCCCGTACGACGGGTGCGGGAACTCGTCGCCTGGGTGAGCGCGGGCGAGCTCGACCGGATCCGTTCCGGGACCTACCTACGGCGCGGTCAGGAACCACCACCTTCGGAGGAGTTCGATGCCGCGCTCGAGCACTACCGCAAGCGCTTCTCGGCGATGCTCGAACGAGCCGGGGAGGGGATCTCCACCGTGCTCGATCGCATCAGCGACTGGCTCGGCGGGCACGAAGGCGGTTCCTCGCCGGGTGGCTCGGCCCCCTAGATGCTCCGGGGGCCTGGACGCGATCGCGCCTACCCTCGTCGGCACCTATAACTGACATCGCCGAACCCGCCGAGGACAACGGAGCGGATGACTCGCCGCCGATACCGGCCGAAGCGGAGGCAGGACCAGCCACCCTGAAAGCGCAGTCGCCGAAATGTCGCGTCTTGGTCAACCCGTCGGAATATTCTCCAACGCCGTCCGGATCTTTCGAGTCGCCGAAACGGGAGTGACCCCGACGACGAGCAGTCTCGGACCCCATTTCGGGTTTCGCAGACGGACGCGATCATTGCGGTGGGGAGAGAGAGGCGCGGCGGAGGTGAGCGGACTCGAACCGGGGACTTCCACGTTGCGAAAATGGATTGCCGCAATCCTTTGAACAGGACTTACGCGAATTCACCTCTTCTCGCTTGCGGCAGCACACGGCACCAGGCGGCAGTTCGGACGCGCCCGTTCGCGCCCGTGACGCGCCCGAAACGAGGGTCAATCCATGCGAGTCAAGACACCCGACCGACTCGCCCCGCGACCCCGTACAACCAAAGTTTAGGGACGAGAGCCGTCAGACCAATGCTGAGCCCCCGCCCATTCAGATCGCGCCAGCCGGGCGGATCGGCCAGCAACCCGAACGTCACGCCGTTTCCCATTCGAGAGAGCGTTCGACGGCCATTCTCCAACGCGCGTGGCCGGCGCGACGCCGCTCCTCGCTCCAAGTGGGTTCCCAGCGCTTGCCCTCGCGCCAGAGGTGGCGAAGGTCGTCGAACGCGGACCAGAAGCCCACCCCGCAGCCGGCTGCATAGGCGGCTCCGAGGGCTGTCGTCTCGGTCACGGCCGCCTTCGAGACCGGAACTCCGAGTATGTCGGCCTGCAGTTGCATGCAGAGCTCGTTCGAGGTGACGCCGCCGTCGACCTTCAACACCTCGAGCGGAAGTCCCGAGTCCTCCTCCATCGCCGCGACGACGTCTTTCGACTGATAGCAGATCGCTTCGAGCGCGGCGCGAGCGAGGTGCGCGTTCGTATTGAAACGCGACAGGCCAACGATCACGCCCCGGGCGTCGGCGCGCCAGTACGGAGCGAACAGCCCAGAAAAGGCGGGGACGAAGTACACCCCGCCACTGTCCTCGACGGTCCGCGCCAAGGTCTCGCTCTCGGCGGCCTCGGAAATGATGCCGAGTTGATCGCGCAGCCACTGGATCGCTGCCCCGGTGACGGCAACCGACCCCTCCAGGGCATAGACGGCAGGGGCACCCTCGAACTGGTAGCAGACCGTCGTGATCAGCCCGTTTTTCGATCGCACGATCTCGCTGCCGGTGTTTCGGAGGAGGAAGTTCCCCGTCCCGTACGTGTTCTTCGTCTCACCAGGTCGCAGGCACACCTGGCCGATCATCGCCGCTTGCTGGTCACCGAGGCCAGCCGACAACGGCACGCCACCGCCCGAGGTTTCGTCGACGATCATCTCCCCGAAGCCCGCCCGACTCGAGGACGGGCGGATGGCCGGGAGCATCTCCCGTGGCACGCCGAACAAGGCGAGCAGATCTTCGTCCCAGTCGAGCCGCTCGAGGCCCATGAGCATCGTCCGGCTTGCGTTGGTGACGTCGGTGACGTGGCGCCCCCCGTCGACGGCACCGGTGAGATTCCACACAAGCCAGCTGTCGACGGTGCCGAACAGGGCCTCGCCCCGAGCCGCGGCCTGCGCCAGCCCGTCAACGTTGTCGAGCAACCACCGGAGCTTGCCCGCCGAGAAATAGCTGGAGGGCGGAAGCCCGGCGCGTTCGCGCACGAGTTCACCGCCCCCGGCGCGCTCCACTTCCCTGACGATGCAGTCGCTCCTGACGTCCTGCCAGACGATCGCGTTCGCATACGGCATCCCGGTCTTCGAGTTCCACACGACGGTCGTCTCGCGCTGGTTGGCGACGCCGACAGCGACGAGGTCCGAGGTGATGAGACCGATGCTGGCGAGGGCATTGCGCATCGCCGCTCTTGTCCGCTCGAGGATCTCGACCGGGTCATGCTCGACCCAGCCCGGCCGTGGCAGGATCTGCTTGTGCTCGAGCTGGTGCCGAGCAACCTCGCGCCCGTCGTGATCGAACACCATGAAGCGCGTGCTCGTCGTGCCCTGGTCGATCGCACCCACGAACTCCGGCATCTCATTCCTTCCTCGTGTCGACTCCAGCGCAGTCCTGTGCCACGTGCGCGGAGTGCGGTGGCTCAAGGGAGCGGCGGTGGCGAAGGCGCCCCTCCTTCACGAGGCGCGCCGCCTCATCGTCATCCTGGGCGCTCGACGCCGCGGCCTGCTCGAGCGCCGCCTGGCACCGGAAGTCCTCGACCTCCGCGCGGCGCGTCGCTTCGTCCCAGTCGAGCAGCGGAGCTATCAGCTCAACCACCGCTGCCGCGCTGTCGACGCCACCGTTGGGCGATTCGATTGCAATGCGGGTACGGCGCTCAAGCACGTCGTCGAGGTGACGGGCGCCCTCATGGGTGACTGCGTACACCACCTCGGCGCGCAGGTAGGGACTCGTATCGGCGACCCGCTCACCGAGCGTGGGATCCGCATCGACGAGCGCGAGTACCTCATCGATCAGGCCCCCGTAGCGGTGGAGCAGGTGCTCGATGTCGGCCACCGACAGTCCGTGCTCACCCGCCAGACGCTCGCGCTTGTTCCAGCGCGCGCGGTAACCCTCAGCCCCGAGCAGCGGCAGGCGGTCGGTCATCGACGTAATCGGGCGATGCGCGCCGTCTTCAAGCGCAGCGTCGATCGCGTCGGCAGCCATGACCCGGTACGTCGTGTACTTGCCGCCAGAGATGGCGACGAGTCCGGGCACCGGCCGGCCGATCGCATGTTCGCGCGACAGCGTCGTCGTCGGCTCCTCAGTGCCCGCCTGGTCGATCGCCCCCGATCTCCCTTTCCGGGGTCCGCGCACCACGCCCACGCCCGCGACGAGGGCGCGGAGCCCGGCGAAGGTCGCCTCAACGTCGGAGCGCGTGAGGGGCTTGGCGAGTGCGACATTCACGTGGGCGAGCAGGTAGTCGACGTCCGCCACGGACGCCACCGGCCGCGCCTTGTCGTGCTCCCAGTCGGTGTCGGTGGTCCCGATCAACCAATGCGCGTGCCAGGGGAGCACAAACAGCACGCTCACCTCGGTGCGCAGGATAAGAGCGACCGACGACGCGATCGCCTCCCGGGGCACGAGGAGGTGAACCCCCTTCGAGGGCCGTACCCGAACTGCGCGTTGGTGGCCGGCGAGCGCCTCGGTCTCCTCGGTCCAAGCTCCGGTGGCCACGACCGTCGCCCGAGCGCGGATATCGTGAGACTTCCCCGTCTCGACGTCACGCACCTTCGCGCCGACGACGCGCGAACCGTCGTACAGGAAACCCACGACTGCCATCCGATTGACCGCGGTCGCTCCGATTGTCACGGCGGTGCGCACCACCTCGACGACGAAACGGGCGTCGTCAACCTGGGCGTCGTAGTACTGAACAGCACCGACGAGAGCGTCCGACCGCACGCCTGGTGCCAACTCGAGGGCGCGGCGACGCGACAGGTGGCGGTGGAACGGCAGACCCCGGGACGTGCGCGTCGACCAAGCGAGAAGGTCATACAGCGCGATGCCGGCGCCGACGTACATCCGCTCCACGACGTGCCGTCGCAACGGATAGAGGATCGGTATCGGTTGGACGAGGTGCGGCGCCAATCGCCCAAGCAAAAGGCCCCGCTCCTTCAGCGCCTGATGGATCAGGCCGAAGTCGAGCATCTCGAGGTATCGCAGACCGCCGTGGATCAGCTTGCTCGATCGGCTCGACGAGCCCGAGGCGAAATCCTGCGCCTCGACGAGGCCGACCGTCAGGCCGCGGCTCGCGGCGTCGAGGGCAGTTCCTGCCCCCGTGATTCCACCCCCGATCACCAGCACGTCGAGCGGCTGAGCGGAAAGGCGGGCGATGTCGTCTGTCCGCCGTCTCGGGGACAGTGCTGCTGGCTGCATGGCTACGGCGCGATCGCAATCGGCGGGGCGCCGAGTGCCAGGGAGATCTCGCACGCGGCCGCGACGACGAGCTTCGTGACGGGGCGGATCTTCGTCGCGTTCACGTCGAAGGAGAGCGACGAAACGCTGACGCCAGCCGCGGCAGACCCGCGCGAGTCGGCGGTAGCTTCCTGCTTGGCAACGCACCCTGCGGACCAAATTGCAACCCCGAGAAAATGTACGACACATCCGTCGTGTTGTCCTATGAGGCCGATGGCCTCTTGATGGCAGGTTACGACGATGGTGGGAAGACCAGGACGATCGCGGGGGTGCCGCTCGGCGCCGTCGCCCGGCGAGACGGCTCGGTCGTGGTGATGATCGGGCGCGAACGGGAATGCGTGTTCATCACCGTTTCACCGGACTGAGTGTCTGGCACGGCGATCCGGGGTAAGGATGGTGACTCTTGTTGGACGCTCACCACGGGCACCCCAACCAACCTCAGCCCCCCGGCATGGGGGACGTTGCAGCGGCGGTGCCCAACGCTTCGGCATGGCGTCGAGCGTCGAATTCGCCACGATGACCTCGCACGGCATCAGCATTCAGCGTACGGCTGTCTAGCGCTCGAGTTCCGAGAAGCCGAAAAGGGCCCCATTTCGCGCGCCCGTCGCGCGCCCGAGCCGCTTTCCGGGGGCACCACAGAAGCCGCGAATAGCCTCTGACTTGGGAGTTCTTTTGTGGAGGTGAGCGGATTCGAACCGTCGACGTCCACGTTGCGAAAATGCCTGCACGACGCGGCAGCACGCGGCAGGATGCGGAATTTCAGACGCGCCCGTTGGCGCCCGTGACGCGCCCGAAGCGAAGAGGTCAGTCCATCCGAGTCAAGGCCCCCGACCGATTCGCCCCGAGGATTCCGCACCGACCCAGCGATAGGCGTCGCGTTCGACGCGCCAGCTGGCGAACATTATGGGACGCGACTTGCACTCCATATCCGTCCTTACATGTGTCGTGCATGACCAGGCCGGGCGATGTTCGGCGCGACAATCGACTTGCAGATTGCGGGCCGAACTGAGCTTCCGGGCTTTGGTGCGCGTTCCAGGGAGCGTCCGACGCAGACATGAGACGCGACATGTAGCGTCACGGCATCGGGCTCGGCCCCGCCGTCGACCCAGGACCCCGAAGGAGGAGTCATGCCAACCATCATTGGCTACCACAGTGTGAAGGACACGGATCACTGGCTTGCCTCGCCGAAGCGGGTAGAGGTCTTCGGGCCCCTGGGCGTCACCAACATTCGGACGTTCGTCGACCCGCAGAACCGCACTCGGGTGGCGGTGCTCATGGACGTCGCCGACATGGACGTGCTCATGGGCGCGATGCAATCCGAGGGGATGGCCCAGGCGATGGACCACGACGGCGTTTTGCCAGAAACCCTCGTAATCCTCGTCGAGGCCTAGTTCCCGATCTCTGTTTCGGCAAGCACAGAAAGCCGAGGCGCGGGACGCGCGGGTCGCGCCCGAGTCGGCGTTCCGCGGCTGAACGAGTGCCCCAGAACGCTCGGCGACGGCTCAGCAACGCCAGGCGGCGCGACTGATACACAGGGGTATAGCGCTGCAGCACCTCGCCGTAGACCACCTCGGGCAACTCTGTGCACCCGCAGCGGTGCCGCTTTGGGAATGGGCACGCCGGATCGACCAGTCGGAGCGACCCAACTATCTGCGCGATCAAGCTCGCCTCATTGCCGACGCCGAAGTCGGGCACCTCTTCCGAAGGCCTCTTGTCGATGACCTTGTGCAGCAGGCGTGCAGTGGTCTGCTCGTCATCCTCGGAATCGGTCTCGCGTGCCACTCTCCCGACAGGAACATGCAGCCCGAGCCGGGATTGGAGCTCCCACCGCGCCTGATGCCCTCATAAGTGAAACGCGGAGCAACATGACCCCTCTCGGGCGTCGGCCGTTCGGCGGCCGGGTCGAGGACTCGGTGGGAGATCTCGGCTGCCGGAATGGTGCACGGCCCGGTACGCACGCCCTAGTCGCGATCAGGCTCTGACCAATCGACGATGCTTTGACGCCTCCGTCCCGGTGCCACCGCTATTCGCGTGTTGCAGTGGCGACGGGCGACGAAACTGAGTGCATTACGAAAGATCACCCGAATTCGTAGGCTTGCTCTTCTTTGATCAGGGTGTCGAGGCCGGCTAGTTCGACCGCGTCCGGCACCCGGATCGGCTCGAAGTAATTGAGCACCTTCAGGATGAGCCAGGTGACGACGAAGGCGTAGGCGGCGATCAAGAGGGCGGCCGCGACCTGCTTGCCAAGAAAGCTGGCGTCTCCGGCCACGAGGCCGTTCGCCCCAGTGGAGTTGACCGATAGGTAGGCGAAGACACCCAGGAGGATTGAGCCGAGGAGGCCTCCGACTCCGTGTACCGCCCAGACGTCTAGGGCGTCGTCCCACTTCATCTTGTTGACGAAGGCGACCGCCCCGTAACAAATGCTGCCGGCAAGGAACCCGATAACGAAGGAAGCCCATGTCGGTACGTACCCGGCGCATGGCGTAATGCAGGCGAGCCCTGCGACGGCCCCAGTAAAGGCACCGACGATGCTTGGCTTCCCGCCGCGCCACCAGCTGATCGCCATCCAGGTGCACATCGCGACTGAGGCAGCGATGTCGGTGTTGACGAATGCTTGAGCGGCGATTCCGTTGGCGGCGAGAGCCGATCCAGCGTTGAAGCCGAACCAACCGAACCATAAAAGGCCTGTCCCGAGCCCGACGAAGGCGACGTTGTGGGGGACCGTCTTCTCACCCGGTGCGAACTTACGAGCACCAACCACCCAGACAGAGGCGAGCGCTGCGAATCCGGCACTCGTGTGCACGACCATCCCGCCGGCGAAGTCGCGTACTCCCCACCTCGCGAGGAATCCTCCTCCCCACAGCCAGTGGACGATTGGCACATAGACGAGGACACTCCACAGCACGAGGAACTTCAGATAGCTCTTGAAGTGCACCCGGTCGGCGAACGCGCCAGTAATGAGAGCGGGTGTGATGATGGCGAACATCTCCTGAAACGAGAAGTGGGCCAGGGCGGGGATGTGCGGCGCCCAGATGTTGGGGTGCGTTCCCACGTCGTGCAGGCCCGCCCAGGAGAGATTTCCGATGATGCCGCCGAGGTTGCCCGAGAAGGCGAGCGAGTAGCCGACTGCGACCCAGACGACCGTCACGACACCCATCGAGATGAAGCTGTGCATCATGATGGCGAGCACGTTCTTGCGCCTCACCAGGCCGCCATAGAAAAAGGCGAGACCCGGCGTCATGACCATGACGAGGGCCGCGCACACGAGGACGAAGGCGGTATCGCCGGTGTTGATCACTTCGGCTACCTCCAGTGCCCGGCAGGCCGCGTGAACCCACTCGACAGCCCAGCTCAGGAGAGATTACGAACGACGACTTCTGTTGTCTAGGGCCAGGAGTTCCCACGTCGCGTGGGAGCAAGCAGATCCGCGGGCGTGGCCATTCCGGCGCCGTAGCGGTTCCTGTCCACCTAGCGCGGCTTCTCTTCGTGGAGGTGAGCGGACTCGAACAGCCGACCTCCACGTTGCGAAAATGGATTGCCGCAATCCTGTGAACAGGACTTATGCGAATTCCCCTCTTCCCGCTTGCGGCAGCACGCGGCACCACGCGGCAGTTCGGACGCGCTCGTTCGCGCCCGTGACGCGCCCGACGCGGAGGGTCAATCCACCCGAGTCAAGACACCCGACCGACCCGCCCCAGAAATGCCGCTCCGACCCGTCGATCGGGCGTGGTTGACCCAGCCGATGAGTTCGTTGTCGCCAACGCAAGACGGGTCGTTCTGTGCTTCTAAGCCAAGCAGAGCTCAGGAACCTTCCAGTGACTCATCGGTTGGTGCTAGTCGGACGACCACTTCTCATCCGGCATCGCGGCGCCCTCTTGGACGCACCGAAGGCTGTGAGCTCGGCAGTCAGCTCCTCGTGGCAGAGTTGGGTCATGGAGAAACTCAGCAACCAGCGGATCGTCGATGCAGGTCTCGCCGACTGGCGCAAGCTGGCCCAGGCGCTGCACGCTCGCTATTCGATCCCAAACTACGTCGTGGCAACGGCATTCGTCGCTGCCGTGGCACAGATCGCGGAGGCCGAGGGTCACCACCCCGACCTGAAGCTGACCTACGGCGTCGTCGACGTCTCGCTTTGCACCCATGAGGACGGCCTGTGGGTCACCCAGAAGGACGTCGACATGGCCAGGAGGATCAGCGAGATCGCCCGCGAACACGGACTCGAGCCCGAGCCCGGCGCGGTGACCCAGCTCGAGATCGCGTTGGACACCGCGCACGAAGATGACATCGGCCCCTTCTGGTCGGTTCTGCTCACGGGTAGCCCGGACAACAAGATCTACGACTCGGTCTTCGACCCCACGGCCCGGGTCCCAAGTCTCTGGTTTCAGGGCACCGACGACCACGAGACCCCCCGCCAGCGCTGGCACTTCGACCTGTGGTTGGCGCCCGAGGTGGCCGAAGGCCGAATCGCTGGCGCCGTGGCCGCCGGCGGGTCCGTCGTCGACGACTCTGCAGCACCATCGTTCACCGTGCTCGCCGATCCCGACGGCAACCGGGTCTGCGTCTGCACCGCAACAGGACGCTGATGGTCGGCCATGTCGGTACAGGTGCAGCCCGCGACCGCGAATCGATGGGATGACCTCGTCACCGTCTTCGGGCGGCGCGGCGAGAACCCTTCGTGGTGCTGGTGTCCGCGCTTCCTGAGCTCTCGCGAAACCCCGGCGTCTGGTCCCAAGTCGAACAATCGCCGGGCGCTGCGCCAGGAAATTGCCCTGCCCGAACGCCTCCCGGGCTCATCGCCTACACCGGCAGCTAACCCGTCGGTTGGACCAGGGTCGGTCCGCGTTCAGCCTTTCCCTGGCTGGGGGCCAATAAGGCTCTGGCAAGGTTGCTTGCCGAGGATCCCGGGGCCTAGTGGGTAACCTGTTCTGCCATCGGCAGTCGCCACCGGCGATCTGGCATCGGGTCAGCGCTACTCGAAGCGGCCGTCAACTTCGCCTGGGATCACGGCGCGACGGCTGTTGAGGGTCACCCGGTGGACGTGGCGGTCTTGAGGGCCACTCATGTGAGTGGGTCTGCGCTTTACACCGGGACCATGGCGATGTTCGTAGCCGCCAGCTTCACCGAGGTGGGGCGCACGTTCCCCACTCGGCCGGTGATGCGGCTCATGATGTGACTTGCGGGCAAGACCGCCATCAATGGGGTACCGCCTCAGTAGCGGATCCCAGCGGACGGCGTCGGGCGCATCTCCGACCCGACGCGCGCCGGGAAGCCGGGCATGCTGGCGCCGGACCATCGACCGCAGAAGTGGGTGATCGGTGCCCCCTGGGGCGTTCCGCCAGGTTGGTCACCGCGAGCACCGATTCGGCGTTGTGTAGGGCCAAGCTGCGCTCCCGTTCGCGCCCGTGACCCGCCCGACTCTGAGGGTCCATTCATCCCCGTCGCGGCACTCAACTCAGTCGCCTGGTCTGCCGCACCGATCCGGTGCGCGCGGGGACAGTTTGAATACAATTCCCGCCGGATGTTATGGGACGCGACACTGGCGCCCGAACGGCCGTTCTGGACGGATCGCAGGTCAATGCAGGAACCTGCCGAGCAGATCGGGCCTTGGGTGCCACTCCAGCACGGATAGACGCCGCGGGCACGGTCCTCCTCCGCGAGCGGCGGCGTCAGCCGGAAATATGGCGTACGATGCCCCGTCTGCCGAGGGGGCGGATGTGGGGTTGAGTGACGGGGGGACGAGCATGAGCGACAACGCCACATTTCTCGAAGGGCTTTACGGGTCATTCGCCCAAGGCGACGTCCCTACGGTGCTCGCCGCGATGGATCCCCAGATCGAGTGGAACGAGGCCGAGCACCAGACGTTCTGGACCGGTAAGCCCTTCGTCGGTCCGGATGCCGTTTTGCAGGGAGTCTTCGCCCGTATCGGGGGAATCTTTGGCGATACCTTCCGGATCGAGATCAGCCGGCTGCTCGACTGTGGGTCGACCGTAGTGATGGAGGGCCGTTACAAGGGCGTCGTCCAGGCAACGGGCAGGCAACTCGACGTGCAGGTAACCCACCATTGGGACCTCGCTGACGGCAAGGTCGTAAAGTTCCAGCAGTACACCGACACTTGGCAATGGTCGGAGGCCACTGGCGAGAAACCGGTGGGCTGACTCCAACCTTCTCTGGCATCGCACCGGGCGATTGCATCGTCAAAGCGGACCTTGGATCTGCTCTCGGTGAAGTTCGCCCAGGCCATGTAACAACCTGCTAAGAATGCCGAGCCGACCATCCAGGTGTGGCTGCAGCGCTTAACGAAGGCGGTGTGGCGATGTCGCCCAGGGGGAAGTCGCACCTCGTCATCATGTTTACGGTGGGGCCAGATGACGTGGCCCAACGAGATCGCATCTTCGCGAGCCAAGGCGAGTGGATGAAGGGGCATCCCCCTGAGGGCGATGTGGCATTGCTGGACTACTCCATCTCCAAGGCCCCAGAGCTTTCGAACCCGCTGGACCCGAGTTCTGAGCCGACCGGCAAGACGATCTTCGTGACTGATGACTACTACGAGTCACCGGCCGGCATTGCCAGGCATTGGCAGCAGACAGCCAGCTGGCCGGAGTTCCCCGTTGCAGCCGAGTGGATGGCCAAGGCCACGATAGTGACCCTGCACAACGGCACCGTCGTCCAAGGACTCTGGTAAAGCGGACTAGCGCGCGCCGCCACCAAGGGTGCAGGGGATACCTCTCGCAGCGCGAGCATCGCACGGGTTGACGGCGCCTCCTCGGTTCCTGGACATCAGTCACCGCGCCATAGTCGGATCGGAGCGGGCCAGGACGAACAAGAGCCGCCGTTCCGTGTGACGACCGTCACCAGGCCGGTCGATGCAGTCCTTGCTCGGCAGCTCAACGACACCTGCTGCACTCTGTTGAGAGATTTACTTCTGTGCTAGTGGGGGCTCATCGCACGCCGATTACGATTGAGAGCATCCCTCAGAAGACGGCGATGGACGGCAAGTCCACCGCCACCCCGCGAGCAATCGAATTGACGATGCGATTCGACCTGACGGGGGCCGGAAGTCTGAGCAGCTCGAAAGTCATCGATGTAGTGAACGCGATCGTTGACGAAAGCAAGAAGGCCGTTGCGAATCGCGGCTTGAAGGTCTCAAGTGTTGTGGGCGACTGGGCGTGGGTCTAAGGACCGTGGTCTAAAGGGCGCATCTCGTGACGACGGTGCCTTGTGGTGCCCCACGACTGAGGAGACGTATCGGGCAACCCGCCAACAGGCAGACGACCTTCCAGACGGTCGCCGAGTACTACCCGATCCAGGTGTTCTTTGTTGCACTACCGCAGCCCTCCCGGGCTTCCTAGCGACGGAGACATGCTCACCGCCACCGTCGTCCTGGCGGCCGGCCGCCCGTATACTGAACTGAGTCGAGCGGGCACCGCCTGCGAGCGGATAGGCGGACGGATCCCGGTTCGTCGTGTGGTCGTCCTGGCAACGAGGGGGATGTTGATGTCAAAGTTCCTTCGTACACTCGCCTGCGCCGGGCTGATCGGCGCGTTCTTGACCGTTCTCGCGGGAGCGCCGGCGCTGCCCGCGGCGGCTGGCAATTCGATGCCTGGGCGAGCGGCTCGCCTCGTCGACACGAGTATCGTCGTCGGCTTCCTCCAGTACCTGGTGGTCGCGAACGGCACACAGGCGCGACCCGGCAATCAGTTGGCCCCCGGTAGGGGAGTCGCGCCGACGATCACTTCCCAGCCGGTTAGCGAGACCGTCACGGCCGGTGCGACCGCCTCGTTCACCGCGGCGGCGTCCGGCTCACCGACGCCGACGGTCCAGTGGCGGGTCTCGACGAACACAGGACGCTCCTGGAGCGCGATTCGCGGGGCGACCTCGACGACCTATTCCTTTACCGCTTCGTTGTCGCAGAACGGCTACGAGTACGAAGCGGTGTTCACCAACTCGGCTGGCACCGCGACGACGAAGACGGCGAACCTGACGGTGACGGCCGCGCTGTCGAGTCCGCCAACGATCACGTTGCAACCCACCGGTGAGACCATCTCAGCCGGTACGACCGCCTCATTCAGTGCCGCGGCTTCCGGCTCGCCGAGGCCGACGGTGCAGTGGCAGGTTCTTACCAGCGCGGGCACGTGGACGGCGATCGCGGGGGCGACGTCGACGACCTATTCCTTTACCGCTTCGTTGTCGCAGAACGGCTACGAGTACGAAGCGGTGTTCACCAACTCGGCTGGCACCGCGACGACGAATGCGGCGACCTTGACGGTGACGGCCGCGCCGCTGCAGTCGTCGAACTGGTCCGGTTACGCGGACTCGGGTGCGACCTTTAATTCCGTCAGCGCGAACTGGACAGTTCCGACGGTCACGTGCTCGAGCCGCACGAACGCGTACTCGGCGCAGTGGGTGGGCATCGATGGATACACCAGTTCGACCGTCGAGCAGGACGGGACGGAGACCGACTGCCTGGGGGGTGTTGCGTCCTACTACGCCTGGTACGAGATGTACGGGGACTCAGCCGTGAATAGCGGTTATGAAGTCGAGCTCTCACCGTCGACGAACCCGGTGTCTCCGGGCGACCCGATGAGCGCTTCAGTGAGCGTGGCAGGGGACGAATGGACGCTTGTTATCACCGATCTGGCTTCCAACCACGGCTGGACCTACTCCACGCCTGCCATCACCTTCTCGAGTGCTGCTCAATCTTCGGCGGAGTGGATCGTCGAGCGACCGGAGATCTGCAGCCGGACCTGCTCGCTCACCCCGCTCGCCGATTTCGGGAGCGTGAGCTTCTCGAACGCCTTGGTCACCACGACTGGTCCGAGTGGAACGATCAGCACGAATCCCGATGTGGCAATCGAGATGGTGAACGGCCGCACCGTAATTGCCCTTCCGGGTACCCTCGATGCGACAGGTGACAGCTTTACCGACACCTGGAAAGCGGCCGGATAGCTCCCGCCCGCTGCCCGCGCCTCTTGCCGCCATCACCCGCCGCACCTCGCCCTCCCCCTCTGCCCTCGCCGTTTCGGGCGTGGCCGTTTCGTGCCTTCTCGTCGCGCTTGTCTCTCTCCCGGAGTTCCTAGGTGGAGGTGAGCGGACTCAAACCGCCGACCTCCACGTTGCGAAAATGGATCGTCTCAATCCTGTGAACAGGACTTACGCGAATTCACCGCTTCTCGCATGCGGCAGCACGCGACAGCATGAAGCGGCACCCGGCAGTTCAGACGCGTCCGTTCGCGGCCGTGACGCGCCCGAGGCGGGGGCAATCCATCGAGTCAAGACACCCGACCGACGCGCCTCGGGAATGCCACACCGGTCCGACGGTCGGGGGTACCCACAGAATGTTAGACAGCAGGACTAATCAGAGCAGGGGGTCGCGTTGCAGGGACCTATGTCCACAATTTCCGATTTCAGCCCGCCAAGCATCTCGACGATCGCGATGACGCTGACAAGGCGACGAAGGCGGCCAGACGTAACCTACCCATCGGTTTCTTTTGAAATGCATCGTGCCTCATTGTCCCACCGGGGGCCCGTGGCGTCTTTTTTGGCGGATCGACCGAGCCACATGCACTGGCTATAACTAGGCCATCCCGGTACGCTCGTCGCGAATTTCACAAGATAACCGAGCGAGGGGCGGGACCCTCGGAGAGAAGGGCGTCATGGACGTCTCTGTCGTACCATCCTTGGGCCGTCCCAAGTCTCGGATCTTCGCCCGCCTCGGGGCTGCGGCAGTATGCGGCCTGGTTGCGATAAGTGCACCAGCCGTCGCGGGGGCGATTCCTGTCCCTTTGCTACCTACCCATGGTCCCTTGGCAGGGACGGTTCGCCACACTTACAAGAAGTTAGCCCCACCTAAGGTAAGCGGTACCCAGTCCCTGACTGGAGCGGCAAAAGGCAGCCCGCTCATCAGGCTCGCTTACTCGCTGGTCCGTGATTCGGGCGGCGGCCACCCCAACCCCGGAGCGGAGGTCGACCTCCTTTTTGCAACCAGGGGAGAGGCCTTCCTGTATTTGGCGGACGCCAAGGAAGCACTGGGTGAGGCGGGGACTTATTCCTATAGTGGCGGGCGATTGTCCCTCCACATCGTCAGCTCCGATTTCAATGCCAATGCCACTTTCCCTTTGAGCCTCACGGCGGGCCAGGTCAAGATGCCGTTCAAAGTCTTTTCATCTGGCAAAGGCACTTCTCTCTGGGACCGCGAAACGCCGGATCTCGAAACGGGCATAATGGCCGTCTACAACGCAGCCATGAACCCCAGCACGTCTTCGGTCAGTCCCACGCAAGCGACTAACCAGGCGTTCGCCTACGCCCAGGCCTGGCTGGGCTCGCCGTCGCCGGGCCAGCTGGTTGCTTACACCACTGGCGCACGCCGTGGCCTCCAGCCAGCGCTTCACGCGCGGGTGGGCCAGTGCACAGAGGAAGGCGGGGATTGCATCACGGGGGTACAGGACCTCGGTACCGATATCCAGATCAGTTACAGTGACTCGCCCCCGGTGGTCGTCACCCTCTGGTCATTCTCCCCCTCTCCCAACGCCCCCGCCGAGCTCACGGTCAACTCCTTGGCCGGCGACCCCCGCATCTACCTTGACCCCGAGGTCCACCAGGACTCGGAGTTTGACCCCATGAACCGCACGGCCGTCCTCATTGACCCTACTTACACCAGTGCGGAGCCCGGCCCCATCTTCCGCAACGCGAGCACGCTACAAAAGCACCACTACCGGGTCACCGTGCTCGCCGGCAAGAAGGCCACCGTCGAAGCTATCGCGGCGGCGCTCAGCAAGTCGCCGGGACTGGTGATCTTCTCCACCCACGGGAACAACAAAGGCCAGCTCATGACCGAGAGCGTGCTGAACGCAAAGAGCACGAAGAACAAGTACGGCCACAGGGTCGCCAGTAAGGACGCCTACGAGAAGTACGACGCTCAGCTGAAAAGCGAAGGCCTCGCTTCCCTGGCCGCTTACAAGGGGCCCGGCTCCGCCAAGGCCTATATCCTCGAGGTGCCAGACTGTACGCTCCTGGCTTTCAGATTGCCCACCGAATGTACGTTCATCGTCGGGATAACACCCTACTTCTGGACATGGTTAGCCGACGCCAGGCATGTGAACTTCGACGACAGCTTAGTAGTAATCACCGCGTGCTTCACAGACGAATATCCGGTCTTACGTGACGCAATAAAGGCGAAAAGTTACTTTGCCTACCATGACGCCGTTGCGGGGGACTTTTCCGACGCGGTCGAGGAGTACCTGGTGGACTTCCTCACCCATGCCACTCGCTCGCCGGAAGAGGCCTACTACAACCTCGTCAGGATCGACAGGACGCGTCAGATCATCTACAAAGAGGACCGTCTCCTCAACGGTGTGCTCGGCACCAATGGGGGAAGCGCGAGCGTCGGCATCCTCGACGCTTGGGGTTGGAACGGCTCCGCCTGGGTCGATTACAGGACGAGCGGGTGGCTCAGCGACTATGTCGACCAGGCACAAGTGTGGTGGCTGCTATTCGCCGGCCGATGGGACAGGGACGCCTTCGATGGAGCGATGGCGCTGAAGGGCTGCTACACGAACTACTGGTCGCAGGGGAAGACCGCGACCATCGCGGCCCCGTTCTGCAACGCGGCGAACGCCGGCCTGCCCGCCGACACGGGGCGCGTGGAGCGGGACGTCGACTACGCGATCTACCTACTCAGGGGCACAAAGCCCAGTGGTATCCCACCTGGTTCGCTGCCGCCGCGCTGGACCCTCGACGACTGACGCTGAAGGGCAGGATCAACTCAGCCAACCTGTCCGGAGAACCGGCGGCAGCTCAGTAGCGGCGCCACCACTTATAGGCGCACTGGCGGGAGAGGTTCATGGACTCCGCCGCCGCGGCGACGCTCCAGCCAGCCTCGATCCGCTGGCACAGCCGACGACGGCCTTCCTCGGTGAGGGGTGCATTACGGTGCATTCGGGCCTCCGAAGGTTCGTGTGGTTATGGGAACAGCTCCACACTGCCTCCGGAGGCTCATCTCGTTCACCTTCCACGGGTGTCAACAACGTCCGTGGATACAACACCTAAGCGCCCGCATGGACGGCTACCTCAAACCAATGGGACCGTCACCCCCTCGCGCCCCTTGAGGACGTTCAGGCCTGTGACCGCGGCGACCAGTACCACCGCCCCTATCACTTCGAACGGATGCAGCGGCGAGCCGAAGCCTGCTGGGGCGGGGAGCGAGTAGATGAGGAAGAGTGCCGCGGGATACCCCAGCTCCGCGAAGCTGGAGACCGAGGCTGGCGTGGTGCGCAGCGCGCGGTAGTAGAGGACCATGGCGACGAGCCCGGGCACCAGCGCGATGCCCAGGAAGCTGGGCAACTCGCCGAGGCTGTAACGGGAGAACCCGGCGACCCCTTGGTCGTGCAACATCAGGCCGAGCAGGATGGGGAGGGCAAGGCCGAAGCGCGTCGCCGACGTGGTGGTGAAGGAGATGCCGTTCAGCGCGTAGCGGCCGAGCACGGTGCCTGCCGCCCACAGCACAACCGCTCCCAAGACGAAGGCGGCGGCCAAGAGCTGGACACGCGGCGCCGCGGTGTTGAAGGAGAAGACGATTAGGGCGGCTCCGCCCAGGGCCAAGGCGGCAAGCGGCCAAAAGGCCGGCTGGCGCCGCTCGCGGAGAAACAGCCAGGCCATGGTCGCTCCGAAAACCGGCTGGAGGAGGTAGAGCAGGTACACCTCCGACTGGATGCCGATACTCGCCGCGTGGGGCAGCGAGAGGCTGAAGGCGTAGGTCAGCGACTGGGTGAAGAGGACGGTGGCGAAAGCCTGAGGACCGGCGGCGATCGCCACCAGGGCTAGCCAGGTCCGCCACGAGGCACGACGCAGCTCACGGACCACCCTGCTCGCCACCGGGATGAAGCAGACGCTAATCAGCAGGCTCTCCCCCAGCACGATCTCGCTCGGCGAGAGGTCCGACCCCCTGGGGTTGACAAGGCCAGGCCGGAATAACGCGTCGGCGGCCCACATAGCCGCAGCCATCGAGATGATGAGGGCCGAGTAGCGATCGATTAGCGACCGCGAGCCCCGCTGCGAACTCTCTGCCATTCGCCTTGAGGGTATCTCAGGGGCGTCTGGTGACCCGCCCGGCCGGATCCGCCGTCAGGTCCAGGGTCCTCGAAGTCGTCACATGTGGTCACGAGCGCCTCGGAGATGTTAGGACTAAGGGCCACAAGCCCGGCGGAGCGCCGAAGAGGACTGTGGGGGGCGTCGAATGCGAGTGGTGGTCATCGGAGCAACGGGCCACATCGGTGGCTATCTCGTCCCTCGCTTAGTCGGTGCGGGCCACGATGTCGTAACACTGAGTCGACACGCGCGTCCCTACTACCGTGAGCATGCGAGCTGGACTCAGGTGACCAACGTCACCGTGGACCGAGATGCTGAGGACGCGGCCGGCACATTCGGTCCACGAGTGGCTGATTTCGGTGCCGATGCGGTGGTCGATCTCATCTGCTTCGAGCCCGACTCAGCCCGGCAGCTTGTCGAGGCGCTCAGGCCCAAGAGGACCTATTTGGTCCATTGCGGGACCATCTGGATACACGGTCCAAGCACCCTGGTACCGACGACCGAGGATGCTCCGCGCCAGCCATTCGGTCAATACGGGAAGGCCAAGGCGGCGATCGAGGAGCTCCTGTTGGAAGAGAGCCGGGGCGGAGGCCTGCCAGTGGCCCTGCTCCACCCAGGTCATATCGTCGGACCGGGGTGGGTGCCAGTGAACCCGACCGGGAACGTCGAGTTGTCGGTGTTCGAGCGCTTGGCGACCGGCCAGGAGGTCGC